>Ga0209725_1000982_pt1 | contig 16715 bp, 12 predicted proteins | sample I18A1metaG_FD_184145 | JGI IMG/M metagenome (GOLD analysis project Ga0209725, IMG submission 184145) | Lake sediment bacterial and archeal communities from Gulf of Boni, Indonesia to study Microbial Dark Matter (Phase II) - ​I18A1 metaG... | ecosystem: Environmental > Aquatic > Freshwater > Lake... | reverse complement strand
TGCCATATGGTACGCTGACAGGCTGGGGAAATCCTACGCTGAACAAATAGCAGCACCCAGCGATCTAGATATGGAGATGATGATTGTTCCCATTCCTTCTCCAGTAAGGACAGATGAGGCTCACCGAGACGTCATCACCTCCCCCTTGTTCTCTGCAAGGCTGGAGTACATCGACTCGATGATCGGCCAGATGAAAGACGCCCTATCCCGGAGAGATGTCCGGACTGTCTGCCAACTGGCGGAAGAAGACACACTCAATCTTCACGCTATCACAATGACAGCTGAATCTCGCATCGTCTTGTGGGAGCCGCAAACGCTGACAATTCTGAGAGAAGTCATGCGGTTGAGGAAGAATGGCATACCGTGCTGGTATTCAATGGATACGGGTCCCTCTGTCTTTGTGAACACGCTCGGAAGATATGCGGACATGCTTGAGCGATCAATCAAAGAACTATGTGTGGGCCCTGTGATTCGGAGCAGAGTCGGAGGCCCGCCAGAACTCATAAGTAGGAACTAGCTAAGATGCGTCCGCTCTCTGGAAGTTGAGTCTGAACAGCTCGATCCCGGCCTCTCTGCATGCTAATGGGACACCTGGCTCGAAATCTGCGCAGACAATAATCTTCCTGATGAATTTCTTGTCCGCTTGCTTCGTGTAGCTTTGCGCCAGCCTCAACACTTGCCCCACCGCATCATCTCGTGCCTTCGTCTCCACTTCGACTACGATATCTGTCCCTTTTCGATCTTGAAGAATAAGGTCCACGGACCCAGCGGGCAACTTGACGCTTGATCCCACGAACTTCATGCCATTCTCAATGAGAGCTGGATCGTCAGCCAGTATTTGCACAATCGGGTTCTCCAATAGGCCACGGTCCTGAACGTATTCTCTCGGCCCTGAATTCGAGATCCTGTCTAGCGAAGATTGCAGGTCGAAATATGCAGTTCCGAGAAGATGAGGAAACACTCCTATCGCACGCGCATTCTCTCTGAGAACCAACACTGGTGTATTTCGAACGTTCAGCTGCCTAGATCCTGAAAGGGGCAGCACCTTTCCTCTTGAACTCACTATTCGGCCCCTCATCTGGGGAGGAATACTTCGAAGGTCATCGATCAACCTATGCACGTGCTCGGCCGACACTTGATCGACATCAAACTCCTTAGTTTCCATCCCCCACTTGGCCGCGATCAAACGTATTTGTTGCCTTATGGCTTCCAAGTTGACATTGTATTCTGCATCAGCCTTGAAGTATAGTTCGAGCTTGTACACCAGATCATCCCGGCGATGCAGAGGCACTCCGCCAGAGGTCTAGAAACCGACAGGATGCGAAACGCCAGGTCTACCTGTACGCCACGAATTCCTTGCCAAGGAGTTCGCGTGCTACTATGATCTTCATGATCTCGTTCGATCCCTCCGCCCACAAGTAAGACCTGGCTCCTCTCAGCCCCGCCTCTATTGGGCACTCCGTAGTGTATCCGTATGCACCGTACCATTGTAGGACGTCGTTCAACGTCTCGAACGCCCACTCAGGCGCGAGCATCTTCGCCTCCGCTGCGGCCTTCGACACTTCGAACCTGGAGTACTTCTTTTCTTTGATCTCCTTTCCCAGCATCCAAAGCGCTCTGTACCCAAGCAGCCGTGCAGCATCCATCTTTGCGTAGTTCTCTGCAAGTTTAAACTGCACGCCCTCAAATCTCCCTATCGGCTGGCCAAAGGCTTTCCTCTGCTTGATGTATTCCATGCCCTGCTCCAGCGCGGAAATGGCCGCTCCTGCGCAGACGACCGAGATTATTGCCCTCGCATAGTCGAAGCCCTCCATTGCCATGTAGAACCCCCTGTTCTCCTCACCCACAAGATTTGAGGCGGGTACCCGAACGTTGTCCATCTTGAAACCGCCGGTTGAGATGCCACGTCTCCCCATCTCATCAAGAAGAGTGGTACTAATTCCAGGGGTGCCCTTGAGAGGAACGTAGAGGAAGCTCATGCCTCTTGTCCCTTTATCCGGGGCTGTCTTGACAAGGGTGAGGAAACCTCCCCCTTCGTCAAGTTGCTCCACGATCTCCCTCACACCGCTAATGTACATCTTCTCGCCGTTGATCACATACTCGTCGCCGACACGCTTCGCAACCGTCCTCATGTTTGCGAGGTCCGAGCCGGCCTCGGGCTCTGTAGTCGCTATCCCCAGAAATGACCGACCCTTGCAGAGGCTTGGGAAGACCTTCTGCTTGGTTTCCCTAGTCCCGTAAGTGTTCAGAATGTGGCCCCACGAGGCTGGTACAAGATAGAAGACCGCGGTGGCGCATGTTATGTCCGCGCGGCCAATCTCCTCTCCCGCGATCCCTGCCAGTATCGGGTCTGCCTGAGCCCCTCCGAATTCCGTTGAGGCTGTGACGCCCATCAGGCCTAGCTCAGCCATGCCCCTGATGACGTCGTTAGGAATGCGCTTCTTCTCTTCCATATCCCTCAGTACTGGGGCTATCTTCTTCTGACAGAATTCTCTGACGGTCCGTCTGAAAAGCTCCTGCTCCTCGGTAAACGTGAAGTCCAGCATATTCAGATCACTGTGAAACGTGTTCAGGCATATTCTGTATAAAACTGTTCCATAAGCTCACGTTTCAGAACCAATGACCATCAATGACGCCTAGGGGAATGAGCTCCGCACAAGTTATTACTGAGTATGTAAGCATCTGAGGGGCTCAATGCAAGAGCGGGGCGTGAAGGTACATGGGCACGCAGAGCAGGGTGATGATCATAGTGTGCGACGGGATGGGCGACAGGCCGCTCCGTGCGCGGAGATTCCAAACACCTCTAACCGTGGCCAAGAAGCCCAACATTGACAAGCTTGCCAGAACCGCGTCGGTAGGCTTGATGCATCCCGTGGGGCCCGGAGTCACGCCTGGAAGCGATGTCGCTCATCTTGCGCTTCTCGGATACAATCCGTATGAGTCATACAATGGACGCGGCGGGTTGGAGGCAGTTGGCGCTGGAATAAACATGAACACGGGCGATATTGCTCTTCGATGCAACTTTGCAACCGTGGATGAGAAGATGATCGTCAAGGATAGACGCGCGGGATGGAACCCTAAGGGTAGAGAAGAGTTCGCAAAGGTTCTCAACAAGATCGATCTGACTGCTCGAGACGTTTCATTCGAATTCACGCCGACTGTTGCGCATCGGGCCGTTCTGATCCTGAAAGGAGGGAAGCTGTCTCACAGAGTCACCGACACGGATCCTCACGAGGAGAACCGAGCTGTGCAAACATCCAAGCCTAAGGACGACAAGGAAGAGAGCAGATTCACTGCGGAAATCGTGAACGAATTCACTGAAAAGTCGCATCAAGCACTTAAGAGCCACCCGATGAACGCGGAGAGGATTAAGAGAGGTATCCCAGCAGCAAACATAATTCTGTCACGAGGGGCGGGGACGATCCAGCCTGTCGAGCCACTAACCGCGAAATACTCCATCAAGGCAGCGTGCATAGCCGTTGTCCCTGTTGTGCGAGGCATCTGCAGCCTCGCTGGCATGCGCCTAATAGATGTCGAGGGCGCAACAGGCGGGTTGGATTCTGACTTCAAGGCTATGGCGAACGTTGCCGCGTCAGCTCTCAGGGAGAACGACCTAATCTTTCTTCACATCAAAGCACCTGACATCGCAAGCCACAGTGGAGACTTCGATGAGAAGGTCCGGACGATAGAGAGGATCGACGAAGCGATAGGAGAGATCCTGAAATCACTCGACCTCAACATTCACTACGTGGTATTGACTTCTGACCATGCGACCCCGGTGACCGTCAAGGATCATTCCGCAGACCCTGTAGCGATTCTCATCGCCGGACCTGACTTTGATGCAAGCAACGTGGCATCATTCTCGGAGAGAACAGCGGCAACGGGAAACTTGGGAACACTGTTCGCCGTAAACCTGATGCCAATACTCATGAGCAGGCTTGGAAGAAACAAGAAATTCGGCTCTTGACGGAATCGCTCTCTACACCGCTAGGCGCACAGAAGCGATTCCCACTAAGCGAAGAGCTACTTCAGCCATCGTTTCTAGGCTTCTCGGCAGGCCTTCTCTTCTGCCACTTCTCTTGGTTCGCCCAAGAGTCCTTTTGAGCAGAGAACGAGATTTCGCAAGCACTTGAACTCTAGCTGGATCACTTCGCCACAACTCCTCATAGCCACAAGTCACAATGCGCCACATTGTCTCAGCCCGACGGAAATCTGAAGCCGACCGAATCAATCCGCTCAGGGACATGACAGTACGAGTCAGCTTCTCCAGTGCCATAGCTGTTCCTATGAGTGCGACGCCTGCAGAAGCATCCATCTGCTTTCGGCTTTGAGCTATAAGCTTCTGACCTAGCAGCTTTGCCGCCTCGAGTTTTCCGTATACGGTGCCTTCAACCCCATTGAATGAGCTAGCTGGCGCAGTAGGAGCCACCAAACCCTTCAGAATCTGCAGGGCCTCGTCAAGATTCCGTTTGGCTTCCTTCGCATCTAGCTGCCTACCTGCCTCGAACTCTGTGAGGATCTCTGCAGCGGTTCTTGTGTCTTGAACTCGAAGTGTCGCCCGGGTAGGATCAGGCGGGCCCTTAAGTAATAGTGGGCAGCTGGCATCTCTGCATCGGGAACAGAGCCCTGCGATGCATTCCAAAACTGATTTGCCGCACTTAGAGCAGATCATCGCCGGCCAAGCTATTTTCGATATGAGCCGAGTTGCTTTGAGGGCATCACCTTCATCATTTGCTTTTCGAACATTGATACGACCGCCCTTGGAGACAACAATCGTCATCCCGTTCATCTCGACTTTTGCGATTCCAAGTTTCTCTGAACACTTGACATCGTTGAAGATCTGAGAGCCATTAAGAGTCCAGCATAGCGTTGCCGGGTCAAAGAACTCAGGCATCGAGTCGCTGCGTTCCGTGTTTCTATGGCCCAGATAGGCCTCAGCCGATATCTTTCCCGCTTCAGTTACGCAAGGTCGGATGTATGTTATCCCTACGCCCGAGCGGGCCATGTTCTACCTCTCACATTCTGCGAAAGTGCAATGACCGTGCTCTTACGATAGCCTCGTCGATCGATCCTGAGGATTACCGTCTCCAGCATACTCTTCTTGAGGTCAGGTGAGGGGCCCGCCCCAACTAGGTCTATTCTACATGCACCCGGTACAGGTCCATGTCGAGGCCTAGCAGCTTCAGGAACTCTCTAGCCGCTCTCTCGATGTCTCTTGATTGCGTGATGTATCTTCCCACAATCAATATGTCGGCGCCTGACTCTAATGCCTTCGGTGCTGTGGTCGGATCGACCCCGCCGGCCACAGCTATCAGGATCTTCTTCTCAGCAAAGGTGTTCTTGATCTCGCGCATTAGCTCCCATCTAGTTAGGCCACCGTGCTCCTCATCTATCCCCCTGTGAATGATCACAACGTCCGGAAGCTCGTCGAGAGACCGCAGGGTTTCGAGTGGATTCCCCACGTCCATCATGTCGACGAAGGCGTATATGCCCAACCTCTTTGCTTCGTAGATGAACTTGTCAAGAGTGTCCTTGGAGGCCAAGCCGGAAGCCACAACTGCGTCTGCTGTCTCTTCATATGCCAGATCCACTTCGACCTGACCCACATCCAATGTCTTCAGGTCAGCGATGATGAAGATGTCCTTCACTATCTCGCGAAGGTCATGGATAACACGGGCTCCATACTTTTTGATCAGAGGTGTCCCGGCTTCGAGGATGATTCGGTCGCTCGTGGGAAGCTGACCCAAAATCGTCTTAGTTCTGGCGACATCGGGTATGTCGAGAGCTATCTGCAGATACGGGGGCATCCACAGCCTAGGCACTCTGAATCCCATTACTGGATGCGTAGCTCTGTCCTTGTCATACATTAGCTTTTCAAGGCTGGGGTACCCTGAGAAAGCTCTCCTGAGGGCAAGCCTCGTGGCACCATAATTGTACTGATAGATCTTCCTGTAATCTTTGGCTTCGGGATGTATGAAGACGCTGCAGACTATCATTAGGTCCTCCACCTTGTCTCGGGGAATGAGTCCCTCGTCGGTCGCGTCTGCAACAGCCTTGGCAACGGCGGCCTGGGCGGGTCCGAAGATCTTTGAGGCTTGATCCATATCTTTGACTGTAACCTTCGGAACTATCAACGTAAATGGCTTCGAAGGAAGGTTTGGGCGAATCACTGCGAGAAGAGGCGTATGTCCCGCGGATACGCTTGAGAGCCCGTTCGCGAACGCCTGACCGACAGGTCCATCCTTCTCTCCCACAATCAGGTCAATGTGTGCAAGTTCAGGGGCTTTGCCCACAAGTGCTTCGCCCACGAGATACAACCAACAGTCCTCCGACGGTTCAGGCTAATGTCAACGTGCTGCATTTAAATCGATTTTGCAGCGCCAATCGTCAGTCAACCGTCTCCAATGAATCAATCGGCGAGTTCAGGTCGGTCAGGAGTTGGTTGAAGAGTGGCAGAAAGACTTAATTTGGCAACCATGTTTGCTGGAGAACGTTGAGAGTCATCGGAATGGCAAGAAGAGACTCAGTCTATTGCGCGATTCTGATAATTATCGTTATGATTGCTTTTCCACAGTCAGTTGTTGCAGCGCCACAGGCCACAACTGAGTCAAGGACAGCGACGGTTCGGTACTCCCTTTTCATGAAATCAAATTATTCTGCTCCACATGACGTGGAGTTCGTCTGGAGTTTCCGAAATACAGATTGGTCGAGGGTCAGCTTTCAGTCAAGTAGCCCGAGATTATCAGGGTCCGCCGATGTTGACTGTCAAGGACAGGTCGTGTCGAAGAACAGCTTCGACGCCCTTCAGGCTTTTGGATGGGGATTCCAGAAGGTTTCTCCCAGCGATGTGTTGCATGTTGATTTCAGAGTGAGAGTGGACGTGTCGTCTTTCAAGCCTTCTTCTCTCATGGCAACATCCGTTGGGAGTATCGAAGACATGGGAACATACCTCTCGGCTGCAGACTTGGCGAAGTATCTTAACCACTCATACTATTGGGACTACTCCAGCAGCGAGGTCCAATCTGTCATCGGAAATATCCAGACAAGGGTCGCCGGATCAACCAACATCTACACGATAGTTAGAGGAACACTGGCCTGGTTCGCCGAGCACATGATGTACGCCTACCCGTATGAGTTCGATTATCCGGCCAGCAGGATCAAGGCCAGCGAGGTCCTGAAGCAGACGTTTCTCGGACGTTACTTCGGCGTATGCAGACACTTCACAGATGTTTTCACCGCAGTCATGAGAGGTTTCGGTATTCCTTGTGTTAAGGAGTCGGGCTTGATCCTTGAAGACATTGATGGAGAGCTCAGAGTGTCAGGAAGGCATTCTTGGTGCATTATATTCTTCCCAAAGATAGGATGGATGAGGGTGGAGGTTACTGTCCCGGACAGATCCAGCCTCGACTTGGCCGGTGTCGGACTGATACCTCACCCTTGGTACTATGTTCCCGAATACATGGAGTACACCAACGATGAGCCAAGGTCCTCTGAGGGCACCGTCTACCCATACGTGGTGCTTGGAGGATTCATCCGCGTCGAAGAGCAGGAGATGCTTTTCGAGTTGTCATGGGAGAAGATTGTTCTCGGCTGTCTGCTGGCAGCAACAGTAGCGCTTGCGCTTGCGTACACGCTAATGGCTGCAAAGGTCAGGAAGCTGGAAAAGGCATCGCGGCTGATGCCGGGCGTGCAGGCGCCGTATCCAACGCCTATGTTTTGCACATCATGTGGAGCTCAGAGACCGGCTTTGGGCACATTCTGCACTCGATGCGGAAGCAGATTCGAATAGCGACCATCTGGAACTCGCCAAGTTGCCTCTGAGAATCGAGACGAAAGCTTGCTGTGATGGAAGAGGGGATCCAAGTAGATGAAGCCCAACCTGATCCTTGCTTCATCTCTCATCGCCTTGATGCTTTGCGGCTTCTTGGCAAGCGTTGCCAATCCCTCTTCGCCCAATGGATACTACATCGGATATCGCCTTTCGTTCTCGACGACGATCACGAATAAGGGATCATCCCTCGTCTATGTGGCGAAGAACAAGCTGACAGACCCAACGATCTTCCTTTTCCCTAATGATACTGTGCAGACCGTGCGGCTCGTCTCGTCCAGCCACAGCATTAACGCAGATGTTGATCAAGATGGAAATCGAATAGGCGTCCTCAACATTGAGGAGCCTCTTGGTCTAGGACAAAGCATCACAATTGAGGTCCAATTCAGAGTCGACCTACATTTGACCTTGGAGAGGCGACTCGAGTGGAAGCCCTCCTTGGAATATTCCTCCAGTGAGCACAAGCAACAGATACCAAGGGAGCTCGTTGAGCGATACTGTGTTTCTGCTGGTCCTTGGAGGATCAATGATTCAAGCCCGTCCTGGCTGTCAGTCAGGAGACTTGCCTCGGAGCTTGCCGGTAACGAGACAAACGTTCTAGCCGCCTTGATGCGACTGACTGAATGGGTAGGCCAGAACATCAAGTACCCAACCACGAGGAGAGACGATATTCAGTCGCCAGATGAGACTCTCAGCTCCCGCGAGGGAGACTGCGACGAGCAGGCGAACTTGATCATATCCTTCTGCAGAATTCTGGGCATCCCAGCATACCTGCAATGTGGCTGCGTATATCTGCCATCAAGGGTTGACAGGGGATCGAAGTTCAACGGCCGCCTCTCGTTCGACCTTGATCGCCTAGGTTGGCATGCCTGGGCCATGATCTATGTTCCTCCTTGGGGCTGGCTCCCTGTGGACATGACGATGGGATACTCGAAAGAGTATCCGCTGTTGGCTGTGGAGGGGGCGGCAGTAGAGACGATGAGCACAGTGGTGTCTAACAACCTCCTGGTCACGGACTACGTATCGGAAACGAATCTGGCTGCGGAGCAACTTGGGCGTACCGACGTATACGTCGAGGAGAAAGAATCAATGAAGCCAACCGGGATTTCTCCAGAATATCAAGCCACCCCAAGTATGCAAGCGACAACCATAGCCCTGATGGGCTTCGCCGTAGTGGTCGTGGCTGCCTACTTAGCGGCCAGGTTCGCAACGAAAAGCAGATTGAAGCGTAACCAACAGTGAAAGTGCGGCAATAGTTTCGGGTCAACGCTTATTTTGGAAGGCCCAGTCCTACACGTCTGATAGAGAATGGAACTGTTTGAAGCTATTCGAGGCAGACGAAGCGTAAGGAGCTTCAGTGAAGGGGATCTGCCTGCGCAAGACCTGAGAGCAATACTCGAGGCCGCAATTTGCGCTCCGAGCGCCGGGAACCTTCAATCATGGGAATTCGTGATTGTGCGAGACGACGACAGGAAGGCCGCCTTGGCGGAGGCGGCCTATGACCAAGATTTCATCGCCGAAGCCGCCGTCGTGGTAGTTGTGTGCGCCAACATGGCGAGATCCGCAAGAAGATACCGGGATAGAGGAGCAGCCCTCTACTGTATCCAAGACACGGCCGCCGCGATCCAGAACATTCTTCTCACATCCTTCGCCTTGGGATACGGTTCATGCTGGGTGGGAGCTTTTGATGAGAGCAAGGCAGCTCGTCTTGTCCGAGCTCCACCAGAAACGAGACCGGTGGCGATCATACCTATCGGAAGGCCAGCCGAATCCCCCGATCCTCGCCCGAGGATCAGCCTAGACAAGGTTCTGCACTTCGAAACGTTCACGTAGGTTGGCGCCCAATATACCAAACCAGGAGGAAAGGGTAGAGAACTGATGCGATACTCGAAGATCGTTGAGATCTATGAGCAGATAGAAGCCACCGCGAAGAGGCTTGAGATGACAGAGCTACTTGTCCAGCTCATCAAAGAAACGCCCAAAGAGGAGATCGACAGAGTGATCTACCTGACAACAGGAGTTCTCTATCCAGACTACTTGGGAGTTGAACTTGGCGTAGCCGACAAGCTAGCGATAAAGGCGATCGCAGAAGTCTCTGGAAAAGCGGAACACGTCATAGAAGAGGACTACAAGAAGACGGGAGACTTGGGCTTAACCGCCGAGAAGTTCTCGTCCGTCAAGCGGCAAGCAACACTCGTATCCGAGGTTCTGACAGTCAAGAAGGTTTACGAGACATTCGAGAAGACGGCGAAGGCGACAGGCCCGGGCTCAATAGAGCAGAAGGTCAGGCTTCTCTGCGGCCTCATAGCCAACGCTTCTGGGAAAGAGGCTAAATACGTCATTCGAACTGCCATAGGGCAACTCAGGCTCGGAATCGCAGACATGACGATCCTCGACGCCTTGGCGGTTGCCTACGCGGGCGAAAAAAACGCACGTGACCTTTTCGAGAGAGCATACAACCTATCTTCCGACCTTGGCCAGGTTGCAAAGGCAGCTGCGACAGGAGGTCTAGACGAGATTCAGAGATTCAAAATAACGTTAGGTAGACCAGTCCGACCTATGCTCGCAGAGAGACTCCCGGAAGCGAAAGAAATCTTAGAGAAGGTTGGAGGTGAGGGCGCCCTCGAGTACAAGTACGATGGGTTGAGAATCCAAGCACACATCGCATCGAAGAAGAAGACCTCACTATTCTCAAGAAGGTTGGAGAACATCACAAGCCAGTTTCCCGATGTCGCACAATACACAGAGGACGCGTTCAAAGCCAAGAACGCGATACTGGAGGCCGAGTGCGTCGCAGTAGACGCCAACACGGGAGAGATGCTGCCGTTTCAAGTGATCTCCCAGAGAAGAGGAAGAAAGTACGATATCAGAGAGATGGCTGAAGAGGTCCCCGTCTCGCTCTTCATGTTCGACATCCTCTACCTCGATGGCAGAAACCTGACGGAACTCACCTATCCAAAGAGAAGAAGGGCGCTTCTCAAAGCCGTAAAGGAAACTGAGCACGTCAAGATCGCGCATCAGATAGTTGTAACGAAACCTGAAGACCTAGGCAACTTCATGAGCCAAGCAGTCGCCGACGGGTGCGAGGGAATCATAGTGAAGTCAGTCGGCGCTGACTCCACATATAGAGCAGGTGCAAGGGGGTTCCACTGGATCAAGTACAAGCGTGAATACAGATCTGAGATGACTGACACGGTAGATCTAGTGGTCGTAGGCGCCTTCGCGGGACGAGGAAAAAGGGCCGGAACCTACGGAGCTCTCCTTCTTGCGTCGTACAATGATAGAGAAGATGTATTCGAGACCGTCTGCAAGTGCGGGACCGGCTTCAAGGATGAGGATCTCCAGAAGCTGCCGGAGATTCTCAGACCTTACGTCATAAGTCACGTGCACGCACGCGTCAAATCAAAGATCACTCCAGACGTTTCATTCACGCCCTCACTTGTCCTAGAAGTCATAGGAGCAGAGATCACTCTTAGTCCAGTTCACACATGCGAGGAGGACGCAATAAGGCAAGGCAGCGGCCTTGCGATTCGATTCCCCAGATTCACTGGGAACTATCGAACGGATAAGAGCGCTGAAGACGCGAACACTTCTCAGGAAATACTTGAGATGTACAAGAAGCAGCTGAAGCGCATCGAGGCGCAGACCTAGCTCGGCGACCAGCCCAACCTCTCAAGCTAGGCTAGCTTGCGTCCGAACTTATCCTCCGGCGATCGGCGGAAGAAGCATGACCTTGTCTCCGTCCTTTAGGGGCGTATCCAATCCTTGAAGAAACTCGATTTCCTGATTGTTCTTTGTCACGATCATCCGAAGTCGTTTCCCGGATTCGTCGAAGACGGCCGACCGGAAACGTTCTCCGTATTTCTTTGCCATTGACTCAACGAGGTCGAAGACCGTAGCATTCTCGATCTCCATCTCTAGTTCTTTCTGACCGACTATCTCTCTGATCTCCTCCGCCAGCGCGACGCGAATCTTGGCCACTTCAGTATCACGCGCGTTTCTTGTTCTATTCTGCCCAGAGTGAAAACGCGATATCTTCCATGTCTAGCTCGAGGAGCTTCTCTCTTGACGGTTTCCCATCCCTCCACCCACGGATAGCATAGTACTCCTGAAGAAGACTGTTCAAAGGAGACAGTCTATCTGCTGCCGGTCCTTCTCTCAGAGGCTCCTCAAGGAGCCTAGGTGGAAGAGTGTCCTCCCTAGCAGTGGTGCCCATCTTGATGTTGAATGCCCTCTTCATGTTCCAGATTCTTTCTCCCTTCCGGAGAAGGCCCCAATGGTCAACCTTCTCTCCTGTTGCCGAGGAATATCCTTCGGCGACCATGTTGAACGGTATAACGCCCCCTATGGTGAATTGGCAGTGACCCATCGAGGTGAAAGCGGCGCTGAAGTCTTGGTGGAACCTAGTCGCCTGAGCCGTCTGCTCTTGTTTGAAAGGAGGAAGCTTGGTCGCATAACCAAACTCAGGTTGGATGAGCCCCCACTCCAAGTATACAGGAGTCCCCTGAAGGTGACAGGCGCCCCGATTCGAGGTGGCGTATGCCAGACTCATCGTCCACCACCGCCTAGGTTCGTGCATTGGAACTTCCAAGCCCTTCACGTGAGCCGCGAGGCGCTCAGCCTCTTCCCCCATCGTGCTCGCCACGAATCTGACTCCTTCGCCGAGCAGACGCCCTACGCCTTCCCTGCGGCCGATGAGTTCAACAACCTTCACGATCGCTTCATCATTCCCCCATGATAGAGGAATTCCTCCGAGATCCGCACTCGTGAGTATTCCTTTCTCGTAGCATTCCATCGCGAAGGCGATCGTTGCTCCCGTGGAGATTGTGTCAATTCCAAGCCTGTTGCAGATGTCGTTCGCCTTGGCTATCGACTCTAGACTACTGTTGAGGCAGAGAGAGCCTAGCGAAGCGCAGGTTTCGTATTCCGGTCCGTGACCCTCAACTGGGGCGTATTTGCCGCCTTCCACTTTGACCTTTCGCCAGCAGGCTATTATTCCGCAATGCGGGCACATTCCCCTGCCCTTGAGAATCGTCTTCGACATGGTAGACCCGGTTATCTTGGTTGCTTCCGGAAATCTGCCTTGCCGCCAATTCCTTGTTGGAAGGCCGCCCATCATCTCAAGCGACTCAACTGACCTAGCCGTTCCATGTGCTGTAAGCCCAGATACCCTGTCAGAGGTGTATGAGGGTGCATTGGGAGGTTTGACCGCTCGCCTAGCCTTATCACAGATCGAAGCGAAGGTCCGTTCGTCGGCGATCGGGACCCCCTCTGTTCCTCTAACGGCGATGGCCTTAAGGTTCTTCGAACCCATCACCGTGCCCATTCCGGTTCTTCCGCAGACTCTCTCTTCGTCAGTCACTACGGAGGCGTATCGTACGAGTCTCTCTCCGGCTGGCCCGATGCATGCTACTCTTGTGTTGGGGTCATCCAGTTCTTTCTGAATAGCCTTCGCCGTCGCCAATGTTTCCATTCCCCAGAATCCTGTCGCGTCTCGAAGCTCGGCGTCACCATCACTGACGCGTATCATCACAGGCGATGGAGAAGAACCCGATACGGCTATGCCGTCGAAGCCCGCTCTCTTTAGCTCTGCGCCGAATGAACCGCTTGCACTTGACTCTCCCCAGATATGGGTCAAAGGAGATTTGGCGCAGATCGTCCATTTGGTTGTTCCCGGAAAACCTGTGCCTACCATAGGACCCGCCATGAAGATTATCACGTTTTCCGGACCGAGCGGATCTGTGCTCGCGTCTATCGAGTCGTAAAGAACTCTCGCTGCATAGCCTGCTCCCCCTATGTATTTCCGCGCAACTTCGAGGTCTAGGTCCTCAGCCGACATCTTCTCGGCGCCGAGATCAATCAGCAGAATCTTTCCGACGTATCCTCCACGAGGGTTTCTCATTGGATCGTACTCCACACTTGGTTCACTCTGACCTGAACCGATAAGTCTTGCGCAAGCCTGTACCGTCGCATCTCGAGATGAAGACAACTCGTCGAGAAGCCTCTTGGAAAAGCTTAACCCATCTTTGACCAGTGCTATTCTTTGGGACGAAGCTTGGAGTCCAACGTTAACCAAATAGATGTCTTCTTCAACCCTCGTTCTGTGGCAGTGGTCGGCGCTTCTCGAAACGTATCCAAAGCAGGGCATGTCATCTTCAAGAACTTCGTCGAGAATCGGACGAGGGGAATCTTCAAAGGCGATCTTTATCCGATCAATCCGAATGAGGACCGCATCTTATCCTACAGATGCTATGGCTCCTTGACGGATGTGATTGATCCTGTAGACACGGTCGTGGTGGTGATTCCAGCCCAGTCTGTGCCAAAGGTGATGAGGGATGCAGCAGCGAAGAAAGTGAAGGCAGCTGTCATAATCTCGTCTGGCTTCGGCGAAATAGGAAACACGTCTCTTGAGGAGGAAGTCAAGAACATCGCAAGAGGCGTTGGCATGCGTTTGCTTGGACCGAACTGTCTAGGGGTCTACGACTCACGTTCAGGCGTGGACATGCTGTTCTTGCCGGAAACGAAGGTCCTCGAAAGTGGGGACGAGGTCGTGGCGACACCTAGACCAGTCCCCGGAAACTTGGCAGTTGTCAGCCAGAGTGGGGCGTTCGGCGCCGCAGCCCTAGACTACCTTACTGGCCGAGAGATGGGGATCAGCAAGTTCGTGAGTTTTGGAAACAAGGCTGATGTCGACGAGCCTGAAGTGTTGTCATATCTGAAGAAGGATGAGGATACAAGAGTGATTCTTCTCTATGCTGAAGGGATAGCCTCTGGCAGACGGTTTCTCGAAGTTGCCAAGGAAGTGACAAAGCAAAAGCCGATAATAGCTTTGAAGGCGGGAAGAACAAGCTCGGGCGCACGGGCAGCGGCATCTCATACCGGCGCCCTGAGTGGAGCCGACAGGGTATACGAAAGCGCATTCGCTCAGGCAGGCGTGATAAGGGCTCGAGACATGGACGATTTCTTCCACACGGCAAAGGCGCTCTCCACGCAGCCGCCCGCATCCGGAGACAGAGTCTCAATACTGACCGACGCAGGAGGCCCAGGAGTGATGGCAGCAGATGAATGTGAAATGCTGGGAATCAGGATAAGAAAGCTCTCCGATGAGACGATCAGAAATTTTGAGGAGCTCAAGGACCAAGAGAGAATCCCCAAGTTCGCGACGAACCTTAACCCGGTCGACTTGACGGGGTCTGCCTCTTCCGAGATGTTCGAAGTAGCCACAAAGACCCTCTTGGACGATCCGAACGTAGACGCCTTGATCGTGATCGGACTCCACCACGTACCTGGCCTCAAAGAGGACTTCGTGGATAGAATAGCTGGCGTCATCCGTCAATACCAGAAGCCTGTCGTCGCATGCGACATAGGCGAGACAGAGATGGCGATGTATGTGAGATCAAGATTCGACAAGCAAGGAATCCCGTCTTACTCGTCACCAGAAGATGCAGCGAGATCTATGGTCGGCCTTGTGAAGTATGGACTCTACCTGAAGAAGCAAGGACGCTATGAGCAGTATCTGGCAAACATGAAGAAGGCGTAGGCTTCAGACACGCGCTCGATCCTATTCCTATCCGGCGCCCGACACGAATTCTTGTATCTCCGCAACAGCTAGGGGTAGACTCTCCCGATGAGCCTCGGAAAGAGTGTCGCGTCTCTGATATGCCTCAACTTGCATATCCAAGAAAGCGTCCTTTCGACTCCCATCCCAAACCCGGAGTGCGGAACAGTTCCGTACTTTCTGAGGTCTACGTACCATTCGTAGGCCTTGTAGTCGAGATGTTCCTCATCGATCCTCTTGAGGAGCTGATCTAGGTCATGTATTCTTTGGCCACCACCAGTTATCTCCCCGTAGCCCTCCGGAGCCAAAAGGTCAGCTGACAGTGTCACCTCGGGTCTCGAGGGGTCAGGCATGTGATAAAACGCCTTGACACCCTTTGGGAAGTGAGTTAGAAAGAATGGCTTCTCAAACCCGAGAGTCAGCGTTCGTTCCTCTTTCCATCCTAGATCGGCTCCCCACTGTATGTCCATCCCCTTCTCTGTCAAGGTCTCGATCGCCTTGTCATAGGACAGTCTCGGAAATGGAGGGGTAATCTGTTCGAGATATTTTGGACCTCGGCCGACCCCCCGCAGCTCGTCTCCCATTTTCTGAGCGAGATGTTGGCATATGCTTGACAGAAGTTCCTCCTGTACCTTCAATATGCCCTCAAGGTCTACCCATGGCGCCTCAGCCTCCAAGTGCCAATATTCGGTGAGGTGCCTTCGAGTCCTCGACTTTTCAGCTCTGAACGATGGAGCCACAGTGAATATCTTCCCCAAGCTCGAGATCACTGCTTCAGCGTAGAGCTGCCAACTCTGCGTTAGGTACGCTTTCGCGTCGAAGTACTTGACTTCGAATAGCGTTGAGCCACCCTCAACCGCTGCTGTGATCAGTGTGGGCACCTGAATCTCTGTGTAACCTTGGGATTTGAACCAGGCTCGCGCAGCTTCAAGCATCTCTGCCCTCACTCTCATTGTCTTCTGCATCTTTTCGCTTCGTACCCAGAGATGCCGATGATCCAGAAGGAAGTCCGGCCCGTGGCGTTTCCTGGCTATCGGAAACTGTTCCGTCGATCTGTGGAGCACCTTCACGCCTCGTAATGAGATCTCGAATCCACCCGGCGACCTCGTGTCTCGTTGAACGATGCCGGACAACTCCAGAGTAGATTCGCGTGGCACTTCCCCAAGCATTCTGAAAGCCTGATCGCCGACCTGGTCTTTCTTAGCAGTGCACTGGATGATTCCGGATCCGTCGCGTAGAAGAAGGAACTTTATTCCACCCCCCATCCTTCTAGCGTGAAGCCATCCCCTGATCCTCACCTCTTTGGCTTCTATGCCTCCCTCCAGTATC
>Ga0209725_1000981_pt1 | contig 16722 bp, 14 predicted proteins | sample I18A1metaG_FD_184145 | JGI IMG/M metagenome (GOLD analysis project Ga0209725, IMG submission 184145) | Lake sediment bacterial and archeal communities from Gulf of Boni, Indonesia to study Microbial Dark Matter (Phase II) - ​I18A1 metaG... | ecosystem: Environmental > Aquatic > Freshwater > Lake... | reverse complement strand
TATCACGGGTACGGTCAGCTGGTTGGATACCCGATTCTGGATCTTTCTACACGCGGCAAGAACATCAGAGACTATCTGAGAACCCTCGAAAGAACGCTCATCGAGACTTTGGACAACTTCGGAATAAGAGCGCAGAGGATAGGCGGCCGGACGGGAGTATGGGTTGGCCAGAAGAAGATAGCTTCGATCGGCGTTGCCGTTCGTACTTGGGTCACATTTCACGGTTTCGCTCTCAATGTCTCGACAGACCTCTCCTATTTTGCCACAATCAATCCTTGCGGATATGACAGCGCAATCATGACATCAATGACAGAACAGCTTGGGAGACAGGTCTCAGTCTCAGAGGTCAAGTGCCCTCTCACAAGTGTTTTCGGGAGACTCTTCAACACTGAGCTTGAGACTACAACCGAGGACAGGCTCACAAGTTTGCAGAAATTAGATACTGGGCGCAGAATCTGAGGCGACTAGTCTTGACAGACTCGAAAACAGCCCCGCGATGATGCTAACACTGGTACGCCGATCTCATGACTCTTGAAGAACGGCTCGCGCAGTGCTACCGCCTGTTTGAATATCTCCGCGATCTCCTCGTCTGAGGCACCCGCCCGCATCCTAGTTAGGAAATCGATGTGGTTGTCATCCCGTAGCAGGCATGGCTTGAACTTGCCATCGTCCGTAATTCGGATCCTGTTATTCCTCATGCAAAATTCCGAATTATGCATTGGACGCACAACCTCAACTGTCACCCCATCTGGGAGAATGTATCTTGGGCGGTTGTGCATGCCTCGTCTGTAGACCGCTATTGCTCGACCTCTTAAACGCTCCTCTATAGGTGTGAGGTCGCAGTGGTACTTCGAGTAGAAGGTTGGGTCTGTAACAACGAGCTCGATTAACTGGAGAACGACTTCACCATTGCTTCCCTGGGTGTGAACGAAGCGAATCATCTCATCGATCTCGTCGTCGTTGACATCCTTCATCAACGTCATATTCAGTTTGACCGGGAGAAGCTTGGCCTTTATCGCGGCACTTACAGCGCGAAGTGCTTCGTCATATCCGTCGACTCCCGCAATGAATCGAAAACGATCTCTGCGTAGACTGTGAACGCTGATGTTCACCCTCGACAGACCGGCGGCGTGCAATGGTCCTGCAAGCTTGGACAAGCGGGTGCCGTTGGTGGTCATAGAGATCTCGCGAACGCCCACAGCCTTCAATTTCTCTATGATCTCGAGAATCTCTCTGCGGAGCATTGGCTCGCCACCTGTCAGCTTAACAGCCTCTACTCCGAAACCGAAAAGCACGCGAACCACGCGCTGTATCTCGTCGGCGGTCATCAAGGTTGACGGAAGCGACTTGTTGCCTTCCATGTGACAGTGAATGCATCTGAAGTTGCATCTCGAGCTGGAATTAAGTGAGATCCTAGCGTTGGTGACAGGTCTTCCAAACCTGTCTAAGAGCGCAGGGCCAACATTGACTCTCTCATCATTATTTAGGTCGCGGAGACTTGAGAGAGGTTTCTGGAAGGCCAAAGGTGTGCCGTAACAACGAGGGCATGACGCATTTAAAGAATTTCAAGTTCGAAAGAGGGCTAGCACACAAAGCTGGGGCCAACGGAACTACATTGACTGCAGCGTGAATGACAAAGAACGCTCAAGATGCATCGCTATTCTTATAGGGTCACGGGAGAACGTAGAGGCGGCCGAACTCGGCAAGCAAGGGACAGCTTGGAGCCATTAACTCTATCGTTAGTGTGAACGCGGTCATGGAGCACGCAAACCTAGTTCGCATCGGCAAGAAGCCGATCATGAATTACGTCGTCGCATGTGTAACTCTCTTCAACTCTGGAGCCGACGAGATCATGGTACGAGCTCGAGGACAAGCGATAACGAAGGCTGTCGAGACGGTCCTGATGCTCAGGAACTCGTTCCTGAAGGACCTTGAGATCGAGGACATAGCGATAGGGTCCGAGGAAGTAACCCGCCAAGATGGAACCCGTGGAACCATTTCGACGATAGAGATACTGCTCGGAAAGTAGTAGGATCGAATGCGCACGCGTAGTAACTTCCCAAACCCTTTTTGACCCCACAAGTGTAGCATCCCGCGCGTTGGTCAAACTGAGATGAGCGGGAAGGCGCAGTACCCTAAGATAGTCGTCACGCCGCCCGGGCCTAGAGCACGTGAACTCATTCGTGGTGACGAAACCTACATCTCGAAGTCGATGGTGAGGTGGTACCCACTTGCGGCGGAGTCTGGCTCCGGATGTATCGTCAAAGATCTGGACGGCAACGAGTATATTGACTTCAACTCCGGGTTAGCGGTCCTCAATGTGGGACACAGTCACCCAAGAGTTGTCACCGCGATCACCGAGCAGAGCAAGAAGTTGATCCACTACTCGTACACAGACTTCTACTATCGAGCCATAGTTGACCTAGGCGCCGAACTTGCCAAGATCACCCCTGGGGCCTTTTCTAAGAGAGTCTTCTTCTGCAACAGCGGCACCGAGGCCGTCGAGGCAGCCATGAAGATGTCGAAGTGGCACACGCGAAACAGCCTCTTCCTCGCGTACACTGGAGCGTTTCACGGGCGAACTCTGGGGGCCGTCAGTCTGACCGCCAGCAAGCTTGTGCAACGTCGACACTTCTTCCCGCTCGTGCCTGGAGTGACACACGTTCCGTACCCGTACTGTTATCGCTGCCCCTTCCACCTATCATACCCGGAATGCCATCTCTGGTGTGTAGACTTCATCGATGAAGAAGTACTAAGCAAGTACGTCCCGCCGGAGGACATCGCCGCCATGTTCGTAGAGGCCATTCAGGGCGAGGGAGGATACGTCGTCCCGCCTGACGACTACTTTACGCGACTGCGAAAGATCCTCGACAAATACAACGTGGTCATGATCGACGATGAAATCCAGTCGGGAACTGGAAGAACCGGAAAATGGTTTGCAGTCGAGCATTTCAGTGTCGTACCTGATGCGGTCTGCGTCGCCAAAGCCATCGGCTCAGGCCTCCCCATAGGAGCGCTCATCAGCAAGGATGAACTCATGGACTGGGAGGGCGGATCACACGCCACGACATTCGGTGGAAATCCGGTCGCCTGCGCAGCAGGTCTCGCTGTAATTGAAGTGATTAGGGAGGAAAGGCTCCTCGAGAACGCAACCAAGCAAGGAGCCCACCTCCTGACTCGCCTTAAAGAAATTCAGAGGAGATACCCGATACTGGGAGACGTTCGCGGTAAAGGTCTGATGGTAGGCGCTGAGATCGTCAAGGACCCAGACACGAAGCAACCAGGCAGTGAACTCGCCCAAGAGATCATGATGAAGTGCTTCAAGAGAGGCCTCGCTATCATAACCTCAGGCAAATCGACGATGCGGTTCGTACCGCCATTGGTGATTACCCGAGAGCTATTGGACGCTGGGCTTGACGTATTTGAGGGCGTAGTGAAAGAAGTAGCCGGATCAAACAAATAGAAGAATCGCAAGTATACAAGAGCCGTTGCAGAGATGCGTCAGCGAGTCTTCAACTCCACGAAAGAATCGCTCGGGTTGAGGACGCTTAGAGGCTGAACTTCCAGAACAAGCGACCAACTGGGAAGACTTGAAAGGGCCGCGACTGCATCTCAGGCGGGGTACCCCATGCGAGCCAAACACCCGTCGCTCGCTTCACAGAGACACATGCTAGGGAGAATCCTGCGCGGGTTTCCCGCGAGAAGGTGGGCAGGGTCCGCGACATCGTTTGAGACGCTCGTCGGAACAATCCTGTCACAGAACACAAACGACCTGAACCGGGACAAGGCGATGAGCAGACTCAAAACTAGATTCGAGATCACACCGAAAGCCGTCTCGCAGGCTCCGATCGATGATCTTATCGAATGCATCAGACCCGCGGGCCTGTACAGGGTCAAGGCGCCTAGGATCAAAGAAGTCTCAACGATCATTCTTGATCGTTTCGGCGGCGAATTGGATTCGATCCTCAAGAAGAGACCTAGCGAAGCTAGATCGATCCTGACGGAGTTACCCGGCGTCGGCTACAAGACAGCGGACGTTCTGCTCGCTTTCGTGACAAATCACCCGACCATCCCAGTCGATACGCACGTAATGAGGGTCGGTAAGAGGCTCGGAGTGGTTCGAAGGAGTGCTGAATACGAGGAGACAAGGTTGGCCCTCGAAAGACTCGTTCCAGCCAAGTGCAGGATAAGGATGCACCTTTCCCTAATTCGGTTCGGGCGCGAGATCTGCAAAGCTACCACACCGCTCTGCCCAAAATGCTTGGTAAACCGAACCTGTCCTAGCAGTACGATGCGCAGGCCACGCTTGAGACCCACGTAAGTGCGAACGGCAGAAGCATTTGTTACTAGATGCAATGTTACTCTAGGCGACATACATTGAGCACTGCTGTTGAAATGATGCTGAACAGAACGAGCATCAGACGATTCAGAAGGGATGCTGTTCCAGAAGATGCCTTGAACAGGATCCTCCTCGTGGGCCAGAGAGCCCCAAGTCCAGGCGGTTTCCAAGCCTACAGTCTAATCATCGTGGACGACGCTGAGAAGCTCTCCAAGATCGGCGAGGCAACTCGGCAGAGGTTCATTGAAAAAGCGCCCGTCTTCATCCTAGTCTGTGTTGACATCCGCAGGTTTCGTATGATACTTGACCAGCTCGGACACGACTATCATCTGAAACACGGTGAGGGCCTGTACGCCAAGCTCTTCTCAATCGTCGAGGCCAGCTTGGTTGCTCAGAACATGGCCACGGCCGCCCTCCTGATGGGGTTGGGGAGTTGCTTCGTTGGAGCAGTCTTCTACGCGATGAGGGATGTCTCCGAGGTGCTGGATCTTCCTCAGGGAGTAGTACCCCTTCTCGGGCTTTGCATCGGCCATCCTGAAGAGTCGCCTCCCCTCAGGCCGAGGTGGCCCCTTGCAACCATAGTTCACAGGAACAAGTACAGGGAAATCACGACAGAAGAGATTGACACCTACCTTACAGTCGCAGATGAGGCAATGAAGCGAGAGGGATATTATCAGAAGTACTCGGGACGGGAAACCACTTACACCGAGCACTTGAAGTGGAAAACGGAAGCTACTGAATGGATTAGCGAGCACGATAAATCCGCTAGAGATTTCCTTGTCCAAAACGGCTTTGCGTTGACATAGTCCGGCGGAAGAAGCCCCGTTCGAGTTCAGCATCCGAAGCCTCTTCTGAGCAGCTTCTGGGATCTGGTGTTCCCAGACGCCAGACGAATTCGCCTCATGTCAAAGGGCGTGTCCACGTCGAGCTGCAGGGATCGTGCATTCAAGATTCGGGCCCTCAGTCCCTTCTTTCGGGCCAAGGTGCAATGTCGTTTGAAACTGTTCCTCCCGTAAGAGACTGGCATTATGCTCGGTGGACGCAAAACTAAAGCGTTGGTTCCTCCGCCGTCGTATGAAGGAACGATAAGAGCGCTCGTCTCGCGTCCCGCTCTGAGTATTGTGTTGAGATCCTTCGGTTTCGCTAGAGGAACGTCGGCAGGGACTATCAGGACCCGATCGGCGCCTTCACGTTCGGCAAACCGAATGCCAGTCCTAACCGCCGGATTCAAGCCACGAGAGCGACCTTCTGAGAGAACGCAGGCGCCTTTCGCTGTTCCCAACCGAGCGACGTTGATGTCGCGCGTGACGAGCACGATGCTACCAACCTCTTTCGTTCGGCGTAAAGCGTCCAAGACATCCGACAACATAGCGAGGCTGAGAGCGGCGCGCTGTTTCTTGCTGAGTGCCTTGGCTAGGCGTGTTTTTGCTGCGGACAACACGTGAACTGGAACTATTGCATAGGTGGACATGCCGCATCAGCCTCATGTAATTTGGTCCCGCAAGGCAGGAACCTCAGCGGTTCGGGTGTTCAAGCGCGGCCTCTGCGAGTCGAACTTTGTCTTCCATTGTTCTCATAATCGTGTTTGTCGCAACTGCCTCAATTCCCATCGAGGCAATGTCGTCGACCAATTCCTTGTCTGCATAGTCTAGGACTAGTCGATCGAGAAAGTCTCGGTAGAGTTGAGCGACCCCTCTCGGTGAAACTTCCACGCCACGATGCCGCATGAATTTGTCAGCCGGTCCTTTGAGAGGCGCGCCAGCTACGATCGGGCTGATTGCGATGACCGGCCTTTTCCTCCGTTGTAGGGTTTCTCTAATTCCCGGAACCGCGAGGATTGCTCCGATGCTCACAACCGGATTGCTAGGAGCAACGATAACTTGGTCCGCGTCAGTTAGCGCTTCCAAGACCCCAAGAGTAGGCCGCGCTCTATCGGCTCCGCGGAACTGCACATCTCTCACGTCGTCTCTACAAGCTCTCCGCACATAATACTCCTCGAAATGCATCCAGCCAGCATCCGTTTGAACCCAAGTCTCGAAGTTGTCATTCGTCATTGGAAGCACTCGAGATCTGACTCCTAGACGTTTGCAGAGGTCAGTAGTGACTTCTGAAAGAGAGAGCCCGCTTCTCAGAAGGTCTGCTCTGTACAGATGCGTTGCAAGGTCCTTGTCGCCTAGCCTGAACCATTCGTCGGATTCCAAGTTCCTAAGCGCTTCAAGGCAGTTGAAAGTGTCTTGATAGACGCCCCACCCTTTTTGGTTGTCGACTATGTCAGCAAGGGTGTAGGTGATTATGTCCAAGTCGGGTGAGACGTGCAGGCCATGAAGAACGATATCATCGCCTGTGTTGACTACGCATGACAGGTCTTCGGGAGAGACTAGGTTGATGAGACCCTGAAGAAACTTGGCTGCTCCGACGCCTCCCGCAAGCACGACGATGTCCAAATAGAAATCTCCGCATGTATTGAGGACCTGTTAGTCCCTATAACCTGACCGGGAGGCGTTCACTAAATGACCCCAATGCCATGATATAATGTCGAAGTGGCCTTATTGGTAAGATGCGGAACAACTATTATAGCACCACCGAGGCATTCAGAGCGCGGAAGGTTCCCTGATTGCGAGGTCTCTCCGCGAAGGAGCTATCGTTCGCTTTGTCGATGGGTGCCGTCGGCAACGTCTTGGCTGCGGTCACTATTGCTCCAACGATGATTCAGCAAATCGCGCTCGATTTCTCGTCTCTGCCCGTCTTTGTAGCCGCCGTCTTTGGGGGGCCTGCCGTCGGAGCGTTGACCGGGTTGTTAGCGGGAATTTTGCCCTCCGTCTTCTTCGGATTCATAGGAGGTCAGCTAGGCTTGCTGGGATTCGGCACCAGTGTAGGAAAAGCGCTCAGCGGATTCACTGTGGGTCTACTCAGCAGAACAGTCAAGTCCTCTCAGAATCGGACCGCTCTCCTCATTCCGATAGTATTGCTCGGTTTCGTGCCTGAGGCCCTGTGGATCTACGGCCTCTTCACATTGTTGATTCCGGTTTTCATGCCGAACGCAACTTTCCTGTCAGCGTTTGTTGTCCCCATTCTCGCGAAAGCTTCGTTCGAAGTAACGGTGATGAGCGTGTTCACCAGCGCCGTAGCAGGGCACAGCGGTTTCAGAGCCTTTCTGAACCATTATGTTCAAACAACTAGCTTCCGAAGACTAGAGACTACTTAGGTTCCTACTTCTTTGGTCGTTTGGATCAATTCACTGATCAGATCGGGTCTCCGTGGCGTCAGGACCCGAGACCTTCCAACCTCATAGACTTCTAGCAGTCTGGCCGTTCTGAGAACGTGGACGTGCCTGTACACGGCTGCGTAGTCCAAGCTGAGGTTTCGTGCTACGGCCTTTATGTGAAGCGGCTTCTTCGTCTCTATGAGCATCTTGAGTATTCTAAGCCTCACAACGCTGCCCAGTGCGTTGAAGACCGTGGAAGCGGATCTGAGCTCCTCCTCAGAAAGCATCTTTCTCAGCCCTAGATAGGAGGAAGATACCATTTATGATATTTCTGCTAAGAGGCTCGGCCTCCCAGCGGGCAGCCAGCAATTCGGAATCTCAGCTCACGTAGGAGAGTTCTCGGTCAGGGGCTGGTTTGCGGGGTTCGGTTCTCCTCCATCCCTTGCCAGTCTCCTTGGCTCTCTCGACGGCATCTCTGTTCTCTTTTGCCTGTTTCTCCAGATTTGACATGTCGACCTGAACGCCAACCATCTTGGAGACAACTTCGAGGACGGCACGGGCTCCCGCTGCGTCAAACGAAAGGTAACCAGGGGTCTCAGCAAGCAAACAGACCGCTTGGATGTTCCTGGGTTTGGCGAGCCCGAAGAGGAGCCCGTTAGTGCCGGTTATCGAGCCGCCTGCAAGCCTGAGGACACCGTGCTTCTCAAGCTCGTTCAGGAACGCCAAGTCAGTGGTTCCGCCATAGACCTTAGGCGTGTCTGCGTATCGGTCGGTGGCCATCCCTCCCATTGTGAAGAGCCTCTTGACTGATAGTTGTTCGGCAAATTCGAGAACGCGATCTGCAAGCTCATACTGCCCTTCAGGCGAGTACGGCTGCTCGGTCGCCGTGAAGAACACGCGATCCCCGGCTCCGTCGCTCTTGCTGAAGTGAAAGTCCCCTTTCGCTAGGTTTACAGTCCCGTCCTCTGCCAGCCAGACTTTGGGCGAGAAAGAGGGAGAGTAGAGTTCAGCAAACAGTTTGGCCTTGAGCTCTCTTACCAGATGATTCACGGCGAGCCATGCGACGGACCCGATTCCCGGAAGCCCCGCGATCATGACTGGGGCAATGAGTGATGGCTTCTCGTAGACCCTCAATGTGATGGCCAAGTTCGGGCCTCCAAGAATGGTTCATGTTAGGAGTTCGGCAGCTTCCTATTACGACTAGCTGTTTCTTGGATCCAGAAGAAGCCATCCGTAGTTCTTTCATGTAGTCAGTCGCTGTTGGCCGAACCTTGTAAGCGACCAGAAATACGGACGGTGTTTTGATCGCTCGACTAGCCGCTCCTTCCTCATTGATCTCAGATGGTACACGACACAGTCGTACCCGAGACCGCTCCGTTTCGAAATATCTGGCGCCCCTCTCTTTGCCTCCTCTAAGACGAATAGAATCTTGGAACGCGCTCTCAGGCCTGCTTTCACGTTTCGTTTGGTGGCCAAGAACGCCTTTGGGTGCATCTCAGTGGTTGCCATTCACTACCACGATGTCTAGATGAAGTCCGCGAGGGCTGGCTGCTTCTTCGGTTCTTTCTCTTCAGTCTCCTCGCGGAACAAGGACTTGAGTTCCTCCTGAAGCAAGAGTAGTCTCTGCGCGTTGTAGGTTCCGAGGTCGTAGCGTCGGACGAGATCACGCGCTAGGTCAAGATACTTCTCGACTGTTCCTCGGTACACTGTCATCGTGATCTTTCCTCCGCACTTCGGACATACTCCTCTCAGCGGAGGACGACGAAACTTTGCGTTGCATCTCATGCAGCGTACCCGCTGGGTCGAGAAAGCCCTCAAGTTACCGATGAGGTCTCTCATCAAGTGTGTCGACAGCACCCGCCTGGCCACATCGGCCGCGACGACCGCTCGAATCTTCTCCGCTAGACTCAGCTGCGCCGTCATCTTGTCTATCATTGTCGGAAGCTGAGTATAGGCGCTCTCGTGAGTCCCAGCATTGATGTCTACGATTTCGTGAGTAAAGCCGATCGATTGAAGGATCTGTTCGGTTCCCTGTCGATTCAGAACCACCTCGACGAGATCCGTTAGAGCCTTTGGATCGGCATTTCTCGACGCCTCTTCGAAAAACCTCAGGGGAAGCCGACTTACGACCTCCAAATTGAAGGCCTGACGAGCGACCTCTGATGGGTTCATCAGGACAGTCAGGAGCAGGGGAGCATCCATTATTCCGCCGATGCGGGATGGCAAGAACGATGTTGAGAAATTCAGTAGGACATCCAAAGCCAAAGTGACAGAGTCCTCGTCACCGTCGCAGTCTCTCCGCTTCGATGCGTGCCAGAAAGGATGAGCAAAGCACACCCTCGCCCGAGTGAAGCCGATGATTCTACCGATTATGCCCACAGACGTGTGAGGTGAGAGACCGACGACGAGGTGACCGATCAAATCGTCACGCGATTTGACGTTGTAGAAAGACGGAAGTCCATAGAATCTAGTTAGCAGATCGTCGATGAACTTTGAGACCCTCACCAAGTAGTCTCCGCATAAGTCATTTACAACGATATCTTGGACCCCTATCGGAAGGAGCTGATCAGGGCGTTCTAGAGACTCTCCATGAATATCCGATTCATAGCCTAGTCTGCGCAGTCTCTCCACCGTCACGCCAACTTCGTCAGGCCTGAAGTGGGTAAGGGGCGCGTTCGTTGCATCAAACCTCACCGTGCCGTCCTTGAACATGGACAGGTCATGCCTTGCTCGGAGAATCCCCTTCTCTAGATATTCCGCACATCTCGACCCACTCGTTAGACCCTTAACGCCCTTGACCACGTCAGGTTCTTCCGTCAGCTGCAGCTTGTTCGAGGCAGCCGTCCAGACCTCGCTCAAGGAGACCGTTCTTCTATCGTACGGGAGACAGCGTATTCTGCATGCGGGACACGGCCCTTGCGGGACAGCTCTTCCGCACCTGGGACACGCCGGCTCGATCTCTGTTCTGCGACCACACCGTGGGCACAAGTTCTGATGAGCGAGTTCACCGCAGTTCCGGCAACGACGCCTAATGAGTTCGACCTCGACGACGGCTGTTGACTTTGCCGCTTCTGCGATATTGCGTCTTGGTCCTCCCACCAACCCCAATGGGAATAGACAATTCACAACCGGACGCATCTCTCGTCTCTTGGCCTTCTCGGGCCTGCCCATCCTTGCTCCAATAAAGGTCCCACCTCGAGGCAGAATCGGAAAACCCGCAGCGGCTCGGGCAGCCTCCAAAGCGTTTCCTTCCACCTTATGGGGCAGGCGTTTGCCTGAGCCAAGACAGGCTGCTAGGATGATGACCTCCTCGCCCAAGGAAATGAAGCCATCCTCAACCGTGTGAGGAATGCAAAGTCTTTCAAGGAGCGCTTTCGTTCTGGGCTCAGTGGGCATGCCAACACTATCGGATGCCCCCTTCAAACTGCCCAGATGGGCCCCTAACGTCTCCCTGAGGAGCAGCCAGTCCGCCGAGGAGAGCCTCTCCCAGAACCAAGTATAACGTGGATGTAGAGGAACTTGGAGCCTCTGAGAGAGCAGCAGAGCCTCGCTGGGTGACGGGATGGACCGCAGAGGGTTGTCTACAAACGACCGAAGCCTACTTTGCGACACACCGCAGGCCTGTTCGGCGTCCGATAGTTTGTCAAAGCCAAGTTCAACTCGATTCCTGAGCAACTGGGCCCACCACTCTTCAGTGAACCCTGAAGGAACAAGGGGCCTGTTGTTCTCTAGGAACTCGCCAAATGACACGAGCAAGTCTCCGAGGAAGAGCACGGATTCAATCGACTTCTGCAGTTCCCTTGCCTGTTCAGTTGTCTCGACTCTGACCACTGAGCCGTCGTTGAGCCTGACTATCGGTGGCTCTATGGTGTCGACCGGGGTGATGATGCCTGCTTTGCCGGGTCTTTCGATCCTCAGCTGGGTTCCCGTGGCCGCGAAATCATCCAGAACCACCATTGTGGCCGGATGAATGCCAAGGGCTGCCATGCCGGTTGCGCGTGTCCGTCCGTAACGGAGCCTGAAGCCACCTGCGACTCCTGGAAGAGAGAATATGGGTCTCCCTGCAACCACATCCTCCATGAACATGAGTTCTTTCACCTCTTCGGTCTCTGGGGACGGTTGGTGAAGATCTCGTAACCAGTCCCAACCGGGGAGAGCAAGCCTTTCGACGATTTTCAGGACCTTCTGGCTGCGACCGATCAGGCCATCGTTGACTACTCGTAGGGCTCCGCCTCTGACGCGATTCGTCTCTATTCGAGGCACGTTTCGGTATGATGCAACCTCGACCGGGTCAGTCTCTACGCCCGTAATCTCGACGGGTAACTTCATCACCGCATTCAGGAGTTCTTCGTCGGGGATCTTGTACTGGAACCTAGCGACCTCGCGCTCGTACAGCCTCAGCTCCTCGACAAAGCGTTTCGCGTCAATGTCTGTGGCCTTGTACCTGCCGAGCCCGACGATCTGGCGCACGTAGTCGGCGACGACGACGGAGAGCCCCATTTCGGTTCCGCCGGCTGACCTGATCGGGCCAGCGAAGTACAGGGCAAGATACTTCGTCTTGTCTGGGTTAGTCTTGACCCTTACAGTGTTGATGCCCTGCAGTGGGGCTGCTGTGACGCCCTCATCGAGGATGGCGGCGGCGGTGCGTATCGCCTGCTCCGCGGCACTTTCTCCCTCGGAAGAGAAGCGTGCAAGCGCTATCTCCTCCGCGATTTTTATCGCGACTTCCTCTCGTGGAATTATGGTAGACAGTTCTCGGATTCTTTTCGCTACGCCGGGTGGACCAACTGATTTCTCAACTCTTTCTGCGACATCCCTCGCGACATTGCATTCTGGTTCCAGCGACGGATCCAACCCTTTTGCGCGCGCGAGGCTTGCCAGCTCGTGGAGCTGATCGAACTGGACGCGAAGAGCATCGACTTGGATTTTCGCCAGCGTAGCGCTCGGCTTCAAGTAAGGGTCAGAGATGGATCAGCGAATGAATGAATTTAATGCTACGCACGTCAGGAGGCCGCTGTCAGCTCGTTGAGGCGCTACTCAGCTGCGGCGGGGATTGGGTCTTTCCCGTCGCGTAGAACTTGTCCGTGAATTTGCAGTAGACATCGACCATCTGTGTGCCGCGCGGGACTTCAAACTCGTCTTTGGCTCCGCAGGCGGCGCACTGAACCAATGCTATGCCTGCTCCCTTTGGCAGCGTGACCTTCATTGCATCCTCGCTGCAGACGGGACAAGTGAAGACTGTGGGTAGCTTCTTCTTCACGATCCTGATGACGCGTCTACGACGACGACCCATTCCGTTCTCACGGCCGCATGGGTGATCCGCGGCTTATTTCAACGTTCCACGTCTTTCCGCGCAAGCATTGAGCAACCGTTATCAGAGCGAGGTGATGAGTCCACCGCGGATACAAAACTGTATCCTCTATGGATGGTTCTAGAATGCCCGAAGAACAGGTTCAATTGCCCATTGATTGGGCCCTTGCCAGGCTGGCAGATGACCCGTTTGCACGAGTCCTACTTGAGAGCAGTCATCTGACAAAAGTCCAATTCGAGACCCTGGTGATAGACGTCATGTGGTCCACCAACCAGACATCTGATGAGAACGGAAGACTTGGCCTTCGGTCTAGCCGTCGACAAGTTAGTAAAGGCGCATTCAACCGCTCTCTATCTCAGGCACGTCAGAACGTCATCAAGTCTGTGTACACGGTTTTCCTCCTCGCATATTTCGGGCTGTTCGACAGCCCCAAACTGGAGCCATTTCTCCGCCTAGGAGACGAAATGAAGAGTTTCTTGGACGCCAGGCGCGAAAGTCGCCACAGGGGCGATTCTGAAGCTTATGACGCTACGAAAGTGCTCGAGGACGCCCTTCACGCAACAGCGCGGGAGCTAGCAAGAATGACCTCCTTCAAACGCCCGGGTGACATCGCGTGACACATCGCACCGCGAACATGGTTCGGGGAATCACATCTGTATGGGCGGTGTGACGCTGTGTGATGTCACACGAGTCACACAGCTATCGTCGAAACTCACAGTTCTCGGTTCACAGAGATTTGACTGAGCACTCATCCGGGACTCTATGAGGACGGTCTAGCTTTCGTGAGCACAATACAGCGGTGTCGCGCCACAAGGCAGAGGGCGGTTGCATCGGGGTCAATCACAGCCACGCTACGAGCGTTGCGTCACAGCGAAATCACACCGTCGAGAGCCCTCATATTGACAAATCCATAGTATTGAAGACATAAAAGCGAATGAGACAAATAGTTCGACTCCAAGGATTGCCTTGGACTATTTCTGGCTGTTTGCAGCCATTTGGGCAGGTTTCGGCGCGCTCCTAGCCGTCGTCGTGCTCCGGAGATTGGACGTGTCACGTATGAGCTACCGGGAAGCAAAACAGATGCTGTCGGCGATGGTGGCGTCACTCTCAAGTCGGATCCGACAGAACGAAGCCCTCACAAAGGAACTATGCGAACAGGTTGAGATGTTAAACGCGAACCAGACGCGGCTAACGACCGAAGCACAGACGGCAGACAGGGAACGGCTACTCGGCTACATGCAGGACTGGATAGCGAACGTAGGGCGATTCATCGACAAAGTTGACGGACTCCAGAAGAACGTGAAGCGTGTTGAAGAAGAACACCAGCAACTTCGAGCTCACGTCGCTCTATTGACAGGCGTCCAGCAGACCCACGGCATCGTTCCGCCTGCCCCGGTGGGCGTTGTGACTGAGGACACGCTTGCAAAGCTGACGGAGACAGAGAAGCAGGTGCTGGAGCTCCTGGCGAGCGGCCCCAAACCTGGCACTGAGATAGGACCACTCATAGGGAAGTCGCGCGAGCATACAGCTAGGTTGATGAAATCACTGTTCGAACAAGGTTTCGTGGACAGAGAAACCGGCCGGCAGCCGTACGAGTACAGGTTGAATGATAAAGTGAGTAATGTGATAGGAAGGGCTGTCCGGCCGAGCGCTACTTCTCCGGAAGGGCTGGAGCCACCTCAGCTAGACAGTACCGCCAACGCCCGGAGGATCCGGACCGGCGCATGAATCCCCTATCGACAAGTCTGGAGAGATAGGTCGCGACGGTGGTCAGCGGTATCTGCTCGCCGTACAATTCCTGATACGCATTCCTGACTTGGTCTGATGAGAACATGGTGTCCCTGAATCTATGCAACACCAGATCTCGGACGCGTTCCAGCTTCGTGCGCGCGTATCGAATAGAAGCTGTCGGCGACGGTTGGGTGGGGAGACCGGCCATCAGCTCGGCATAGTCAAGTATTCTGCCTATCTTGTCTCGGGTGACAGGACCTTCCAACGAAATGGTATGGCGGCACCCAGACTCGTCGTAGAAGTCAATCTTGATACGCTTGACCGGCAAGCCTTCACACGTTCGCAACATGTGTGAAGTTCACACAGATAAACTCCACCAAGCGATGACTGAAGAGTGTGTGACACTGCATGTCCAACGGAAAAATGCAGGCGTCCAGCGGAAACGAAGGGGTCCACGCTGATTCACCAAATGTGAGCTGATCTCTGGGGGGTCAGCGCCCGAATGGCTCAAAATGCGACGAACACGACCTGGCCTGCCATGGCTTCACGAGGGCGGGAAAGCCGGCCCAAACCCCTTGCTTTCCAGTGGAGTGGCGGAGCAGTACATGATTCCAACACTGTCGCCCTAGTGTCACTACTACAGAGATTCCTACGATCCGCCTTATCCATCCGGACTCACCATAACACTCGGCGCTGCTAATCTATTCACTCTACCCACCCAATCCTCCCAAGCAGCTCTCCACCGGAAGACGAGGGGTGCCGGGGAAAACAGGTCACCTCATCCCACCAGTTCCCTCTTCTTTCCCTGCTCAACTTTTCTGTTGCGACCACTTCCTTTCTCTCGACAACCACCGTTATTACAACTTCAACTTGAAACACAACTTTTGCCAGTGGAGACGACCGCATGAAGTCAGAAGATGTTCTTGAAGGCATCTTCGACAGCTTCCTCACTGGGCCTCAACTCTTCGCGAACCGCGACGTTTTGAGGAACGACTACATACCTAGCACACTTCCCCATCGTGCGGAGCACATTCAAAGACTGGGCGCAATCCTTGCTCCCGCCCTCAGTGGTTCCAAGATATCCAACCTCTTTGTCTACGGGAAAACGGGAACCGGCAAGACGATAGTGGCAAAGTTCGTCTTGGAAAGATTGAAGAAGAAAGCAGAGGAGGTCGGCGCGCCAGTTCGTATCTCCTACATCAACTGTCGTATGGCTGGAAGCAACTACCGAGTATTGGCTGATCTCTGCAGGTGCGTGGGCGTCGAGATTCCATTCACCGGCTTGGCGTTGGGAGAAGTTATTGATAGGTTCAAGAACGGTCTCAACACCGACAGAACGGCGCTCATCGTCGTGTTAGACGAGATAGACGCGTTGGTCATAGGGCGGCAAGACGATTCTCTCCTCTACGAGTTGACGAGGATCAACGAGGACCTCCTCCAGAGCTGGATCGGAATAGTGGGCGTGTCGAACGATCTCCACTTCAAGGAGTTTCTCGATCCCCGCGTGTTGAGTTCTCTGAGCGAGGAGGAAGTGGTCTTCAGGCCCTATCTGGCAAACGAGCTATTCGACATACTCCTTGACAGGGCCAGACTCGCATTCGCGGAGGGCGTATTGCCCGAGCCCCCTCTTCGACTTTGCGCAGGCCTTGCCGCCGGCGAGCATGGAGATGCAAGAAGGGCCCTGGATCTACTGCGCGTCGCGGGAGAACTGGCGGAACGTGAAGGGTCTAGGAACATCGTCGAGGACCACGTCAGACGCGCTCAACACAAGATAGAGCATGACAGGGTCGCGGAGGTTCTCAAGTCTCTTCCTGTGCACTCCAAGGTTGTCCTAGTGTGTGCCTACCTCGCGAGCAGTCGTGCTCCTGAGGGCGTGATAACTGGCGACATCTACGAGGTGTACCGTGAGCTCTGCTCGGCGAGCGCACTCGATCCTCTGACTCAAAGGCGCGTCAGCGGTTTGGTGAACGAACTTGATGTGATGGGAATACTGAACGCGCGGGTCGTCAGCTTCGGCCGATACGGCAGAACCAAGAAGATAAGACTTGGAGTTTCACCCAGGGTTGTAGTTGAGACCTATTCGGAGGATACCCTCGTCGGACGACTATTCGGCCACGTGGCAAAGTCCCTTCAGAA
>Ga0209725_1000980_pt1 | contig 16725 bp, 15 predicted proteins | sample I18A1metaG_FD_184145 | JGI IMG/M metagenome (GOLD analysis project Ga0209725, IMG submission 184145) | Lake sediment bacterial and archeal communities from Gulf of Boni, Indonesia to study Microbial Dark Matter (Phase II) - ​I18A1 metaG... | ecosystem: Environmental > Aquatic > Freshwater > Lake... | reverse complement strand
CATGTGGCGATGGTTGATTTTGAATGGCAGAAGACCGCATTCGATGAGTACTCGTGCGCCGAGCCAACGAAGATCAGAATCAACCTTGCATCAATGTTGAAGCTTCTCAAACGCGTTGGCAGCGACGAGATTCTGGAGATGCTGTACGACGAGAAGACACGGAAGCTGAATTTGACTCTCAAGGGTAAGATGATGCGAAAGTTCACGATGCCCACGCTCGATCCAGCGCAGGAAGAGGTGCCAACACCAAAGATCACGTTTAATTCAAAAGTTAAGTTGACCACATCGATCTTCAGAGACATCATTGAAGACGTGCAAGCAGTCAGCGACAACGTTAGACTCGAGGCGTCCACGGAGAAGTTCACGGCCGCTGCGACAACTGAGCTTAGCAGCGCAGTCATCGATCTTGATAAGGGAAGTGAGATGCTGCTTGAGCTCGACGTGAAGGAGCCGTCGAAGGCGACCTTCAACCTGAACTATCTTTCGGAGATAACTAAGGCAGGCGCCTCGACCTCAGAGATCGTGACTGTAGAGTTCTCAACGAACATGCCGATCAGGCTTGAGTTCGACATACCTCAGCAGGGCAGGCTCCTGTACTATCTTGCTCCAAGGATTGAGGCTGAATAAAGTTCAGACGTGATCGAAGTCGCAGTCAAGCGCCGGTCGTCCGGCGGTCTGGTGGACCGGCTTGAACGTGGTCTTGACTAAGCTGGACCATGCAAAGTACCCGTTCACGAACGAGGCTTCCGAATATGTCAAGAGCCTCAACATAGACATCAAGGACCTTACAAGCCCAGAGTTCTCCGGCGTCTTGGATCTCGCTGAGAAGAGAATCATGGATGGCTTGAAAACTGGGAGGATCGATTCGGAGCTTCAGAGCGAAGCTGAGATACTGGCGTACCCTGCGGCGTTGATGCTGATCGCCCTAGCCGGCGACGAGCGAGCGCAGAGAAGATACGCGCTCTCTGAGTCCAAGCGAGCCTATGAACTCCTGCGGCTGGAATCGCCTGCTTTGCTCCTGCAGATCGCCGAACACACCTTCGGCTGGAAAACCAAGATCGCTGACAGAGAAATCGGAGAAGCATTGTATGAGTTCGGCGTATACTACGCCGAGTACTTGAGGAACGCCGTGCGGATCCGCGATCCTGACTGGAAACTCACGAACAGAGTCTTGGAACAGGGATACGTCTACTGCGATAGGGATGAGTTTGCGAGGCTTCTGAAGGAGGAGATAGAGGTTAGAGTACTCTCAAGGATCACTGGCGAGTATGGGCACGTGCCTGAGGCTATTGCTCCGCGAGTTGAGAGGATCAAACGCCTAGTCGCCGCAAGGGCGCAATATTACGGTTTTGAGGAGACTCCGAGGGCGGTGATGGCTGCGGCGATGCCTCCGTGCATGAACGCTCTTGCGTCAAGCCTCGCGAGCGGAAAACACATTCCCCACATGGCCAGATTCGCCATAGCGTCATTCCTAGGCAACATAGGAGTCACCGACGAGGAGATTGTCAAGATGTTTCGTCCCGCGACCGACTTCAGCGAACGGATAGCCAGGTATCAAGTGGAGCACATCTCAGGACGGCGAGGAGGCAGAAAGAAGTACCTTCCCCCCAACTGCAAGACCATGAAGACCCATGGCCTTTGCGTCAACCCCGACGAGACATGTGCCACGATTTCACATCCACTCTCGTACTACAGGAAGAAGGCTAGGATGATCGCCGCTGCAGCTAGGAGACGAACGACACTGCAGGTTCCCAGACCCGTCCCGGCATGAATAGAGAACCGAAACCCACGTTCTTGCTCACGTCCGGTGGTCGAACCGTGGTACCTATTCTGCCGAGATCTTTCCTGATTGTCTTGGTTCTGGTCCCTTTCATGCTTTTCGCCGATTTCAATAGTGCAGTCAGTGGTCAGTCCATCCCAGTAGTTGACCCGCTCTCAGTTCCAATGACCCATTCATCGAACGGCGTAGACGCGAGTCCAGTCACCGCGATGGTCACGTCACTCGATCCTCTCACACAGTCTCAGCGGATGAGACTGAGTGCAATTGCCGCAATCACGAACTCGATGGGGGGAATAACGACCATCAAGATGTCTTCGGATAGACTAGATGAGATCAGGAAACTCGACTTCGTTTCTGGAGTCTTCGCTCCGAGGAAGTTCCGTCCCACGCTCGATGTCAGCGCCCAGGAGATTGGAGCGGCATTCGTGTGGGAGAACGCTACAGACGCCTCTGGCCGATCAGTTGACGGAACAGGGATCGTCATCGGAGTGATCGACACAGGTGTGGATCTGTCTCATCCGGATCTGAGGTTCTCAAATGGTACCTCCAAGGTACTGTACTTGTGGGATCAGACACTATCTGGGAACGCGCCCGATGGTTTCACGTACGGCCTCGAATGCTCAAGGAACAATATCAACAGGGGAGAATGCCCAGAGAAGGACACGTATGGACACGGCACACACGTGGCGTCGATTGCAGTAAGTTCCGGCTTGGCATCAGGCAAGTATCGCGGGATCGCCCCCGGTGCCTCACTGATAGTTGTGAAGAGCGGAGCACCATTGTGCGGTGGCGAGAGTTGGACCTTCGAAGAAGACGCTATCATAGATGGTCTACGGTACCTCGTGGATAGAGCTGAGGTGCTCGAAATGAGGCTTGTAATTAACCTGAGCCTCGGAGGAAACATCGGAGGCCACGATGACACGAGCCCCCTTGAAGTCGTGATCCACGATCTCTACACGCAAGGCGTGACTGTTACAGTTGCGGCGGGAAATGAGGCAGAGAACCAAGTCCACGCAACAGGTTCCCTCATCCAGGGTAGCCCAACACGCGTGAACTGGAAGGTGAACGGCAGAGCCAGCAACGCGATTGTGGACGTGTGGTATCCGAGTGACAGAGCCCTTACAGCAACCCTTGTGACTCCCTCAGGGGAGATGGTGTCGGGGCCAACCTCCCCAGACGGGACAAATACCTCGGATGGGTCGGTAGTCATCGCTTCTTCGAAGTTCGCCAAGGGACAGGAACTGGCAATCTCGCTTCAGGCTCAGGATGGATTGAAAAGTCCTGGATGGAGCATGATTCTGAACGTCGCAGATAATGGCCCTCCCCTGACGTGGGACGCCTGGGTGGACAGCGACAGTTGCTCCTACCCTCCTGCGTCCTTCGCAAGTGGTGACGGCTACGAGATCGACCCAAATGGCACAGTGTCAGTTCCCGCCACTTCGAGGGGCGCTATTGCCGTCGGCGCATATGTGACCAAGAATTCTTGGGTAAACAAGCTAGGCAAGTCCGTCACGGCAGAAGACTATCATCTCGGTGATATCGCCGCATTCAGTTCGCGTGGTCCAACTAGGGACGGGAGAACAAAACCGGACGTGTCGGCTCCTGGCGTATTCATTGCCGCAGCACGTTCGACAGACGTGAGCTCAGGCGACGGCGATCCAGATCAGTACCATCGAGTTCTCGCCGGGACAAGTATGGCTGCGCCTCATGTCGCCGGCGTGGTAGCGTTGATGCTACAGTACAATCCTCAGCTGACTCCGCGCGAACTCAGGTCTATCCTGACCGAGGGTGCAAACCTCGACCAATCCACTGGGTTCATCGACGCATCGGAAGGGTCAGACAAGTGGGGTTGGGGAAAAGCGGATGCAAGAACCGCGACATCACTCTTCAGAGTTTGCTCGATCGTCACATCCCTGCCCGCCGCATTCACTGCCAGCCTAACCGTAGACGCAGTGACTCGCGCGACTCTTCGCGGAGAAGAGGTGCTCACGCTTCGTTTCCTTTCAGGCAGCATTCACACCTTCCACGCCCACGGTCAGAGTTTCACTGCGAATGACACTCGCTACGTGATCGCTGAGGGCGATGCGACTTTCTCCTCCAACGGCGTCTTTAGGCCAAACGTGCAAGTCCAGTACTTGCTCTCGCTCGTGTCACCGCTCGGTCAAGTAGAAGGCGACGGATGGTACGACGCAGGGACGCGCGCGAACTTCAGAGTCAATCCACCTGCAACTTCCGGAGGCTTTGCCCAACTACTAGGCGTCACTTTCTTCTTCGATCATTGGGTTGACGAGCATGAGAATAAGCTACCGTCTGGATCGATTCTCATGGATTCACCACATTCGCTCAAGGCGACTTGGAGGGCCCTCCTTACAGACTGGCACCCTATCCTTCTGCTGGTGGCATTGGTAGCGGTGATAGTACTGGTCACCGAACTGGCGACAAGGGATCGGGGGACACCGCAGACTGCCTTTGTTTCACAATCAGTTGATGCTCGTCCAAGCGACCACGCGCTTCACAATGCAACAAGACATTTGTCTCGCCGCTGACAGTGGGCGGACAGACAGGAGCGGATGCGAGACGGCCGTGGCCGGAGCTCAGGAAAGAGAGCGAGTCAGTTTCATCAAACAGGCCTTCTCGCGGTACTACGCCAGCCAGAGCAGAAGGATCGCTCTTCCCCCAGAGTCTAGGTCGAGAGAATTCGCGTTCCTAGCTTTCGGGGAGAGATTCATGACACGGCACAAGGCCGTCGCATCACACGAAGAGCTCGCGGATATGATACGAGCACTTGTTCCCTCGGACGTCTACTACTCGACCGCTTACTATGCGAAACCTGCTGAAGAGATGGAGAGGAAAGGCTGGCTCGGATCCGACCTTGTCTTCGACGTTGATGCGGATCACATCGAGACTCCATGCAAGGCAAATCATGACGTGTGGATCTGCGCCAGTTGCGGACTTGCCAAACAGGGAAAAGCTCCGGCCCAATGCCCCAAGTGCGGAAGGGCGCGGTTTGAGGAGCGCACTTGGTTCTGCGACGAATGCTTGAGAGCCGCGAAGAAAGAGGTCTCAAAGCTAACCGATTTCTTGACAAGAGACTTCGGAATATCCGCCGAGGAGATGTACGTCTTCTTCTCCGGCCATAGGGGCTACCACCTCCATGCCAGGACGGAGGAGGTTCGCAAGCTTGACGAAGCTCAGAGGAAAGAGATCGTGGACTACGTGCTAGGCCTAGGATTAGACGCGTTCTATCAGGGGCTCTACAAGAAACCGAAGAGTGTGATCGTGGGGCCGCAGCGTGAAGACCCGGGGTGGCGCGGCCGCTTCGCCAGGGAAATCTACAGACTCATCTTGGAAGGAAGCAAGCAGGAGCTTCTAGAATCAGGTTTCTCACCTCGTCGAGCGCAGCTGATCATTCAGGAAAGGCCGGAGAGAGAGGAGCGCTGGCGGGAACAAATACTGTGGAGCGAATTCGAAGACAGGTTCCACGTGAAGGACACGACTTGGCGAGCGATCATTGAGCGAGCCGTCTCGAAGGGCGCGCTGCCTGCCGAGATCGACACCGTAGTCACGACGGACACGCATAGGTTGATCCGTCTTCCCGAAACGTTGAACGGGAAGACAGGTCTTCGTGCTGTGGCGGTCTCAGACTTGGACTCGTTTGATCCGTTCTTGGACCCGATCGCCTTTGAAGGAGAAGAAACCGTTCGGGTCAGCGAGGTTCCGAGCTTCAGGATGGGGAATTCCACTTATGGGCCGTACAAGGAGGAGACGGTGACGCTTCCGGCGGCGGCTGCGATGCTCCTGCTCTGTAAGGGCGTAGGCGGTCCCATACCAAAATGAACCGCGATGATCTTTACAGAATCTGGAAGACCGAGAAGAATGAGAAGTCGCTCCAGCGACTTCCCTCATCCTTCTACTCTGAAGTCAGCAAGATTCTCTCTGATTCCAAAGCCGCCTCGAGCGCGAGGGGTCAAGACCGAACGCAGGCCGCTGTCTCCAACAAGGAGTTCATGATTCTTCAACGCCTCGGCAAGGAAATCGCTGAGACACGCATGAGGAAGATCATCGAAGCGGTCATGTCTCGACAGGATCTCTCAGCTGAAACGCTGCCGAAGGAAGAGGCTGAGTTTGCGAAGCAGGTCGCGATACACGTTGGTGACTACTATCGATTTATCGACGAACTGGCCGAACGCTCAGTGATAACAGAAGAGAAGGGCGCGACCGAACCCGATGAGGTAAGGTTGGAGGTTGTGCGTTTCGTCTCGGACTTCCCGGCGATCATCGGCGTCGACTTGAAGACTTATGGTCCCTTCAGGGCGGAAGATGTCGCCACACTGCCGGCTGAGAATGCTTCTGCGCTCGCCAACCAAGGAGTCGTTAAACAAATACGTTTCTCCGAAGGGACAGTCTCGGCTCTCTAGAACTGTGATGCCCTCTTAGGATAGTCGGTTTGCGAGCAACAGAGATTCCACAATCTTGGTTCCGCGGTCCGTTGAGGTTTCTAGCGTCTAGGTTTCTCTTTCTTGCCCTTCAGCAGCGCGTCGAGAGATACTCCGTTGCAGGCGTAGACCTTGAATCGGATTCCTGGGATGTCGCCCATGCTCTTGCCTTCGGCGCCGCCGATGCCCTCGATCCAGACTTCATCGTGCTCGTCGATGAAGTTCAGCGCGCCGTCACCCGGTAGGAACGCGGTGATGACTTTTCCGTTCTTGATGAGTTGAACGCGCACAGCCTTGCGCACAGCGCTGTTCGGCTGGCGGCATTCGACACCCACCTTCTCGAGGACGATGCCTCGGCCCTGCGGGGCCCCCTGAAGCGGATCAGCCTTGTAGTCGAGGCCAAGCATTCGGCGCTTGTAGGGTGGATAGTGCCACCTGAAACGCTTCCGTCTCTTTTTCAACTTGCGAGCGCCAAGTAGGCCCCGCGAAGACTTGCCCATTACGGCATCCTTATCCCGAAACTCGTCGTCTAGAACTGAGCCCGCCTTATATGTTGTACGTAATTCGCATTTCAAATAAGGAAGGCTTGAAAGCAGTATCGAGGCAAGATGGTTCGGGTCGCGCATGCACACAGCCATCCTCGACGACGGAGCCGCAGTATCCAAGATCGACCGGGAGAACATGCTCCAAGTACTTGAGGAGACTCCAGAAACCTACAAGGAAGCCTACGCAGCTGCGTTGGCGTGCGATACCCTTCCGCATGCCCTCGCGCGATCTCCCACATACATAGCATTGATGGGCATGGGTGGTTCCGCCATCGCTGCAGACATACTGAAAGACTGGCTATTCGAGTCTCAGACCGTGATCGAGGTAATAAGAGGCCCGATCCTGCCGGGCTCGATCACTGCCGGCACGCATGTGCTTGTTGCCAGCTACTCAGGGCAGACCACAGAGGCATTGAAGGCACTGAAGGAAGCTCGAAGACGCAAGACCCGAGTTTCCGCGATCGCCTCGGAAGGTGATCTGCTCAGGATTTGCCGAGAAGACGGGATTCCTCACGTACAAGTGAAGGCAGGTCTCCAGCCGCGCGAGGCCTTGCCTCATCTCCTCTCCGCCTCTCTGGCGATACTTGACAGATGGGGAATCTGCAACCAAAGAAACGTCCAGGCCGAATTGAAGACTGTCACGGAACAGCTGGGAGAACTCAGGAAGACGATTGGGTTTGGACGATCGCAGTCAAGCAACCCGGCAAAACAGCTGGCAGTTCGACTTGAGGGCACCATACCTTTCATCTACGCCCCTCGACTCTTGGCAGCTGCAGCTAGGAGATTCAAGAATCAGCTCAACGAGAACTCGAAGGTCTTGGCGAAGTTCGAAATTCTACCCGAGATGCTACACAATGAGGTTCAGAGTTGGCACATGCTGAAGGACCACGGCATCACGGATGCTATCTCGTTCGTGTTCCTAAAAGGCTGCGAAGGCGAAGACGAGGCTGAACAGTTCAAGAGGCTGAAGGACCTAATCGAAAGTGGGGGAAGAGTGGTACACGAGATTCCTGTGAAGTCTCCGACGAGACTCGCCGCTATTCTGGAAACCATCTACTACTGCGATTACGTCTCTTTTTACCTCGCTGTAGCGCGAGGTGTCGACCCCACGCCCATCGATACAATTCAATCACTAAAACGTTGGATGAGGTCCTCAGCAGCCTAAATGTCAGCCGGCCGGCCCCTCCGGATGACTATGCAAAAGTCTACTAGCAAGATTGGTGCCTCATAAGCCTCCGTCAGCTGTCAGCTTGGAGGAATCATCTCGTTGTCATATGAGGAACGCGCGAAATCGATTGGAATCACGATCCCTCAAGCGGCAACGCCTCTGGGCGCGTACGTGCTTGCGGTTCAGAGCGGAGCGCTGCTCTTCACCGCAGGTCAGGGCCCTGTACAGGATGGCGTTCTCGTCTTCAAGGGCAAAGTTGGACGAGATCTCACGCTTGAGCAGGGATATGAAGCTGCGAAACTCTCAACTGTCAACTGCTTGGCTGCAGCGAAGTCTTTTCTGGGGACACTCGACCGAATCGAATGCGTCGTCAAGGTAAACGGCTACGTTAATAGTGCTCCCGGCTTCACCGACCAAGCGAAGGTCATGAATGGGGCCTCAGATCTTCTAGTTCGGATCTTCGGCGAACAAGGGCGTCATGCGAGAACTTCCGTAGGTGTGAGCGAGCTTCCGTTGAATATTGCCGTCGAAGTCGAACTCGTCCTATCTTGCAAGCCTTGACCCTAGTTGGCCGAATCTAGGAAAGCTACTGCGGCGGCAACGGCGGTTGCCCAGCTCCACAGTTAGGGCAGAAGACCGCAAGCGAGATGATCGCTGCTCCGCAGTTGACACAATACTTCATGCCCCGCGGCGCGACTTGAGGGCGGGCTTCAAGAGGGTGAGGAACTTGAGCAGCGGAAGTGGTGGTTGAGACCTCTGCAAGTGTGGAAGGCACTAAACCACGCGTCCTGTCCGCGTAGATGAGAAACAGCAGAAGCGTGAAGAAGCCCGAAAGAAGCGCAGAAATGACGGAGCTGATGATGCTACCGGCTCCCAGCACCAATCCCAGCATGCGGAAAGGGTCCATGTAGATGCTCGGTTTCGTCAGCTCAGAATACGACAAACTCGGCCAGAAGAGGGCCGTTAGCCAAGAGGCAGCTATCCAAGCGACTGCCGCGATTACAATGTAGCCGATCATCGTCGCAAAATTCCTTCGCACGAACAGAAAGCTCGCTTTGACGGATCCCCAAATTCCTAGATCATCCATTACGAGTGCCTGCATCCAGGGCAACAGGAAGATGTAGAGTACCAGCTCGATCAGGCCAACTATCACGAAAACTCCGATCAGTCCGAAGACGATCGGGCCGAGCAAGGCGATGATAGTCTGGGGATCGAGTTCTGCGGGAGGAGTCAGTCGTCCTACGTTGAGTGTCAGGATGCTTGTTGCGATGGCAGCTATTCCAGCTGCGATCGGAACAACCACAATGACTCCAACCAATATTCGGCCGCCAAGAATTCGTAGGAAATACTTCCTGGCTCCGACCCAGAAATCGTCCAGTGCTGTCTGTCCGTCGACAACTACACGCTTGTTCATGTATGCCCAGCCGGCAGTCATGAATGTGTCGACGAGAAAACCAACAATCGCAAGGACGACTGCTCCGACTGCAACGGTTTGTATCACGCCCCAGAAGTCTCCGGTTAAGCTGAGCGCCATCATGAGTGGGAATAGGGTCAGCGCCGCTACCGTGAAAAGCACGATCGGTACGATGATTTGAGTAAGAAACGGCGGGATGAAGAGCATCCAGTTCTTCTTAATTCTTGTCGCGGATTGACTTATCAGGGTGCCCAGATCCATCCAGTATCCCCGCAATGATCTGTCTCGTCAAGCTCCGGCAGACAGGTCAAGATTTAAGCACGGCGATGAGCGAAGCCTGGGGCCTACGATCAAAATTCTCACCAGAGTTCAGCCTGGCGTAGAGAGGTACATGAAGAAAGGCAAAGCAGTTCGTGCGGCGACTGGGCTGACAGAATTGCTATGTAAGCGATAAGTCACTTGACGGACCTGCCATAGAAATCGAGGAAGGAGAAGCATATTGCGGAACGGTCATGCCTTATGTCATCTTTAAATAAGCGCCGGATGGCTAGCTTTCTTCGATCTTAGAATTGCTCTTGCCCGACGAGATCGCGTCGAAGTCCGTGATTCCAGCGATCCGAGCAATGGTGGTGCGCAGACTCGTTGATCGGTACGGAATGACTCAGCAGCAAGCTGCACAGCTCTTGGGAATCACGCAGCCGGCAGTGAGCAAGTATGTGAACAACAAGCGAGGCGTGGCCATCAAACTGGAAGGAATCAATCATGTCGACCGCGCAGCAAACAGGATCGCTGCCCTGCTCGTGTCGGGAAAGGCAGAGCAACTCCAGATCATGAGCAAACTCAATGAAGTCTCGATGCACGTCAGAAAAAGCAGGCTCATGTGTGATCTTCACAGACGCCTCGAGCCCGGAGTGAACCTCGGTCACTGCCGCATATGCGAAACCTAACTAGGATCTTCTGCGGGAATTAGGCGACAGATTTCAAGGCGAGGTGACCGAGAATGGACACGGAATCAGGAAAAGAACCTCGATCGTCATCGTCCTTTGGAATGAGACTGGCTCCCGGCGTGTGGGTCGGAAGCCTGAGAGATCTCATCGAAAGGGTGTTTGGCGCTCCTCCACTGAAGCAGCTAGTCAACTGGGGGCGCATCTACTCGCTTTGGCCGGTTCACCTGATGACGGCCTGTTGCGGCGCTGAGTTTGGCGCCATGATGGGCCCGAGATACGATCCAGAAAGATTCGGCATGCAGGCTGCAACCGGTTCGCTGCGCCAGAGTGACGTGTTGATAATCGAAGGAACGGTGACGAAAAAGATGGCCAAGCGGGTGAAAGTCGTTTGGGAGCAGATGCCAAACCCGAAGTACGCGATCGCGATGGGCGACTGTGCCTGCTCCGGCGGCCTATTCCACGATTCCTACAGCATAGTCAACGAGGTCCAAAAAGTCATACCGATTGATGTCTACGTTCCTGGCTGCCCCCCTAGGCCTGAGGCACTTCTGAACGCGGTCATCAAGTTGCGAGAGAAGATCCGACGGGAGGAGGTCTACTCAAAATGACCGCCGAACATTCCGCGATAGAGCTAGACATTGCGGCTATCGTCAGAGAGCAGCTTGGCAATGCTACACAAGTGAAAGTTGATCGAAAAGGGCGGGTGTCCGTCATTGTCCCTAGGGAGTTCGCAAGGGACGCTGCAGTCGGCCTGCAACGCTTGGGTTTCGATCACGCTATCGCGGTTTCTGGAGTCGATTACCGGAGCGAGAAGAGAATCGAAGTCGTGTACTTCCTCTCGTCATATTCGCGTGACGATCTCACACATGTAGTCCTTTCACTGAAAGTTCAGCTTGATCGGGAAAATCCTTCGATGCCGACGCTGACTGCAGTCTGGGAGAGCGTCAACTTCTTCGAGCGCGAGGCGTATGAGATGTTCGGAGTGAATTTCGAAGGTCACCCGAACCTTCAGAAACTGCTGCTTCAAGACAACTGGGACGGGCCACCTCCGATGAGAAAGGATCTGAAAATCCCGGAGCTTGCATGAAATGTCGACGCTCGACCTGAACGTCGGGCCTCAGCATCCGGGCTCAGGTCACATGAGGATCATGGTCCGGACAGACGGCGACCTCATAGTTGAAGCGACGCCGGACATCGGTTACGTTCACCGAGGATGCGAGAAGATCGCGGAATCGAGAAACATCATCAAGAATATCCCGATGCTTTGTCGCCCGAACATTGCAGACGATTCGCACCTCAATTGGTCGTACGTCGCCCCAATAGAAGAACTCCAAGGAGTTGAGGTGCCAGAACGCGGCCGGTACATCCGCACAATACTATGCGAGATCAACAGAATAGCCAGTCACCTCTATGGAATGTCCATTATGGCAGGGATCTTCTCTGGGCATACCACAATGTACATGTTCGGCTTCGGAGATCGAGAGTTGCTTCTCGACCTAGCAGAGATGCTCACAGGGGCAAGGCTGACGTTCTCCTTCTTCGTCCCCGGAGGCGTAAGACGTGACCTTCCAAAAGGCTTCAAAGAGAAATTGTTGGAAACGCTGGATCACATCGAACGTCGCCTACCCGCAATTGATCGAATATTCGTGAGTAACCCGGTCTTCATCGAACGCGCGAGAGGAGTCGGAATCCTGAGAAGAGAACATGCGATCAGACTGGGCGTCGTGGGCCCGGTTGTAAGAGGCTCTGGTGTTCGGTGCGACGTGAGAAAGGACGCGCCGTACGGTGTCTACGACAACGTGGACTTTGAGATTCCCGCGTTGAAAGAAGGCGACAGCCTCTCGCGATGGTTGGTGAGATTCGAAGAGATCAAGCAGAGTATTTCGATTCTTAGGCAGGTGATACGGGACATCCCTAAGGGGCCTATCGCCAGAAAGAGCCCCATCGTGGTCCCAAAGGGAGAGGCTATCAGCAGAATCGAATCTTCCCGCGGAGAAATCAACCATTACATTGTGGGAGACGGAAGCGACAAACCATACCGAGTCAAGATGAACACCGGCTCGTTCAAGAATCTTTCAGCACTTCCGTTCTTGCTGAAAGGTGCACGCATAGGGGACATGCCCATAATCTACGGGAGCCTAGACTACTGGCCAGTGGAAGCAGACAGGTAGAGATGAAGACGATGTCAGTAGCCGGAGCCTTCTGGGAAGGCGTGAAGCACGTCTTCAAGAAAACTTTCACTCTGAAACATCCTTACCAGAAGCGCGAACTTCCAGACGGATATCGGGGACGGCATCTACTCTACATGGATCGATGCACGGGTTGCGGAATATGCGCGTGGATTTGCCCCGAGAAATGCATCACCTTGGTGCCCGCTGCCGAGGAGAAGGCGTACCCGCAGAACCCAGAGGGGAGGTTCCCGCAATACTGGTACGTCCGGTGCTGTTTTTGCCATTTTTGCACGGACTACTGTCCGACGGGGGCTTTGGATTACACGAAGGACTATGACCTTGCCGAGTATGAGAAGGAGTTGATCATTTGGAGCCCCCAGCGCTTGTCAAAGGTTCCGGAAGGATACGAAGGGTACCGTACGAAGTTTCACGGTTGGGCAGGCGTCAACCACGTACCGTCTGCGAGGGAGGAGTGAACTGGTGAATGAGTGAAATTCAGAACGAAATCACTAGGAAGATAGCCCGCCGCAAGAAGTCTCGTAGACGAAGGCGAGGGCCCTACCGGAAGTCGTCAAGCGTCGGACTGAGAGCCGTCGCATCATAGCTGACCAGTATTAGAGACGAAGAAGTCGGTATCATCTGGTGAGGTGTGTGAGGGGCTGAGCAAATATAGAAGCATGACATACGTTATACGCGCACACCCGCTAAGGGGCTATCCCTAATGAAGGAAAAGGCAACGGCGCTCAACGTGAAGAAGATACGGGCGGATTTCCCTATCCTGAAAAGGAGGATAGGTGGGAAGCCCCTCGTCTACTTGGACAGCGCCGCGACCTCACAGAAGCCGAAACCTGTAGTCGACGCGATCACTCGATTCTACACCGAGTACAACGCAAACGTTCACAGAAGTGTCCACCGGCTGAGCGAGGAAGCCACCATCGCCTTCGAGCAGTCAAGAGAGAAATTCGCTTCTTTCGTCGGCGCCAAGACCTCCAGGGAGATCGTCTTCGTACGGAACGCTACGGAGGCCTTGAACCTCGTGGTGTTCAGCTGGGCAAGATCGAACCTGAAGGCCGGAGACCACGTTCTGCTCACAGAGATGGAGCACCACAGCAACATCGTCCCGTGGCAGATACTTGCAAAGGAGAGAAGCATCAAACTCGACTACGTCAGGATCGACGACGACGGGACTCTCAGCTGGCACAGCTTTGAAGAGCTGATCAAAGAGAAGCCTAAGGCCGTCAGCCTTGCTCACGTTTCAAACGCGCTGGGAACGATCAATCCTGTCAGAGAAATTGCGAAGCAAGCACACAATGTGGGCGCGACTGTCATAGTCGATGCGGCACAGTCAGTTCCTCACATGCCGGTGGACGTTTCAGATCTCGAATGCGATTTCATGGCTGTCTCAGGCCACAAGATGCTGGCGCCGACCGGGATAGGAATGTTGTATGGCAGATACGAACTTCTGGATCACATGGAACCTCTCATGGGCGGCGGAGAAATGATCAAGGAGGTCCATCTGCAGGAGGCTCGCTGGAATGATCCGCCTTGGAAGTTCGAAGCGGGTACTCCGAACATCGAGGGAGTGATAGGGCTGGGAGCGGCGGTCGACTATCTTTCAAAATTGGGAATGCAGAACGTCAGGCTGCACGAGAAGGACATCACCAAGTACGCTCTTGAGCGGCTGGGGGATGTGAGAGGTCTCGTGCTGTACGGCACCAGAAACATCGAGAGACGCGGCGCCGCAATCTCATTCAATCTGGGAGACATTCACGCTCACGATCTAGCCACGGTCCTTGACACTCAGGGCATAGCGATAAGATCTGGACACCACTGCGCACAACCGCTGATGGAAAGATTGAAGGTGCCTGCTACCTCGCGCGCCAGTTTCTATATCTACAACATGAAACGAGAAGTTGACATCCTAGTCAGAGCTCTTGAAAACGCTAGGAAGATGTTCAAGGTATGAGCGCAGACATTTACAAGGAGATGATCCTCGACCACTACAGACATCCGAGAAACTATGGGGAACTTGCAGACGCGAACGTTCGGGCCAAGGATTCGAACGTTCTATGCGGTGATGTCATCGAGATGCAGCTGCGGGTCGACGGAAACAGAATCGACGACTTGAGGTTTCGAGGTCAGGGATGCGCGATTAGCTTGGCGTCGGCCTCCATGCTGACTGAGCTGTCTAAAGGAAAGCTGATCTCCGAGATTCAGAAACTCGGAAAGGAGGACATCATTGAGCTTCTTGGGGCAGACCCTGGGCCTGCGAGAATCGAATGCGCCACCCTTGGTCTCAAGGTCCTGAAGACGGCGATCTACGCGCACCTAGGCATCAGGATGCCGGAAGAAGAGACGTAATGGAACCGAAGCTTCTATCAGCACTCTCGGTCGGATTGAAGAACCGTTTCCATGCCTTCCTCTAGCGCCTCAAGGCCTCATGCCTGATGTTGCATTTGAGATTCACGATTTCTTCGCATAATGCTTATTAGCGCGTCGCCTTGTGCTAAGGGGCAGCTTCGCTAGGGTTCCTATTTCTCGGGGCCTAATGAGCGTTTGTGTATCGGAGAGAGACGATCGCTTGAAAGATGAGGAGAAGAGGAAGACCATAGACGTTTTTCATCATCAACTTGTACCGAAGCATGAGATTGTGCCAAGGCGTGAGGCAGAGGAGCTGCTGGAGACGCTGCACATCAAAGCGCACCAGCTGCCCTACCTGAGGGCTGACGACCCAGCCGCGAGGCAGATAGGAGCAAAGCCTTGGGATGTTGTGAAGATCACTCGACGTAGCCCCACTGCCGGAGAGGTCGTGGTCTATCGTTACGTAATTGAGAGCTCAGCCGGAGGGAGTGTTCCTGACAAGTCTCGTTGAACCTCAGACGTGGGGGCTACTCAAGGAGTTCTTCCGAGAGAAGGGGCTCGTTAGACAGCACATCGACTCCTACAACGACTTCATCGATGCGGGCCTGCAGGCAATCATTGACGAGGTAGGGTCAATCCCAATAGAGATCGAAGAGTACCCACTGAAGATAAAACTCGGAAAGATCGAGATCGGCTCACCTCGGGTAACCGAAGTTGACGGTTCTGAAAGACCAGTCTACCCGACGGAGGCGCGCGTGCGCAACCTGACCTACGCCGCACCGCTGCATCTTGAGATGACCCCAGTAATTGGCGAGCGCGAAGGCCAGACAGAGATCGTCTACATAGGCGACTTTCCCGTCATGCTCCGGTCGAAGATATGCCCTCTCTCTAGGCTGACCCCTGATGAGATGATCAGTATCGGTGAAGACCCGATCGACCCAGGTGGATACTTCATTGTCAATGGCGCTGAGCGCGTTGTAGTTGCTCTGGAGGACCTAGCAGCCAACAAGATTCTGATCGACGTCGAGAAGACAGGAGTCAATCCAGTCTACAAAGCGAAGATCTTCTCCACGACTTTGGGCTTCCGAGCACGGACTGAAGTCACTCTGAAAGCCGACGGGGCAGTCTACGTGATGGTCCCAGGAGTTCCGGCGGAGATCCCGATGGTGGTCTTAATGAAAGCGCTCGGCATACAGGAAGACTTGAAGATTGCCGAGTTAGTCTCCGACGACGAAACCATCCAGAACCAACTGGAGGGTTCGTTCGAAAAGGCACAGGGCATCTTGTCCGTGAAGGACGCCCTCCTGTACATCGGAAACCGTCTAGCACCTGGGCAAGTTGAAGACTACCGCGCCAAGAAGGCGGAAACCGTTGTCGATCGCAATTTCCTCCCACACATTGGACGGACAGCTGCAGAAAGAAAGGAGAAGGCGTTCTTCCTCGCAGAGATAACGACAAGAATCATTGAGCTGAAGCTCGGCAGACGGGCCGCCGACGACAAAGACCACTATTCCAACAAGCGGCTAAAGCTCGCTGGAGCTCTGATGGCTGATCTCTTCAGAATATCATTCAGGAACCTGATTCGCGACTTGAAGTATCAACTCGAACGGATCACTATCAGAAGACATCAGGAGCTTTCAATCACTAACGCGATCAGACCGGGCATAATTACAGAGCGGATTCAACACGCAGTAGCTACCGGAAACTGGGTGAGGGGAAAGGTCGGTGTCACTCAGCTTCTCGACCGGACCAACTATTCCTCAACGCTAAGTCACCTGAGGCGACTCCAGTCGCCATTGAGCAGAAGCCAACCCAACTTGGAAGCAAGAGACCTTCATCCAACTCACTGGGGCAGACTCTGCCCGAACGAGACTCCAGAGGGGTCAAACTGTGGACTTGTAAA
>Ga0209725_1000976_pt1 | contig 16802 bp, 17 predicted proteins | sample I18A1metaG_FD_184145 | JGI IMG/M metagenome (GOLD analysis project Ga0209725, IMG submission 184145) | Lake sediment bacterial and archeal communities from Gulf of Boni, Indonesia to study Microbial Dark Matter (Phase II) - ​I18A1 metaG... | ecosystem: Environmental > Aquatic > Freshwater > Lake... | reverse complement strand
ACACAGGGTTCTTGGGACTTAGGTCGTGGCTGAGATCCGTTAGGACGTACTTCTCCCCGAAGATCTCCACTTCGGTTTGTTCCCTGAATTCGGGACAGATTGCCTTCAAGGTCGACACGACTTGACGTAGTCTTGGCTAGGCGGGGTTTTTCTCAACATATATTCCTTTCCAACCACCTTCTCATGTGATTGGTACCTCGAGATGAAAGACAACGCCGGGGCAACCACGAATACGATTAGTCTGCGAAAAAGGAAACTTGCGCTGAAAGGTCCGTCCTCTCGATACAATCCAAGAAGAACATGGTTAATGCATCATCTCGGAATTTCAAGAGGAAAGAGCCAACGAGCCCGGGAAGTCCAAGGAGAAGGTAAACGCGATCGAATCTGACAATTCTCACGACGCTACCCTCAGCGTGCACAATGAGAATTTCACCCATGAGTTCATCAATGCGATCGCCAATCATGACGTCACTCTGCCGGCGTGGCTACAAACGCTTATTTGGCGTCGCGGTCGCATCAAAGAACGCCATGATAAAGGAGCAATCTACGATGGCTGAGAAGATGAATGCCTTGGTCCTCTACGGACCAAACAACTACAAGATCGAGAAGGTGGAGATACCGGAAGTCGGCTTCCAAGAAGTCCTTTGCAGAGTCAAGTCTATAGCGATCTGCGGCACCGACCCGCACCTCATTGCTGGAGAATATCCAGGTTTTTGGCCGCCGGGCTATCCATTCACGCCGGGCCATGAATGGGCCGGGGAAATAGTGAAAGTAGGACCGGGCGTCGTCAGCTTCAAGACGGGCGACAGAGTTTCCGCTGAATCTTCCAAAGGATGCGGATTCTGCAAGAGATGCTTGGAAGGAAGATACAACATATGTGCCAACTACGGAAGAAAAGAGACTGGCCATAAACACTACGGATTCACTGAAAGCGGAGGATACGCTGAATACTGCGCGATATCAATCAAGAGCATCCACAGACTGCCCAACAGCATCTCCTTCGACGAAGGAGCACTAGTTGACACGGCGGGGGTTGGGCTTCGCGCAGTGAACAGAGGACGAATCGCACCTGGCGACGTAGTAGCAATCATAGGTCCCGGCGCCATAGGATTGATGACACAGCAGTTCGCTCAAGCCGCGGGCGCAGGCAGAATAATGATGATAGGGTACGGAGACATTAGCAAACCAGGACTAGAGCTCTCTCGAAAACTAGGTGCAGACTCAACGATCGACTCCCAGACCGAGAATGCGGCAAAAATCATCAAAGACCAAACCCAAGGGTTAGGTGCAGACGTAGTGGTAGAAAGCAGTGGAAGTCACGGAGGATACAAGATGCTCCTAGACTTGGTCAGGCAGGGCGGAAGGATCATCTGCATCGGGTTAACTGGAGGAGCCCAGATCCCGATGCCCATCGATCGAGTCGCCTTGAATGAACTCGACGTCTACGGCGTCAGGGCGAACCCAAACAGTTGTGACGAGGTCATAAGGCTACTCGAGAAGCGAAGAGTGGACTTCACGCCTCTGATAACTCATACTTTCGCATTGACGGAATTCGAAAAGGCCCTAGAAGTTTTCTCGAGGAGAACCGGAGGAGCCATCAAAGTCATGATCCACCCGTGACTTCGAAGGTCTTTGATCACCAGACAAGAAGCGCTCTTTTGAGTCAACATGAGGCGGCCACCTCAGGAACCCTATCCTCAACCACCTTCGTTCGTTGCCATTCGTCGATCTTTTGACGAGCACTCAAGTCCCCCGTCTGGGGAATAGGCGCTCAATATGCCAGCTCTTCGTCGCCTTTTCATGTCATATTCCTCCCCCGGCCTCACGACGTGAAGCCAAGATGGGATCTGATGGTGTGAAGCAAGAAGCAGGATCTCATTGCCTCCCTGACCATTCACACACCCGCAGTGGACTGTCACGACTTAGACAGTGGCGTGCAGGTGCAATGTGCTTCCTCAGCGTTGCAGCCTTGACATAACAGTAGAACCCCATCAACCGGACTGGACTCTATGAGAGGTCTATGACACTTCGCACATCGCATCTCACTCACGACTGATTCACCGATGGCACTCATTGGCACGTGCATCTGTAACAATATAAGAACCGTGGGGAATTGACCAACGCATGAACCGTCGAAACTAGATTCACCACGCCTACAGGAATTCTCCATGCAAATCAACAGACAGTAGTCAAAGCGCCATTTCCGTGCCCTTCCCACCCAACCCTAGGCTAAGTGTTGGCCGACTCTTGGATTGGCAACAATTACGCTCGCCTTCAGGGCGGAAGGTGTGCGGGGGGTGGGATTCGAACCCACGAAGGCCTACGCCACGGGATGACTCACCCGCGCCTTAGGCTTGGTCTTGAGTGTGGCGCGCGTGGTCTGGACGCGACCCGCCCATCTAGCCAGAGACACTTTGACCTGGCTCTGGGACCCCCGCATCCCATCAAAACGAGCAATCCTGTGGCTTTGGTTAAAGCCTTCTCTTCTGCCTGTCAGATACTTGAGAATGCTCGGTCAATCGCTCTACAGTCGCCCGACAGCAGGACAGGATCACCGACGGATTCTACAGAAGTTCGATCTCTATGAAAACGTCTTCAGGTGTTCTGATACGCATCAGGCGTTTGAGAAAACGCTCGTTGGGGTCGACGTCGATGAGGCGTTTGTGGATGCGCATCTCCCACTTGTCCCACGTATGCGTTCCTTCACCACAGGGGCTCTTGCGGGTGGGGACGTTGAGTTTCTTCGTGGGAAGCGGTATCGGTCCGCGCAGTTTCACGCCGGTTTTGTCGGCGATCTTTGTGATCTCACCGCAGATGGAGTCTAGACCGTAAGGGTTTGTGCTCGACAGTCTGATGCGAGCCTTGTTGACCATGTGGTCTATCCTCCACGCTAGGGGAAACACAGCAAGAATAGGTGAGAGGTTTAAAAAGCTTCAGCGAGTTTTGCTATGCTTTCTCAGTAATCTGTTGAACAACGCCGACCGCAACAGTGCTACCCATGTCTCGGATCGCGAACCTACCGAGCTGTGGAATCTCCGAGTAGGACTCGAGCGAGAGAGGTCTCACGGGACGCAACTTCACGAGCGCAGCATCGCCGGTCTTGAGGAATGACGGCTTCTCTTCGACGATCTGGCCGGACCTTGCGTCAATCTTCTGCATGAGCTCTACAAACGTGGCAGCCATTGTGGCGGTGTGTGCGTGCATTACTGGGGTGTAGCCTTGCGCGATCGCTGTCGGGTGGAAGACAACTATGATTCTGCCGATGAACTCTTTCGCGATGGTCGGCGGCGCATCGGCCTTTCCGACCACGTCTCCACGGTGCACGTCAGTCTTCGTGATGCCTCGAACGTTGAAGCCAATGTTGTCTCCTGGAATGGCCTGCGGGATCTTCTCATGATGAGTCTCGATGTCCTTGCACTCGCCCTTGACGTTGGCAGGCATGAAAACGAGACTGTCGCCAACCTTCAACACTCCTGTCTCGACTCTGCCGACTGGTACGGTGCCCACTCCCGTGATCGAGTAGACATCCTGCACAGGGATTCGCAGCGGCTTGTCCAAGGGCTTCGGTGGTTCCGTAAATGTGTCTAGGATCGCGAGGAGGGTCGGGCCCTTGTACCATGGCATCTTCTCGCTCGGCTTGACTATGTTGTCACCGGTCCATCCGGAGACGGGAATAATGGTGATCTTGGAGACATCGTAGCCCACCGTCTTCAGCAGACCCTCGACTTCCTTCTTGCACTCGTTGAAGCGTTCCTGGCCCCAATTCACCGAGGCGTCATCCATCTTGTTGATAGCAACTGCAAGCTGCGCCACACCGAGCGTTCTCGCGAGGTACGCATGTTCTCGAGTCTGCCCGCCCGGACCAACACCGACCTCGAATTCTCCCTTCTTGCCCGACACAACGAGGATTGCAGCGTCTGCTTGGCTTGTGCCGGTGATCATGTTCTTGATGAAGTCTCTGTGGCCTGGTGCGTCGATTATCGTGAAGAATATCTTCGATGTCTCGAACTTCTCAAATCTCAGATCGATCGTAACGCCTCTTTCTCTCTCTTCCTTCAGCGTGTCGAGGACCCAAGCGAACTTGAAGGTCTCGCCTGCGCCCAGTTTCTCCGATTCCTCAGCATATTTCTTGATTGTCTTCTCGTCGATGTTCCCAGTCAAGTACAGCATGTGACCGGTCATCGTGCTCTTTCCGTGGTCAACGTGACCAATGATGATCAGGTTCAGGTGGGGCTTCTTTGCCGACACGAAGTCATCCATCCGTTCCGGTATCAGATTCGTAGTTTAAGGCCGCTATCATCTATTTAAGGGTTCGACGCTCTTCCGGCTGTTTCCAGCACCGGAATCGAAGAATCTCGCGATCTCTTGTCCGAATAGGCCTCCAGAGCAAGAAATACGGCTTGAGAAATAGCAACCGACGGTTCGAAAGAAAAGATGGTGAGATGAGAAGTAAGGTGCTCTATCGTGAGGCCAGTGCGACGCGTTCCATCTCGTCGCGTTTCCGTACTGCGTAGCTTCGGTTGTCCCGCGCCGCGGCGAGGATTATTTCCTCAGCGAGGCATTCGTCTATGGTTCGTGGATTGCTGAATGCTGCTTGTCTTGCTCCGTCTGTGATGAACCTCATGGTCAGGTCTACCCGTCTTTGAGGTGCGATGTCAACCGAGATTGGGTAGACGATTCCACCGTACGCCACACGTGTCACGTCCTCGCACGGTGCAACGTTCTCCACGGCCTTGACGAGAACCTCGACCGGGTTCTTCTTCGTCTTCAACTCAACTATCTCGAAAGCATTGCGGACGATGCTGACGGCTTTGCCCTTCTTCCCACCGCATCTTCCATGTCGCATCATGTTGTTGACGAGTCGCTCGACTATGTTGACTGTTGACTTTCTAAATTTCTGATGTTCATGCCGACCGCTGCTGTGAGGAACGGACATCGCCCTTGTGCTCAAGTATCTCTGCAATCCAACGTCTTCGATCTCGACGCCGCCGAGGTTCCACTTGCCGAACGCCTTGATCTCAGCAAGCTTCTTCGCTTCCTTGCTCATCTTGGACACTTCAGTTATCGAATTTCCTCATTTTCCAGAGTTTCGCTGAACGTACCCACGAGGCTGATATAAGGTCAGCGTATCAGGACACATGTTCTATCTGAGGTCAAGACGGTGGCGGCATCCCCGAGTGATGGACATAGTTTCCTATCACGGTTTTCCAGATGCTTCCTATACCCTGTGATCCTATCAGCGCCTGCATGTCGACCTTACGACTGCCCTCTTCCGAGTCTCGCCGGGTTCGGCCGCAATGAAGTGACCTCTTTCCTTCGAAAGAGACCCTTCCTCCATCGGCCCGACAGGGCAGGATTTCATCGTTGGCACCTGAAGCCTACGAGAGGAACGATATGTCTCTCCCTCGAGTTGACGGATCCCCGCGTGTAGCCGATTTCGGGCAACAAGGAACGGCTAGCTCCTCGATCCCCCACCACCGCCATCCAAGTTTTCACCGGCTGTCCTTTAACTGTTGTCTCAACGATTGACCACGCTCGATGCCAGAATGTGACGCACCGGTTGCGTACGCGAATCTGTCAGTCAGACCTGACAGTAAGGGGTGTCTGCGTTGACGCAGCACTCAACTTGAGCGCCCTCAGCATCATGCAGGCCTCGCAGATCTCGTTGGGTGTAGGGTCTCCGCAGATTCTGCACGTTCGAAAGTCACGAAGCTTCCTCGCTTTTCTGGTGAGTTCTGACAACCTCTCCATCGAACTGAAGATCGTGTACTTCATGCCTGGGTGTTTCGTTTCCAAGCGGTTTAGCATCACCCTGATGTCCCCCCTCAGCGCATCACGTCCATGCGGACAGAGCAAGCTCTGAAATCGAGCGCCCACCGCGTAGGCGTAGAGCATGGTCTCTCGTTCAGGAATCTCAGCCAGAGGTTTGATTCTGGGAACTAGCTTTGATTCTGTCCTTGAACTCGAGCAAGACTGGAACGTGCGCTCAATATCACCATGCATCAGATTCAGCAGAGCAGTCTGGACCTCGTCGTCCAGGTTGTGTGCCGTTGCGACCTTCGTGCTGCCGACACGTCTGGCAACTTCGTTAAGCGCTTTCCTTCGCAACACGCCACAGTAGGAACAGGGCTGAAGCTCCGTCTGAGTCGAGGCCACGTTGTCCATCGTGATTCCGAACAGTTCCTCAAACGAAACCACAAGATGCTCCACGTTCAGGTCGCGGCACAAATCCCTCGATATGGAGATGGCCTCGCTTCGATAACCTTCTATTCCTTCGTCTACTGTTACCGCGAGGAGCTTGGCCGATGGAAATCGCCGCTCAAGTCCTGACAGAATCCGCAGAAGAGCCACGCTGTCTTTCCCGCCGGATAGTGCCACCGCGACTGTGTCATTCGGTTCCAGCATTCGGTTCTTCGTGATCGTCCGGCGAACCTTTCTTTCCACACTCTCGACGAAACATTTCCTGCATAGGCTGGCCCCTTCATGCTCCCGTCGATAATAGACATGACCGATTCCGCATGTGGAGCAAGTCGACATGCACGGTCTGTCCTCAGAGCTTGATGAATCCGAACCTTAGAATCGAGAGAGCGAAGTTCAGACCCAAGATCGCCAGTGAAACTGAGGCTATCACGGTCCTTATCTCTTTGGTCCGTTTCAGACCCAGAGCTTTGAGCATAGTTTCGAGAAAGCGATCCCCATCAAAGAAGTACAACGGCATCATGTTGATGATAGCGACACTGACGAAGACCACCGAAACCCAGAACTCGACTCGAAGAAGATGATACGGTAAGCTTTCCGGGAGGAACGGCAACTTCCCGCTGTATGTAACCAAGTCCCTGAGAGGGCTGACTCCCATAATGCCCCGAGAGGAGTTCTTCGGGTCGGCCGCGGTAATGAGGCGCAAATCGCCGCGTAGCGTGGAGACGGTTGTCTCTATGTTGGGGGCGACTCCTCGCATTGCTTGTTGCAGCTCAATGATTGTATGCACCTTCTCTCCGTTGATTCCGACTATTACATCGCCCACTTGAATGCCTGCCTTCTCGGCCGGGAACCCAGGCATCAGTCCAGCGACTTGGACGCCGGAGTAGTTTGTTGTGTAGAATGGGGTGATCGTGTAGGCGAAGTTGGCGAACAGGAGAAGCACGATCAGTCCTATGGCAGCATTCGTGAACGACCCTGCACCATAGACCCTCAGTTTCGTCTGATTGGAAGCTTTCTCGAGCGCTTCCTCGTCTGGCTCGACGAATCCTCCGAACAGAACCACAGCGATGAAGACTCCGGCTGATTTGAGGGGAACATTGTCTACTCGGGCTGCAATCCCATGAGCCAGTTCGTGCGTCGCCAATACCAACGAGATCGCCAAAATGAGATATGGGAAGCTCTCCCAACTTATCGTCAGGCCTGGCAGAGGAATCACTGGTTCTATGGAAGTTGCAGCTTCGACACGGTGGATGAGATTGAAAAGGTTCAAACCGAGATAATAGACCGCATACACCATGAGTCCGATTCCAACAGCAATTCCCGCATTGCCAAGCGTTCTCCAGAGCCTTCTTCTCTTCTGGGCGACGGATCCTATCCATTCGTTGAGAGCGGTCGTCTTGTACATGAAATAGGCAGGAGAGATGACGAAACCGAATCGCTCGGCCTTGAGGATCTTCCCAGCCACGTATAGCCCGAGCCAAACCACGCCATAGAAGAGCAGAGTGGTGACGCCGGGGTCCATCATCATCCCTCAACAGGTTATGGAATCAAAGCCGTGTACATCCGGTAGCCCAACTAAAAGCATGTCTCCTAGGCCTCAACGGGACTAGGCGCAGTGCGTTCAGGCGTCATGAAGGCGATATCTCAAGAGAGCAACAATGCCGCCAAGCGACTGCAGCATCTTGCCTGCTTCATGCTCACTACTCACGAGCACAATCTTGCCTCCGCGCTCTTCAGCGGTTCTCATGGTCGCTTCAATCCGTAGCCTGAGTTCATCTTCTGCTTCTCTGAGAACCTGATCTGCTACGAGCAGCGTCTCGACGGCACCGGCGCTCGTGTCTGACTCGACGCGGTCGAACCCGTAAGATACGCTACCGGTTGACGAGCCGATTCTCCTCAACGCCTCGTTCACGAGTTGGACCTCTTCCGCTGTTCGGGAGTCTCTCCTTATTTTTGTGATGGCACCCACTCTGATCGCTTCATGAACACCTGCGACGCCCCCGCTCCCAACCGTTTTCACTACGATTGTTCTCGATTCAGAGGCCCCAACTGCGGATCTCATCTCTCTGGCGAAATGATCTTTTGTGAAGCCTGGGCCAACAATCAGAATAGCACCACCACATTGCGCAGACACAGCTCCGAGCAGTTTCGCTATCCTTTGGAAGTACTCATTCATCGCAGCTTGACGCTTTTCGGCTTCCCCCTTTCCGGGTAGCCGAGACCTTACCTCACCTTTGAACTCCAAGTCGAAGGTGCGAAGTATCGCAACAGCCGCTTCATCAGAGTCGAGTGCGAGAATGATAATGGGTTCCTCGGCAACGACGGCCCTCTCAACTCTCTGGATGTGATGATTCAGCCACTTGTCCTTCCGGAGTGTGACAATGTCCTCCGGACCAACGCTCAGAGTATGGTGAGAACCAGTCACTCTCACCTCTTCAGGGGCATCGAACACAATGCCGTGGATTCTCACCCTGTCGAGGTCTCGATCGAAGTACACCTTCTGCACGGTAATACCGAGCGTGACAGTAACCCTCTTGCTGGACGGTCTTGCCGTCTCGGTGGACTTGACTTCTCGCGTGGTCCTTCCAAGAACGCGGTCTCCCTTCTGGATCACATTGTACAGTACCCACAAGTCGTCGATGTTTCGAAGCTCAAGCTTCATGACGCCGTGCTTGATGTCCTTGGCAAGTATCTTCACAGAGAGACGCCTTCGTACCGAACGACACAGAACTTTGCCTAGAGAGGTTTTTATACGATTAGTCGTTACGTTGCGACGGGCCGATCAATGAATCCCGATGAAGAAGACAAGATCGTCGAGGCCATGGAGCAACTGCGCATCAACTACAACCTTCGACAGTGGAGGGTCTGCTCGCTCATCTGCGAGTCTCTCGCAGACAAGTTCAAGTCGATAGCCGAGACAAATGACAAAGCTATCAGGTGACCGACACCGCCGTCATGTGAAGCTAGAGAGCCTTCAGCTTCTCGTAGAAGTCCACGAGCGCCCTCGTTTTCGGGCTTTCCTGATTCAGCGTAAGTATCTTCATTCCACTCTCATATTGATCGAAAAGAACTAGACCGTTCTGGACTAGCGGCTCGATGATTCTAGCGACAGTAGAAGGAGAAACTTCTAGAAAGCCGGCCAAGGTGCTTTGATTGAACACTCTTCCGGGGTTCTCAAGCAGATGTTGAACTACTCTAACCTGCGCTCGTGATTGGAAGATGTCAGTCAGTTTCGTCACGTGAGTCACTTCTTGTGGGGGACTATTCTCGTGCCAATACGTTTGCCTTGGATGGCCTTCACGACGTTCTTCGCATCTCGTCCGTTCACGAGGATGACTGGGATTCCGGACCTCTTTATGATTCTAATGGCGAGAGGATCCACGAGCGCGTATTCGCCACCTCTGAATCCTTCCTGAGACAGGATGGCCGCCAATTCGTCAGGCGTTACTTCATCAAGCTTCTTCGCGTTTGGATCCTTCTGAGGATCGGCCGTGTAGACACCGTCAACATCGGTGGCATTCACCACTAGGTCCGCTCGTGTGATCTCAGCGGCCAGTGCTGCAGCAGCGTTTGTCGATTGCCCTGGTTGAAGGCCCCCCATGACGACAATCAATCCTGTGGCCGCACATGTTCGCATGGCCCCTAGGCTTTCAGGTATCTCAGGAAATGCCGAATCGCCCAAGGCAGCCACAAGAAGCCTAGCGTTAACTCGCGAAACGTGGATGCCGATTTGGTCGCATATCGCCTCTGACGCCCCGAGTTCTCTCGCTGCAGATATGTACTTTCGAGAGACGGGACCACCGCCTGTAACTATGATCAGCTTGTTGGTCTTGCAGAGTTCCTTGATGGCCTTCGCGTAGCCTTCGATCTTCCCGCTCGAAAGCTCCGAATCAAAGATGAGGCCACCAAGCTTCAAAACGACCTTCAATATCCATCAATCCACGGCGGTTCTAACCGACGACGTATGTATGAGTTGTGCAGCCTGATCGCAGTTGGTCATCACTCACAAGCTAGATGATCCCTCGTCTGCTTCGCGCCATTTATAAGAACCGAATCTTCGAACGAAGCAGCCCATGGGAGTAGAAGTCAGTGTCTTTGACCGACTCGGTTTCCCGCTTCAAGCTCAAACGCACACTGGAAATGCTGGCCTCGAAGGAGGGAAGGGGAACCGAGCTGATCAGCCTGTATGTTCCTCCTGACAAACGAATACATGAAGTGATGACGAATCTTCGTGAAGAGTATGGAACAGCGTCCAACATCAAGTCACGGGTAACTAGGAAGAATGTCCAGGAGGCAATAGAGAAGGTTCAGCAGAGACTCAAGCTCTTCAAGACTGCTCCGACGAATGGTCTGGTGATATTTTGCGGCGCGATCCCATACGGGGCTCCGGGAAACGAGAAGATGGAAATCTACACGCTCGAACCCCCCGAAAAGATCAACGTCTACTTCTACCGTTGCGACAGCCGATTCCATCTCGAACCCATCTTCGACATGATGCGTGAGAAAGACACCTACGGAGTCCTCGTGATCGACTCAAATGAAGCCATCTTGGCGTCGCTTCGCGGCCAACAGATGAACGTACTCAAGGAGTTCACCTCGGGGATTCCGGGAAAGCACCGCGCCGGAGGCCAGTCCGCGAGACGATTTGAAAGGCTGAGAGAGGCTGCCGTCAATGAGTACTTCAAGCGTGTTGGCAACCATGCAAACGACATCCTAGGGCAGATCTCCGATCTTCGAGGCGTCATCATCGGGGGTCCAGGCCCTACGAAACATGACTTCGAAGAAGGCGACTACTTGAACTATCAACTAAAGCAGAAGATCATTGCAACCATTGACACATCATACGTGTCAGAATCTGGCCTTGATGAGATCGTGGAGCGAAGCCAAGATCTGCTCAAAGGAGTCCGCTATGCAGAGGAGAAGAGAATCGTTCAGAAGTTTCTCTACGAACTCGGCCACGAAACTGGTCTCGCCTCGTATGGCGAGACACAAGTCAGAAGACATCTAAACGCTGGCTTGGTCGACACGTCGCTTCTCTCTGAGAAGTTGGATAGGCTTCATGTCCATGTGAAATGCAAGAACTGCGGATACCAAGAAGACACTCTCCTAGCTCGCTCAGAATTGACCAGATTCGAGCAGCAGCTGTTTGCGAGATCCTGCAAGAATTGCAGTAATGTAACCTTGACGATCCTCAATACCCAGAATCTTCTCGACGAGTTTGTTGAGATCGCAGAAAAGAGTTCCGTGAACCTGCAGGTAATCTCCACGGAGACTGAGGAAGGGATAATGTTACTGGAGTCGTTTGGTGGAATAGCTGCCATACTGAGGTATAGGCCGTCCTGACAACTTCTGGACAATAATATGTGCACAGACGTGCTAGGCGTATTGCACACGAGGGAACTTCGAGGCCAGTCGCATGGCTCTCTTCTTTGCGTGATGTAGGTTGCCTTTGCCCAATACCACTCCGCTTATGATCCCTGCGACTTCATTCATATCCTTCTCCTGCATGCCCCTTCGTGTCATCTCATTCGTTCCCAATCGGATCCCGCGATCCACGATCACGTTTGCCTCCTGTAGTCTGTCAGGGACATTCTCACCGTCTCTCAAACGCTCCATCTCCAAGAGCACTTGATGCGATGCAGTGTAGCCACATTCTCGACAACGTATGGGAACTCCTGACTCGTCAAGGGCTTCTGCGAGCGCGCGACTGTTGCGGATGACCTGTCTCGCATATTGCTTGCCGAACTTCTTAGTCTCAATGAGAGCTTGAGCGACTGCCGCAATCCTGTTCCAGTGCGCGTTGTCACGGAGCGCTGGAAAGATTGTTTGCTTCATTGTTTCGCCTTCTTCTGAGAATGCAGCGATGACTCCGCCTTGTGGGCCGAACAAGCTCTTGTGCGTCGATCCAAGTAGAATCCTTGCTCCTTCCTTCAAGGGCTGTTGGAAGAGCCCTCCCGCAATCAATCCTAGAACGTGAGACCCATCATATGCCAGCAGAGCATTGTTCTCAAGACACGCCTTGGCAAGCGCTTCTACTGGGTGCGGGAAGAGTATGAAGCTCGCACCTAGTACGACGATCCTTGGATGCTCTCTCCTGATCAGCTCGAACGTCTTGTCGATCTGAATGTTCCATCTGTCTCGGTCGAATGGGAAATGAAGAGTCTCCAAGCCAAGGATACGTGGATATCCCACATCGCCTATACCGAAATATCCACCATCGTTCGAGCCTACCGTGACAATCCTGTCACCTCTCTTGGCAAAAGCTGAGAGCAGTGTCATGTCGGCGAGGTGCCCCGAGTGAAGCGTGGCGTCTGCCCATTCAGACCCGAAGACCTCGCGTACAAGCTGACTCGCTGTCTCTTCAACCTCATCCGTGAACTTCGACCCTAGGTAGAATCGATCCTGTGCTGTGTAGCGGTGGCCTAGGTCGGAACCCAACATTCTACGAACAGCGGGGCTCGTGACATTCTCCGAGGCAATCAGGTTCAGACATTGATACGCTCTCCAGCGTTCGTGCTTCTCAAGAGCACGGCCTAGTTGGGTTGTCAACCTACCACCGCCTCCTCGACATTGACTGCACCTTTCGCATAGTGTTTGATTATGAATATCTAGGCCTCTGCGTGAAGGCCGCCTGGCGGCATGAACAACTGGCAACACGTGACAGCGTTTAGGTTCAGATCCGCCGGTAGATCTGGTCTTCACCTGCGCCTTGCCGGATCTCATTCTCGATCTGTCTGAGCAACAGTATTCGCTTGTAGGTGGGCGGATGGGTTGAGAACGCCTCATTGACTCCCGTCCACATGGACCTTGCCTCTTTCTCCATCGCCAGTTGCAGTTCTCGCTCGTCAAGTACTCCATCGTGATCGAGATCGTACTCTCGTCGCCTGTCTAGGACGCCTCGGACTTCGCTCTTCGCCAAAGCGGGATCTGAGATGAAGAGAGCTCTCACTCCCTGCGTCTCTTCGGGGTGTAATGACAAACCGTAGGCAATCTTTGTCAGTGCGCTCTCCAGACTCCTCGGAGAACCAGTCAAGTAGCCCGAATATGCATCCGAGAAGTGCTCTCTCAATCGGCTCAGCTTCAGAACGAGCAACTGAGCAACGAAATAGACCATTAGAGCGATGATTCCAGCTATGGCCAGATATCCGGCACTCTTGTCCCGGTCTCGCCCTCCCGTGCCGATGAAGAGCGTACTCCTCGCGATTATGTACGCGAGAAGCGGGATCGCAGACAGAACGGTCATCACGATGGAATCACGATGCTTGATGTGTCCTAGCTCATGAGCGAGGACGCCCTTCACCTCGTCCTCGTTGAGTTGTCTCAAGAGTCCCTCGTGAACGGCCAAGGTCATGTTGGAAGACGAGTTGCCGAAGACGAATGCGTTGGGGGCAGGGCTGGGCACAATCGCTAGCTTTGGCATCGTTACTTGGCTAGCGCTTGTGAGTTCCCTGACCGTCTTCTCAAGCCAAGGGTATTCTCCTTGCTTGAGGTAGTGTAGCCTTGTCGACCAAGCAACAATCGATGGACTGATCAGAAACTGGAACCCCAAAAAGATGAACGCCAGCACAATCGATCCCAACAATGTGTCAAGGGGCGAGAGGTTCATCTCCGTCGCCGCACTGTACAACAGAGAAACCGCTCCGAGAAACCCTACAAAAATGACAAGCGTCAACACAATCGTCCCAAGCATCGTAGTGCGAAGCTGAGCCAGACTCGCCATTTCCAACAGACCCGCCTGAGCCTACCACAGGCAGTGAGTAAAAACTTAACGCCTGCCAGCAGTGAAGCAAAAATGCCGGGCGCTGTCAATTCTCGTATCTTTGAAGTGTGTGGACAATCCCTCTAGCCGTCCATTGATCCTCCAGTGAGATGTCAAACTCATCTCAATCCTCACTGTCAGAGTGCAATTCCGGTTCTACGACTTCGAAGCACGATCATGACCACTATGATGGACAGAGTTACGACGACGAGCGTAGCGAGCTCCAATTGGTATTGTTCGACACCTGTCCTCGCCGTTTCAGTCCGACTTCCGGATAAAGCGATTGTCTCGGTTGCAGTCAGCATTCCCGTGGTGGCGGTCACCTGCACCGCCTCTGCTTCGGAGAGTTTCAAGACCACGAGAGATGTCAATCTTGCCGTTTTTAGTAGGTTTTCTCTTAGAACGCGGTCCGCTGTGTCTAATGGTGTGTGATACTGATCGTCCGGCCAGTAGATTAGCATCGCGCTCTGGACATCCTTGTCCCTGAAAGGCACGTGATCACTCCGACCGCCGAACTCCCCGAAATCCAACGAGATCCCAAGCTGCTCTCCGCTCTCGGCTATCACCGACCTTAGACGGTCGTGCGAGGGCAGCACACTGCATCTCAACTGCTGACCGTAGCCGACCATGTCGAGATTGAGGTAACCTATTGTGTCCGAGAGCGAGAACGACGGATCGTCCACGTAGGCGTACGATCCATAGAGCCCCTCTTCCTCCCCACCCCAAGCCGCAAACATGACGGAATACCTTGGTCTTACTTGGCTAGAGAAGAGACGCGCGATTTCCATCATGACCGCAACTCCTGATGCGTTGTCGTTTGCACCGGCAAAGATGCTCCCGTCCACATCCTTCCCTAGGTGGTCGTAGTGTGCACCAACAATGACGATCTTGTGTGATGCGGTGGGATCTGAGCCGGGAATGAAACCCAACACATTGTATCCATTCGCGGTTCTGGCAAAACTCACATGAACAGAGACCCACAGTCTGCTGTTCAATGAGAACGATCTCGGTTTCAGTTCCTGATCGATTCTCTGCTGGATCGAGGATAGGGTCTCGCCACTGTCCTTCAGGAGGGTATCGGCGAACGGGATGCTTCCCCTCAGTATCGTCAGTCCATCGTAGACGCCCCGGCCACCGATCCATTTCCTAATGTAGTATGGAGTGGGTTTCGTCGGATCGTCGACTAGAAGTAGGCCAACCGCTCCGTGCGTCTGCGCGTTCTCAGCCTTGGTGTACCAAGCCTCGTAGTTTTCTCCAAAGCGCGCGTGTGAAGGCATCCCTGACATTGCCAGAACGATTCTTCCTCTTACAGACATGTTGGCGTAGTCGTCGTAGTTGAGATTCGCCGCTGTTATCCCGTAGCCTACGAACACGACGCTGGCCAAATAGTCTCCAGAGTCGCTCCCGGGTTGTACGTAGAAGTCCGTTCTATACTGGAAGTATTCTGCGACATCCCCGCTTTCGTCGGCCAGTCCTAGTGTGGGTATTGTCGTGAGTCTCCACATCGGTACCGAGAATCTAGTTCGATAGGCTCCGTCTTGTCCCCCAGGTTTCAGTCCAATCGTTTGGAAGTGGTGTGCGACGTATTCGGAGGCCAATGTGGCTCCCCACGTGCCCGAGAGCCTCCCTTCGTATGTGTTTCCGGCAAGCTCCCTCACGATGTCCCAAGCTCTGTCGGCGTCTATCTGGTCCAGAAGCCAACCGTAGCCGATGTCGGGGGATGCTTCAGAAATGGGAACCAGTAGTGATGCGCATGCAAGGAAGATAGTCAGACAAAGCAGGATGCGTCGACGAACACATGCCTCATTTGAGATCAAAAGGCGAAGCCCCCACATTAGTGATGAATACACTAGTCGAATAGTATTGAGCTTAGCTGCTTTCCGGCCGATGCAGGGTTCGCGTCGCGTCATGCTGAGGAGGAACGAATCTGGGTCACTTGCAGAAGGTCTAGACGCGTCTTCCTCTGCGTCCGCCTGGTCTGCGTGTTCCGTCATGGGGAACTGGTGTTACGTCCTCGATCCTCCCGATCCTGAAACCGGCTCGAGCGAGCATTCGTATTGCCGCTTGTGCTCCTGGACCGGGGGTGCGGGCTCCATGACCTCCTGGTGCTCTCACTCGAATGTGAAGGGCCGTAATGCCTCTGTCCTTTGCCGTTCGGGCGGCGGCGGCCGCTGATTGCATCGCTGCATACGGTGATCCTTGGAGTCTGTCTGCCTTAACGTGTTGTCCACCGGAGCTTCTCGACACTGTTTCCGCTCCGGCCAGATCAGTTATGTGGACGACCGTGTTGTTGAACGATGAGTATATGTTGGCTATCCCCCACCGTTCAAGACGTTTCTCTGAAATAGTTGGTTCCTCCCTTGTGATGACGTGTCGGAGCGTACGACCCAGAACCGCGTATTATCTGTTTCTCATCCTTCGCAAATGGCGATCCCGGCTACATGCTGACAAGAGTACGATTTCTACAGCCCCACCAACTCATGACAGGATGTGTAATTGGACTTCGGTGACTTGGCGTATGGCTTTGTTGATGACCGCGTGTTTGTCCCCCGTGGGATCGCACTCACTGAGATAGCTCCTTGAAAGGCACCCAGTTGGCTTGATTCACACTCGGGGACCGCCAGCGCTAGTTTCATTTCGTGGGAGTGCGGACTGCTCAACGGAAGCGATGACTCGGTTGCCGTACGCGATCGGTGAGGTCCGAGGTTCCGACGCAGCCGGCGTGTATGAGGTTGAGAGGAGATGTTTCCCTGACCCGTACCCCCCTGCGCTTCTTGAAGATCTGATGAGGACGCAACGCGACCGATTCTTCGTCGCATCGAACTCGGGAGAGGTTGTGGGA
>Ga0209725_1000975_pt1 | contig 16818 bp, 16 predicted proteins | sample I18A1metaG_FD_184145 | JGI IMG/M metagenome (GOLD analysis project Ga0209725, IMG submission 184145) | Lake sediment bacterial and archeal communities from Gulf of Boni, Indonesia to study Microbial Dark Matter (Phase II) - ​I18A1 metaG... | ecosystem: Environmental > Aquatic > Freshwater > Lake... | reverse complement strand
TCTCAACTTGATCACGGCCTTGCGTGATCAGCTTCTCTTTTCGCTTTGAAAAATCTGTCTACTGGAACACCGGACTAGGAGAAGGGCATACTCGGCTTCTTTCGCTTTTCACGGAAACACAGAGACTAGCTCAGAAAAAGGAACCATGCGTCGAGGCGAGATAGTGCTGTAGGCTACATGCCTCCTCTTCGCTGCATCTGCTTTTTCTTCTTCCAATCCTCCACATAGAGGCGGCAATTCATCTTCTGGTCACATTTTCTGCACTCAGGCCTAAGAGATCCCCAGTTACGTCCGCACGGGAGCCCCGAAGGCTTTACCTCAGCCATATCCACCACGTGCAGAGCTAGATGGAGCCGAAGTAATTAACCTATTGGGCGACGTAGGAGACTTGTCTCGCTAGACTTTCGCTAACCCAAGTGCCAAGTGCTTTTCAAAATCCTCTTCAAGCTGAGATACCGCGCATAGTTTCATAAGTTGTACGTTCTAGTGTCACGAGCCAGTTCGATGATCAATCCACTCAGTTCACTTATGATCCACTTAGATTTATAGAGAAGATACACAGCTAGGCGAGTTTGATCCAAATGTCACAAGCTGCCAAGCAAAAAGCTCTGAACTGGATGTCAAATAACGAGTCAAGAATCATTGAAATTAGCGATAGAATCTGGGAGTTCGCGGAACTCGGGTTACAGGAGTTCAAATCCTCATCTTTGCTCGCTGAGGAACTCAGAAAGGCCGGGTTCAAGGTCGAGATGGGTGTGGCTGGCATGCCCACTGCGTTCGTAGCGACCTACGGTTCAGGTAGACCAGTCATAGGCGTAATGGGAGAGTATGATGCCCTTCCAGGGTTGTCACAGAAACCTCTTTCGACGAAGGAACCACTGGCCGAAGGAGCCCCGGGCCACGGTTGCGGCCATAACATCCACGGAACTTCAGGAATGGCTGGAGCAATAGGAGCCAAGATGGCTATGGAGGCAAACGGAATCAGGGGAACTCTCAAGTTCTTTGGAACTCCTGCGGAGGAAAGCGCAAGTGGCAAAGTCTTCATGGTTAGAGGGGGCGTCTTCGACGACGTGGAGGCAGTGCTGAGCCATCATCCTAGTTCAATGAACACTGCTGGCCTTTCAAGTAGCCTAGCCAACAACTCAGTCAAGTTCCACTTCTACGGGGTTTCATCTCACGCTGCTGGTTCACCGGAACAGGGACGAAGTGCGATGGACGCCGTCGAACTGATGAATGTTGGCGTAAACTTCCTGAGGGAGCACGTGGTCCAAGAGGCTCGAATTCACTATGTAGTTGAGGCAGGCGGAGACCAGCCGAACGTCGTCCCGGCATATGCGCGGTCATGGTACTTGATACGCGCCCCGGAAAGAGACCAAGTCGACCTGATCTACAATCAGGTTCTCGAAATAGCCAGAGGCGCCGCAATAATGACTGGAACCACGCACAAGGTGGAGTTCATCAAAGGCGTATACAATGAGCTTCCCAATCGGGTCCTCAGCGAACTCGTGGTCAGCAACATGCGTGAGATAGGAGCGCCCAAGTACACGGAAGAGGAGCAGCGCTTCGCGAAAGAGATAGCAAAAACGATCACGCCTGAAATGAAGCGAGGCTCTCTACGGAAGTCCAAGAGGCCAGGATGGGAGAAGCTAATGGATGTAGATCTGGACCAGAGCATTCCTGACGCGTGGAACGAGGGAGAGGTGAGCCCGGGCTCAACAGATGTGTCGGACGTTAGTTGGAAAGCCCCGACGATGGAGTTCGGAACGGCGACATTCGTGTTAGGAACTCCGGGGCACTCTTGGCAGAACACAGCTCAGTCGGGCATGGGCATCGGACACAAGTCACTCGTCTTCGCCGCGAAGACCATCTCAGCGTCTGTCGTTGACCTGTTGACCAAACCGGAACTGTTGAAGAAAGTCAAAGATGAGTTTGAACGGAAGCTCGCAGGAAGGGTCTACAAGTCGCCTTTGCCTCCTGAAGTGAAGCCACCCCTAGACCTGTGGTCTAAGTAGAATCGCAGATACTTGCATGGTGTCTCTACTCGCCAAGTTCTTTCGGGCATTCTCCCTGTAGACTTGCTGGTTGTCTTAGCGATGCCTTTGGATTCTGCTATGCTTTGAGGAAAGGATATTTGCTTCGAATAATCATTCATATGTGTGGGTGAGCCATTTGCCGGTTGAGGTTCTGACCAGAGAAGAGATTGAGAGGATCGTCGAAGAGAAGATCAGGAAGCTGTTGACCGAAAGCGCTCCTGCCTCACAAGCAGTGGACGAAACGAAGGCTGAGATCACGAAGCTGAAATCTCAAATTGCTGAAATGAGCGGCCGAATCAGCGATCTGGCAGCGAAACCAGCTGCTGGCGCTGTGCCGGCACCTCCGATCGAAGACATCTTGAGGAGTGAACTCGGAGGGCTCGCGGAATTGCTTGAGATCCGAAGCCAGCCAGATCAACTGACTCTGAGACCTAGACGATATCTTGGCTCACAAGATTTCAGATCTGTAAGCGAGGTCCTCAGAAGACACGGCGGATTCTGGTCGTCCATGAATAGAGTTTTCATAATTCGAAAGGCCAGAAGATAACGGTATGAATAGTCAAGGCGTGGGGCAACGCCACGGGCTATTATCCAGGTAGCTCGTTTAGAAATCGGTCTAGATCCTCCCCGACATGTTCTCCGTCATATCCCCCTTCCAGTACGCCGAATGTGTGCCTTCCCAGAGCCTGAACTTTCTTTCCGATCTCTCGGAAGCAATTCGAACTCAAGCCCAACGAAGCTAAGTCTCCATTGTGACAGTCGAAGCCCGCTGAGACGGCAACTACCTCCACTTCTTTCATATCGACGTGATTCAGCGCCTTGTCCAGAGTCCTAAGGTACAACTCCTCTCCCGGAGGTGTGAAGAAAGGGAAGTTCAGGCAGTTTCCCTCTGATTCATAGCCTGTGCCCGGATAGATGCCGACTCTGTGTAGGGATATGACTTTGACGTTAGGGTCTCCTTGGAAGATCTCCTCGGTTCCATTACCATGGTGCCCATCAATATCCAAGATCAGTGTCGGCTTGTTGAGGCACTTGACTGCAACTGCCATGTTGTTGAGATAGCAAAAACCCAATGTGGGAGCGCCCAAGGCCCTTCCGCTTCTTCCGGCATGGTGGCCGGGAGGCCTCATCAAAGAAAAGGCTGGCTCCCTTGCTGCAACGATCGCTCCTCCAGCGCTGAGACTTGCGTACTCGTAAATATCGCTGCCACCTGGAGTGTCTCCATCAAAGAAGCCTCCCCTCTTCACTCTTTCAATCCACACCTTGCTGTGAGCTCTGAGGAGGTCGTCCTGAGATGCGTGCTCAGGCTCAAGAAACTCGTAGCCTCTACTCTTGAGAATCTCGTAGGCCCTTCTGACTCTCTCCGGATCTTCGACATGCCCGAAGTACGAGTAATCCAGACATCTCTCTGAGAAAACGACTCTCTTCATGAATAGAAGTAGACAATTGGAGAATAAATCACTTCTATCATCAAAGCAGCACTTGCCTGCACGAGTCTTGTTGCGCTCACTCCCTCTCTTGGGCAGGTGCACGTTCAGGCAATTGAGAGTACCTTCCATCCGCCGTCCTGTAGACAGCCAGTCTGCCCAATGTCTCCCAGCTGGTACCTGAAGGATGTCGAACCTGAACTGTGAGCACTTCGGCTGTAGGATCGGTCTTCCCAGGCCAGATTGTCAAGCCCAAGAAGTCTCCATTGGGTAGTCTGGCTGAAAAGCGGGCCTTGGGCAGGGACTTGCCTGACAAACTCTAATCCACCAAATGTAGAGGTATGATCGTCCTTGTGTAATAAATGAACGGTTCCACTTACCCAGGTAGGAATCCAACTTTGCTGGGCTGCGCCTTCTGATAGGAAACTTCGGTCTTGTAATCCGTGGCAAGCGGCGATGGCATGAGGATTGTGGCACACTCTTGGGCCCTGCAATGGGCTCGCCTCCTAGCAGCGGATTACCGTTAGTCATATTACCTGTCTTTGTTCAAGATTGACCGAGGGATTAGTCATGAAGACTGAGAGAATACTATACTATGACTCTCCTGGCAAAGAGAACACAGAGGAGACCATGAACGCCGCGCTCGAAAGAGCACGGGGGTTGAACGTCAAAGACATTGTTGTTGCCTCAACTACGGGGGCCACAGGGGTAAGGGCTTGTGAGATTTTCAGAGGCTTCAATGTGGTAGTTGTCACGCATCATGTGGGGTTCCGTGAGCCTGGCGTCCCTCAACTCTTGAAGCCCAATGAGGAGAAGATCCGATCCTTAGGGGGCAGGATCTTCACAGGTATCCACGGCCTCTCAGGAGTGGAACGGGCGATAAGGATGAAGTGGAACACGGTTCAACCTGTGGAAATGATTGCTGACGCCTTCAGGCTCTTCGGCGAGGGTGCAAAGGTCTGTGTCGAAATAGCCATAATGGCAGCTGACGCTGGCTTGATACCGGTCGACAGGGACATCATCGTTATTGCAGGGTCAGGATCAGGAGCCGATACCGCGTTCGTTGTGAATCCAGTACACGCTAACAACCTGTTCAAGATGACGGTGCGCGAGATAATCTGCAAACCCAGAACCAGAGCCTAGCGAGGTTAAGTCCTAGATCAGAAGTTTCCGAGCCAACCTTGGTCTCTTCCCTCTTCGTCCAGTATGGAGACAAAGGAGATAACTCTGCTTTTCACTTGACCGGCAGAGTAGATATTCCTACAACGAAGAGTGAACTTGCGATTGCATCTCTCACACAAGAGCAGATATGAGACGGCGTCTTCGCCCTCTCCAATGCTCCTAACTGATCGTTCCAGCAGCTTCAGAGAAGATGGATCATCATTCAGGCAGTATTGACATTGCTTCAGCTTGACCTGTTCTACGCCTCTTGTGCCAAGCGGGACCATCACAAACTCGGGGAGTTCGTCTAGTGACGCTTGAGCCGGTTCCTGGCTTCCCGTTGGCTCAACCTCCAGATGAGCTTGGCTAAAGAAGCAGTTTTCCGATAGAGATCAAATCGCGCAAGCTGATTATGCCCACAAGCCGCTGCTTCTCGATTACCGGCAGATGCCTGACTCGGTGCGTTCTCATCAGAACGAATGCTTCTGTGATGGTGGTCATTGGCTCACATGTAACCGCAGGTCTGCTCATGCCATCAAGAACCCTAGAAGTTCTCGAATCATAGCCTTTCGCTGCTATTCTCAGGAAGTCCCGTTCAGTGAGTATCCCGACGACTCGTTCTCGATCGATCACGACGAGGCTGCCAATGTTCTTCTCCTCCATGATTTTGGCTGCCTCTGCAAGTGTTCTGTCAGGCGACGTTGTGACTACGTTCGTAATCATTATCTCTCTGACATGGTTTAGCATTTGAGGAAACAATCAAATCGCTCCTCGAACTGTCTTGGTAGGTTCCGCCTCACTCAATCTGTGTTTGCAAACGGTATTAAATTCTTATGTGTGAATCAGGCGACGTGCAAACAAGTATTGATTCCTGCCATGTTGCTTGACGGGGGCATCCTGTCCAAGCTTATTGGGAGGGGGCTGGGTCTGGCCCGTGCGAGACGCGTCGAGAGGAAACGCGACAGGTCGATTGTTATGAGACAATTTTTGGATGCCTGAGGAGAGGTACATGATTGACCTTGCGAGCCCGACGTTGGCAATCACATCTAGCGTATTCACAGTACTCTCTCCCTGCAGCTTCTTCCTCCTTCCGTACATTGGCTCGTTGCCACCTGTGGCAGGGATCAGAGTTTCAGGGGCCTTTCATAGGATTTGGGCTCCATCGGATCCACAAATATCTTTGGACCTACTAGAGAGAGTATGCAGATCTTTTCCGTCTCGTTTGCCTCAGCTCATCGCTCTTGAGTCAGACTGCGCCAGCTCAGGGTAAGACCTTTCGAAAGGCTTTAATATAATCTGACGATTTCTTCATATGAGAGAAACCTCAAATGAAGCGGGGACTAAACACAACATGCAATCTGTTCTTCTCAACATTATCAAACCCCACGCGACTAGCGATAGTGGAGCTTCTGCGCAAAGGGCCAAGGAACGTGACCGATATTTCTAAGGCGCTAGCGCAGGATCAGACTATGATCTCTCACAACCTTCGCCCGCTTGTCAGATGCAGGTTCGTGTTCGCTGAGAGAAAGTGGAAAGAGAAAGTTTACTCACTTAACAAGGAAAGCATGGAACCTCTCTTCAGCCTCATTGTCAACCATGCTCGGAAGCATTGTCCAAGAAGAGGGAGATGCTTGGAGGCCTGACGAATGCGAAGAAGCATAGTGAAGATCGACGAAGATCTTTGCGACGGGTGTGGCAAATGCGTCGTTCCATGCGCGGAAGGAGCAATAGCAATCGTTGATGGCAAGGCGAGGGTTCAAAGAGAAGAACTCTGCGATGGGCTGGGATACTGCATCGGGATATGCCCTACCGGCGCCTTGTCGATTGAAGAAAGGGAGGCAGTTGCCTTCGATGAGAAAGCGGCCCGTGAGCAACACCCAGTCAGCCGGAGAATCGTGGTCTCATGCCACAAATGCAAAGTCACCGAGGACGAGAGAGCGCTCTTCCCTGTCAGGATCCAAGGCAGAAGTGAATGGGTCTGCGCAAAATGCATACCTCAACTAATCCACGGCTAGAGGAGGATACAATGAATAGCCGTCTGATGTGCCCCGGAATAAGCAAGTTCGTCAGACCGACACCTGAGCATCTCACCTGTCCAAAGTGCCTCACCCACGTTGAGATCTGGAGCGACGAACAGGAAGCGAAATGCGACAAGTGCGGGGCCACAGTTTCAAGAGCGATCACATCTTGCCTCGACTACTGTGAGTATGCAGACAAGTGCAAGAAAATAATCGAGGAAAGAAGAGTTGGGAGATGACAAATCGATGGATGAGACTTCGATTGGCAAGGAAGAGCTGAAGAAGATTCTACGGGAGTTCAAATCTGAGTCTGATGTCGTCAAGCTGGAGCAGAGGGCCCGATACGCCCTGAAGCAGGTTGACCGAAGAACTCTCTCTATTGCCGAGCAGGAACTACTGGAAGAGGGCTTCTCGCAAGAAGATCTAAGAAAGTTGTGCGATATCCATCTTCAACTCCTAGGCGAGAACCTGGAGAATCAAGGCGAGGTCGAATCCAGTCTCTTCCGCGCGACCAAAGAATATCCTCTAGGACTGTTTTGCAAGTCTCGGCCGTAGTAGAAAGTATGTTACCGCCGAACCCAATAGAACACAAAACACCGCCGTCAGAACTCCCCCAAGTAGCCACAGAACTTCTTGTGGCAAGGTCCTTCCTGTGACTGTGACGGATGTCTGGGCCTCAACCTCAAGCTTCTCACCGTTCCACCACGAGCTCGCCCTCACGACATAGCTGCCCTCATTTTCGGGTCTCCACAGAGCCACTTGACGCAGGTCACCATTTGTTGTCCATTGCCATGTTCTTATGCGGGCTCCCTTCGAGTCAACGACCTCTAGCCTAACTTCGTGGAAATGCACAATCGTTATCTCAACACATCCTGGCAGCAGATGAACGAAATCGATGTCTATTGTCAAAGTCATTCCGATCTGGCATGCATTTACGTCCGTTCGGACTGATATTCTGCGGCAAGGCTCGGGTCGCGGAACGATCTGAAAGTCGAAATCCAGATCGACCAGCGATCCTGAGTATTTGACGGCAGTGAACCAAGTCTGACCAGCGAAGAGCTTCTTCATTTGAGTATCTATGCTGTCCAAATCTTGAGATGAAACTTGAAACTGAACTGCTTCGTCAGAGGGGGCATATCGGCCCAGACGCATCTTCGGAGGAATGTCGGTCTCCTTGACAGGGCCTGAGGTTATCAAGTAGAGAATCACTTCAGTCTGCCCCTTCGCGACCGAGGACACTTTCAATGGATAGTATAGGCTTGAGCTTTGAAACTGGTACGTCAGCGGCTCAAGGCTTCTTGCAGCAGGGTAAAGGTCGACAAGGTCAAACACCCAATATCTGAACTCTCTAGCTAGATAGTCTCCAAGGATCTTTCTCGTGTCCTCACTCACTGCCATGTCTTTGCCTAATCCATTCTTCTCCAGATAGTCCGACATGAAGTTGGCAAGCTCAGTCAATGATGTTGCTTTCACGATCGTGACGTCGTGGGCGCCTATCTTCTCGTGGAAGACTACCTCAAGGCCTGCCTTGATTTGAGTGGCAAGCATGCGCGGCATATTCTTGATCATGAGGCTCTGGACAGCACGGAAAGAATCGAAGCTCGCCTTCTCTACGGTGGGCTGAGCTGGGAGAGGCAGAACTTCCAAGACTTTCGTTTCTATACGGGCGTAAAGGTCTGTTGAAAGGATAAGTCGCTCCGTCTCCCCATTCCAGGCGATGATCGCTTTCTGCCCGGGTCCGTACACTTGAACATCTTTGACAGGCAGGATACATCTATCTGCGTGAGTCGTCTGGACAAGCAAAGAAAGCAGGGATGATGACGCCAACAGGAGCACAAGGATGATCGCTGCGTTTCTGCATCTCAACATGTTTCATCAGTGGGTCTTGTGAGCCTCCAAATAGATTAGACTACGTTTTCAAACATTGTGTCCAGAAGATAGAACAGTCAATCCCGAAGGAGGGCTACTTTGTCGTCCTCCTTTTAGGTGAGCCGCTTCTCACGACGATGATCAACACTAGTAGGGCGAGGCCCAACGTGAGCGTTGGCACTCGAAATTCGGGAATGCCTGCCGCCACAGATATCGTGTATATGACATCGGCAAGGAGGTTCACCGTCAGGCTTAGAGATTCACCGACTCTCTCCTGAAAGGTTTGATCTGCCGGATCGTAGTTGTTGTCCATCCACTTTGCCGTTCGTCCTCTTCCTGTGCCGTCAAAGGTTGTGTCATGGGCCAGCTTTAGTGCACCATCGTAGGCAGAGCTTTGCTCTAGCTTTCCGTCGAATTTCAGCAGAGTTGTGAAGGGGGCGTCGTATCGGTTTGTCTTTTCATTCACCCATTGCTCGTAGTCTTGGTGATGCTTCTCCTCCCCCCAATCGGTTGGCTTTCCCATGACATGGCCGAAGACAGCCAAGTCCGATATGTAGTGAGTCACGACTCCAATCCACTTCGAAGCGTTCCCGTGATCTCCTGAGATCAAATATGCTAGAGCTTGGTCATAGGCGTCTCGGGCTCGTCTAGCCGCCGGATCATCCTGCAAATGTCCATTAGAGCGATAGTAGACGTGATGGAGGTGCGTGTCGCCTATGCCGTCGCCCAGAGGCGCATTCGCATTGTCCGGCAGTTCGGTGCCATAGAGATAGATGGCAAGGTTGTTTCTTATCCAGAAATCTAGGTCATCCGGAACCCAGCCTAGGGCATGATGCGCCAACCAATCATGCGTCCCGTAGTCAGGATTACTGCTATCTGTGCTGAAGCCACCATTGCTCCAAGCCTGAGTTGAAACAAAACTGAGTTGCGTCATAAGCACAGCAAGAAAGAAGAGAGTATGAATGACGTTGCAGCAATCCCTCTTCCCGGTCTGCGTCCCCTTGAGTCGGCTCAAAGACTGCAAACGATGACTCGCACCTAAGATCTTTGGGGCTCCATCTTTGAACAATCCTTGTAGGGCACCTATTCCTCACGCTTCTTCGGGTCGCGCACAAGAAGAATCGTCATTATCGCAAGCGGGATCGTCGATGTACCAAAGACAAGGAATGGCGTCTGCGGTGAGACATATCTGTAGAGGATTCCGCCTATCAGTTGCCCTAGCGCCATCAATAGGAACATTGCGAAATGCATGGAGCCTATCACTTTACCTCGATGCTCCCTCGGAGCCAGATCGGCTTGAAGTGACTGCTGCGATATTGTGAGCATCGACTCGCCAATGCCAAACAGGAGCAGAGCAAGAAACAGCCTACTGAAATCTCCGTACACAAAAAGCAACAGAACAGGCAAGAACAATAGTTGGGAGAGGGCAAGCGGCCTAGTCCTTCCAAACTTGTCTATGATCTTCCCACTTGGAAGCGCCGATAGCACTCTTGAGGCAAGCAGCAAGGACATAAGCAGCGCCCATTCAAAGCCACCCATGGCAAGGATCTTTGTGGCGTAGACAACGAAGTACGGAGAGCACAACGAGGCGAAGAACTGTATCAAGACAGATACAAGAAAGAAATAGAGCATGGACCTTGGAAAGTTTTTCCAGACCCTGACACTTTCCTTGACAGCTTTAGGATAGGACCCTAGAACAGTCGAAATGCTTGGTTGATCAGCCGCATCCTTCAAAGTCTCACGCAGCCCGATTCTGAGGATCGCCGCAAGCAGGAACAAGACGAATGCAACGGTGTACCCAACTCTCATCGCGAAGACCAAGCCAAAAGTCAGATAGAGAGCGCCAGCTATGACCGGTCCTGGTAGCCTGGCTACGGCAGGCAGCAGAGTCTGAAGTGAAAAGCCGACTCCTCTCTTTTCGGGCGGAATGGAGTCAGCCGTTATGGCCCCAAGAGCTGGTTGATAGAGCAAGCAGAGGCTATTAAGAATCGCAGCCACAAGCACAAAATGCCAAGACAGAGCGGAAGCGTAGATGAGATGCGAAGCCGCGACCGCGAACGTCAAGACTACTATGAGCCACCTTCTTCCATGTTTGTCAGCCAAGTATCCTCCGGGAAACTGGATCAGTCCAAGGATTAGGGACGAGGCGAAGCCTATGACGCCGATTATGACCTCGGTTCCGCCTAACGCCAAGACGTAGAGTGAGTAGTAGGTTTCAGGGATAGCCGAGGCGAAGTTCATCAGCGCCCAGCTTGTTAGGAGTATCAGGAAGTTGCCGCGAATGAATGAGAACTCGTGGGTGAGGCGTCGTAGGCTCAACAATCCCTTCAAGCCACCGCGATGGACTTCGATAGAACCCTCATCCAGAGAGAGTTCTCACCTAGCCTGTCTCCAATTCAGCTTACTCCTCTACTACATTTAAGAACATATGACGAGATTGTTAAGGCGAGGAGAAAGTGCTTCTCACGGGCGCCCTGAGTGCCAGGCTCCTATGGAAGGATCTTGTCTCCCTTCTGGAAGCAAGTGGAAAGACGAGAAGGGGGCTTCTAATCTGCCGATGTGCAATAGCCGGCTCAAGAGTAGCCTTTCTGTCCGTTCGGACCTAGTGAGTCCAAGAATTGTTGTTCCAAGGATCGCTAACTATTGGTCTTGTACTTTCCATGCTCGATGTTTGAGATGTTGATTTCAAGAAAGGCGTCTATTCTCCCAGTCTTAGTGAAAGCTGAATTTCGCTGCCGTTGAGGCCCTATGCGACAGATAGAACTCGAAGGATCAAGGTGCACTCACCGGTTCGACAGAGATCCTGGGAGCTTTGTAGGAACGGATCAGTGTGACATGCACTGCCCTCGTGGTCGTTGTTTCTTGTTTTCTAGTCCCTATGGATGAAGCGTTCATCATGCCTTTATATCGAGTCGGCTCTGAGAAAACCGGGGTGGTCAGGTTGAGACGTCTCAAAGCGATCTCCCTGCTAGTTCTCCTCTCAGCCCTTTTGCTTCCTTTCAGTTTGAGATGTTCGGCGGAACAACCATCGCCCTCAGCCAAATATCTCGTGATAATCGTCATAGACGCTTGCAGACCTGACTACTTTCAGTTGACGGGCATTCCAAACCTGCGTTTCCTTATGGCGAACGGCGTCACCTATACCAAGGCTTGGCTTGCACAGCTCGAAGCCAATACTCCGCCTGGCCATGCGACAGTAAGTACAGGTGCTCTTCCTAGGAACCAAGGCGTCATCGGGTTCGCATGGCGAGACCCAGTTACCGGCAGCCTGACCCGACCCACGACCATAGAGGCCGTAAGCCAAGGAAAGCTAGGTGATGCGATAGTGGCTTCAGGAGCTGCCTCGATTCCCCAGCTGGTGAAAGAGGCCGATCCCGCCGCCAAGGTTCTGGCGATAAGCTCAAACAAGTTCTTCTCAGCAGCGGCGATGGGCAATCTGCACGCGGACTATATTGTCTATTCGGTCAGATCAGGTAGGACATCGCTCGTCCCGAGTGGCGTTGCGGGCCACATGCCCCCAAGCCAGATCCTAAACGATCCTGCACTGAGATACAATCTTCCAATCCCAGCGATACAGTATGATACCTGGGTCATGGACGTTACCATAAAGATGCTTGAGCTGGAGCGTCCGAGGGTTGTGATGATAAACCTGCCCGAGACTGATGGGGTCGGGCATAGCACCGGCGGAATCGTTGCTCCCGACAAGATGGCTGAGGTCCTAGCGAACGTAGACCTACAAATCGGACGACTGATCGAAACGTACAGAAAGTTGGGAATCTTCGATCAAACTCTCTTCGTCGTTACGGCGGACCACGCCATGATCCCCAATGCGCGAAACGTGCGGGGTGAACTGATACGAAAGGCAGTGGAGAAGACTGGAACGACTGCTCTCTCGTTGGGGGGCGGCACATCGTTCAACATATACCTGAAAGATCAGACGAAGAGGAAGGAAGCTGCAGAGAACATAGCCTCGCTGAACATTGCAGGCGTTGACGCCGTCTACTACAGGATGCTGGAGCGAACCGCCTACGACTACGTGCCAACCAGCCAGACTACTTCCAAAATGACCAGAGATCTGGATGCGGCGTATAGGTATCTGCTCTCAACCTATGCTGGCCCCACAGGTCCAGACATCGCGGTGGCTTTGGATGAGAATACAGTCACAGGAGAAGAGGCACCGAACACTCGTGGGTCTCACGGAGGCTTGTCTTGGGGCATACAGAATATCCCCCTCATACTGGCCGGGCCAGGTGTAAAGAGCGCATACGTCTCCAACTTGCCCGCGAGGCTTGTTGATGTCGCACCCACAGCCTTGGCCCTGATGGGCATCCCAACTCGGAGAATGGATGGAATCGTTCTGGCGGATGCCATGGTCAAGAGTTCGTCGGAGCAGACGAGGTTGCAGGCCGAGCTTGCTGACAGGCTGAGGCCACTTCAGGACGCTTTGATGGCAAAGTCTGAGCGAGATCTTGCAAAGATGAGGTTGCAGAACCGAGTCACAATAGAGGTGGACTTCTCGCAGGCCGTTGGAAGGATTAGGTCGTTGCAGGGAATCAACGCCGGGCCATTGCCGCAGAGGCCGCTTGAGGCAGCGCTGCATGAGCAGTACAGGCAGATAGGAGTGAACTATGTCAGAACGCATGACGTTCGAGGAGCCTTCGACATAAACGTGATCTTCCCGAACATGCAGGCTGACCCTTTGAAGGAGTCGAGCTACAACTTCAAGTCAACTGACCTTCAGGTCGAGGCGATAAGGTCGGTCGGCGCAGAAGTCTTCTACAGGCTTGGGTACAGTTGGGGCGGACCCAGCGATGTTCCAAGTGACTACGCGAAGTTCGCGGAGATCTGCAAGCACGTCGTCATGCACTATAATCAAGGGTGGGCGAACGGCTTCAGATATGGCATAAGGTACTGGGAGATATGGAACGAACCTGACATCAAGATCTTCTGGAAGGGAACGCCTGAACAGTACTATAGGCTCTACAATACTGCGGCTAGAGCTCTGAAGACTGTCGACGTTAGCATAAAGGTTGGAGGGCCTGCACTAGCCGGAAGACGAGAATTCTTGGAGAGGTTCCTGCAGTTCTGCAAGACAAACAAGTCTCCTCTTGACTTTGTTTCATGGCACATCTACACCGGAGGTCGCGGCCCGTACCTTATCGCTGAGACTGCGAATTGGGTTCAGGACTTGCTCAAGCGATATGGCTTCGAGAACGTTGAAAGCTTCCTGACAGAGTGGAATATTTACGCGGACTCAGCGAATCATGACGAGTTCTGGAACGCCCGGGGCGCAGCATGGACCGCGTCTGCGCTCATCTATCTTCAGGACACGTCAATCTCAGGGGCGTTCAGGTATAGGGGGAATGGTGGAGGTAAGGAAGGGAGAGGGTTCGGGCTGTTCTATGAGAATGGTGAATTCAAGAAGACGGCGTACGCGTTTCTCGCTGTGAACAGGATGCTGCAAACGCCTGTGAGATTGGCCTGCAATGGGTCAAATGATGCAGGGTTTGCAGCGCTTGCAGGAGGATCGGACGGTGGCAGTACTGTTAGAGTGCTCATCAGCAACTTCAACTCATACTACGAGGAGTTCACTCTCGCTTTGAGGAATCTTCCTTGGCAGGGCAGAACTGTCCGATGCGAAGTATATCTAATCGATGAGACGAACAATCTGACGCTCGTCGACAAATTTGAACAAACGCAAATAGGATCCTTAAGCATCTCACGCAAGATCGCGTCTTCCTCCATATATCTGATCTCTCTCGAAGCCGTAGAGCCTGTGACTGAGCAAACCACAACCAGAATGGGCTATCCGGGGTATGTGGCGTCTATGATCTTGATCGCTCTGGTAGTTGGAGTCATAGCTCTGATTGTCCTTGTCATGATTGTGGAAAGATCAAAGCTGAACCCCCTTCTCCGAAAGAGCTAGTATTGCCAGATCTTTTCTTCCGGTAACGCCTTTTGGCACAATAGAGGTCAGTACGATGAAGACGAACAATCTTCCGGTATTGAGAGATATTCAACCCTATTCGATTTGGCGAACAAAGACAGAACACTGATTGACACTGTGAAGGCGATGAAGATACAATGAAGCTAGGTGGGCTTTCTACTTGATTTCGTTCGCTTCCTCATGCGTTGCTTTCTTTTCTGCCGTTTTCTCATAGCGAAGCCAGATCTACTTAGTTTGTGCACCATAGAAATTCCATCTATGTCATGCCGTATACAATACGTGGGGACATATGTCAACCGCTATTCTGGAACGTAGAATCACGAGTATTCGTGGGCTTTGGGCGTTGAGAATGCGAAATCGTGAGGCGTTTAGCGTGTTGGAGTATGACTGGACCAGGTTCTATGTTGAACGGCCTCAGTGCCGATGACTAGTTCTGGAACAGGGATTGAATCGAACGTGTGTGTGAAACTCTGATGTGTGCACACATTTCTAGATCATTCTCTCGTTTGGAGAGGCACATCGAACCCAATAATGGAAACATTGAAACTGAAATGCACTAGCTGTGCTTGTCCACCCTATCTTCCTTCTCTTTCTTTCTTCTCTGCTTCCAGCCCTTCCGACTATACCGTCCCAAAGTGGCTCGACGTAGTTGTCCAACGCTAGAAACATATGGTTTGCGTATTCTGACTAATCATCCGTTGTTTTGGGACGGTAAGAGCTTACATGATGTTCAGAGAGACGGAATACTCTTGAAAGGGCGTGCCTACCTTTAGTGCACTTATATAGGGCGGTGACGAATAGAACGCAAGGTAGTTCACGAGAACGAGAGTCGACGGTCGTTTTTCGAACGATTGCTCGGATGTTCTTCTTCTTGTTGCAACTGACCGAAGTCGAAAGAGGTGAAAATCAAATGAGCTATCGAGCATACGATGCGCCCGTCGAGGAAGGGAAGCAGTACGAAGTCGACATCAAAGAATTGAGTCGACGCGGTGACGGCCTGGCGCGTATCGAGGGATTCGTGGTCTTCGTGCCAAATGCGAAACCTGGCGACCATATGAAGATCCAGATTACGCAAGTTCACGACCGCTTCGCCATTGGCGAACGAGCTGAATAGGCCGCTAGCCGAGGCTGAGGTCGCACCACTTTTTTTGGTAATGTGTGGAGGAGTCTGAGGATGAGAATTGCAGATATCGAGAATGGAATGAGACACGTGAACATTGAAGGCAAGATAGTCAACATGAACGGTTACATGCTTGTGGTAGATGACGAGTCTGGAAGGACGTTTGTGAGGTACTCACGGAGAAATCTTGAGAATCAGATTGAGACAGGTAATAACGTAAGGATCCATGATTGCCAAGCGGTATGCTACTCAGGAATCCTTCAATTGAGAATGCAACCTGGCGGAAGAATAGCTCTGCGGTAGGATCTTCTTACTACAGCAGCAAGAGCGCGGGCTGAGCCGTGCATGTTGCCTTCATGTCTAACGAGCGAAACATGAAAAAGCTTCACATCTATTTGCCCGAAGAACCAAAGAAAAGGTTCAGAATGACGAATGTGAGTTGCTCTTGGAAAGCATCCGAAGTGGATACGTAGGAGCAGCGATAGGAAATTCAAGATGGAACCCACGACGCCTCACCTCTCCGAGTTGCCAGTCTTAGAAATCCCATTTCCCCCCCCCGCTAGATTAATAAGTAGTTAAGGTTAACAAATGACGCGAAAGGCTATGTGGATTCCAAAGTGGTTGGGTGAATGCTACTCCAAGTTGTTTACTCACTTTGGACAGGAAACATTCACCTTTCAGCAGGCAATGGACCTCCTGTCTCTCAATAGGAACAGGCTTGCTGTCGCGTTCAGCAAACTCCACTCCAAAAGGATCTTGCTTATCCTTGACCAACGAAGACCCAGATCATACAGGGTTCTTGATCCTGAGAACTTCATCCTGCTGGCTTCCGAGGCGGTCAAGGATCTCGAGAAGGTTCCCCAAGAAAGATACGTGAAGCTTCTTTGCGATTGTTTCCGAAGAGCGACTGAAACATTGGGCATAGAGTCCTTCGCCGTCTACGGATCAGTGGCTAGAGGAACAGCGATCCCGAATAGTGACATCGACATACTGATCGTTTCAGATGACCTGAGCGGAAGTCTTGGCTCAAGGATTGAGAAGCTGTATGGCATAGAGATAATGCTTCGAGAGGAGTTGGATTGGCTTAGAAGAAACGGAATTCGCACTGGCCTTAGTTTCTATCCACTAAGGAAATGTGAAGCTCAGAAGCTGCCAAACCTCTTCCTAGACTTAACTGACGATGCCATAATACTTTATGACAAGAACCGTTTTCTTGAAACTGCGTTGCTGGAACTCAAGATGA
>Ga0209725_1000973_pt1 | contig 16841 bp, 17 predicted proteins | sample I18A1metaG_FD_184145 | JGI IMG/M metagenome (GOLD analysis project Ga0209725, IMG submission 184145) | Lake sediment bacterial and archeal communities from Gulf of Boni, Indonesia to study Microbial Dark Matter (Phase II) - ​I18A1 metaG... | ecosystem: Environmental > Aquatic > Freshwater > Lake... | reverse complement strand
GTCCTCGCATGCACATCTCAAGCGGGCTCTCCTTGCTGTAGCCTAGCGCTCCATGGTACATCATCGAGTGCTTCACGATCTCAACACCGAGCAGAGGGGCTCTCAGCTTGCAGATCGCAATCGTTTGATTGATTTCCTTGTTGCTGAAGCTTCCGTCCTTGTAGTGTTGGTCGATCATCCAAGCTCCTCTCAGTAGGAAGTTCTTGACCATCTCGAGTTCGGCGAAGTCTTCAGCGATCTCGAATGAGATCCCCTCAAACTTTGCAAGAGGTTTGCCGAACAGTACGCGCTGTTTGACGTAGTCAGCTCCGAGTTCAAGACATTTCTCAGCTCCGCCCAGGCATGCGCTCGCAACGAGGGTTCGGGCGACGTTGAACCCTTCCATATTCACGTAGAATCCTCTGTTCTCCTGTCCAAGCACATACTTCTCTGGAATTCTTGCGTCCTTGTAGGAGAACCCGCCGGTCGACAGTCCCATGCGGCCCATGTCTCGGAACGTAGTGTATGACACGCCTGGGAGCTTCGCCGGGACGTAGGCAAACGTCATGCCTTTTGTGCCGAGTTCGGGGGCGGTTCTGAAGAGCGTTAGATGCCCGCCGCCTCGTTTGGTTGCCTCGGTGACGCCGCTGATGTACGTCTTCTCGCCGTTGATGACGTACTCGTTGCCCACTCTCTTTGCGGTCGTCTTGATATTGGCGAGGTCAGATCCGCCTCCTGCCTCGGTAGTGCAGATCCCTATGAACCATTTTCCAGAAGCGACATTCGGGAGCAGTTCTTTCTTGAGTTCCTCTGAGCCGTGTCTGACGACTAGGTAGCTCCAGCCGAGATTCAGTAACGTGTAGACTGGTAGGGACATAGACAGTTCAGCCCGCGCAATCTCGTGAACCGTGAGCGTCGCATAGACCATTTCTTCCCCTGGGCTAGCGGAGCCTCCATATTCCTCAGGGATTGTCACGCCGAAGATTCCGAGCTCCACCATCTCTCTGATGATGTCTTCCGGGATGCCGGCTTCTTTTTCATCGATCTCACGAGTTCTAGGAAACAGTTTTTCCTCACAGAAGCCACGCACCGTCTTCTTGAACAGCTCCTGCTGAGGCGTTAGTCGAAAATCCAAACACTTTCCTCCTTTCTCTCCATGGTGCTGCATGGGTGACTTTTCAGTCATATTTGGCTGTTCCGCGAGTCGAACCAAGTCAAGGTGGAATCCGGACTCCTGATGATCACAGCAACACTGCGATGGCTATGTCATTCACATTTGTGTTGGTTCTTCCGGTCATCACGAGGTCCTTCAGCGGTAGGAAGAACCTGTACGAGTCATTCTGATCCAGCAATTCCTCGAACCTGAGATCGAGAGCTTCAGATCGAGAAAGCGTCATTCCATCTACCATCGCGCCAGCAGCGTCTGTGGGGCCGTCTATCCCATCAGTTCCGATCGACGCCATGGCTACTCCTGCAAGGCCGCGGATCTCTCTTGCACATCCCATTGCGCATTCTTGATTTCGCCCTCCGACGCCTGAGCCAGTGACTCTCACGGTCGTCTCCCCTGCGAACACGAGTGCGCACGGCTTCCTGAAGGGCTCCCTGAACGTCTCTATGTGTCTCACAAGAGAAGCGATGAATGCCCCAAGGTATCGGGCCTCCCCCGTCATGGATGAACTCAGGATGTTGGCTTTGATTCCGCTGGATCGCAGGTACTTCTGGGCAGAGGCGCACGCGACCCTGCTGTTTCCCAAGATGTGGTGGCTGACCCTCTGGAAGCAGGGGTCATTCGCTTTAGGCGTCTCCGGAATCTGTCCCTTGTTTCCCTCATCAAGGGCTTCAGCAGCAACTCTGGGAATCGCCCCCCACAGGTTGTACTTATTCAGAATCGCAATCGCGTCTGAGAAGGTCGTTGGATCTGGTGAGACGGGGCCTGATGCGATTGAGTCGAGCCTATCGCCCACGACATCGGAGATCACAAGGTTAAGGATCTTTCCGGCGCCAGATCGCTTGGCAAGCCATCCTCCCTTGATTGCAGACAGATGCTTTCGGACGGTGTTCAGCTCCACGATTGTAGCGCCGGCGTTCATAAGTAAACGTGCGACTGTTCCTTTGTCTTCAATCGTCAGAGTTTCCACGGGAAGTGACAGCAGCGCGGATCCTCCGCCTGATATCGCGCAGATCAGGAGATCCCGTTCCCTCAGCTTCCCGGCCAGGGCTAGTAATTCTCTTGCGGCTCTCACGCTATCCCCGTCGGGGGTGGGATGGGGGGCGGCGACCGATTTCACTCGGCTCAGATTCGGTGTTCGCTGCCCCGTTGGAACGACGACAAGCCCACCCGTCAGCCGATCTGCTAAGATCAGTTCAAGAGCCTCAGTCATCGCTCCGGAGGCCTTTCCTGCGCCGACAACGAAGACACCGTCATAATCGTCCAGTCGAATGGTCTCGCGGCCCACCCGAAGTCTGGTTCCCCGTCTCTTGACTTGCCGCCTGACAAGTTCCTGCGGGTCGAGGGAGGCAAGGGTGAACTCAAGCGTGTCGACGAGGATACGGCGTGCCCGACGCCCTAGGCGGCCGGATCCGTTCCTAATCAGCTCGGGCTTGTTAAGGATCAAGCTGGATTCAAGGTGGAAAGGTCCGTCATGATCAACTTATGGCTGTTGGCCAAGAACCGGAGGTTAAGGCACCGACACTAGGAATCATGAGGTCTTGAGTAGCTTCGCTGCCAAGACCGAGTCTAAGAAAACGGAGAACGGGCGTCCTGTTCGATTACCGAGACGCTTAGGAAGGAGGCGAAGAAGGAGGACCCGCTTCGGATGGAGCAGGAGCTGGCGCGGGCGCAGCTGCGGGCGCGGGGGCGGGTTTCGGCTTGACAACACGCTTCTTGGCTGCCTTTCTGGCCTTCTTCTTCATCGCCTTCTTTTTCTTCTTTGCCAAAACGAGATTCACCGACATAATCTTCGGGCTCTGGAAACCTAATAAGGCTTGCCTAGGTTTGAAGTCGTTTTTGCGGTCGTCATAGTCGAATTCCCGTCCACCGATCTCAGCCGGTCATCAGATCCGCGTATCCGTTGAAATGACCGAAAGGGTTGCTCTTGCGGGCCCTGTGAGGCTTCTTTGGTCAGGTCCTGGGGTGATCAAAGCCGAATTCATGGCGATCCCGAGTTCGAGTCAATGAGAAACCATCTTCTGGGGGGTGCCTCGAAGGAGGCTCATGGTCATTGAGGCCCCATCCGCCCACTCGGGCATGCGCGTTGATGAACCTGATAAGCTACATGGGTGCCTCATCAGGGAAAGGTGAACTGGATTGGCGGAGGAGATCTCGTTCGAGGATTTCAAGAGGCTGAATATTCGGGTGGGCTGCATCACCAGCGTCGAGAGAGTAAGGCGGACAGAGAAACTATACAAGATCTTGGTGGATTTGGGAGGCTTCGGAACCCGCCAGACCATATCAAGCCTGGTGGGCTATTATGAGCCGAACGAGCTTATCGGGAAGAGAATAGTCTTCCTGACGAATCTGAAGCAGGCGAAGTTTGCGGGCGAGCTCTCGCAGGGCATGCTGTTGGCAGCCGAGACGGATGGGAAACTGGCGCTTCTCACGACCGACCGTGAGATTCAATCGGGCGCTCGAATCACGTAGGGATTCTTCTCTAATGGGCACTCAGCATTTTCAAACGGTTTAACTATCCCGCGAACGTGTTGTACTGGGCTCGCGGAACGCGAGTCCATGAAGGTTTGCTGAATGCCAAGGAAGGGGCCTACAGAACAGGACGTGCTCCGCATAGTCATGGACAGGGGAAACGAGGGAATCCTTCAGTCCGCGCTCTGGAGAGAGATGAAGGCGGACAGCAGGGAAGGGTCGAGAGCCATACTCAGGCTGGAACGCAAGGGGCTGATTGAGAGAAAGCGAGAACTGAACAGCGGACGATGGACCTACCGTGTCTTTGCCAAACGAAAGTATTCAAGCATAGACTCGATTGTCGACATTCCCTGCTCATTCTGCGACATCGAAGCGCGATGCGCCCAAGCAGCCATAGAGAACCCAGCGAGATGCGAAAAGATCAACCAATGGATACTTGCCTCAGTCAGCGGGGCCCCGCCCGGAAAGTAGCCTTGCCCACCCGATGGATCGAGAGACATCGCAGAGATCAATTCTACAAGCTCGCTAAGGCGAAAGGTTACAGGAGCCGCGCGAGCTACAAGCTCCTTCAAGCGAACAGAAGCTACAGATTCCTGAGACGAGGCCGGACCGTAGTAGACTTAGGCGCCGCGCCGGGGGGATGGCTCCAAGTCGCTCGTCAGGCTGTGGGCGAGTCAGGATTCGTTCTTGGGGTCGACAAACAGGAGATAAAGCCGCTATCGCATAGGAACGTCGTCACTATGGTCGGGGACATCGAGGATCCGTCTCTCCCCGATCAGATCATCCAGAAGGCGTCGGGACGGGTGGACATTGTGTTGTCCGATGCCTCTCCCGATCTCACAGGCAATTGGGAACTAGACCAAGCTAGGCAAGTGTACTTGGCAGACCGGTCCTTGGAGATTGCAGAACGCGTCCTGCGTAAGGGCGGTAGCTTCTTCGTCAAGGCATTCCACGGAGCTGATCTCCCAGATTTCAGATCAAGACTGAGAGAATGCTTTCGAACGGTCAGAATTGTGAAACCCCCAGCCAGTAGGAGCGACAGCTCGGAGATATACTTCCTCGGACTCGCTTACACCGGCGCAAGGCACATCAGTGGCGCCTCAGAGGTGCAAGTCAAGGGACCTATGGCAGAAGATCCTGCTGCAAGGCAGCCTTGAAGCGTTCGACGAGAATACTGGGAAGAGTTTCTCTGTTCGCGAAGGAGACCTCTATCACATCGATTCCTGCTCCCGATTTGATCGTCTTCACTAGGGGGTCTTGCGCATTCCGATGCACGGTACCCAACAAGGGTTTTCCGCACGTGAGAGCGGATCGGACGGCGTCCTTGAATCGCGCGGAAGTCAACTCCATAGGGCCCACTTCATCTATCACCACCAAATCCGCGTCCTTGATCGCGGAGAATATTGCCCCCGCGCCTATCCCCTCTACATCGTCGCTGTTGACTCGGTATTTCCCTATCCTTGGTCCGGTTGCCTGATTCACGTGGGCAAGCGTTCCTACTTCGCCGGTGAGGAGGTTTCGTATCTCGAAGCCCACACGGGATGGTCCTGATCTAATGTCAGCCGAGACCATTCCGCCAACTTTCAAGCCCCCCTCCTTCATTCTCTCCGTGACTCGCCTCACGACGGTACTCTTGCCTACTCCAGGCAAGCCGGTAAGAAAGACCAGAAGGGCCAAAGCCTTTCAACCCCTAGGGCATCTCAAGGTTTCTGCGGGAACCTATAACTGGTTTGAGGCGTTAAGCTAGGTCATCCATGGTGCCGTGAGCAACTTGGCCATGAGCGTAGCTGGGGTGGACGACGCAGGACGGGGGCCCATAATTGGCCCGCTCGTGATCGCGGCAGTACTGATGGACCAAGAGAAACTCGGAGAGCTCTCGAAGATCGGCGTGAAAGATTCGAAGCTTTTGACAGCCGACGCACGGTCGTCTCTCGCTGAGAAGATACAAGCAATCGCAATGAGGGTCTCATACGAAGAGATCTCCCCTGCAGAGATCGATGAGGTTGTGCTGAAAGGTAGAAGACTGCAAAGACTCAATTTTCTCGAAGCCAGGCGCATGGCAAAGCTGATTGCAGAACTCAAGCCTGCAAGAGTCTGGGTAGACGCTTCAGATGTCAAACCCGAGCGTTACGCCCGCCAAATCTTGGACGAGCTTCCCGCAAGCTTGAAGAGAACCGTGCTCGTCTCCGAGCACAAGGCGGACAGGAAGTACCCCATCGTCTCGGCCGCAAGCATCATCGCCAAGGTGAGACGTGACGCCGCGATCTCAAAGCTCTGGGAGGAGTACGGCAACTTCGGTTCAGGGTACGTGACTGATCCCAACACGATAAGGTTCCTGAAGGAGTGGCGACGCAGCCACAACTACTACCCCCCGATGGTCAGGAAATCTTGGAAAACGCTCAGAGAGATAGAGTCCGATCTGAACCAGACTAGGTTGACCGCAGAGGGGGGGGACCCCCCCTAGGGGGGGTTGCCCGCCAAACTACATACAATCCCCATGGAGACCCAGCACGCCGCTCACACGAGTTTTACGCAAGGTCATAGGAACCGCTGACGCCTTCGGTCGTAAGGTATGACAATGTGAGACGGGCAGCGTAGGCGTCGGTTCTCTCTTCTCGCTCCACTTATCTCAGATAAAGACTCTGACTTGCCAGCAAGCCATTCTATCGGTCCGTCGCTGGTGGATCCCGCTGGGTTTCCTTGGTCGCCATGATCATGGCGTGGTCTTTCTCGTAGGGCTCCAGTCGGATCATGTCAACGATCTTGAATCCTCTCGCCGCGAGGGTCTGCTTCTCTTGGGAGAAGACCAAACCCGGGCTCATGGTCACGTCTACGCTCCTGGACTTCAAAGCTATCATGACGCTTCCCGGTTCCTTCAGGAACAGGTCGGCGTTGTCGGCGAGGATTCTTGCCTGTTCGGGTTGGGCGATGTCGCAATAGATTGCATCGACAGGTGAGACTAGCGAGCGGTATGTGTTCGGATATCTCGCGTCAGCAAGTATCGGAGACATGTTCGGCCTCTGGGAGCAAACGTTCTCGATAAGTTCTCGCATTGTGCGCTGGGCGAACTCAACACAGAAGACTGCACCTTTCGCGCCTACGATGTCGCTAACATGGCTTGCCGTAGTTCCGCTGGCTGCGCCAAGGTAAAGCACTGTTCGACTGGGGGCGATCGGAATCTCGCTTATGTCCTTCAGGATGGCTGCTGCGAGTTTGCTTCTGTAGGCGTCCCACGTTCTGTACTCTTTTCGGCGATGCTTCACCAACTCTTCCCCGTAGACCGAGTGCCTGGGGCTCAAGTTCTCCGTAGCCAGCCGGCGCGAACGGTCTTGAAATCTGATCCAGTATACGCCTTCGAATCGCTCGTGAGGGCTAACGTCTTCGACCTTGATCACGTCTGCGGCCCTCATCACCCCGCCTCATGGGCGGCTCGTGCCTTTTCACGGGCGGTTCCTTGTACTTCTCCTGTATCTCGGTGATCTTCTTCTCCAGATCCATCGCGAGTTTACCCCCGATGAAGTCGCCGCCGAACGCGTCAACTCTTGCAGCTATCGCGACCTTGCCGGAGAGCGCTCGCGCAATCTTTCCTCTCTGCCAACGAGGAGACTGATGGATCGACGCATACTGGAAGATGACCCCGTGCTTGGGCGGCCTCGCTCCCGTCTTCAAGGACCTGAACAGCGCCTTCTCTGCTCCGAGCACTTGCATTGTGCTCGCAGGCATCTTGGCTAGGTTTTGTAGACCTCCCGCAATCGACATCAAGCGAGCCGTCAGGAGCGGCCCCAATATTTCGGTCGTGTTCGGGGCTGCCTGTTTCATCACATCGTCGACGTAGGCCTCCGCCTTCTCCCGAAATCTTAAGAGTTCCAGAGTGTCCCTACAGAACGACCGCAACCACTCAAGGTCTTCTTCCGGAAAGCTGGCCCCCATCGACCTGCGTGCCGAAGAGGCGATCTGTTGGATCCTCTCTTTCGGTATGCCTTCCTTCTCAAGGTTCTCTTCGGTGAAGTTTGACCTTAGTCCGAGGTCTGATACGAGGCGAGCGTACGTGTCATGTTTCTCGACGATACGGTCAAGCTCAGGGAAGTGCAAGCCATACCATTCTCGTATTCTTCCCGCGAAGAGGTTGATCGTCTTGTCGATATCGTCGATCGCGCGAACAGCCTGAACAGCGTAAAGGTCGCGCTTCGCAGCAGCGGCCGTGACCGCAACCCGCGCAAGTACCAAGGTGACTTGGCGAACGAACTTCTGGTACTCATCGATATCCGTGAGAGGCCTAACGAAGAGGTCCCGCTGCTTGAGCCACTTCGATCGACCCTTCCAGTCGGTGGCGAGCTTCTCTCGGAACTGCGTAACCACGGTGGCTCCGGCTTCAACTCTGGTCGATGTCTCATCGATAGACTTCAGGGCCTTCGATAGTCCTTCTGTCTCCGCGACCAGGGTGTCGAAGCCAGATTCGCGCACTGACAGAACCAGGTGCCTCAGCTCGGGAATGGCGTTCCCAGACTGGAGTTGGCGTAGCTTCTCAGCTGCTTCCTCTGCGCTTCTGCCGAAAAGCGTCTTCTCGACCACCGATTCATTCTTGTCCACGGCGAGGACTCCGGCGGGTGTTTCGATGATGTAGATCTCCAAGTGTACTCACTCCTCCTCAGTGATTGGGATTTTCAGTACTTGGTTCCCATAGCACTTGGGTGGTATCGAGATAAAGCCTTGCTGAACAACGACCGCCAGATTGCTATTAGTGAACGCCTCGTACACTCCGCATTGAGTTCATTGTCCGGGGGTGAATTCTTGTCTGAACTCTCAACGCAGATCGCGGGACTGAAGCTCCGCAATCCCACAATGCTACCGTCTGGTTTTCTGGGGGTCTCTGGCGAAACGTTGAGGCGAGTGGTCGAATCGGGCGCGGGGGCGGTAGTAACCAAGTCCGCGAGTCTGAAACCGCGTGAAGGGAACCCAGGCCCGACGATTGTCGAAGTTCCCTGCGGGCTCCTGAACGCCATAGGCCTTGCGAGTCCAGGAATCTCAATGATGAAGAACGAGATCAGTGAGGCGAAGAAGTCGGGAGCCCCTGTCATAGCAAGCGTCTTCGGATTCTCAGTCACCGACTACACGAGCTCAACGCGAATTGCGGAAAGCTTGGGCGCTGACGCCGTGGAGCTGAATGTCTCCTGCCCTCACGTGTCGGGCCTCGCCGAGATCGGCCAAGATCCCAAGATCGCTGCAAAGGTCACTCGCAGCGTCAAGAGAGCAGTCGACATTCCAGTCTTGGTGAAGCTTTCCCCGAACGTCGAAAGCATAGTCAAGATAGGCCTTTCAGTCGAGACGGCAGGAGCAGACGCGGTCACCGCAATCAACACGCTGAGGGGGATGTCCATCGACATACATGTCCGACTGCCCGTACTCTCAGCAAGGATCGGCGGTCTGCCAGGCCAGGCGATCAAGCCAGTGGCAGTCCGGTGCGTCTACGAGTTGGCTGAGAAGCTGAAGATACCCATCATCGGTGTGGGAGGAATTGCGGGCTGGGAGGACGCAGTAGAGTTCTTCCTAGCCGGCGCCAGCGCCGTCCAGATAGGAACAGCGATCCTTCAAGGGGATCTTGGCGTCTTCTCAGAGGTCACAGAAGGTCTTTCAATGTACGTGAAGGAGAACGGGTTCACGCACGTCTCCGAGCTAGTCTCCCTCGCACATTCGCGGTCTTCATAGTTCGGAACCTTTTCGATGCGTAGACGAGTCTGCCGCCCACAACTGTTGCCAGCACATTGATGTGACGGATTTCTTCTGGTGGGACTCGCAGGGGATCGCGGTCAAGCACTACCAAGTCCGCCATCTTTCCTTCTTCGATCGTTCCTTTGGTCTTCTCTTCATGCGTGGCGTACGCTGCGTTCTTGGTGAACATTTCGACGGCGGTCTCTGCGTCGACGGATTCACCGTAGCCCTTACAGGTTGACGTCACTGCCGCACAAATGCCTTCCAAGGGATCAATAGGCTCGATCGGGCAATCGGACCCGGCCACCACGTTCGCCCCGCTCTTCGTCAGCGTCTTCAGCGGATAGACAAGCTTGGCTCGTTCTGGACCAACTCGTTCCGGGACCCACCCATCAGAGACTACGAAGTGAGGTTGAACCGACGCTGTGATCTTCGCGCGTTTGATTCTTTTAACCAGGCTGCGATTCAAGACGGAGGCATGCTCTATTCTATGTCTCAGCCTATTGGATTGCGGAATCGTGAGGTTAGCTTTCTCTATGGCTGCAAGAGCCATTCCGATTGCTCTGTCTCCAATAGCGTGAATTGCTGCCTGCAAACCATGGCGAGCCGTCATTTCGACTCTGGCGTTCAATTGATCCTGCGAGTGAATCAAAACTCCAGTCGTGTCTGGAGCGTCGGAATACGGTGTCTCAAGCGCGGCTGTGCGTGCGCCCAGTGAACCGTCAGCGAATATCTTGACAGCCTGTATTCTGAGCATGTCGTCGCCGAACCCTGTTGAGATGCCCATTTCAGCGACGGGGCTGAGCCACTCGTCTGTGATCAACAGATAGATACGGACTCTGAGCTCGCCCGCACGATTCATCGTGTGCAGGACAAGGACGTGTTGAGGCTGATCAACGATGCAATGCACCGATGTCAAACCGGCCGCGACGGCCTTCCGAATCGCCAGCAAGGTCGCTCTTCGGAGTTCTCGATCATCTCGTGCCGGTATTATGCCGAGAACCAAGTTCATAGCGTTCTCTCGTAGGACCCCAGTTGGCTCGCCCGTCTTGGAGTCATGGTCTATGACCCCTCCACTAGGAGAGGTTGTTCCCGCCGTTATTTTCGCAAGCAGTAGCGCCGTGGTGTTGACCACGCACACGTGCTCACAGATGCGAAATATGCATGTGGGCCTATCTGACACGGCTGCATCCAAGTCCAATCGGTTCGGGAACCTCCGTTCTTCTAGTCTCTCTTGATCCCACCCATGCCCCAGCACCCAAGTTCCGGCTTCGGTCTTCTGAGCTTGCCTCCTGAGGATATGTTGAATCTCCGAGATCGACCGTGCCTTTCTGAGGTCTGCGTCGAAGAGCTCGAGCCCGTACCCGACTAGGTGTGTGTGGCAGTCAGTGAACCCAGGGAGAACGGCAGCTCCGTCCAAGTTCCAAATAGGGATGTCTTCACCCACAACCGATAGTATCTCTTGATTTGTGCCTACTCTTCCTATGCGTCCATGCTCGATCGTGAGTGCCTCAGCGCTAGGTCGCCGAGCATCTAACGTGATGATCTGACCGTTTAGAAACGCGGCATCTGCGTGCCTGAAAGATCTCTTGTCAGTCTTCCTCTTCGTCGGAGCCCTGCTCGTCTTTCTCCTTTTCCGAGAAAATCGAGACGTACTTTTCGGGCCACTCAATCTTTCCGCCGCATCTGTCGCAATATGACGCGTTCAGAAAAAGCTCGCGTTCGCAGTTCTCACAGAAGAAGTGCTTCTGCTTCATCTCAGGCTCGGCCAAGACAGTCATTTACTCCACTAATCCTGTTAGTGAACGGTCATTCTCATACCTTATGGGTTCTACACATCGACAAACCAAGAAGACGGTCGCTGGCCGTGTTCGTCTAGCAGAGTCGCGTCAAAATGACGTGCCTAGACTGTCATCCTATAGGGTAGACGGTGAACGCGCTGATCCGGGTCGAGAAGATGTGGGCCTACAGCTTGTCGAAGGGACACTCACAATGCACAGAACATCGCCTCACTCGATCCTGGCAAGCAGCATAGAGGTCTGTGCTGAAATACCTCTCCATCCTATCCGTGAGTACGGTCACGACCCTCTTGTTCTTACCAATTTCGTTCAAGACTTGAATCGACGCCGATACATTTGCTCCGGAGGATACTCCGACCGTGAGACCCAGTTCTCGTGATAGCCTCCTCGCCATTTCGACAGCGTCGTCGCTCTTGATCACAATCACTTGATCTACCAGATTCATGTCCACAATTTCGGGGATGAAGCCGTCGCCGATTTGAGGAGCCCTTTCCCTTCTGCCTGCCCCACCATCCATTTTGCTATTTGGTCCTTAATAGTGCCGCTTGGGTTCATGAACTCCAGTTTGGCATGCAGTTCATACTCCTGACCTTCGAATCGTATCTTGACCTTCAGAAGAGGCGTGTTCCCGATGCAGTTCAGTACAGACTCGTCAAGAAACACTATGAAGCTTCCAGCAGCGATCGTTGAATGGACCGTGAACCCAAAAGCCTTTCGAAGGTAGCTTGAAGCCGTCTGGACGGATGTAGCAAAGGGCATAAGCCTTTCATCTTCCCCGTAAGGTGGACCGAATGCGCTGCGGATGAGGGGCAAGGAAGTGCGCGAGGAGTCAGGCAAGAGTCAGCCGCCTCGTGATTCAAAGAGTTCGATCACTCTCTGGACGCGAGTCCTGCTCTCTCTTGATTTGGCTTCGGGTTCGCGAAACACAAAGATCTTGGCCTACGCAGTGGGTGTCCTGTTCTTCTTGATCATCGTGTTTGTTCCCCCCGTCTTTGGGATTTTGCTCGGATGGTCGAAGATCTTCGAGGTCGTATGGTATCCAGACCTACTGGGTAGAGCCGCGTCAGCAATTCTTGCTTCCTTCACGATCGCCGTCACTGTTTCCTTGATCGATCTGGCAGCGGGCTTGCCGTTGGCCTGGTTCATTGTGAGAAGCAGATCCACGTGGGCGAGCACAATTGACACGCTTGCAAACATCCCGTTCATCGTTCCTACAGTGGCTCTCGGTTACTCGGTCCTCACATTCTGGGGCGGCACTCAGGGAATCAGCAGTTTGCTCGGACCTGAGTTTGTCTTCTCGCCCGGCTGGCAAATGATTGTCCTGCTACATTTTGCATTCTCCTACCCGGTCATAGTTCGAGTGATGGTCGGGGCTCTCGAAGGATACAAGGAGGTCTACGAGACTGCTGCACGCACTCTCGGGGCGTCAGCCTTCACAGCTGTCCGAACCGTCTCGATGCCATTGCTGAAACCCGCTTTGATCGCAGCCTTTCTCTTGGCATTTGCTCGATCATTGTCTGAAACTGGGGCTACGGTAATGGTGGCGGGTGCTTTTGAGAATGGGCCCGTGTTCATTCGAAACGCTCGACTTGCCGGACTAGAGAGCCCTTTGCTATTCGTCAGCTTTGTCCTCATCATAGCATCTAGCTTCTTCTTTGTCGGGATCCGTATCTTTGCTCCGAAGGCGCGTCTTCCAATCTCTGCCGTTCGGCCTAAACTTGAGAAAAGGTCGAGTTCAAGGGCAGCAGGGAACCTCAGGAATCTGATTACGTTCTTCATTTTCGCTCTTTTTGTAATCATCCCGTCGCTTTTCGTCGTGTTTCCAAGCGTCGGGGCCATCAGCGACGGTACACTGCAAGCAGCAGTTGCTGGAACGGGCATCTGGTCGACTTACTGGCAATCAGTAGGCCTGTCGTATTCGATTGCCCTCGCTGCAACTGCTCTGAACATTGTGGCCGGGCTGCCGGTGTCTGTTCTGATTGCAAGAAGGCGAGGTGGCATCGTGGTTTCAGGTGTCTTCGATACTCTGGTGAACATACCCATTGTTGTGCCATCGATAGCACTCGGTGTCTCAATTGGCATGTTCTGGGGCGGTTTGACGCAGATTCCGGAGTTCTGGCTGCTGGTCTTTGCCCATTCAAGCATCACTTACACATACTTTGTCAGATCAATGGTCGCATCTATCGAAAGCATACCTACGGAGGTCGAGGATGTTGCACGCACACTCGGCGGCAAACCTCTAACGGTCTTCCGCAGGTTGACGATGCCGCTATCAAAATACGCCTTGCTGGCAGGAGCGATAATGGCTTTCACGCGAAGCGTTGATGAGACGGGCGCTACGTTGGCGGTTGCAAAGAAACTAACCACCGCCCCAGTGCTCATGGTAGACTGGGTTCGAGGCACAGTGCCCGCCTCATCCAGCGCAATCGGGCTGGGACTGGGCATTCTTGTGTTGACTTCCTTTGTGTCGCTGTTGGTCTTAACCGTCGCCACTCGGAGGATGTGACACTCTTGCCCTCGATAAGGCTCATAGACGTGTCCAAGACCTTCGGAAGAATCAAGGCGATACATAATGTCAGCTTGCAGATCGCCGACGGAGAATACGTCTGTGTTCTAGGACCGACAGGAAGCGGAAAGACAACCCTCCTTCGTCTCATCGCAGGGCTGACGTATCCGACCAGCGGAAGTATCGAGCTGGACGGAAAGCCCGTGACTTTTGTGCAACCCGAAGATAGGAACGCAGCTTATGTTCCTCAGCAGTATGCCCTCTTTCCTCATATGACGGTCAGGGAGAACGTGGCGTTCGGTCCGCTGGCACGAGGTTTCACTCCGGAAGAATCTCTGCGAACGGCGGATGAGATGCTGAAGCTTGTCCGGCTCTCCCACAGGGCTGCGTCGTTTCCTCATGAACTCAGCGGCGGTATGCAGCAGAGAATCGCGCTTGCACGTGGGCTCGCTGGCCGGTCACCTCTGCTGCTGCTAGACGAGCCCTTGGGCGCCATCGACGCTCGGCTCAGGGTGATTCTTCGCTATCAACTCAGGAGGCTGGCGAAGGATCTTGGAGTGACTGTGGTTCACGTGACCCACGATCAGCAGGAAGCAATGTCGATAGCTGATAGAATCGCCGTGCTTAGAGAAGGTGCCATTGAACAGTTCGATCATCCCGCAGACATCTACGGCGCTCCTACGTCGCCGTTCTTGGCGAATTTTGTGGGCGGAGCGAATTTCCTCGAAGGAACCGTAGTACGGAAGGAGCTCGACGTGACGCTGATAGAGGTGGCGGAAGGATTCTCAGTGACTTCTTCGGGAAACGCCCACCCTCTAGGCGGTGCGGTCGTAGCTTCATTCAGACAAGAAAGGACATCGATCTTGACAAGTGCGAGCTTGGAGGAGAATCTGGTTCCCGGGAAACTTGTCTCGACGAGCCTCTTGGGCGTGTTCTTGAGGTGTGTAGTGGACTTGGGAAGAATCGGAGAAATAGTCGCGAAGGTGCCTTTGCGTGAAGCTCTGCAACAGCGTCTTCCAGACCGGGTTGGGGATGTTATCTTCGTGAGAGCGGGTAGGGAAGCCGTCCTTGTGTTCAGCAGGCCAGAACGCGCATTGGCAGTGGAGCTGGAGGCTTTCTAGTTGCCCGACATTAGGATCGTCAATGTCAGGAAGGAATTCAGGGATGTCCTCGCGCTCAACGATGTCTCACTTGAAATCAGAGACCGCGAATACGTTTCGATCATCGGGCCAAGCGGGTGCGGGAAGTCCACTCTACTCAAGTGTTTGGCCGGAATAATCAAACAGGATTCTGGGCAAATATACGTTGGGGATAGAGAGGTGACCGCTCTCCCTCCTGAGGAACGGCACCTTGGATACATGTTCCAAGAGATCGCCCTCTTTCCACACATGTCTGCATGGGATAACGTCGGATATGGACCTAGAGTTCGCGGAGAGGCAGGAGAGCTCGCACGCCAATTTGTTGGACAGATAATGGAAATGACGAGGTTAAACATCGCCTCTGACACTTACCCCGATGAGCTGAGCGGAGGAGCCAAACAGAAGACCGCGTTGGCTAGGGCGATCGCAGCCGAACCTCAACTCATGCTGCTCGATGAGCCTCTAGGCGCGTTGGACGCTCATGTCCGCGGAGTGCTCAGATATGAACTGAGAAGGCTCGTGAAAGAGCTGGGCTTGACGGCGATCCACGTTACACATGACCAAGAGGAGGCGATGTCAATCTCAGACCGCCTAGTAATCATGAAAGCTGGCCAAGTCGTCGAGGTTGGTACTCCCCTGCAACTCTATCTTTCGCCCAAGAGACTGTTCACAGCGAATTTTTTGGGCGAGGCGAACTTCATCGAGGGGACTGTGGAAGAGTCTAATCAGGGCCAAATCACGGTGTCAGTGAAGGGTTGGAAGCTGAACTTCGCAGGGTCAGGTTTCGTCAAAGGAGAGCGCATTGTCCTCGCGGTTCGGCCAGAATCAGTAATCCCAGCGCCCGACGATCAACAGTCCGACCGAGAATGGACGGGTTCTGTCAGAGACCATTTGCTCCTCGGCGACTGCATGCGAATCGAGATCGAGTTGGAGAACGGCACTGAGATCGTGTCTCAAATACCTAACTCTGGGCTTCAACCCATCAAAGTCGGAGAACGCGCAAGAATCGATTTTGCTAAGGACGGCATAATACCTTATCAGTTCCCAGCTCAAGGTCTGGACCTAGAACTCGCGCTAGAATGAATTGGCCAGAGGCGAAAATTGGTGAGGGCCACCTTCGAAAGCTGGTTCGCTGCACGAACGAGAGCCCGCGCTATCGAGATGATCAGACAGGCGACTAGAATGCTGGTCCCCTCCATGGGGGAGCTGATCGCGTGTGTCAACAGCGCAATTGCCGGAAAGAAGGATGACCTGGAAAGCGCTTTCACAAGGTTGCACCAGCTTGAGCGAGAGGGAGATAGCCTTCGCAGACTGATCATTATCGAGTTTGCGCGAGGGAACCTGCCAGTCGACGAGAGACGTAGCTTCATGAGGCTGGCCAGGCAGGTCGACTGGGTTGCCGACTGGTGTCTGGAAGCAGGCAGGTTGGTAAGGATATCCCCAATGAACAAGCTACCAGACTCTCTTCGTGCCACCTTGCTTGACATGTGCAAAGTGGTGAGAGACTGCGTCACGCAGGTCCAGCAGTGCACTGATCTGCTGACCGACAAGAAGGTTCAGGACGCGCTTGACGCAGCGGACAAGGTGGAACGCCTTGAGGAGGAGGCCGACGATCTCTACCGGAAGGCCAGAGGCCTCCTGAGCGAGATCTCCGGTGCCGAGTTCACAGTCGGGCAGGTCGTCTTGCTAGCGCAGTTCATGGATGCGATCGAGAACATCGCAGACCGGTGTGAGGATGTCTGCGACCAGGCGAGGGTAATAGCAGTCAGCGTGGGCGCCTAGCTCATCCGAACCAGAGCCGCCTTCGCTGCTCTTCCCGGTCCCGGCAGAACGACACGTTACTTCGCATTCGCCGTGAGCGAGGCTCTCGCGGCCGGCGGAACGAGCGATATTACTTACTTTCTAAACCATAGCAGAGGAACCATGAGCTTATTACCGCGTGCCATCGTATGCCTTGAACTTCCAATGGTGTGAGATCATGGTCAGTGTTGTGGTTGATCTGAACAAATGCAACGGGGACTCAGTCTGTGTGGACGTATGCCCTGTTGCGGTGTTCGAGCTTCAGGAAG
>Ga0209725_1000969_pt1 | contig 16873 bp, 16 predicted proteins | sample I18A1metaG_FD_184145 | JGI IMG/M metagenome (GOLD analysis project Ga0209725, IMG submission 184145) | Lake sediment bacterial and archeal communities from Gulf of Boni, Indonesia to study Microbial Dark Matter (Phase II) - ​I18A1 metaG... | ecosystem: Environmental > Aquatic > Freshwater > Lake... | reverse complement strand
GCATAGGAGTAATAGCGATGAAGGCGATTGCGAAAGGACCATGGCCTGACGAGAAAAGGCCATACAAGACTTGGTATCAACCGTTCGACACTCAAAGGGAAATTGACGAGGCGTTGTGGTTCACTCTATCCCAAGACGTAGCAACAGCTACGACCTCATCGGACATTCGAATAGCCACCATGATGATTGACGCCGCAGAGCGCTTCACGCCTATGAGCAGGGAAAAGCAGATGGAACTCGTCTCCAGAGTCTCTTCCTGCAAGCCGTTGTTTCCTAGGCAATGATTCGACCTTATCAACAACAGTGAAAAAAGAGTTGCAATAGTGCAACTGCATAACGAGCGAGCAAGCAGTCAGGTAAACGATCTCGTCGAACATGTCTGCAGTAATGGAAATGTCATTTCATGCCGTGCTCGCCTTTTTCTCAAAACTTTCGGCAAGATCTATGCATCGAGAAAACATAGTACCCCGCTTCCTCCTGATCGTTTTGATGACGGCTTCAAGCATCTTGGTCCTTGAGGCTCTTCCTATGCACTGCGGATGCATGGTAAGCAGGAAGTAGGGAACACTTTCCGCATAGACCGCTTCAAACTCCTGGATCCAGATATTGAAGACTTCGCTGGGCGGCCTCCGTTCAATCTCAAAGATCGGCCAGTCATCGAGAAACCATTCCACGGGAAGCTCGACTATGCCAGTTGGCTTGCCTTCCCGCTCGATCATGTAGGGTTTCTCATCATTCATTAGGCTACTGTCATATTTGAAGCCGAACTTCATCAGATTTGCTATCGTGTTTGGGCTGAACTCCCAGTGCGGCGCTCTGAACCCAAGCGGCCTACAACCGACCGCTGCCTCCAATGTATCAATCGACTTCCTGAAGATCTCTACCTCTTCTTCCCGCGATCGCAATTCTCCTAAGTTCTCATGCATATAGCCATGAGCCGCAACTTCGTGCCCACGTCGCGCAATCTCCCTTACGCTCTCTGGATACTTCTCAGCAGTCCAACCAGGCACAAAGAAAGTAGATCTGATCCCGCACCTGTCAAGCAGGTTCAACACTCTTGGAAGACCGACCCTAGGGCCAAACTGACCCTTGGAAAGCTTCACTGGCTTATCAGGAAACCTTCGAGCTTCACAGCTCTCAGCGTCATAGTCAAATGTAAGCAGGACAGTGCATCTGGCTTCTTTCGCCCCAACCATCAGCGATCCTCTTTGGTTAGAAAGGTCATTCTTGGATACTTGATGCTTTTCGTGAATTCATGTCGATCTGAGCAGTTAGACAGCTGTCACCATAGTCGCTTGCGCCCCTCATAGGCAAGCGACAAAAGGCACGTGACACCATACACGAGGCTTGAGATGAGTCAAATTGAACACCGATGAGCTCATGAAGCTAGCTTTAGACATGGCGGGTTTTGAAGCGATTCCAGCTGACAGCGAGATATACGTTCCTGGCGATAGCATAAGAAAGGTCTTGTTCGGGGTTGACATTGGGTCAGCCGAGCTGATCATTGCCAAGGATCAAGGTTACGATGCTGTGATCGCTCATCATCCCGCAGGAGGACGAGCGAGGCTCGAAGGTTGGAAGGTTTTCGAGAAGCATGTGGACCAGATGATAGAGGCGGGAGTTCCCGAGAGCGACGCCAAGGAAGCCATTCGTAAGAAGATCTCAACTTTGGAAGTCGAGACACATTCAGCGAACTATGACCATGTTCCTTCTGTCGCAAGACATCTGAAGATGCCCTTCATGAACATTCATAACCCGCTCGACGAACTTGGAAGGAGACACATTGTCGAAGTGATTCAAAGACAACGCTCAGTCAATAGAGATGCCACTGTCGCCGATCTGATAGGCTCGATAAGAACGATCCCGGAGTTTCAACAAGCGTCCACTGAAGTAAAGCTCAGACATGGAGCGTTGTCTAGCAGAGCAGGGAGAACTGTCTTCTCACACGCTGCCTACACGAACGGTGGATATGAAGTAGCGAAGACCTACTACAAGCACGGTATCGATACGGTGATCTACATCCACGTATCTGAGACAGATTTGGCGAAGCTAAGAGTGGACGGTGTAGGAAACCTCATAGTTACGGGACACATAGCCAGCGACAGCGTTGGGATCAACCCGTTTCTATTGGAGCTTCGAAAAAGAGGAATCAAAGTAGACTCAATAGGCGGAATCGTGGTGGCCTAACCTGTGGTAGCAAAGAAGTCAGCCCCCGGATCTGCAGTTCAGGCGTCATGTTGACTCGCCAGCTCTCAACGCCTTTCTACAGTAGATCTTTCCCTCCATTCTTCGGATGAATCCGGGGCAGAGTCCACATTCGGTTACCAAGACCGGGAGGCCGTCTTGTGGGCAAGTAACGGCATCTATCGAAACAACCCTGAAACGCGGTGGCTCTGGCTCAACCCCATAGGTCTTATGGAACTTCTCGATGGTAAGTTCAGGGTTGAATAAATCTTCGGTGTCTATGACTATCCTGAAAGACCGGATCGCGATAGAGGTGTGTTTGAGAGCAGTTCTAGCCGGCAATTTGCTCAGGCTCTCTTCCTCTCTTGGACAGAATATCCAACCAAGGATTATCTTGGAGGAATGAAGGGAGTGGCTGCGATCTCTCGGGCGCAACTGTGATAGGTATCTCTTGGTGAGTTCTCCTTGACTCCAGCGGTTCAAGCTTCAAGGACTTGATTCTTGATAACTCTGAGACAAGAGTGTCGACAGTTCTCTCCAGAGTTGATATTCTACTCTTCAGCCGCTCTAGATCCGCACTTGGTTTCGCGCCTGAAACATCATGTTCGAAGAAAGTGGCGGGCAGCACCTCCTCAACCTCCTTCGAATCGTATACAATCAGTCCGAGTCCTCTCTCACGAAGAATTGCTGCGTCCACGATTGACGCCTGAACCTTCGGAAGAACCAGATAGACTCTGTTCGCGACGCGGATGTACGCGACTGCACTGAGGGCAACCTGCAACAACGTGTTCCTCTCTTCGAGATCATCCTTCTCGAAGACCTTCAGGTATGTCGTGGTTCTTCCGTCTGTAAAGGCCATGTCAGGTTTCTCTTCCCCATCTGCCGGTATCTTATCCCGGGGAACCGGTCTCTGCCCTCTTGAAGCGAAGAATTCTGTTAGACGCGAGTCTATCTCTGCCTCAGTCACGACTCATACCGGCGTCAGAAGTTCATCCATCCCTCAAATTTCTCCCAAGACCAAGAGAAATCAACGGGAACAGCATAACCGTAAACTATGCATCCTCTCCAAACCGAATGCTGGGGGCTCTGCGCCATCAGCACCGTAGTTTCAGCGATTCCTTTCTCTTCTAGTAAGAAGCGTATTTTGGAGGCGGCGTCGATGGCTATATCGCTTGAGTCTGGGGGAGCCTTCCATGCAACGTTTCCTCCAGAAAGCAAGATTTGCTTGTATAGGTATGGCTGAAGCTCAACGGGGCAACTTTCCACCGCCTCGACGATGGCGTCACCGAAGTCCAGCATTCCTTTGAAAAACGTATCACCAAGCCTTACGTCTCCGGGCTTTCTGAGGCCCCGCGAGAAGTAGCTTTGAAAGAGTTCATGGTTCGGGTCGAATACGTACTCTCCTATGAGAAAACGCATCCATGAGTTTTCAGCGAGGTCAACGGTTATCCTTGTCCCTGGAACTTGGTATGTTGCCTTGAATCTCTCAGGATCGTTCTTGGTCAGTTGTATTGCAGCGTCGAGATCTGCGGGTATCAACCCAATATTCTCCTTGACCTTTCGTACAAATGACTCCTCACGTGCCAAGTCTCCGTAACCGCAGTCCTTCAGAATCTCAGCTGTCAATGCGTTGCCGTCTCCTCCGCCCCGGTTGATGGCTACGACTGCGTCCCTGATGGGGTAGCGCGAGATTGGGCAGGTCTGAGAGTTACCGTGGCCTGACTCTATGACGATGCATGTGGGAATTTTGTGGGCTATCGCGACTGAGAAGGGTTGAGGAATTATGGTGACGGCTCTTACAGATCCGAATTCTCTGTTCGCTTCTCGGAATATTTCGAACAGTTTCTCGTACATGTAGCGAGGTGCCACAGCGGATAGGGACGCTACTAGATAGAATCCCGCGAACTCGGACTCAGGTGGCCTGAAGGCTTCCAGAGCGAACTGCGTCAGCTCCTTAACCACAGCCCATGATCGCTCATCATCTTTTCCGATTATTCCGTTTCGCATCGGGTAGACGAGGCGATCTGATAGGTCTTCGCGAGCTTCAAGGTATAGTGGGATATCCTTTCCCACTATGAGCTCTTTCACCGGACCGCTGATCTGCTGAATGATCGAACTCCTGTCAGTGAAGTATCCTCGATTCTCGACGACCTCTGGGCGTTCTCCGCAGGTAATCGGGCCGAATTTGAAGTCGCTTGTGCCGAAGTCCATGCCAAACGTGTATCTCTGCTTGTAATCCTCGCTCATTCATAGGACCATTAGAACGAACGCCCTGCATCATATTTAAGCCGAAGAGATAGAAGAAAGTGAAAACTGGTGCGTCAGATCAGTCAATATGATGGCAGCGACTAACACTCGTCCTGAAGACCAGAGTTCACGGGATCTGAGATGCTTGACGCTTGTTGAGGAGGTTCAGGTGGGGCGGCTCCATCCGCCAAAATGTCTCCATCCAAGATCTTGAATCTGCCTCTTAGCCATGTTCCTCAAATCCAAGACCATCTGAGGGTCACTCGTCGCAACGCCTATCCTGTAGAGCTTTCCCCCCACTCGTTCGACTGCATCTAACGCAGCGGTCCATTTGTCTTGATTGATCGCATATATCAGCTCATATTCCTCTCCGCCTTCATATAGCGCCAGATCAACATAGTCCACCTTGTTGACCAATCCAAACTGCTTGACCTCCTCGGTCGTTGGCAAATTGTCCACGATAAACCCAACTCTGCTCATCCTTCCAAGCCAGTGCAGCGACCTCGCCAAACCGTCGCTACTGTCGATTCCGGCGGAAGCTACACCTGCCTCGGCTATCGCATTCGCCTCGGGAAATCTGAGCTTGGGCCTGTACCCAGCTTCAAGAGCTCTATCTCGTATCTGAGGCGTTGCTGTGGCTCCTTGAAGCAAGATCCTGTATGCTATGCTGGAAAGGCCAAAGGGACCAGTCGAAGCGATTATTTGGCCAGGTCTTACGGTACTACGCCGCAGCAGTTTCTGACGATCAACCATGCCGAAGACTGCTCCGGCAAGAAAGAAATCGTCTGATTCACTTGTGTCACCGCCTGTCACGTGGATGCCGCATTCTCTTGCAGTCCGGTTCATTCCGTCTGATATCTCGGCCAAGATGCGGGCATTGTAGTCGCGAGGAATACCCCAAGAAAAGATTGCGGAGCGGGGCTTCACGCCCTTAGCGAGGAGATCGCTCACATTCATCACGACTGCCTTTCCGCCGACATCATACGCGGTCATCCCAGGCAAAACATCAGTCGACGCGACCAATGCGTCGGTATGCATCACAAGCAACTGTTCCTTTGAGATCTCAAAAGCAACGGCATCATCGCCGTAGCCCAAAACCTCTGACATATCTTTCTCCAAGCGGCTACTTATGAGATCCCGAACTCGATCCTCACCTAAATCCACAACAGAATCCGACAACCCAGGCCACTTCGAACACTCTGTATATGACAGTGAATCCTTAAATGAGTGCTTCGGTCCAACAGCAATCGGCAAAGCCCCGGTGGCTCAGTGGTAGAGCGGCGACCTCGTATGACTTCTAGAGTGAGTCGCAGGTCCCGGGTTCAATCCCCGGCCGGGGCTGCAAGATGAAAGGGATCAGTCATCTAGCGACGATACCTGTGAAGTCAACGTGCAATCCATGATCAGAGAAAAGTAGATGGCAAGAAGATGATGCGGAAAAATTAACAGAAACCTTGATGAAACAGGCTTTGTGGCCTCATAGGATTCATAGCTTCTTGACGGGATTAAGGCGACAAACCTAATTACGTTGGCTCTTCAGAATAGGGGCGCGTTCGCGTGATCATTCAATGCTAGACTACCCGAGCATTATCGGTGCAGCATTGGGAGTGATCGGTCTAGCTGCGATGATCATAGTATTTCTCAAGAGAAGAGCGAAGACGGCTTCTGTTGAGCGAACTTCCAAGGATCAAGAAAAGGCCGCTGCTTTTCAGAAGACAACCGGAGAAACGGACAGAAGTGAACCTCAACCCGAATCTACCGAGCTTCATTCGGAGCATGAGATTGAAAAGGCAAAAGAGGAGCTCAGAGCCCTTAACCTGCAGAGGCAAATAACCACTTCCGCCATGACCGCCGTCTTTGAGGCTGAAGCTCAGGGAAAGATCAGTCGCCCCGACCGTGACAAACTCATCGAGGAATACAAGGCCGAGTTGAAGGCTCTAGATGAGCAGATAGCCGAGAGAAAGAAGATCACCGAGCTTTCTGACTTGTTGAGTGAAAGGCAGGAACTCGTCAAGAGCTTCGAACAGAAACTCGCGGAGATTGATGAAAGGCTGCGGCACCTCAATGCCCAGTCAGATTTGATCTCCTCGATTCCTCCGCTTGGAAATCCTACGCAGGACACGGCGAAGATAGTGAACCCGACGACCGCGCTCGGACGTAGCAATGGCGTCGAAGAGAGTAAGCCCAAGGAGAAAGCTAGGAGTCGGGCTGAGGAGCGCATCGATGCCATAAGAGAGGAGGTCTTAAAGGCGCTGGAACGACTGGAGCAAATAGAATCGGAAGGCTAGTCTGATGAGCGAATACGAAGCGCCAAGGCGATTAGCTGTCATGAAGGCGGCAGAGCAGATTGGAGATGGATTTGTGATTGGACTGGGAAGCGGAAGCACCATTGCCACTGCAATAGAAGAAATAGCCAAAGTGCTCAAGGAGAAAAACATCAAAGCTCTATTCATACCTACGTCTCATCAAATCGAGTTGGCAGCGATAACACATGGCCTCAAGCTCGCCTTGTTCACCGAGTATCCGGAGCCTAACCTTGCAATAGACGGGGCAGACCAAGTAGATGAACGGCTCAACCTAATCAAGGGTGGTGGTGCCGCGCTTACCCGGGAGAAGGTCGTTGATGCCTCGGCAAGAAAGCTTCTGATAGTTGTTGATGAGCAGAAACTTGTGAAGAAGCTGGGCGAACAACAACCGGTACCTCTTGAGGTTCTACCCTTCGCTCACCAGGCCGTGATCCGAAGGATATCCAAGCTCGGAGGGAAACCGACGCTTAGAGAAGGGAAAGGAAAGGTTGGACCAATAGTCACGGATAATGGGAATTTCATCGTGGACTCGGACTTCGGGCCCATCGATGATCCAGCCAACCTTGAGAAACAACTCAAGTCAATACCAGGGATCCTAGAAACGGGATTGTTTGTCGGCATGGCCAACTCGGTTTATGTCGGAAAGAAAGATGGCACAGTGCAAACTCTAGAACGAAAATCCCGTTGATACGGTGGAAGACGAACATTCAGCTAGTGGGTACCAACGACCAAGCTGAGATGGTCTAATTCTGGAGCTCAGGTAGCATGGGAAGACTTAATCATCGGATGCAGCATTCTATGCGTACGCCTATTGCCGGGATGGCTCAGCTGGTTGAGCGCCAGACCGTCTGTGGTGAGACTCATAATCTGGAGAGCTATTGGGCCCAGAGGTCGAGGGTTCGAACCCCTCTCCCGGCATCCGACATGGCGACAAGCCTAGTTCAACGAGCCCGCCGCCTCGGACAGCTAAGCCCAGTGAGCATTCCTTTAATTTCCAGTACAGGAGAGTTCTTTACCCGCGTTCGGCAATGTGCCACAGAACAGAGGAAATCTACAGATGAAGATTGAAGATTTGGCTTCAAGAAGTTGGTACTACTTCAGGATTGGATACAACACCTATCTCGTATTCCTGTTGGGCTACGGTTCGACATTGGTGACAGTTTACTATTTGGCCATAAGGAACATCCCCGAACTCCAGAACCTATTCCAGAGATTCTGGCTGTTTGCTATTCTGGCGACGGTCATAGGGGGTCCTGTGTCTGTGATGATAGGGTGGGTGCACACGAAGAGAAGCGGGCTGTGGAAAGCGGAAATGGACATAACCGTTGAGGCAAACCCGTACTATTACAAGCTTCCACCAGGCTACTGGAAGGACGCGGCCTTTCCAGCATACCTAAAGACGCTGAAGCTTGTTAGAGCGCTTTCCGAGAGAGCGGACCTTCTCACCAAAGAGGAGAAGGCAGAAATTGTGGAATTGGAAGAAAAGTTCAAGACATTGCTGGAAGGGGGATACGTAGGGACTCCGAGAAGAAAGCTAGATCTTTGATGACTCAAACCTATTGAGATTTTTGGAAAGCGTTTTATGAGCTGTACTATACAGGCACGCCTGAGGGTCGAAGATATTGCCGCTGGGAACGAAGTTCCTACGGATGGATGACTTCGACCTTGAAAATAAGGCTGTGCTTCTACGCGTTGACATAAACATCCCTCTCGATCCGTCCACTCTGCAGATTCTGGACGATACGCGGATAAGGTCAATCGGCCATACGCTCTCTGACTTGCGCGAATCCAAGGTTGTACTTGTCTCGCATCAGAGCAGACCCGGCCGAGCAGATTTCACTTCGCTTGAACCGCATGCAAGAAGAATCCAGAGATACTGCTCTCAAAGAGTAAGGTTTGTGGATGATGTTGTGGGCCCTTCTGCCAGACAGGAGATCAAGCAACTTCGGAGCGGAGAGATCCTTGTTCTCGACAACTTGAGGTTCTGTGCTGAGGAGAATGTCGACTGCACTCCTGAGATGGCAGCAAAGACACATCTGGTGAAAAGGCTCGCGCCTCTCTTCGACCTCTTTGTCAACGACGCGTTTGGAACGGCTCACAGATCTCAGCCTTCACTCATCGGGTTCGCGGAAGTCTTGCCAACTGTCGCGGGCAGACTTATGGAAAGAGAACTGGACGCGTTCAACACAGTGCTAGTGAAGTCGGCGAGGCCGTCGGTTTTCGTCCTCGGAGGAGCCAAGGTGGAAGACAAGCTCCCCGTCATAGAGCACATACTCAGAAACAATAGAGCCGACAAGATACTTTTGGGAGGTGTTCCTGCGAAAGTGTTTCTGAAGGCAAGAGGATTCAGGCTAGGTCCTAGAAACGAAGAGGAGATGAAAGGCCTCGAGAAGTGCGTGGAACAGGCTAAGTCAATTCTGGACCGTTTTCCAAGTCATGTGGAGATACCAACTGACGTAGCAGTTCTTAGAAACGAGAAAAGGCTTGAGATAGCGGTCAAGGAACTACCTGTGAATGAGAGCATCCTAGACATCGGCCACAGAACGACAAGGTACTACTTGGAAGTCGTGGGGAAAGCAAAGACTGTGGTTGCCAACGGACCCTTAGGCGTATTCGAAAAGAATGGGTTCGATTATGGAACAAGAAGCACCCTTGAAGCGATCAGCGAATGCGACGGCTATACAATAATCGGTGGAGGCCACCTTGTGGGGCTAGCATCAATAATGGAAATTGAAGACCGATTCTCTCACCTCAGCACAGCAGGCGGCGCGATGCTTTCGCTTCTTGCAGGAGAAAGGCTACCGGTCGTGGATGCACTGGAAAGGGCAGCTGAAAGGCGAAGTGGGAAAACTGCCGGAGGCAGCTCCTCCAATTAGCATTGGCCCGGGAAAATCGCAAGGCAAGCCATATATTGTTTGAAAGGCTCAAGGGTTCCCCGGTGTTGCACGTATGGTATTAGACCAGAGCTTGTCTTCGGAATATGAGAAGCTTCTGGCGAAAGCCAAGCAAGTACTGATTCTTCAGTCCGCTCAATCCATCGTCCACTGGGACATGGAAACGAAGATGCCGCCGAAAGGAATCGGGTTGAGAAGCCAACAACTTGCCCTGCTCAGTCAGATTGAACATAGAATGATCACAGATCCAGAGATAGGCGTCTTGCTAGAAAAGATCGAAAGGCATCCGAACTACGAGACAATGAACGAGGCTCAGACAAGAAACGTCTATCTGGCGAGAAAGCAGTACGACGAGGAGACAAAACTTCCTGAAACACTCGTCGTAGAAACGGCTAGGCAGCAGGCCATTGCTGTTGACATTTGGAAGAAGGCGAAGCTTGCAAAAGATTTCTCCATGTTCAAACCCGAACTTGAGAAGCTTTTTGATCTGAAAAGAAAGGCCGCTGAGATCCTAATGAAAGTAAAGAACACGGCAACTCCGTACGACGCTCTTGTCGACATTTTTGAACCGAAGATGAGTTCGGAACTGATTGCCTCGATATTTGACGAGTTGAGGAGTGGCCTTACCTCGGTACTAGACAAATGTCTGGCCGCACGAAGACAACCGGATCATTCCATCTTGAAGCGGAAGGTCCCGATCAACATTCAACGTGAGATCTCCAACTCTCTGGTTCGCCTTATCGAATATGATGTTGAATCGAAGAGCGCGGGAGGGAGAATTGATGAAACTGAGCACCCTTTCACGACAGGATATTTCGACGATGTGCGAATCACGACACATTACCACGAGGATAATGTTGCAGCTTCGCTTTTCTCAGTTCTGCATGAAGGTGGCCATGCCATATACGATCAGAACCTGAGGCATGACTGGATGTACCAGCCGATCGGAGCAGGATGCTCCTACGGATTCCATGAGTCCCAATCACGTTTCGTAGAGAACATTGTGGGTCGATCTCCGGAGTTTTGGACATACTACTTCCCACAGTTGAAAGCGCTCACGGGCAGCGTCTTCTCCGATGTCCGTCAAGAGGATTTTGTTCATGCGATCAACCATGTTAAGCCGTCCAAGATACGTATCCAAGCTGATGAAGTCACCTACGCTCTACACATCATCATAAGATTCGAAATTGAACAGGCCTTGTTTGCTGGCAAAGTTCAGGTGGCCGAGCTTCCTGAAGTCTGGAACCAGAAGTACAAGGACTATCTTGGCCTAAAGATTGAGAATGATTCTGAAGGTGTTATGCAGGATACACATTGGGCAAGCGGGCTCTTTGGATATTTTCCGTCTTATGCATTGGGAAACATCTATGGCGGGCAGATCTTGTCTGCGATGGAGAAGGTCATACCTAATTGGCGAAGCCTACTTACAAAGGGCGACTTCAGCAGCATTAGAAAGTGGCTGTCCACGAACGTGCATGCATACGGAAACTTGTACGATCCAGCAGACCTTCTGAGAAAAATCACTGGAGAAAAGATCAACGTTATGCACTTTGTCAGCTACCTCGATGCCAAGTACTCAAAGCTCTATGGATACTAGGTTCAACCCTGACCGCGTTGATTGTTCGCTCAGCATCTAATCTGGCCGCCTGCGAATGCGCAGTTCAGATCAATTTCGATTTTGACCACTGACTGTGCACTCATGACATAGAACGTCGTCAAGCGCAGAACCAAAGGACATGACCTGTAACAGCTAATCGTCTCTTCGAATTGCATTCTCGGGCCTGATGGAAATCGATTCATGCGATTTAAATCTGAAGAATGTCATATAGGGGCGCCTGAGGTTTCCAAAATGAAGAGTTGTCTGAAGCTTTATGGTCCTAGGATCGCTGACGCATTGTCGGCGTTGGAAGAGATGGTGGAGGAGATTCGAGCGGATACATCGATGGGCCGCATAGTGACTGCAATTGATCCATCAATGGACCTCATGACGGAACAAATGATAAGTGATGGCGCGCAGTCGCTAGGCGAATACGATTTTGTGATAGAATGGCGTTCACCACCGGCATCGAAGAGCCTGAGAAAAATCATCAAGAAGTTGGATTTCGTATTAGCGCCTACTGGATGCAGATACACTATCACCACAAGATAGCATGAGTCTCATCCAAAATAGTTGAGTGAGTAGGCAAGACATGGAGCCCCGAGCGGGCTACGAATCTCGGGTTAACATCCCTGACTGATCTCGACCCTTTTCCGGCTCGCTAGGTGATCCTTCTGGGGGTTGCGAATCAACTGATAGATTCTCGTCGTTCTTTCGGAGTGTGGCGATCAGGATCGCTATGTGTTTCTATGACTTCCTTTGATGAATGATCTTGCCGCCAACAATCGTCATGTCTACGGGAATATTCATGATCGCCTCTGATGGTACCGTGAGTATGTCTTTGTCTAGGACTGTCATGTCCGCTAGCTTACCGGGCTCAATCGAGCCCAAGACATTTTCTTCAAAGCTCTGGTACGCAGCGTTGATGGTGTAAAGTCTGATTGCCTCCAACACCGAGATCTTCTGGCTTGTGCCTATCGGTAGGCCCTTCGCTGTTCTTCTGTTCACTAGGGCGTGAATTCCCATCAATGGGGGATAGGGCGAAGCTGTGTGGTCTGAGTGAGCTGACACTTGGATCCCTGCGTCGAGAAAGCTTCTTGCCGCAAACATTCTTTCCAGCCTTTCGGCGCCAAACGCGGATATGATCTTGTCTCCGTGATAGTACGGGTATGGACCGAAGATCGTCGGAAGAACGCCTAGCTTCTTCATTCTTGCAATGATTTCTCTCGTCACAACGGTGCAGTGAATGATCTTGTTCCTCGGATCCTTTCTCGGCCACTCTTCTTGGGCTTCCTCCAAGACATCAAGAGCCATGTTGATGGCTCGCTCGCCGTTCGCGTGAATGGCGAACCTGTAGCCCTGCCGATAACCCTCCATGACGGTTTTATGAAGCTCTTCTCTCGTGATGGCCAGCTCTCCAAAGTAGTTCGGCCGATGGAGGTATGGCTCTGCTACAGCCGCTGTCCTAGCCGAAATCGCACCATCAGCCGTGATCTTCACTGCGCACAGCCTCAGCATCTCGTTTCCGAAGCCTTCCGTGACTCCGAGCGCGGCCAGATGCGGCATCAACTCGCATCGAGGATCAACCCGTATCCGTATGGGAAGCTCGCCCCTTGCCAGAAGCTCTTGGAAGGCCCGTATGAAAACTCCTTGCCTAATTCCTCCGTCATTCGCACAGGTTAGGCCGGACTCCGCGTACCGCCGCGTCATCCACTCGATTCCCTCCACGGCCTGCTCAAGAGTTGGCTCAAACCCCAATCCAGGCGGCACAACTGCTAACCTAGCCCTCTCATGAATCCAGCCCGTCAACTCTCCAGTCTTCGGATCCCTCTCGAACCTTCCACCCATGGGATCAGGCGAGTTCTTCGTGATCCCTGCCAACTCGAAGGCCTTGCTGTTCACGACCGCGAAGTGTCCCCCCACGGTGTCTATGATCACAGGGTGGTCTGGCGCCACCTTGTCCAGATCAGACTTGCCTGGATGACGCTTCTCCAGAAGCTTAGAGTCGTCTTCCTTCGATACGCTGATCCATTCTCCCTTAGGTTTCTTCTTCGCCTGCTCGGCTATCCTTGCCTGAATGTCAGTGATGGATCTGACACCGGCCTCATAGCTTCCATCTATGATCCCCATCGCTCGCTCAGTTCCCTCACCCCACGTCAGATGGCAATGAGACTCGATCAAGCCAGGAATCACTGTTCTCCCGTGCAGATCCACTGTCTTCGCCGATGCTCCTGCCAGAGACCGCACTTCTTCATTTGATCCAACAGCGAGAATCCTGCCTGACTCAACAGCCACTGCTTCAACGACGGATTCTCCAGCATCCATCGTGACGACCTTGCCGTTCAACAGAACCATGTCAGCAGACAACTTCAAGCCCTACGAAGATGCCAGAAAGATCGAACACAATAAAAGCTTTCCAAAAACATGATCGGGAAGCCTGTTTGTTCTCCAATGTCTCTTCTTGCTCAAGCGACTGTATGGTTCCGCCGATCTTCGCAGCGCAGTCAGCTGGCGCAATGGTCACAGTATCATCGCGCCTGACCTGTTACCGATGCAAAAGACAATTAGCGTGCTAGACGTTCTTACGTTACCTGTCTGGAGGCGTTGAAATGTCAAGCATGGAAGAGATCTTTCAGAAATACAGGAAGTATCTCGTCACCAGTTCTGTGAAGCAGATAGAACCTGTCGTTGTCGCCGAAGGCAAAGGAGCCATAGTGAAGGCTCTTGACGGCAAGGAATACCTTGACTGCTTCTCGGGCATAAGTGTTGCAAACACAGGCCACTGCCATGAGAAGGTTGTGAACGCCATAAAGGAGCAAGCTAGCAAGCTACTACACTGCTGTACATACCAATATCATGTCGCGCCCGCAGCGGAGCTTGCAGAGAAACTAGCCCAGATCGTTCCCGAAGGCTTACAGAAAACCTTCTTCTCGAATAGTGGCGCAGAGGCCATTGAATGCGCCCTCAAAATGGGCAGGAAATTCACCAAGAAACACGAGATCATCGCCCTAATGTGCTCCTTCCACGGAAGAACCTTGGGGACGCTGAGCGTCACGGGTCAATGGGAAAGGCGTCGGTACGACATGGGACCTTACCTAGGCGGCGTCTCCTTCGGGCCTGCGCCCTACTGCTACCGATGTAGCCTCGGACAGACATATCCGGGCTGCGGAATTCGTTGTGCAGAAATGATCGAAGACATAATCGAATACGCCTCCTCGAACAATGTAGCTGAATTCATAGCCGAACCAATTCTGGGCGAAGGAGGAATACTTGTGCCTCCCCCAGAATACTTCAAAGCAGTGAAAAGGATTCTCGATCGACACGGCATCATATTCATCGTAGATGAGGTCCAAACCGGATTCGGGAGAACAGGCAAGATGTTCGCTATAGAACACTACGATGTAACACCCGACATCATTTGCCTGGCAAAGGGAATTGCAAGCGGAATGCCTCTCGGGGCCTGCACCGCGCGAGTTGACATCGCCGACTCCTACGAACCCGGAGATCATCTGTCCACGTTCGGAGGCAACCCCGTCTCATGCGCGGCTGGGATTGCCACCCTTGAAGTCATGTTGGAACAGGATCTCCCGAAGCAGTCGCGAGCGAAAGGAGAATACGTGATGAAGCGACTAGGCGAGCTTCAAGCGAAGGAACCTCTGATCGGAGAAGTCCGAGGAAAGGGTCTAATGATCGGGGTTGAGCTGGTTGAAGAGCCAAAGAACAAGACTCCTGCCCCAGCAAAAGCCGCCAGAATCAAAGAGCTGATGCGCGCAAGAGGCGTCTTGATCGGGGCTGGAGGAGTGAAGGGAAACGTGCTCAGAATTCAGCCCCCGCTGGTCATCGCTGAGCAACAAGTAGAGACGCTGATCGATCGCCTGACCGAGTCTGTGAAAGCCGTCAAATGAACACCAGGAACAAGCCTACATTGATATTCAGATGAGGCTCGAAGTAACTACTCCGGGCTCTATGAATCCATAGACTCCAGCTTGAGCTTACGTTCGCTCCGTTCTTGAGCAACCTTCTTGAAGGCTCGAGGGATCGTAGCGAGAAGCGAATTGCATCGCTCCGTCACGTCTGAGTAGAACTTGCAGGCCTTCTCCTCAAGCTGTATCGCTACCTTCAATGCGTCTTCGTAGCCCGTCCTCTCGCCTAGAGTTGTCTGAGCAGCGTAGTTGTTCATATTGAGGTTTTTGAACGAGTAGCCGGTCTCAATAGCGTCTGTTACGGTTTCTTGGTAGGTTCTGGTCACCAGAACCTTGTTCTTTCTGCTACTTTCGGAAAACGAGAGGAATGTTGACGCGCACTCAGGGAATTTTCTCGCAAGTTCCTCGTAGAATGCGGCAGATTTGTCTTCGAGTTCTTGCACGAAGTTTATCACGGTGGCAGCTGTGGGGTCGACCCGTTCCATTCTAGAACCACCGTTGAATCACGACTTTGCTTTCTGTGAAGAATCGAATCGCCTCCGTTCCCTGTCCGTGCAGGTCGCCGAAGAACGACTTCTTCATTCCGCTGAAGGGGAAGAAGGCCATGGGAGCTACTATCCCTATGTTGATCCCTATGTTGCCACACTGCACGTTGTACTGGAATTCCCTTGCCCATTTTCCACTCTGAGTGAAGATTGATGCCGCGTTGCCGTACTCGCTACTGTGAATCATCTCCACGGCCGCATCCATGTTCTTTGCCTTCATGATGCACGCCACCGGCCCAAAGATCTCTTCACTGCCAATAGTCATGTCAGGCGTAACGTCGTCGAAAACGGTGGGATTCAGAAAGGCCGAGTGAGGCCAATCTCCCACGAGCTTCACCTTCCTTCCGTCAAGCAGAAGCTTGGCTCCCTCCTTGACCCCTTTGTCTATGTACCCAGCCACCTTGTCCTTCTTTTCGCTGTCGCGGAGCGGCCCCATCTGAACTGACGGATCAAGGCCATAGCCCACTCTTATCTTGGAGGCAGCATCAACAAACGCATTCACGATCTTCTTGTGAAATGCGTTGTGTTCACTTTCGCTGAGTCCCTCGCCAACCGTTACGAGGTTGGCGCCTGAGAGACATCGCTGGCCAGCGTTGCCATAGAAAGACGTCATGCAAGTCGCGATCGTTCCGTCCAAGTCAGCGTCTGGCATCACGAGCAGAAAGTTCTTGGCGCCGCATTGAGCGATGACTCTCTTACCAGTTTCACCACACCGCCTGTATATGACGTCATGTCCGACAGGCGTGGAACCCACGAAGCATATCCCCTTGATGCCAGGGTTATCCAGCATGCCGGACACAACAGTCCTTCCGCCATTCACAACATTGTATACTCCCGAAGGAATTCCTGCCTCCTCTGCCAATTCAGCAATCTTCACCTGGCTGATTGGATCCTCGCTTGAAGGCTTCACGATAACACAGTTGCCGGTTGCTAGAGCATACGGAATGAACCAGAGAGGAACCATAAACGGAAAGTTAAACGGCCCTATGATGCCGAAGACCCCTAGAGGTTGACGAATCAAGTACTCATCGATCCCGGCAGCCACATCCTCCAGATTATACCCCATCATAAGAGACGGGATTCCAGCTGCCACCTCAACGTTCTCAATTCCACGCCTAGTCTCTCCTCTGGACTCATCGATGGTCTTCCCGTGCTCCATGGTTTGAATACGGCTGAG
>Ga0209725_1000965_pt1 | contig 16901 bp, 15 predicted proteins | sample I18A1metaG_FD_184145 | JGI IMG/M metagenome (GOLD analysis project Ga0209725, IMG submission 184145) | Lake sediment bacterial and archeal communities from Gulf of Boni, Indonesia to study Microbial Dark Matter (Phase II) - ​I18A1 metaG... | ecosystem: Environmental > Aquatic > Freshwater > Lake... | reverse complement strand
AGCAGAACATACCGCAGTCTTGTGCAGCTCTTTCTCCACGCTGGCCTCTTTCTCTTCGGGGCCTATTCCTATGGGCTTTTGCTGGAGTAATCATACGGGGCGGTTTCGCGCTATTCAAATGCTAATGTTTTCTAACTCCAGTCCGTTTCACTCCATCGATGATGGAGATCCGCGTGTTCTGCTAGGCTCACCGTAAAAAGGGGGCAATTGAAACACTATTTCGTTGAGATCGTTCTTCTTCTATTGCGCCTTCTTCACAGACACTCTATGCCCCGGAGACAGAACACTAACTTGCCCTTCCTTGCCTACCAAATAACAACCAATGCCAAGCTTTTCGCGTGCCCACGAGATTCTATCTAGAAGTCGAGTGTAGGTTGACATGTCTGGAAGCCCGACTGCGACTTCCGTATCGGGAGCTTCGCTCTTGGTCAGCAATGAATCGAAAACGGCTTGTTGGAACCAATGTCGTGCTTGGGTCGACGGGCCGGTCCGCTTTGGCTGTCCTTTCTTGCCGCCGGAGTTAGAAACATACAGTTGCGACGGATATCCCTTCACGGAGACAACAATTCTTCGTCCGTCTTTCTCTGCAAGTATGTCGGGTCCCTGTTCTTTGACTCCTGTGTCTGCGATCTTGAGAAGGACGTAGCCTGATGTCTTGAGGAACTCCACGATCTTGTTCTGGACATTCCCTTCCCAGAACCATTCAGTTTGTGGTTCCCACGCGTCCGCGTTGTCAACGACTTTCTCATTGATCGTCCCGTCCTTCGCAGCCAGTCCATATGTGAAGTATACATTTGCGCCTTGTCTGGGACCCTGACGTTCGATAAGTTGCAGGCGATTCTTTCTGAGAAAACTCTCAGATTCCATGGCGGAACAGACTGCAGGCACTCGGGAATTGAGCTTCATAGCCATATGAACATCGCCAGCTCGTAGCTTCAGACGAGTAGTCCCGTGAGTCCTTGCCGGGGCTATGTAGTGTATTTCTAGGAATGATCTTATCTGGTCGGCAAGCTTTGGCATGGTGAGAACGCTCTCCGCAATACATGTTTCTCTGCAATTCACACATTCAAGAATTGCTGCTCCCTCGGACAGTAGCGGCTGTAGTGAATTTTGGCGGGACACATCAAGGTTTGAACCATGGTGCGATGAGAAAGAGGTGAGATGGCGGGCGAGCTCAAACCATCGGAGTAGTTGCCAAGTCCGAAGAATTCGCCTAGGTAGTGGTGCGGCCGCCGGGATTTGGACCCGGGTTAGAGGCTTGGGGGGCCTGCGGCGAACTCAGCGTTCGTCTCCGTCTTAGACCAGGTTGTCCACCGTGCATCCGGAGGTTCTGGACCACGGCCTAATGGAGGAGTTAGTCCTCGCGCACCCTTGGCCCTGCCTTCCCGGCCGCACCTAACAGCTAGCATGAACAATCATAAAACGATACGGGATACGATCCTCGCTATCGATGGAGTTCTTCACTATGCGACGCTTTCCAATCATCGAAAGCATTTTGTTCCGAACACGTGCTCCTTGTGGCCATGAATCTGTCCAGTTGGTGCACAGTCGACGAAGCGCTCTACGTTGCCTATGCTAACGAAGAGTGGCGACAGTACGCGGGCTTCTCCTTCAGCGAATCATTCATGAAGTCCGTCGCCGACAAGCGCATAGACCACGCAAAGGAATTCCTTTCGCAGTTCAAGGAACCTAGGCAGCTCTTCTTGGGCAAGGTGTACGATGTAGCTGACGCCTCCAAGACTCCCATGAAGCTAGAGCTCTACCGACAACGCGAGCAAGAGATCATCTCAAAGTCCCATGAGGTGAACGGGAGACCTGTCACTTGGAACAGCTGGAGGCAATTCAACGCACAGGCCAAGACCTCAGCCGAGCGGAAAGTCGTCTTCGATGAATTCGTAGGGAAAGCTGAGATCGTAACGCCGACGATCAGGAGCATGTTCGACAAGTCGAGAGAGGTCGAGAAGCAATACGAGACTTCGCCCCTTGAGCTCTATCTCCAACTCGAGGGCCTAACACTCAAACAGCTCAAGGACATGGTTAGGACTCTCGGCCAAACCGCAAAGAAGCCCTTCCAAGAGTTGCTGGAATACTATTCTCGGGAGGTCAACGGCAGATCCGCAGAATACTACGACGATCTCTACTACTTCCGAGGGAAGATCTTCGAGCCCGTCGACTCGGCGTTTAAGGGTCTCAACTCGGCAGAAGAACCGAAGAAAGTGCTAGCCAAGCTTGGCTTTCGAGTAGAGAGGCTCCAGACGGATGCGGAGGAGAGGGCCGGCAAGCACACGTCTCCCATCTGTTTCGTGGTTCAGGTACCGAACGACGTACGGCTCCTCGTGCGTCCGGTGAAGCCGTTCACCGATATGGAGAGTTCATTTCACGAGCATGGCCACGGGATGCATTACATTTGCATCTCTGAAGACGCTGCATACTGGGACAAATACACGATTCCGATGGGGGTCGCCGAGATCTTCTCAACCCTACTCGAACGGCTCATGAGGAAACAGGTGTTTCTGACAAGACATTTCAAGGTCTCGAAATCGGTGGCTGAAGAAGCCACTGAACGCGTCAAATTCATGGAGCTCTATTTTCTGACATTCTATGCCGCGAACTCGTTGATGAAGATCGAATTCTGGGAAGAGGACCTGTCGATGGAGCAAGCCAACGAGAAGTACGAGCGGTACACAGAGGAGTTCATGGGCATGCGACTGCCAGGCAAGTACTGGCAACTTCATCACGTCATGCCAGATTTCGACCTTTACTCTCCGAGCTACATGATTGCGGCCGTCCGAGCGGCCGAGCTGGAACGCAGACTCGAAGGCCTATTTGGCGCGGACTGGTGGACCGAGAAACGCGCGGGGAACTACATTCGGAGCGTTGCCAGCGAGGGAGCCAGTATCAAGCTGTCACGGTTTTCGAGACTTGATACTCGACCGTACTTGAAACCGTTGCTCTAGGGCGGGCAACCTGCAGGCACCTTGCCCTTCTGCAAGACGGAACATGGCGAGACAATCACGACGTTGCTTGAAAGGGCTGCTTGGGTTCATAGAGACAAATCCAACCAACGAAGAGAATGTTGCGGGTCGCATTGGACCCTAACGCGGTGTCGTTATGTTGGCGTCGCTGACGACCCTCATTTGGGTACTTGTTGGGCTTGCATGCTGGTACATCATAGTCAGGGTGGTTCGTCATTTCTTTCGTTTTCCGATCCCGGCGTTTGTGGCTCGCTTCATTAATAATCCCCTGAGGAGACGAATCCAACCGCCTAGTACAGTGGTTGACTGGATGGACCTACGAGAGGGCATGCTTGCACTCGAAATAGGTCCCGGCCCAGGTACCTTTACAATCGAAGCTGCGAAACGTCTTGGCGAAAGGGGGAAGCTCTTCGCTATGGACATAGAACCCAAAGAAATCTTGAGGCTAAACAAAAGGATCGGAAGAGAGCAGGTAAAGAACGTCGAGACCCGAGTAGGATCTGCATATGAATTACCGTTCCCAGACGGTTTCTTCGACCGGGTTTTCATGGTCACGGTACTAGGTGAGATTCCAGACAAACGAAGAGCTTTGCTTGAGATCAAGCGTGTCCTAAAAGAAGACGGCTTGCTAGCGGTAGGAGAACTTCTCCTAGATCCCGACTATCCCCGTTCCAAGACCGTAATCAGATGGTGTGAGGCCCAAGGTTTCCGGTTACTCGGAAAACATGGCCGGCTCTTGCACTACCTGTTGACTTTCAGAAAATGAGATCGTACACGCACCGGCTGCTGGCAGTTGTCCGTTTGTGGGCCCGAAAACGGATTCGGAGCAAACTGGGCACCAAGAGGCTGGCCAGAGGGAAGTGCCCCCGCGACTACATCGAGAGAGCCATTGGGGGGTCGCTCTAGCTCTATGAGGTCAGTACAACCGGTTATGCTTCAAGGAAGTCCTCCGCTTTCTGAGGCTCAGGAGGTAGACCCTTCCTCTTCCTTACGTCAGCGATCACCTGATTGATCATTGAGCCCGGAACCGGCGCCCAGTGGGAGAACTCGAGTCCCCAGAAAGCTCTTCCTGCCGTTGCGCTTCGCATGACCTCGGATAGGTCAAATGTCTCGGACGTCGGGAGCTCGCCTGTGACATAGACCAGGTGGCCTTTCTGATCCACGGAGACTACTTTCCCTCGCTTCTGCGAGATGACGCTCGTTGCCGCTCCTAGCAAGTCGGGTGGAGCCTTGACTGTGATCTTTTGGACAGGTTCGAGTAGCGTTGGGTTGGCGGACATGAAAGCAGCAAACATCGCTCTGCGCGTCATCGGCATGATCTGTGCTGGTCCTCTGTGTACGGGATCCTCATGAAGTGAAACATCGGTCACCTTGAGCTTCGTACCTCTGATGGTCTCGTATGCGATGGGTCCTTCCTTGAGACCCCAGCGGTAGCCGGCGAGGATCATGTCCTTGACTTCTTGGAGGAATTGGGCTCCTTTTGTTACCTCGATCAGCATGTTTCCGGAGTCCTCAACTGCCCACACTCCACGCGCCTCTTCTGGCGGCCAGCCTTTATCTCTCAGAACCTTTGCCATCGCATGCTTGTCCATGTACTCGCCGATTTCTCCCTTCTTGATCATGGCAATCGTTTCTTCGCCCAGCGGTTCGATCTGGATGAAGATCCTGTTATGCTTGTTTGGTGATCTTCCCTCGAACGGTCCAGCCGAACCCCGTACGCTCTCTCTATAGATGACGATCGGAGTCGACGTGATGATCTCGAGCCCGGTCTTCGTTATCAGAGTGTTCGCGATCTCAAGGTGAAGTGTTCCCATACCTGAGATAAGGTACTCGCCAGTCTCCTCGTTGATCGTGGTCACTAGATTCGGGTCTTCGATCGAAAGTCTCCTAAGCGTATCAACGAGTCTCGGAAGGTCACGGCTGAACTTCGGCTCAACAGCCATTGTCACGACCGGCTCTGTGACATACTTCACCGCCTCAAAGGGGACGACATCTTTGCTTTGAGAGAGCGTCTCACCAGCTCGCGCGGCATCCAGGCCCAGCAAGGCTGGAATGTTTCCAGCAGTCAGTGTGCCTACGATTTCTCGGTATGGTCCCATGAAGATGCAAACCTGCTGTATTCTCTGATCTACGCGGGCTCCGAACAGATGGATCATGCTCCCTTCCTTGAGCGTACCGGAGAACAGTCGTCCCGACGCGACTACACCTGCCTGTGGATCCACGACGATGTTCGTCACCGCCATGACCGCTGGCCCGTTGTCGTCGCAGCTTATCATCCCCTGGCCGATCTCGCTGTTCAGATCTCCCTTCCAGATCTTCGGGATACGATACTTCTGTGCGACATGGGGCGGAGGCATCGCCTCAACGGCCATGTTCAGTATGGCTTCATGAAGCGGAGCTTTCTCTCGGAGCTCGTCAACCTTCTCGTTCAGGTACGCGTCCACAACGTCTGAGAACTTGATGCCTTTCGTCTTGGCAACTTCAGCTGTGAATCCCCATCGATCTTTCGCGGAACCCATTGCTACGGTGTTGCCCGCGAAGCTGACACTCCACCTCTCACGATATTCAGGCTCAGCGTACAGGTTCACGAGGCGATTGAACTCGGCAATGATGCGTGAGATTCTCTCTTGCACCTGTTCCGGGGAGAGCCGTAACTCCTTGATCAGCCTGTCGATCTTGTTGATGTAAAGAACTGGACGGACCCTGTCTTCAAGAGCTTGCCTCGTCACCGTTTCAGTCTGAACCATTATCTCCTCAACCGAATCGACCACCACGACAGCGCCATCGATAGCTCGGATTGACCGGGTTACTCGCCCAGAGAAATCAACGTGACCTGGGGTATCGATGAGATTGATCACGAATGGTTTCCCTTCGCGCTCGTGTAGGAGGCTGACGTTGGCGGCTTTGATCGTCATCTGGCGTTTCTGCTCTTCCTCCATGTAGTCAAGCGCTAGCGCTGTTCCTGCGACGGAGGGAGACAAGAGACCAGCAGCAGCTAGAAGGGAATCGCTCATCGTCGTCTTCCCGTGGTCGACGTGCGCGATGATCCCGATATATTCCGGGCTAGGCTGAGGCCTACGCCTTTCGGATCTGACTCTTGTTCTCGATGATCTTCATGATCTCCGTTGTGGTCTTATACCGAGGCATTTCGTTCTCCTATCTTCGTTCGCGAAAGTGGGCTGCAGACCCTTTAGACGCCTTTTATACTTTTCCAGCTCCGATCGATTCCAGAGAAGACTTAGAACACACTACATGAATTCTCTGAGCGAATCACGGACGCATGCAAGGGTCAACGGTTTGGGCGTCAACGTTCGACCGATCATTGTTCGCCAAGAGATCAGACCCGAGACTCTGCGAGGAAGAGTGCTGGCTGTAGACGCAAACAACATGCTGTATCAGTTCCTGTCTCTGATCAGAACGCCGGATGGTGTCTCACTGAAGGATCGTGAGGGAAGGACAACCTCACATCTGGCTGGCCTGCTGTTCCGAACGACGAGGTTGATGGTTGACTATGGTGTCGGGTTCGCGTTTGTCTTCGACGGTCCACCTCATCCCCTGAAGGCTAGGGTGCTCGCCGACAGGAGAAGCGCGCGAGAGAAGGCAATGACGGAGTGGGGCGAGGCGCTGAAGAGGCATGACTTCCAGACCGCTTGGTCGAAGGCCGTGGTCATGAGCAAGCTTGATCAGGCGATGATCTCCGACGCGAAGCGTCTGCTCTCATGCATGGGCATGCCGTACGTCGAGGCCCCGGGTGAAGGGGAGGCGCAAGCTGCATACATGGCAGCTCAAGGCGATGTCTGGGCTGCAAACAGCCGAGACTATGATACACTTCTTTTCGGAAGTCCACGACTTGTACGATACCTCACAGTCTCGGGGAGGGAGTTTCTACCCAGCAAAGGAACGTCCCGTCCCCTCATACCCGAACTGATAGAGCTGCCTTGCTTTCTCTCTCACCACAAGATCACACGAGAGCAATTCATTGATCTCGCAATACTCGTTGGAACGGACTTCAACGAAGGCATCACAGGGATAGGTCCGAAGACTGCTCTCAAGCTAGTCCAGCAGTTCGGTTCACTCGAGAGTACTCCGGACAACATAAGGGAAAGGTTGCCGCAGGACTTTGAGGCCATACGCGGAATCTTTCTGCGACCGAACGTCAGACAGGACTACTCGATCGTGCAGCGACCCATGGATGAGCATTGTCTCTTCAGATTCTTGTGTCAGGAGCGCGGATTCTCGCCAGAGAGAGTCCGGATCGCGGTGGAGAGACTGAGAGCCATCGCCAAGAGTAGACAGGAACTCGGCCTTGTACGTTGGCTGGGAGAGCACTCGTAGGTTTTGGGGTCGGAGGTCGAGAATACGGTTGAGCGACACTGCCTCCGAGACTTCCTTTCGATCGTTTGCAGAACTCTGCAAGAGTCTTGAAGCAACAAGAAGTCGCAACGAGAAGGTCCGTCTGATCTCAGACTTCATCACGGCCTTGCAGCCTGCAGAACTCACGATAGCTGTTCGCTTCCTCACGGGACGCGTTTTCAGCGAGCAAGAGATCAAGAAGTTGGGCGTGGGGGGCGCGACTCTGTGGAAACTCGCGAAGGCGAAGACACTACAGACCTCGCTACTTCCACAAGACGGAGGAATCGGCCTGACCGAGGTTGACAGGGCATTCCAGTTGCTAGCATCACTCAGTGGAAAGGATAGGCAAAAACGAGCCGAAAATCTGCTCCATGGACTGTTCTCGAGGTTCACCGACCTAGAGAAGAAATACGCATTCCGTCTGATCTCGGGTGAGATGGAACTCGGTGCAGTCGACGGAGTCCTACTAGCGGCCGTCGCAGGATCCTCAAAACTGGACCTAGACAGAGTCCGCAGGGCCTACATGATCATGGGTGATATTGGGAAGGTTGCCGAGCTTGCTCTCACGAATCCAGATGCAGTAAGATCAGCGAAGATCGTATTGTTCAGCCCTGTGAGGCCTATGCTTGCAGAGATGGCGGAAGGTATTGGACAGATCCTTGAATCGCATCCTCGCGGCACATCATTCGAATACAAATACGACGGTGCTCGCATACAGATACACAACAGCGGAGAGGAAGTCCGCATTTTCAGCAGAAGACTAACCGATGTCACAGAGAGTATCCCGGAAATCGTTGCGCTCGCCAAGGATCTGACAAGAAACCGGCAAACGCTCCTCGAGGGCGAGGTCATGGCGGTCGACACCAATCGAAAGCCGCTGCCATTTCAAGATCTAATGCGCCGGTTCCGGCGAGTGCACGACATAGAAGGAGCCACGGAAACCGTTCCACTGCAACTGCGTCTCTTCGACATCCTACTGCTCAACGATGAAGAACTGACCGAGAGGAGCTACAGCCAGCGACGAGAGATTCTCGAGCGAGAGGTTCCATCAGAATTGCTCGCGCCACGAATGGTCACTGCAGACGAGTCAGAGGTCCAGCGGCTTTTCGACAAGGCTCTCGCAGAAGGACATGAGGGCTTGATGGCGAAAGCTTTGGACAGCAGATATGAAGTCGGCAAGAGGGGAAAGAAGTGGTTCAAGCTCAAGAAAGCCGAAACCCTAGACGTGGCAATCGTGGCTGCAGAGTGGGGATATGGTCGCAGAACGGGGTGGCTATCAAACTACCACCTCGCAGTCCGAGACGAAAGCACTGGCGAACATCTTGTCGTAGGCAAGACCTTCAAGGGTCTCACCGATGCTGAGTTTGCAGAAATGACAAAACGACTCAAAGAGTCCAAGGTGTCTGAAACGGACTACACAGTCAAGGTCAAGCCGACCATAGTTGTGGAGGTTGCATACGATGAGATCCAGCGGAGCCCTCACTACAAGTCAGGATTCGCTCTGAGATTTGCGAGAATCACGAGGATCAGAGATGACAAGACGGTTGACGAAATAGACACTCTGCAGAGGCTCAGGGCACTCTACGATCACCAGTTTATCAGGAAAGGCAGGTTGAACAGCACCGTTTAGCGGGTCGTCCCAATGCGAGCTTGCGTACTCTTCAGTGGGGGCAAAGACAGCACATACGCTTTGTGGCTGGCATTGCATCAGGCGTACGACGTAGTCCGGCTCCTGACGGTCGTTCCCGAGAGGAGCGACTCCTGGATGTTCCATCACCCAGGGGTGGAGTGGGTTAGTCTTCACGCTGAGGCTTTGAAGATCCCACTGGCAACCACTAAGGCGTCAGGTGTCAAGGAACAAGAGTTGGGCGCGCTTCGAATCTCACTTTCGGAGCTCGTTGCTTCACATGGCATTGAGTGTGTCGTCACAGGTGCCATAGCGAGCGAGTATCAGAGGTCCAGAATCGATCGCATCTGTGACGAAGTCGGCGTTCGATCCTTCGCCCCGTTGTGGGGAAGAGACCCTGAGGATTTGCTTCGGGAGGAGGTCGAGATGGGATTCGAGTTCATCATAACAGCATGTATGGCGATGGGTCTTGATTCAAGTTGGCTCGGGCGCATCATCGATCAGGCTGCGCTGGACGAACTGGGAGATATCGGCAAGAAGTACCGGATCAATCTCGCCTTTGAGGGAGGAGAGGCTGAGACCTTCGTGATCGAGGGGCCAATCTTCGCGAAGAGGATTCGAATCACTGACGCCCAACCGGTCTGGAAAGGAGAGTCAGGGTATCTCAACATCGCGCGAGCCTGTCTCGAAGAGAAGACGCTCAGGAACAACTAGCACGCCGGAGCAGATCCTCTGTTACTCTGCCGACGTTCTTCACGATCGAATTGGAATTCAGCGTGGTGAACTGTCGGCGTTCCATAAGGACGCGACCATTGACAATCGTGGTGTCGACATTTCCGGCGTTGGCGGAGTAGACCAGATCCGAGATGACCGTCTCGTTTCCATGGGTAGGCATGAGGTTCGGGGATCTAGTGTCAACGAGGAGCAAGTCAGCACACTTTCCTATCTCTATGCTTCCAACCTTGTCATCTAATCCCAAGACGTTGGCTCCCCCAATAGTTGCTAGGTCAAGCGCGGCTTGCGCGGGCAACGCCGTTGGATCGCTTCGTGAGTGTTTGTGCAGGAGTGCACAGAACTTCATCGTCTCGAACATGTTCAGGCTATTGTTGCTTGCAGCACCATCTGTGCCAAGTCCCACCGACACGCCGCTTGCCATCATCTCAGGAACCGGAGCCACTCCGCCTACCGCGAGCTTCATGTTCGATACTGGACAGTGCGCGGCCTTTGTTCCGGACCGGCCCAACAATTTGATCTCATTGCTGCTCAACCAAACGCAATGCGCTCCGATGACGTTGGAGCCGAGAAATCCGATCTTGTTGAGGTACTCGGTAACCTTCAAGCCTCGCTTCTTCTCCATGTCCGCCTGTTCGACTTTTGTCTCTGCGATGTGGGTATGAACACACAAGTCGTCTCTGTCAGCTCGTTCCTTGGCCCACATCAGCGTTTCCTCCGAACACGAGTAGACCGCATGGGGCGCAATTGCTGGCCTGACTAGTGGATTTCTCAAACCCAGGAGGAAGTCTGCGACCTTGGATGCATTATCCCTCTGAAGCTTGATGTCCGGACTGGCATCTATTATCACGGAGGAGAGGACCGCTCTCAGGCCAGCTGTCTCTACCGCCCGAGCTTCTTGGTCGACGAAGAAGTACATGTCGTTGAAGGTCGTCGTTCCGGATGCGATCATCTCCATGCAGGCGAGCATCGTTCCCCAGTAGCAGGTTTCGCTTGTCATCTTCGGTTCAAGCTTCCAGATCTTGCCCGCAAGCCATTCTTGAAGTGGCATGTCATCAGCGTATCCTCTCAAGATCACCATCGGAGCATGCGTGTGCGTGTTCACCAACCCTGGGAGTAGGATCATGCCGTCGCCGTCAATGGTTCGTTCTGCATCACGAGTCACGTCCTTTCCTAGCTCAGTGATAAGTCCGTCTTCAACGTAGACGGAAGCATTCCTCAGCACCTTGCGTGTTGCGTCTTGTGTGACTATCCACGAGCAGTCTCGTATCAGGAGAGACATCTTTGTCTGCGCCGCTGCAACGTTTTCGTGAATGGCAGAAAAGTCTTTCACCATTCGAGCACAGGACTGCTGGAACTCGGAAGTGAGACCTTGGACTCGCTGCATGATGCCGGCAAGCCGGAAGTCGGCTTGTGAAGCTGACCAAGGCAAGCGTCTAGGACATGACTGAGCAGTTCGGCGATGTTTCTTCTCTACGAGGCTTACTCGATTGTGGCGTGTCGCTTTCTCAGCTCGCTCTCGGTCAGGCCCAAACGTCGCATGAGTTCGACAACGATGCCGTCAAGGAATGTCATCAAGCTAATTTCGAATACTGTCCCGAGTGGAGCCATGGGTTCATGCTCGCCCATCAGCTGGCGTAGGAAGTAGTCCTTCTCATCCGCGATCTTCGTTCGACCTCTGATGACGACAACATGGTCAGCTAACTTCGCGAGGTCTGAGTCACGATACGAGGTTACAGCAATGATCCTCGCGCCAACAGCCTTACCGATCTCTGCCGCGGTGACCACGAGTTTGGTTGTACCGGATCCTGAGAGCGCAATAATGAGGTCTCCTTTCCCAATGGACGGTGTGATCGTCTCCCCAAGAACATAGACATAGAATCCGAGATGCATGAGTCGCATCGCGAAGGCTCGTCCGATCAAACCTGATCTCCCGGCACCGTGCACAAGAATTCTGCGATCGGTAGAGGCGAGCATCTCTGAGATCATCTTCTCGACTTGGTCCAGATCTACTCGGTTGAGAGACTCACGAACACTCTCGATTAGGTCTTGAGTCACATGTTGGTAGGTGGCCAGCCGCAAGTTGACCCCGATCTCAGGATAGTGTGCACAGACCGCTCTTTACTCTTGCCATTCGGATGTCGACCCCGAGTTGTCGCGAATGCAGTTGAATTGGCAACGTTGATCAGAGCCACGGAAAAATCTTCGGCATCGTGATCGGAATACTAGGCGTGGGAAGCGGAATGAATAGGTACACGTAGACTGCCAAGGCGAGCATCAAGAGCGTGGCTACCCCGACAAGGTAGTCTGTTGACTTCATCCTGAGCACAATCAGGGGTTTCCGGTTCGGGCTTGCTCCGAACCCTCTGGATTCCAGCGCTTCGGCGAGTTCGATGCTTCTCCTGATCGCTGATACAATGAGCGGAATGAGGATGGGGATGTAGTTCCTTATCCTTTTCATGAAGTTGCCCTTGTCGAGTTCTAGCCCCCTAGATCGTTGTGCATCAATCACTGTCTGAGCGTCCAGGGCCATTGTCGGTACCAGCCTGACAGCCGTTGTGAACGTGAACGACAGAGTGTACGGAACGTGGGCTTGTTCAAGCGCGAGCCCCAAGTCATCCGGTGAGGTAGTCATGAAGAATAGTGAGAACGCTGACATCAGCGACAGGAACCTAAGCGTCATTGCTGCCGAAAAAACAATCGTGGAGCCGAAGACGAAGTTCATGACGAAGATGAGTGTGGCCAGAAGTAGCCCAGCCCTCATCGAGGAAGCCCACTTCCTCCATGTCTTTGCCGCATAGACGATGGGGAGCTGGATCAAGAAGATCACTATCAGCGCATAGATGTTCGAGAAGAGGAGAGCTGCGACAAATAATCCAATAGTCATGATGAACTTGGCGCGAGGATCCATGTTGTGGATCGGCGTTGGGAGCTTGGCGAACTTGAACCCGTCAAAGACCTTCAGCGACAACTACTTCCTCCTCCCCAGTGAGTGCAGAATCGCCTGCTGAGCCGAGTAGACATCAATTGCACTTTCTGGTAGTCCAAACTCTCTCAATTCATGCATCAGTGCGCCGATCTGAGGTCTCGTTAGGGAGGCTTTGTCTAGGAGCGGCTCGTCAGAAAGTAACTCCTCGGCCGGGCGGTCTCCGATGACTTTTCCTCTGGAGAGCAGGACGATGCGTGGCTTGCACTCCGCAACGAATTCGACGTCGTGGGTGATGATGATTACGGTCTTGCCTTGTGTGTTGAGTTGGACGATGAAGTTCCTAAGGCGGTCCTTCTGTTGGTAGTCCTGTCCGATGGTCGGTTCGTCGAGAATGATGTGTTTGGGATTCCAGACCAGCACAGCGGCGAGGGCTACTCTCTTTCTCTCTCCCCCGCTCAGTATGAAAGGTGAGGATTCTGCGTACCGAGACAAGTCCAAGGTTTCCAAGATCGAGGTGACTCGTCGCTGAATGGTCTCTTCGTCGTAGCCAAAGTTCCTCAAAGAGAACGCGAGTTCTTCTTTGACGGTTTCCGAGAAGAGCTGATGGTCTGGGTTCTGAAAGACCAGCCCAACATCCCTCGAAAGCCTTGCAACGCTGGCTTCGCGCGTGTCTAAGCCATCGACCTTTACCTTCCCTACGGTCGGCATGAGGAGACCGTTGAAGGTCTTGACCAGCGTAGTCTTTCCAGCGCCGTTCTCCCCCATGATCGCAACGAATTCTCCATCGTTGATCGTGAGATCGATTCCGAGAAGAACCTCAGGCGAACTTGGATAGGCGAACCGGAGTTCCTCGGTTTCGATCATTGCGTAAACATGCTCCTCAGCTGATTGGCTGCCTCGTCAACGGTCGTAGGCATCTGCGAGATCCGGAGCCCCTCTTTCTGTAAGAGCTGAAAGAGTGTCGTTACTCTCGGTAGACCGATACCGATTAGCCTGGCTTCCTCACCATAGACCTCTCCAGGTCGTCCGTCCAGGACGATCCTACTTTCATTCATCACAATAACTCGATTTGCATGCCTAGACACAATGTCGAGTCTATGCTCAACGAGTATGATTGTGATTCTTAGCCGCTTGTTGATGCTGGAGATGACTTCGAGGATCTCCAAGGCCGACTTGGGATCTAGAAACGATGTTGGTTCGTCGAGAACGATCACTTTGGGTTGCATTGCTAGAACCGCTGCAATCGCGGCTCTCTGTTGCTGACCGCCAGAGAGCTCGTAGGGTGGCTTATCTTTGAGATCGATGATCCCGGTCACGCCAAGAGCCCAATCAACACGCTTTCTTGTTTCCTCTCTGCTGAGTCCAAGGTTCTCGGGGCCGAAGGCAACGTCTCTCTCGATGCTGAGGGAGAAGAGCTGGTTCTCCGGATTCTGGAAGACCAGACCTACATGTGACGCCAACTCAGCGGTTGTGTGATCCTTGACGTTCATGCCGTCGACGATGAGTTCCCCACTAAAATCCCCCGAGTAGAAGTTTGGGATCAATCCATTTAGGCATCGGCAGATCGTCGTCTTCCCGCAGCCGCTTGGACCTGTAAGAACGACGAACTCCCCAGCGGATATGTCAAGTGAGATGTTCTGAATCGACGGTCTGGGGGCGCCCATGTATGTGAAGATCAGATGATCAGCCCGGATGATCGACAATCCGAATGTGACCTCTCAGCGCCCTCACCGTGACGCAATAGTCCGTGAGTAACTACCATCTTTCGAGTTGCGCGCCATATCATGGCTGCGCCATATAGCCTTTCATCGAGCCGAAGACCAGTTTCGATTGACGTAAACTCTGAACAGTTCGACTGACTTGCGAAGTGCTTCTTCAAGGCTCGCCTGCACGGTTGCACCGGCCGCCGTAGAGTGACCACCGCCGGCACCATTCATGACCTGACCCAGTACTGTTGCTAGGTCTCGGCCAAGATGGAAGTTCGTTCCAGAGAAGAACTCGCTCGTGGAGCGGAAGCTTAGAGTCACTCCCGCTTCCTTCTCTCCGCCTACGATCGCTAGGTGTGCTCCCAATCCGATCAACGAGCGTGCTACAGACGCATGAAACGAACCTACCGTTGTTGTGGCGACGATCCAACCGTCTATGCTGTCCCAGTTCATGCGTCTGGCTGACTTCATTCTAGCAATGCGCTCGGAATTATCCATGGGGATTCTTATGATGTTCAAGGCCTTTGTGCCGTCCACTCCGTAGCCTAGAAGCTTGCATACGAGCCTCAGGGACCTTGTCGTGGCAATGGCGAAGTGGCCAGTCTCGTAGGCAAGTCCCAAGAACGCCGCGAGCGCTTCTCTCTTGGTTAAGCGAACTCTCATGGCTCTGTAGAAGTCGTACACGACTTCGCAGGCCGAAGTCGCTTCGTCGTCGACAACAAGCATCGTTGCACGCTTTCGCGTGTCTGGATGAACAGCGTGATGGTCAATGATAATGAGTGGTCTTCGGGATTTCTCAACTGGTTCCTTCAGAGAACCCAGTTGTTCGAGCGTGTTGGTGTCGACCGTGATGATGGCGTCAAACTCAGTCGGGTCTACCTTCTCCGCGACTTGAAAACGTAGATGCTTCAGCACGCGTCCGGATACTCTGCTGACGCCATCGGGCGAAGACGCTATCACCCTCAGGCCTCTTCTCACACGCCGTAGGAGCCTCGCCAGCAAGTATGCTGAGCATACCGCATCCGGGTCAGCGTTCTGATGACACAGTATCAGAATGCTTCGAGAGGTCTTGACCACTCTCACTACTCGTTTGAAACTTTGCACAAGTCTAGCTCCTGGGCTTTGGCCTCGGCGGCGAGGAAAGCTACATCTGTGGCCTCGTCGACTGCGCTCTCAAGATCTGGGTCATCTTGTGATGCTTCCACGGCCACTTCAATGCTCAGCGAGAGAGGCTTGCCACCAAGAGCCTCAACTATCAAATGCAGATCTTCCAACCTCCTCAGCGGAATCTTTGAGAGCAGGAATTTTCGAGCGGCCTCTTCTGCTGCGGTGCATATCGCTTCCGTCTCCTCGTCGGTAGGCTCCCGTCGGAGGTGAATGCTCACAACTGATCCCGCTCAAGGACGAGCCATGAGACAGAAGGCGGGACTATTCCGGTGCCCTTGGTGCTCGCAGTCTTTCTTGCAGTTTCGCCTGAATATCCTTGATCCTCTCACGTGTCCGTTCTTCTTGTCTTCCAAGGACAGTAACTCGAGTGTTAAGCAACTCTTTCTTCTCCTTGAGTTCGGTAAGCAATCCGTCCTTGTCTGCTCTCACTAGGATGCTTCCCACGCTCTTGTAGACAGGGTTCTCACCTGTCACCTTCTCCAGTTCTGCTAGTGCCCTATCGGTCTCTGTCATCTCGATCTCAAGCTGCTGCTTTTGAGCCACAACGGCTTGGAGTGTCTGCTGTAGCTGCTGAAGCCTGGCAAGCTCCTCTTGGACTTGCGGTGGTAGTTCAACTCCTTCGCTCATGTATGTCACATCTGAAGTATTCGCGAGTCTCGGCGGTAGGTCTACTAGGCGGATACATAAGGGTTTCAAGAACCTTCACTTCCATCCGCGATGCTCGGAAACATATTAGAGGAGCGATTCGAGGTTAGCGAGGTCATGAGTGTTCGACCATGTCAGAACTGTCGGCATCCGAGTTTCAGGAGATTGCGCGCTTCTTCGTTGTTGAATCTATGCGCATTGGAAAACGGAGCGACGGATCCCCCGAATCAGTCGTGATCAGGTACAACACCGCTGACCCATCATGCATTGATTTCACTCTGAAGGTTGAAGAAGAATGCTGGAAGGCGGGAGCACACACCTTGCTCCGTCCAATCAACTTTGGCCGTGAGAGGATCAAGCTATCGAAGAAGCCAGAAACCTCCCTGAGAGAGATCGAGCCTCTACTACTTCGAATTGCTGAGGCGGAGGATGTTGACATATACATTGGAGAGTATGATGATCCAAACTTCAGTGCAGGCCTCGCTGACAAATGGAAGCTAGCTGCTCCTGCTCGCCAGAAGTACAGAGAGGTGATGGACGAGCGAAAGGTCAGATGGGCATACGTGGGTTGGCCAATTCCCTCTGCAGCCGCAGGTTACGGTATTGACGCAACGGAGTTTCGGCGTGTTTTCTTCAGTAGTATTCGGCAGTCTTTCTCGAAGGACCTGATGAGGCTCATCGGGTACTACGGGACAGCGTTGGAAGGAAAGGACCAAGTCCACATACTTGCACCCGACGGAACTGACTTGAGCTTCAGTATCAAGGGA
>Ga0209725_1000964_pt1 | contig 16926 bp, 16 predicted proteins | sample I18A1metaG_FD_184145 | JGI IMG/M metagenome (GOLD analysis project Ga0209725, IMG submission 184145) | Lake sediment bacterial and archeal communities from Gulf of Boni, Indonesia to study Microbial Dark Matter (Phase II) - ​I18A1 metaG... | ecosystem: Environmental > Aquatic > Freshwater > Lake... | reverse complement strand
ACAAGCCATATTTATTTTTGCGGTTTGTCTAAATACTCTTTTTCGAGTAGCTACTCTTAAATAATGAACTAAGCTAACGTGACCTTGCGTTTCAGGATGAGAGCATGGATGCCAAACAAACCGCGTTTGTTGCCATGATGAGTGCTCTAGGTCTCCTTCTCTCCGCGATTTCACTAAATGTTGCACCATTGTTAACGGCGGTTGGTCAAAGCGGCGCAGCGTTAGACCTGTCCCATATCGCGACCTTTATAGCGGCAATTTTCGGCGGACCCTACGTAGGAGCAATAGTTGGGTTTCTAAGCGGTATTTATGCTGGTTATTATTTTGGTTATGTGATGGGTTCGCTTGGAGTGCTTTCTCTTATAGGAGTGCCATTTGGAAAAGCCTTGACTGGTTTGACGGCGGGTTTTCTTTACAAAAGACTGAAAATAAATAATAGCTCACGGTCTTCCACCATAACTATTCCAATAACACTCATATCCTATATTCCAGAATGCACCTACACCATTTTCTATTTTCTATACATAGTATTGTACATTTATGGAACTGCAATGAGCTTCATGATACCCATAGTCATTCCAAAAGCATGGATAGAAATAACTGTAATGAGCATACTAATGGGAGCACTGGCAGGAAACGTAGGCTTCAAAGAATTCATCCTTAGATTCTTTTACACTCCAAAATTGGAAAAAGCGTATAGTAAACAATAGTAAATTGATCAGGGTTTTGACTCGTTAACGATTCTTGAAGCCGAACGATTCTTCTAACGCTTTAGCGTTTATTTCTCCTCTCTCAAATGTGTTGCCAGTTTTCAAATTGTTAATGATTAGAATTGCTGGTGCGAAGAGGTTTGGGTCGATTTTATAGAAATCGTAGTCTGCCTCTTTGAAAATTTCTATGAATAGCTTCCCATAGTCCTTAGAGGCTTTGGACGGCGCCTTCTCCACAATCTCTTTCAGTTCTTCTTCATCTTCGCATTCAATTGCATAGTATGTTATTCCGCCGTAGAGAATTGCATCGTTTGTTCTCGCCATTGCCTTTACAAACTTTGGATGGATAGGCGAGATTGGAGCGCATCCCCAAGCATACAAAATCACATTAGTATTTAATCCAAGTTTGCTCAGCTTGTGGATTCCTGTTTCTATTATTCTTCCTGAAACTTGTGTTGCTCCGGCTATGCTGGCTGTTGGCGTCAGAATCACTGCTAGATTTTTTGATAAGACATGGCAGTCTTTTACAAAGCGTTCCAGTAGTTTCTCTGGCGGATGCTTGTCAGTTTCTAAGACTACAACAGCCTTGTCAAAATCATCTCTGTATCCAATTTTTTCGTAGATTTCCTTGGGCTTTAAAGCCAAAGCCCTTGCAGGTCCAGAGCCTATTGCGAAGTAGTCGCCCTCTTTTATTTGCCAGCCCGCAAATTGGGAGCCTAAGGTTGCAATGACTGGGTGGTCTGTGTAAACAAATATTGACGGAAGCTCCAGTTCTCCGTATCGCCGGGGGATTATTTCTGCTTTTCCGCAGCCTCCCATACAGATTTCGGTTATGATTTTTCCCGCTTGAAATCCTCCCTTAGCCTCTATTCCAGCATCCACAATAGTTGTCCCAAAGCCTGTTTTTTCAACATTCACTCCATAAAAAGCTGGGTTTTCGCATAGTTTATCTAGAAGTTTCCATGCCAGACGATTAACACTTAAGGCTTTTTTCACGGAATTTTCTCCTTAAAGAAGTTTTTCATAATGGTTTAGATGAGGATTTTTCTTTTTGAAGACATAAAGTTTGCCGTTTCCATTTTCCACAAGGTCTCCAAGAAAAAGGTAGAAGGGTCCTTCAACCGTTTCGCCTTCTTCAATTTTAACCTTTTCTTTAACGCTATCTACTGTGAAGGTTGGCAGAACAGACTCCAAAAATCCTCCAACAACTATTTTGCCATTAGTCATGCATGCTCCTACTCTTCCTTCAGAATCTTTTTGAACAAATATTGTTCCGTCGTGCATCCGTAAACCCGCAAATTGACCCACATTTCCATAGATTTTGATTATGCCCTTTCTTATGTGTGCTCCTGCTTCGTTTCCAACATTTCCATAAACAATTATTTTTCCTCCGTGCATGCCTTCGCTGCTTCCGCGGTATGGAGCACTTAAATAGTCACCAGCATTTCCGTGAATTTCTATTGTTCCACCCTTCATCATTGAACCAGCCCATCCGCCGACGTTTCCATACACAACTATTTTGCCGCCTTTCATTTCTTCGCCTAAATGCATGCCAACGTTTCCGTAAATCGTTATTTCTCCGCTTTTCATGCCAACTCCTACTCTTCGCAATTTGCTTACATCGCCCTTTATTGTTATGGCTTCTTTTTCTGGCAAGTTTTCCGTTTTGATTTCCTCAACCTTGAAGATTTCTCCAAGCTTTTCCTGTTTGTTTCCCTCCCAAATTTTCAGCCCTTCTATTTCTTCGCGAGTTTTGCCTTGGAAAACATCTGGGCTTATGCATTCTGCTGTTACTGGAAACCTAAATTCCTTTACAGGGTATAAGTTTATCATTTTAGACACTGGCCCCTACAATTATTGGATTTGAAACTTCAAGATAGTTCTCTGCTACGGGGTAATTTTCGTATTCAACCGTCCAATATTCTCTGAATTTTCTTTTCATTTCGTCGGAAATTTTTGCGGGTTCAGATGTCTGCACATCAAGCCACATGGTGGCGCCTTCAACATGCCTCAGTATTTCTCCGTTTTTGACAACGAGTTTTCCACCTTTAATGGTGTAGCCAGCCCTTTTGAACGCCCTTCTTACAGTCTTATACTTTCTTGAAGGGTCCACTGTTTCTGGGTTTACATTGTACATGGCTATGTCTGCGTCTGCCCCAATTCCTAGGTGCCCCTTACTTTTAAGTCCCAAGGCTTTTGCCTGTCCAGCCCTCGTCATTATTGCAATTTCGTAAAAGTTTAATTCACGATCTATTGACGAAAGAAGACTTCTGCTCTTTGCTCGTGGATTAGTCCTTTTTAAAGTTGCTTCTCGGGCTTTTTTACTCATTAACCACGCAATAATTCTTGGATAAGATGTGAACGGACCGCCGTTTGGGTGGTCTGTTGTCATAAAGATTTTCCACGGGTCTCTAATTAGTAGGGCTAGTTCGAGGCCTATTGACCATTGGATTGCGTGGACGTAGCTTTTACGGCGATAACGAAAGGGCACAATTCCCGCGCTTGTTTCAGTTTCAACGTCGTGGTTTACCCATTTATTTCCGCTAAGCTCATGAAGTGTGTACTGGAATGGGCCGTCAGCAGTCATGGTCGTTGTGTCTGTGAATATTACTTGCCCCATGTCCAAAGTTGCATGAGAATGATTGTTGACGTAGTTTGCGATTTCTTCTGCGCCAGATTCCAGCGTTCTCCAGTCATCACCCTTAAAAGCACAGAATTGGCAATGAGTTATGTGAATTGCTGGTTTACTTTCAGCGGCTAAATCTTCAACGCATTTCATGGTTTCTAAAGCTGTGAGATAGTTTCCTGGTTTTCCAAGATTATTCGTGTGGATGTGGATTGTGTGGGGCAAGTTTAGGAGCTTGTTCACTTTGCATAGTCCACGGATGATTTCGCGTGGAGTAATGCAGAAATAGGGAACTTGGTCGTCTAGGCTGCTGACGTTGTGGCCGAAGCCCCAAGCCTCCAGGCCTCCAGGATTGACAATTTTTATGGCGTATCCTTTTGTTGAAGTTATCATCCAAGCAATGTATCTTGCGCATTCCTCGATTTTTCCTTCTTTCAAATATTCAAGCACAAACCACCAGTCGCCGAGAAGCGGGTAACTAGCCTTATCAACTATGGGAGTGTCGCTTAACTCTTCATGAGTGTGTTTAGCCTCGAGAGGAGGCATGGAGGGATTCATTATTGTAGTGTAACCCATCCTAGCATAGCGGTAACCAGTCGTAAAAGTTGACGGAATCGAGTGACCGACACCTGACCTAGTTATGGATGTTTTACGTTCAAAATCCCTAAAATGGTCTTCAGGTCTTAGGAGCCTTCCCGTATTCACTTCCGAACCAGCAATGTGGCAGTGTATGTCAACTCCGCCGGGCATAACAACCATTCCAGAAGCATCTAGTTTCCTTGCCTTACGCTCATTGACTCTTTCAACTATTTTCCCATCTTCAACTGCAATGTCCATTTTTTCGCCATTAACACCGTTAATTGGGTCGTAGACTAAGCCATTTTTTATTAGAAGCTCCATTACAATGCCTCAGCTTGCTTTCTCTTTCTTATTTTTCTAACTTCTGAAAGGATTCTTCTCAGGATTTCTTCGTCTGGAAGCACTCCACGGGGCGGCTCAACGACTTTTTTGAGGGGAAGCGGCACATGGTCCATGCGGTAGGCTGTTCCACTTGCTTCTATCCCAACGAACGCTGATGGAAAAACGACGTCAGCCATCTGGGCTGTTGCGTTCATATGAGGGTCAATAACAATCAAAGGATTCTTAACCAAATGTTCAACTGCTCTTCTTGGAAAGTTCGCAACAGGGTCCGACGCAACTATTAAGGCTACATCTGATTCTTTGCGCAAAAGAATATCGACAACAGATGTTTCTCCGGGATTATATCGTGGATAGTCAAGGGAAAAATCAACAGCGTAAGGATAGCCTGTCTGCCATGTGAAAACCGTGTTTGCGCCCGTAACATTAAAGTGACCTCGCATAGGCATTATCACAAACTTCGTTCGCATGTTCAAGTCGCGGGTTAAAGAAAGTGCCGCGTCGATGTTTCTTAGCTTGCCCTTACTCATTGTCAGACCAAGCCCGAAGAACAGTATTCCAAAATTGCATCTAATCATTACATCTGCAACTTCTTCTAAATATTCCACTGGAACTCCAGCAACCTCGTCAACTTCGATTTCTTGGTCCCGAATCAAGGCTCTAAAGGTTTGAAGAAGCTCATAATCCTTGTTAGGCTCAACTTGAATAAAGTAGTCCGCTATTTCAGCAGACCTTGTTCTTCTAACATCAATAACTATAAGTTTTCTTCCCTCTTTCAAAATTGCTGGATGAGGCTTCCTTCTAAGAAGGAGTGGAGCGGAAGGCTTTTGTTTAAAGAAAACTCTTCTGATGGCGCTTTCAATTTTTTTCTTGACAATTGAGGCTTTAATTTTGGTTAAGTATCCTCTCCATGCGCTTTTCTCGAACTTTCCTTCAGAAAAGGCCGTGTACCTTTCAATGTGTCTTGGGTGGGCACTCCACGGGTTGCTTCCCCAATAAATAACAAGGTCTGCCCTATGCCTAATTTGTCCAAGGGTGCATGACGGAATGCCAACGTCTTGAATGCTCAAGATTGAAGGACCATGACAAACTGTTGATGTGTTATCAATTACCCCTCCAACCTCTTCTGCTAATTCAAGGCCTACTCGCATGGCTTCGCAGTTTGTTGAACTCCAGCCGTACAGGATTGGATAGTTTGCTTGAGCGAAGATTTCAGCGGCTTTTCTTATGGCTTCTTTAAGTGAAGCCTTAACGAGTTTTCCGTTCTTTCTTATAAGCGGCTTCAAAAGCCTATGCTCGCTATTATAGCCTAAAAATTTTGATTCGCACATGGCGCAGCCTTTTTTAACCTTGACTATTTTTCCATCTTCAATTGTTAATTCTATGTCGTCGCATAGGCTTCCGCAAACAGGACACGTTACAGCCTTAACAACTGGCATGCTATTCCTTCCTAAATTGCTGCTTGAGAAGCTCTTCTAGGCTTAGAAGAGGCTTATCTGGAGCAGGTTCAACTTCTGCTGGAATTCCCTTAAAGGAAGGCATCCCGATACTATGTGTTTCAGGGTTAACTACAACGTTTGCCCATGGACCATAAGGAATAAAAATTATGCTGGGATGTGGAGCTCTCAGAGATTTTAGGGCTTTGACAACTACTGAGCCATAGCCCGTTGAAACTTGAACGTTAGTTTTCTCTTTTATTCTAAGCCACTTTAGGTCTTCAGGGTCCATGTAGCAAACTGAAACGCTTTCCATATATTCTTTTGAGGCTTTTCCACGTTCTTTTCCTACGCCTTGCTCAATTGTGCGCCCAGTTAGCAAAGTAACCTGCAACTTATCTGCAACCATTTGTAATCCAACTGTTGATTTAGAATGCGTTAACGACTGTGATGTGTATTTTTGAGAACAATACGTACCTAAATCTCTTTTCCTTTCTGCTCTAAATCAACGCTTGAGTTGAAGGTGACACGAGTATTTTCTATATTTTCTACTTAGACTATTGAGTAAAACCATAAAAGCAAGGTGATAATGCTTTTATATTGCAAAAAAAAGTATGACGAACCTTTGAAAGGGGAAGGTTGAATGACGGAAAAGATGATTATCGAAGTTGAGGGCTTAATGAAATATTACGGTGAAGTCAAAGCTGTTGACGATGTTTCTTTTGCGGTTGAAGAAGGCGAGATTTTCGGACTTTTAGGACCAAACGGCGCTGGAAAAACCACATTAATGGAGATACTTTGCGGCTTGCGTAGATTTGACCAAGGAAAAGTCGCAGTCCGCGGTTTCGACCTGGCAAAAGATTCACTAAGGGTTCGTGCTTCCATCGGGTTTTGTCCGCAGGAAACATTACTCTATGACCTGTTGAATGTTCGTGAGAATTTTGCTTTTTCTGCTTCGCTCTATTCTTTGAGTTCTGAGAAGTTCAAGGAACGGGTCGAATTCTCTTCTAAAGTCTTGGGTGTAGGAGAATTTTTGAATAGAAGGGTTCAACAGTTGTCGGGCGGAATGAAGCGACGTGCAAATCTTGCAGCCTCAATCATTCATGACCCACCCATTGTGATTCTTGATGAGCCCACGGTCGGTTTTGACCCTAACATCAAGAGAGAGTTCTGGGAATTGATCAAGAGCCTAAAGAATTACGGGAGAACGGTTCTTCTTTCCACTCATGACATGTATGAAGCCGATGAAATATGTGATAGAGTCGCAATCATGGACAGGGGCAAAATTGTGGCACTTGACAAGCCGTATGCTCTGAAGAAGACAATAGGAGGAGAACCGGCCATCCACATAAGAGTGAAAGATACGCAGATGAAGAAAGCGCTAACAGCTCTCAAGGAATACAAGACTGCAGTAATAGACAGCGAGATAAGAGTCACAACCAAGAACCCTTGGGAAATCATGACGGAAGTGTCAAACAGACTGGCTTCGCAGGAAGTCCTGACAGAGAAAATAGAGGTTGTTGAGCCAACTCTGGAGGATGTTTTCATCAAATTGACCGGAAGGAAACTCGTGGAGGAGCTGAAATGAACTCGATAATAGGAATAGCAGTCAAGGACATCAAGACGTTTTTCAGAGAGCGAGGCACAGTCTTCTGGACTATAGCTTTCCCGGTCATGATACTATTATTGTTCACTGCCATTTTCGGGAGAGAGATACCCTTCAGCGCAAATATAGGCGTTGTGGACTATGACCATGATCCTTATGGAATATCTGCAAGCGTAATAGATGGACTGAACAACATCGGAATCTTCACAGTCAGAAACTTCACAGATAAGAATGAAGCAATGACGGAATTGAACGCAACCAGCATCCGGGCAGTCGTGACGATACCTCAGAACTTCTCGCAGAACCTCTTTCTTAATGATACAAGCGTGTTGCTTGCTGTGGATGACACTAACCCTGATGTAGCGAGACTTGTTCGAGACGGAATTCGCTCTTTCTTCTCAGCATTCTACAGCAGCTTTTACAACCGAACCTACGGAAAGAACTACACGGAGCCAATAACCGTGATAGAAGAAGCATCCGTGGTAGGACAGGTAATAGGCTACAAGGAGAGCATCGTACCAGGCATGCTAACCTATCCGCTTTTGTTCTCAAGCATGGTTGTCTCGACAGGAGCAATCGTTTTCGAAAGAGAAAAGGGCACGCTCAAAAAGATTAGAGCAGCGCCCATACGCCCAATAAACATGCTCTTCGGAAAGACTTTGGCAGCGCTATTCCAAACAGCCATATCAATTGTCGTCATGTCAGTTCTTGCTGTAGCTCTGTTAGGTCCGAATCTAAACTGGAATGTTCCGTTCCTGATTCCAATATTCTTCTTAGGCTCAATGAACGGAATAGCCTTAGGCTTGATAATATCATGTGTTGGCAGAGCCCCACAAGAAGCGTCAAACGCAGCCACGACAATCGCCGTCGTGCTACAATTCTTCACGGGGATGTATTTCCCAGTTGATTACCTTCCAACCTACATGCAGCAAATCGGTCGCTTTATACCGATGACTTATGCAGCCCAAGCCTTAAGAGACATAATGATTCGTAACGCTACACTAAACGACCTATTACTGCCAATAACGACCCTAACTCTTTCAGCAGTCATACTATACGGAGTCGGTGTTCTCCTCTACAGAAGATGGGTCGAAAAATAAATTCAAACCTCTCTCAAAATTCTATAACAAAAGTTATACGGAGCCGCTTTCAGTGATTGAAGAAACATCGTTAACGCAGTAAAGATAGGTTATAGGAGCACATCGTTCCAAACATTTTGTGTTATACGCTTCTTCTCTCATGAGTAGGTTGAAAAAGAATAAAATTTAAAAAGGAAATGTAGTTAATTACATCGCTGTGTCAAAAATGAAACTCTCATCAAGACAAATAGCCACAACAGCCGTTTTTGCAGCACTATACGCAATAATTTCAAGACTCCCAGGAATCCCTATGATTGGAGTAAGCAGCAAAATAGAACCAGTAGTAATATTAGACCCTATTGTTGGGATTTTGCTCGGACCTTGGATTGGCGGATTAACCTCTCTTTTAGGCAACTTTATTGCTTGGATAATTCCAACAACAAGTTTTTACGGTCTGCTGAATCTTCCTTGCGGACCTATGGCAGCTATTGTTAGCGGAAGTCTAGCAAGAAACAAGAAAAATGCTAACTGGAAGTTTGCAGTAATAATATATGCTGTGCTTATGGGACTCTGGTATCTAACGCCTCCGGGACAAGAATTGCTTTATTACCCGTTTTTACATTGGACAGCGTTTATTCTCATATTGATTTTCAGAGAAAAAATTCATAGTTTTCTAAATGCTGATGCAAATCCTAAAAAGGTGTTAGGTACAATAATATGTTGCTTTGGAGGCATAATGGCAAACCACATGACAGGCAATCTGATTTATATTGGAGCGGTAGGTTGGTTTATTTCCCTCAAAGACATAAAAGATGCCTTAAAAAACCTTGGATTCTTCTGGTTAAAATCGGGGTTGCCGCAACCAAAAGATCCTCTAGGAGCAATTTTTGCCTCAGCTCTGCCGATAACTGTTGTTGAAAGATTGCTGATGACAATTTTCACAATTTACCTAGCGTATGGCCTCATACTTGCTCTCAGAAAAAGCGGCTTGATAAGGTTGGGATGAATGTGGAGAGTAAAGCGTCTCGCATAGTTTATTTTCTGCTTTTCTATTTAGGCTGGATTGGGATACTCTGGACGGCTTACGCTTTCTGCATAAGCGCATACAACGAAATAATGGGCATCTTCACGGAAGAACCATCGTTCTTCATATTGATCTTCATATTGCTGTGCGTTTCATTGATAAGCATAGCCACCGCATTCATACTTGAACAAACAGGTCGAACCAAACAGTAACCGTTAAAACCATCAATGTTTCCATATAGTGAGTGATATGAATCAAAAATTTCATCCTTATGTAGTGTTTCTTCCATCAAAACAAAAACATAAGATATTACGGGCAATTTTCGGCTCCAAAGCAGCTGTAGACATATTAAAGTTTTCAATAGGTCAAGGAATATCCAACAAGATTTATCAGAAGGATTTGATGAAAAAACTTTCCTACTCCAACAAAACAATAATTGAGCATTTGAAATCATTGACAAAGCTTGGAGTTTTGGAAGAGTACATGGAGAAAATAGAAAGCGAAAACAGAATTGTTTGGTTGAAATTCTACCAGTTAACAGATATTGGAAAATGGTTTGTTTTGTTGCTGGCAGAGGAAAAAGAATTAACGAAAGAAGAAAAAGCCAAGATACTTCGAAACATTTTCAAAGTCTATGTTCGATGGGTAAAAACCATTTCAGAAAAGTTAAAACTAGATAAAGAAGAATTGAAGAAAATATTTGACGAGGAAATAAGGTAAAAGAAAACCTAAAACGTAAGAATATGTGACGCTGGAATAGCGCTAAAATACAACTTTCAAAACCTGCTCGTAATATTTTGGACAATAGGTTAATGTTATTTGGCAGAAGTCCCCCTTAGACGTTGTAACTTCTTCCAAGTTTCCCTCAACATAGACCTCCTCATCTTTGCATGCTTGCATTCGAAACTCTTCCACATAAGAAATGATACGCTCAACATCATTACCTCCTTTTGGTCCGCGCAATACCTTTTGGGGTTCGACGCTATAAATCGATGGAATGAAGAGTGCATCATGGTCTTCTGTTATGCGTGCAAATATTTTAACCCAGCCTTTTTGTGAGACTCTTGCTTCAGGGTCATATTCTTTGTTGATTCCTTTCCAGTCCTTCACTGGTTCAAACTCCGTCTTTATGATTCTTCCGCTTTTCTCGTCGTTGAACAAAGCATAAATCAATTTTCTATTTTGGTGCCACATGTACTCTTTTGGACTATAATTTCTAAATCTCCAAAGCTTTCCTTTAATCGGTTCATTGCTTTCAAACTCGTTCTTAAGAGGCGAATGCTTATCGCCATACAATTCTTGCAAAGTTTCGCGTAACATGACCGCATTTTCTCTACTATAAATGATAAGATCTAAGTCAGAGAACTTGGGATGATAAAAATCATGGAGAAGAGAGCCAAAAACGCCAAAATTTTGCGTCGATAAGTTAGAACATTGTGTAGTAAATTCTAGGACATTATGTAAAGCTGCGACAAGTTCATCTCGTGACTCCATTTTCATTATTTCTCCTAACTTCTCGTCTGGCTTATTCACTTTAATAATGTCAGACTGATTAACCCCAATAATATTCTTACGAAGCATATCATGAAAAATGAAGTATCTCGGATAAGATTTTTCAACAAACTTCAAGCCTTCATCCTCATAAAATTTGTAGAAAACGCGTTGACCCAGACTTCTAAATGCTTTCGGATTGTTTGATTTGAAGATTTCCGAAGGAGCATATTCAACATCACAAATGTATGCATCTGGCAGATGGGAGTAGCCCAAGACTCGGAAAATTAAGCCTTCCTTCGTGATAATTGCGTCACGGTCCCTAAGTCTTAAAGTGGCCAAATATGTTCTTCCTCGCTTGTGCCAGTTCCAACAACAACTTGATAAAAGACTTCGCCTTTTTCGAGGCTTTCAACGCGTTCCAGCATTCCAGAAACCTTGATTTTGTTTCCTCGTCTGGCAACGTCTCTGTAGCATCCAATCATGGAAACCACAAGTTCTGGAATCTTTTCTTTAGGAAGCACCGAAACAGGATTAGATGGTTTGTACCCTTCAATTTTGTATATTGCTGGACGGAACATGGCTTGGCTATCATCTTTAATTGTGCAGCAAAACGCTACGGAAGTCATTGGTGTGTACTTAAACTCTCCATATTTTGAATAAACCTCTTCTGGTTTGCGAACCGCGTTATACATGAAAATCTTGTTCATGTATCGCCCCCTATACCGTCTGGCAGCATCTATACGGTTTTTAAACACGTAGCTTAATTTTCCTGCATCAACAAGCTTGTCTATCGTTTTCTCTAGTTTACGAAAGTTTTGTGACCCATACACAACGATATCTATGTCGGACTTAAGGGTGTGCATATTCAAGGCAACAGAACCATGAACACCAAAATCTTCTATGGTGATACTGGATTCGCTTGACAACAAATCAATAAAGTCCAAAGTCATTTTTTGTAGATTATCCTTACTTTTGAGTTCACTTAGAAAACGCAAACGTTCCTTTGGAACATAAACCTTTTTGACTGAACTAAATTGTACGCAAATCACTTCCTTCCCTCTAAAGGGACAAAAATACACATAGTCTTGGAAACCACTTCTAAAAGTTTCAAGAAATGCTTGATAGTTTTGCCCTGTGTAGAGTTTTTCAGCCCGAAAAAGTCGGGTCCCCCTATACTTCCATATCCTTTCCAAGAAGCTAACATGAAAAAGCGCCCCAAATTTAGAGGGAATATATTTTAAGAAGGCGAAAACCCGGTTATTTGGGTGCTCGTATCCGAAAACGTTGAATATGAATCCCTCTTCCGTAACAAAAGTATCCCCATCTGTTGGAATCCAGTAATCAAGCGTCGTTTCGAAGCACCTAAGTGTAATGTGGTTAAAGTGTTAAAAAAATATCCTTTCAGATTAGCTTTTTCTCAATTGAATGAAAAGACCCGCAACGTTTAAAACAGTTTCAAGATAGAGCATTTTAACTGAAAGCCATGAAAGAAAGTTATGGAAGAAATGAGATGACAAAGGTGCAAAAATGAAAAGACCAGTTGTCATTGCAGTTGTTGGAAGCAAAAGCTCGGGAAAAACAACAACAATAGAAGCTTTGACAAAGGAGCTTACAAAAAGGGGCTACAAAATAGCAGTGGTAAAGCATATTCCAGAACCAGACTTCACGATTGACACTAAAGGAAAAGACACTTGGAGATTTGCCCAATCTGGAGCCAAAACAATCATCAGTATAGCATCAAATGAAATAGCGACAATAGAAAAAGTAAAAGCAAAAAATTTTCCGTTAAGAGAGATTTTGCAGAAATGCAAAGGGCATGACATCGTGTTTCTTGAAGGATTCAGAAAATTCGTGGCTGGAAAAAAAGACATACCTAAAATTGTGGTTGTTAGATCTGCTAAAGAAGTTTCAGATGCAGCAAAGAATCTCAAACCTATTTTGGCTTTCACTGGACCTTGCTCAACAGAAAACTTAAATCTAGAAATTCCATATGTGAATGTGCTCAAAAATCCTGAAAAAATTGCTGACATCGTGGAGAAAATTGTCCTATAACTTTAGGTAAACGGATCTCCAGTCCATAAATCTTTTTGGCTATAAGAAAAGGAGATGTAAATGAGTGGATATAGAGGAAATGAGACCTGAGCAGTAGGCTAGCAGCGGTTTCCCCTGGCACTGATACGAATGAGAGAGAAGGAAACAACTTCTGAAGGTCTTCAAGGAAAACCAGTTTGGCGCTAAGGCAACTTCCCGACGCTAGCCAACTCATCAGCAACATCCTTGAGCCCCAGTTCTTCAAGTTTGGCTCTTGTTGGCCAACCAGTATTTACATCCCAGCCACGCAACTCATAGTACCTGTCTTTAAGTGCTTCAAATTTAGCCTTATCTATCGGCCCATTTACAAGACCTGTTGCACTACCCGCAGGGCATGTAATGGCTTTCTTAAAATATGGCTCATTTAAGGTGTCATTCTCTCTTGTGCGGTTTTCCCTTTTCACCATTATCGCCCTACGCAGATTCCAGATTCTTTCGCCTGCCATTGCTAGCTTATCTACATCCACATCGAGCCCCGTCACGGCTGAGAGCAGACTGCTCTCAAAGATTCTGAGATCCATCTGAGGAGGGTTGTAGAAACTCGGTATCATACTCCAGAATTCACATACAGGTAAGGAATTCTTTAAGCACTGATTATCCTGAACCCACGCAGTTACCCGCTCAGCTCCTTCGTAAATGGTTTTACTTAAGTTAATAATCTGATAGTTGTCATAAGGCGGGAGTCCAAAGTGTTCATTTGCCTCTGGAGCGGATGGATTTTTATATTCGTGGCATGAATCCACAGGATCCCTTGTATCAGTAGCCCAATGCAGTGCGCTTCCCAAATTGTCTACATGATGGAAAGCGTAACCATAAGCAGTATACAGCTCCTTATACAGATCCACCAGCTTTTCACCAGACACCAATTTCTTCCCAAAGTATTCGGTGAACCTTGCCGCACCTTCAGCGTAGGGGCTTTCTCCGTTAGCGATTTTGTGGAGCAGTACTGTCAAGAATTCGTGATTTGTGGCTGTGCCTCCCAACCATTTGGGAGTAGGTAAACCAACATCTTCCTCAATTTCTTTCCTTGTTAGAATACCTGCTTCAAGGGAAAGTGCTAGAAAGAGCGGTAGCCCAATGATCCCTTCAAAGGTGTTTATGCCAAGTCTCTGGCTGAGCACATTTGCTTCCCAGACCTCTTTAGGATCAATGCTAAATTTAGGAGCCCATAGCCAATTTGCGCATGATACACCACTTAGTCCTATCCCTGGAATGTAGTGGATGCTATGACATTGTTGTGGGCATCCATAGCACCCATAGTGCTTTTTAAAATATTTCGCAGCGAATATGTCTTTTGTTTCTTGCGGAGCCATGTAAGGGGTTCGAAACATTAACCTCAAAAGTGGAACCTCTTTCTTATTTTCTTCTATTATTGTCCTCGTTAGTTCCAAGACCTTATCAGGTTTCGCAACTGCTACAACACCAGTTCCTCTGACAGCAATCGCTTTCAGATTCTTTGAGCCCATGACACCTCCGAAACCACCTTGACCAGCAGCAAACTTGGTCTCGTTCAGAATTACGGCTATTCGGCTAAGGTTCTCGCCAGCTTGCCCTATGACTAATATCGATGCCTCCGGTTCATCACTAATCAACACTTTCTGCGCTTCAAATGTATCTACACCCCATAAGTCGTTGGCATCTTTAATCTCTACATCCTCATCGCGGATTGACAAATAAACGGGTTCCTCGGCCTTGCCTAGAATGACAACACTGTCATATCCAGCGTATTTCATCTCTGCTGGAAACATACCCCCGAACCCAGAATATGTGAATAGTTCATCTGGATAGCATTGAGGTGATATGGCGCAAACTTCTCCTCTCCCAAACGGACCATATGTGCCTGTTAGTGGCCCCGCTGAAATGATAAGGGCATTGCCAGGATCGAAAGCATTCACTTTCGGGCATCCTAGCTCCCAGAAAATCTTTGCATTGAGTCCCACTCCTCCAATGAATTCCTTTGGTTTGTAATCCGCAGTTGGCACCTTGTTTACTGTTTCATTCGTTAGGTCAACTTGCAGTACTTTTCCTGCCCAACCGTATGATTTTGCCACATCTATCGCCTCTCATCCTTTGATACAAATTTTAAAGCTTGAAATGGACAGTACTCGACACATATTGGCCCACCTTCTCTTCCCTTACATAGGTCGCATTTGAAAGCGACGTTTTTCTCTGTATTGATCTTTATTCTCGGTGGGTCAAACGGACAAGCGTTAATGCACATTCCACAACCGGTGCATTCATCCTCATTGATGTATCTAGTACCGGTCTTCCCGTCAATGCATATAGCCTTATCTTTCAATGGACAGGCAAAGTAACAACTTGGAGAGGAACACTGCTGGCATGTATTATGGTCGTGTTTAGCTGTAAATGGTTGCCGGACTATGTGTGATCTCGCCAGTGTTGGTCCTAATACATCTTCGTGATATAGCGAGCACATTACCTCACATACCCCACATCCAGCGCACACATTTGGGTCATGGACAAGCACTCCAGATTTGGGGACCTCTGACATACTTCTTTTTCCTCCTCTGCTTACTTCTCAATCTGATTCAGGGTATTATGGTTTGTAAAGCATATTTGAAACTTCTGTTATATCATTTTAGCAATCCTACCTAAAACAACTTTCCAAACTAGTAATCACAGTTATGTGATACAACCTCTATTACAACAATGGACAGGAACGATTACGATCTACACATAAGATATCAAACAGGCTTCAAAAAAAGCCTTTGTGACAAAAATTCTGTGATTAAATCACGAAAAAAGAATCAGCGATCTAGATCCCATTAGACTCTAGTTTTTGTGTTGGGTTGTGGGGCTTGGAGATTTTGTTTGAGGGGGAGAAAGGAGATATACTTAAAAAGAATTGACTTCTCCAAACCTTTCCACCCGACTTTCAAATAATTTTTCTTTCATTCCTCCTCTTATAGAGCCTTAAAAGCTTCAAACCATCTGTTGTATAAAGCTAACATGTCAAGTGAGACACTTGGCTTCCTCTCTTCCAATATTTGCCTAAAATCATCCATTGTTAAGAACCTTGGTTTGGCTAGCTTGTCGGTTGCTTGACCAGACTCGAAGAATTCGCCTATAGTTTTTAGCTGTGCTGATTGGCAAACGTCTCTTATGTCACTTCCGGAGAATCCTTCTGAAATCCTAGCTAACTCGTGCAAGTCAACATCAGTTGCAAGTTTCAGGTGGCTTGTGTAGAGTTTAAACATCATCAAGCGGGTGTGATGGTCTGGAAGTGGCACCAAAATCCTCTTTTGGAACCTTCTTATAAAGGCCCAGTCTAAGTCCCACGGCTTGTTTGTCGCTCCAATAACGTAAATATGAAGGTTTTTGCCCTTATCTACGATACCATCCATCTCCTTTAAGAACTGATTTCTGACGCGAACTTCGCCACCAACCTCACTTGAATGTTTCCCCAAGAGAGAGTCTAACTCGTCAATGAAAACTATGGCCGGTTTTCCCTCTTGAGCAGATTTTCTAACCGAACCGAAAAGCTTAGCAACATTTTGTTCAGCCTCACCTAACCATTTAGACATTATCGACGCGGCGTCGATAGAAAGAAAACCTGCATCTATTTCCGTGGCAACCGCTGCAGCCAGCAACGTTTTTCCACACCCCGGAGGCCCGAAAAGAAGAATCCCCCTCGGCCATCCCAATGGGAACAGGTCTGGTCTTTGAACCGGATAGACTATGGCTTCTTTTACTGCTTTTTTGGCGTTGTCAAGCCCTACGACTTCTTCCCATTTTACGTTTGGTTTTTCCGCAAGTATTAATTCTTCGTAGCTTGATTTTCCGCCTTCGGTGCTTTTTGCCCCTTCAACATCTCTGGCTTCATTTTGTGGTTCAACAGGTATTACTGCTCCTTGCAATGCCTTTATTCTTTCTTGGTAGGCTATTGCTCTTTGTATGTAAACTTTGTTTAGGCTGTATTCG
>Ga0209725_1000962_pt1 | contig 16942 bp, 16 predicted proteins | sample I18A1metaG_FD_184145 | JGI IMG/M metagenome (GOLD analysis project Ga0209725, IMG submission 184145) | Lake sediment bacterial and archeal communities from Gulf of Boni, Indonesia to study Microbial Dark Matter (Phase II) - ​I18A1 metaG... | ecosystem: Environmental > Aquatic > Freshwater > Lake... | reverse complement strand
ATATATAATAATTAATGAAGCCGCAGGAACGCCGATATACACAAGTTGTATTATGTGTCGATTTCAGCATTATGAGAAAAGAAGCATAATAATTCTTATTGAAGATGTCGAATTGGAGGTTGAGAATTCCCCCCTAATTTCTTGATGATTTTCAACGAAAAGCGTTCAAAACAAGCGTTTCAGTTGTGGCTTAAGAATCACTAACCAAGATCAATTGAGCAGGAAAAGCTGATATAAGGTCCCGTGTGAGTAGGATGCGATCTATTTCAACAGACTTTAATCTTAATATCGAATTCTGCAGTTTTAAGATTAACTCGGATAACTAATATTAAATCTCGAGATTTGACGCACGAAATATACAAACTTCCAAAAAAAGACTTCCAAACGGGATCGCTCACTCAGAGCCTAATTTCTAGCTTCGCAGGGATACGAAAGCTTCAGGATATTTGAGCCAAGGCGTCCAGTTGTGTTCTCACTGACGCGTACTCCTTGGGACCTAACGATGTCGCTCGTTTCTCGATTTCTCTACCCATTTCAGGCCTATGTACAACTAGCCTCTTGCATTCCCAATATAGACCAATGGACTCTCCGATACACTAAGAACATACTAACCAAGAGGATGCGATAAACCTAGCCTCGATATCTATTTAGACAATCCGACACGTTGTGCTTGGCATATAGTTTGGAGGACTTGGCACTTTGAAATGTCTTCTCACCGTGAAATCCATCAAGAAACGTGTCGAGAATATGATGGGCATAAGCCGCTGTTTTAACACCATCTTCATCTTCTTCGTGGTATGCCCATTCCATCAGTCCTGCTATTACTTCTCTGCAGACGAATGCGATGTCCTCTAGAGTAGCCGATTTCGGCTGAGGCAAAACTCCGACTAGCTCCAGGTAGCAACGAATATATGGATCGTCTCTCTTCCGACCCGACAACTTGACAAAGATACCGTTCTTGTTTTTCTCATGCCAATTGAAAATTCGGGAATAATACCTCTCTAATGATAATCCTTTAGGTACCTTCTCAAGGTCGCCCTTTAAGAGACCCACATCATCACCTTCATAGTCCGCTTAAGCGTCTACGTCTTCAAGAAACTATTACGCGCTGATTTCGATAAAACTTGCGGTCGCAATGGATATCGTCTCAATCCTTCAGTCGGTTAGCCTTCAAGAGTCGTCCGCGCTTCTGATAGAAAGCATACAGGAACCCCTTCCTTGAATAGAAGCCGCTGCAGAGTTCAACGTCTCAGCTTAAAAGGATAAGACATACCAAAGGGCTATGAATGTCAAAATGAAGGCTTGGAGATTGAAGGGAATACTGATTCATATTGGAGAATACTTAAGGCCAAGTATTATCGACACCAAGAGACCTGAGGAATATGAGATCAAACATGCCATGTTTGACGATGAAGGAAAAGTGGCTCCGAGAGGCGACGTTCATGTCGATCCGAAATTCACCCCATCTTTCACATATGGTGATCATCCCTGGAAACCCTCTAAAGCAAACCTAGGTAAATTGGAAATCGGAGACTACATATTTTTCAATTGCACATTTCTCGAGAAAACTGCGGGAGAAAGAGCTCGATACATAGTCGGGTACTTTGGGTTAAAAGAAATCTTATTGATAGATGACATAGTGAAAAGGCACCTCACGAATAGAATGCCCTATTGTGACAACGAACACGTTCAACACCTTAGAGATTGGGGATCCTTCGGCACTCTCTTTGTCGGAAACCTCAAGAAATCAAAGAAACTAAGGAAACCTATTAGATTAGATAGGAAACTAGTGAATAATCTGGATCTTAAAGATGCTCAAGGAAATTCCATAGCCGAGCGGTTTGACAAGAAGAAGGACAGATCAGGAAGAATAATGAGTGAAATGCAGATTATTAGCAGTTACACCCGTAACCCAAAGATTCTCAATGAAAGACAGGTCAACACTTTGCTGGAAATGGCTAGAAAGAGGTAGATCTCGTCCAGATGACCTTCTTCCAGGTACGATCCGAACCAGGCCTAGACATTCTAGAAAGACTGATCAGCGTTCCAATCCTCGGAAGCCTCTTCATAGCATTGAAAAGGAAATTCGAGAGAAGATAGACCACTATCAACGAACACCTCAGAATCACGGTAAGCGCCGGCAACATATTAATTCGAGTGTTAGGGCATCTCTTTCCTGTGAGAGTTGTCTTGCAGGAGTTTTGGAGTTTCCTCATTCTCGCGATGCTGTTTCTTATGTATTTGGTTCCGTCTTTGTTATTGCAACGCGACCTGCTACGGGATGAGCAGAGATGGAAACGAGATCTTAGTGAGAAGATTGGATACGGTCACAGACTGAGAATGACCCGACTTTGGTATCAATTTCTCGTTATGAATGCCCCTCTTATTGCGGTAGTAGCGGCCTGCGTTTACCCGCAAGGCATACTGACGATTCTAGTATGGATACCTGCATTCTTTTGCCTTTTCATAACATGGTTTCCTTTAACTAGACCATACTTTAGGACACCAGTAGCAGCGATGATTGCCCAGAGGCTAAAGGAACGATTCAAGCAGGAACTCCCTTCCCCGGCGAAAGGGGAGAAAAGCATTGTACTGACAAACTTGCTGGTAGTTGGGCAGAGAAAAGCTCTGAGAGATCAACTAAGAAAAATGTTTCCGAACGTGTCTCTTTTGAGCGGACAAAGATCGACTAGACATCCTCTAGACTTTGCGCTTTTGGAAATACAACGACTTCGAGCGAAAGGGCATACAGCTTTGCTCCCCATTCTATATGTGTTAGCCAGCGTCCGCTATGTGCTCTCAGTCTGGAGTGAGTTGCCTCGACCTATTGGTTCGATTACCGCCGAAGTCGACTTGGAAATTCTTCAAAATCGTCTTCCCAGAGGTTCTTCCTATCTAGAGTTTCTTGAGGGGATTATGAAGAGCCTTTTGGAGAAAGCTCCTTTCTCATTAGAATCCAAGGATTTCAGATTGCACATCGTGATGATCCCAATAGAACTTAGTAGCGATGCCCCCGGCGCAATCTACGAAGAAAATCAGGTTTCATTGTGGGATGCCAGTGGAACACACCTTGAAGTTAAACCATACCAACCTGAAATGACGTTTTCAACGATCCAGCAATTGTACTATCTAATGCATGTGAAAGGCGCGACATTGGCTTTAGATTACGGCCAGGCGCTCCTAGCTGGTTTCCTGTCACTCTCACGCCCAATAAGAACTGGAGTTGATTTCAAATGGTTCATGCCGAAACCGCGTGCAAGCAAAACTATCCAAGTAAAGTGGGATAGCCTAGATACAAAGTTAGACCTAGCAAAATACGACTGGGAATCGAAAAACGGACTAGAACGGTGGAGGATGTATATAAGGCACCCCATCAAACCAGAATCGAAGCCTAGCCAATTAATAAAGCAAATCCTTGTAGAGAATGAGCTTGATGCGCAAGTGGGGCCGTATTGGAGTCGGATTGGAAATACTGACTATCCCCTACCTGCGGAGGAGACTTTTCTGCGACAGCAATACCGAATATTTGTAAGATACTCACTCTACGACACTGACTGGATAGAAACCAACAAATGGGATATTCTGTCAAAACTATATTACCATAAGCTTTAGAGGGTCCCGCAGCTAATCCAGGGCCCTAGGGAAAAAATAGAAGAAGCACTAGGAGGAACCTTGAAGGAAATGGTCACATTGAAATCACTTGCAATATTCTCCTTCGGTGTTGTTGCGTCCTACCTAATTGCCAGAAGCATTATCCGATAGTATCAACACTAATCGAGACATCGCTGTTCATAGGGTTAGCTCCAACGTAGTCATGAAGCTCTATTTAATCCCACAAACTCGAAAGCAAAACATACTACGATGATGATGTTTGTGCTCTATAATTGCTTAAGATGTTTCCTAGTTCTGATGCCTCTTCTCTAGTTCCTACCTTTAATTATTTCGAAATACGTCCTCTTTTCTTCATCCTCTCGTGGTATCCCTATTTTGTAAAGAATATCATAGATCTTATTGGTCAGTTTCGGCAATTCTCGTTTGCTCTTGGCCATTCCTTCGATTTCGACATAGGGCCCAAATTCGCTAACTTTCTCCACCGCGACAATAAGATCTTTGATCTTGTATGTCTGCCTTATTTTATCGATTTCAGCAACTTGTTTGAAATTCATTTTTTCCAAGATTTTCCTAGCCGTGTTGCCGCTACTGATAGTGGCCTCTAGATGTTCTCTGACTTTCGGGCCTCTTCCGATTCTAGGCCCCTTGTAAGTCACGATATCGATGGTGCCTTCCCTTATTCGTAACACCTCGTCTGTCTCTTTTAGATTTTTATTGGGGCACTAAGATAGATGTCTCTTTGCCTCTCCCCCTTCACTTTTACAACCCCAAGCTTTCTCAAATGCATCATTGTCCTTCGGAGATCGCGGACTCCCGCTTTGATCTCAACCTCTAAAACTCTTCGAAGTATTCACGATTCTTTTGGATCCTGTGGTGAAGGAAGAGTGTCAGACTGAAGGCGGTAGGAAGGAGTTTGAGAAACTCGCACGTTTTGCTGCGATTGGAAGGGTTAAGCTGCAAGATGTTGAACCTCGTCTAGTAGGTAATCTTCAGACTAGTCTAGCTCGCGACGAGCAGATCGACATGTCATTCAAACTGCCTCCACAGAAATGTCCGAAATGCGGCAATTCTAATGAAAACTTATTTGACGAGCGGATGAATGAACTAGGCAATCATCACATGACCTGTCTTGTATGTGGAAGAAAGTGGTTTTATACTAACGACATGCTTCAGGGAACAGCGCCAATGGAGCCGATCTATGAAGATTAGACACTCTATTTACGAATCAGTTGGATAGACTCCAAATATCTATAGCTTGATCAACTCAATTCATTTGAACTAGAAGTTAGCTGTTTTCCCAGAATAATTCATCACAACGGGATGAATTACCAGAGATTTGAGTGTGCGCAAGCCCCTATGCGCGTGTGGTGAGTGGTGTATCCCTATACGGATGGGGTGTTGAGTACGGGATCCCTAAATTTCTTTTGAGAATCACGGTAAGAATCACTGGATAAAATGATTCTTTTATTGAGTCTCTCAAAAACACTCAAAATGAAATGATTTTGACCTGAACGAAATCAAAATCGAGAGATTTCGGTCGCTGTGCGCATGAGAATACTTCTCTTAGACCTTTACTGAGGTCCCATGAATGCGTTGAATCGCGTTATATTTATCAGTCGTGTTAGAAGCAATAGGTATTTGCCTCAATTCAATCTTGTCTTACACTTTACAAGGCTTCTCAAGAGCTGTAGCGACAAGAATTGGGTCGAAAAGTCAACAGGAACTCGAAAAAAGGGTGTAAAATAGCCTCGAAACGTCCAAAAGCCATCGAATTCAAGCTTGGTGAAGATAGAGTTAGTAGAAAGTCAGTCTGCGAAGACCGAGGCGCAGTCTCGTCATCGTTACCCGTATTCCTGAGTTAAGATAGTCAATCTATTGTTGACTGAAGAGTATGAGACAAGTTGCTAGAATGAATGACATTGCCTTTTTCGAAGCTTACGCGCCACTAGAATTAAGGCGATTGCCACAATTATGGTCACGATGGCAATGACTGCCAGTTCTCTTCTCAGGGTTTGACTAGATCGATAGAGATCAAATTTGATGACTAAGGATTTTCCTGATGAGGAAAAGTAGCCACAAGAATCCATACACTAGCCTTGACTTGAAGTCTTCAGGTGGAGGATAGTACATTACGTATGGCTCATCGAAGGGCTTAGAAATATCGTGTCCGAATCTATTCTTAATATGGCGATAATACCATCTCTTCAAAAGACTACGATCGAGCCTTTCTAGCCTAGGACATAACTCTTTTCTCTTCTAAGGTTTGAAGGGCAAACACCTAGGTATCCGTAGGTGGATTATTTCAGGTAAAATTTTCGAAGGCAAACCTTTTGCGCGACAAAACCCATTATCTAGCTCATGCTCTCTTATTTTAATTCTAAGTCATTAAACTTTGCATAGAACGGCGGGGAAAACGTTGGAAGACAGGTATGCACTATCAAACAAGAAAATTCGTGAGGAATACGTTGACGTGGATGGAGTTGATACCCACTTTCTATTGACGGGTGAGGGCCCTCCAGTTATCTTACTTCACTGTCTTTGGGCGCCTTCTGCTTGGGTAGCTTGGCGGCACAACATACCTGCGTTGGGCAAGCATTTCCGAACATATGCCGTTGACATGGTTGGCTTTGGCCTTTCTGGCAAACCCAAACTCAGTTATTCACTTTCATGCTTTGCAGATTTCCTTGACAGATTTGTTACAATTCAGAGAATACAGCAAGCGAGCCTCATCGGTTGGTCGTATGGAGGCAACATAGCGATTAAGTTTGCTCTCAGGTTTCCAGGAAAAGTCAACAAGCTTGTGCTAGTCGATGCGGTGCTCTGCAGAAATTTGCGTCTACGCCACCGTATGGCTCTCGGTAGGGTATCTTTGCCCATTATTGGCGATTTTCTTATTAAGAGGATGCTGAGAAGAGATAATCTGAGAAAGACGTACTCAAACTTTTTCTACAATAAAAGATATGTTACAGATGAGCTGATTGACGAAACGCATTCCTTCCTCAAATCACCCAAAGCTCAAGAAACTTTCCTTGTGACAGCAAGGTCCATTGGCACGTTTAGCGGCTTCAGAAAAGACTCCAAGCAGTTTGACATGTTGCAAAGGATAAATGCTCCAACTCTAATCATGACAGCTACGCATTCTCATAGGCCTGTGGCAGACGCTGAGATTGCGCGCAAGAAAATTAAGAATTCAAAAATTGTTGTCTTCCAGAATTGCGCGCATGCAATTCAGATAGAGAGAGCGTCCGAATTCAACACAATTGTTTGCGACTTCCTTGAGGCCTAACGATGGAGTTGACTTTCGACCATGTATTGCTTTCCCAGATTGCTGGTAACTCCTTTATGGTCTGGGCAATGTGACTCCTAAAATTCTAGCGCGCGCTAGGACGAGATCAAAGGCCTGTTTGAATTTTCTAAGGAACTGGCCTACATCTATTTCTTCTTCTTGCACAAACCTGATAGCTTCCTCAAAGTAACAGTTATCCAACTTCTTGAGCTGGTCGTATATTGTTTCAAAGGTATGCAATTGCTCTCGGGAAGATTCTCTTCTTTCTAACATTGAGAGGAGCAGACGAATGTGTTCACTAGGCACTTCTTTTCGACTAGTAAGGTCCCGTATCGGCCGAAGTCTCCTACGAAGCGAACATGTCATTTTCTGATATTCTGTAAGAAGCTTTAACAGGTTGGAAATCTCAGGATGAATGAACTTATATTCTGGCATGAGTTCCGTTCCTTGAATTAGACGATCGTCGCGCAACTCTTTCTCGATGGGAGACCCGCAGAAAACAACAAGCTTAGTGACCAGTAGGTCAAAGTCCAAGAAATCCGTATCTTCTAGGAATTCATAGTTTTTTCTCACTTCTTGTAAGGTAATATACGGGTCAAATAGTATAAAGCCAATTTTCATCGACAGATTTAACTTTCGAATATTTCTTATCGCTCGTTTACTCTGTTCCACGGTAATATTCTTGTTAAAGGTTTTCAACGCTCTTTGGATGCCTGATTCAACGCCCAAGTAAATGTGGCGCAATCCAGATTTCTTTAGAGCAGATAACAGCTCTCTATCGACGTTATCTGGCCTACAATTGATTCCATACTCGATTTCCAATCCCCTTTCGTGTATTTCTAATGCAAACTTCCTAGCTCTGTCTCTCCCTATTCTTCCAGGACCGATAAAGTCAGCGTCTGTGAAGAAGAAATACTTCGCATCATGCTCGTTCATCAGATGCTCAATCTCATTAATGACGTTAGTTGGATTCCTTGCTCTCCATGCGAGGCCAGCAGATGTTCCATAAAAGGATCGAATACTACAGAATGAGCAATTTCCATGACACCCCCTACTTGATAGAATTGAGGCAAATGCGATTCTCTCTAGCGCGCGCTGATCGATTGGTCGATCGAGAAATATGTCGGAGAAGCGTTTCACCACGTTTTTCTTCAAAATCGACAGTGTATCCCTTGACGGGAAAGGCAAGTCATCAAGGTTCTCGATCAGTTTTCTCGGCGAATTAACTTTGATGGTTCCATTCTTATCACGATAGGCTATTCCTAGAACGCCGTCCAGCCTATCGCCATTCTCTATACTTTTCGTCAGCTCAAGTAGCGTATACTCGCCTTCTCCAAGAACGACAAAATCGATGCAACCGTACTTTGCCAACAATTCATTAAAGGTAAATGTTGGAAAGTGACAGCCAACTGTGACATGGATGTCATTTTTTCGTTTCACATTTCTCGCAATTTCAATCGCAACATCGAGCGCCTGCTGATACATGGAAATGCCAATCATGTCAAAGTTCTTTCTGCTTATTTCATCAATTGTCTTCCTTGTATCCCATTGGAGCAAGTTAGCATCAACAATCTCTACTTTATAGTCGTTTTGCCTGAGAATCGCAGCCAAATATCCAAGTCCTAAGTGTTCCATCGGATATAGCTCTGGAGAAGTGAGGGGCGGGGGGTTCAGCAAAAGTATCTTCAGTTAATTTCACCTTTGATCAGAGCCTTGCTCTAAATCGTAGAGATTCCAAATAAGCCAAGCCAATAGTCTTTTTACGAGTGAACAAGTCCGCTTATCGACTGCCCATATTGTTCCGTCATGAATAAAGGAACTCAGCGGGCATCCTCCACCACAAATTGCAATTGCTTCGCATTTTTTGCATTCTTCCATGTTTAGTGTCAATCTTTTGTTCCACTCTCCAAAGACTGAGTCGTATCTGAGATCCTTTCTCTCAAAGACAGAACCTGTCAAGAATGAAGCGGAACCCAATGAATGACATGGCCCCACCGCCCCATCTGGAAATACTATTAGCTGGTTGCCGACAGCCCCACAAGAAGCTCTATAGAATTCCTTTTCAACGAAGGCCTTGACTCTCCGCATGATAGTCTCCTCATACATCCCAAGCTTTCTTGCGACAGCGAAGGCCCCAATTACCTTATCTACAAATTCTTCGAGAGCAGCTTCCCCTTCTACATTCAATTCTGGAGGACAGGAAATTGGGTTTAACTTCACGCCATCTATCTTCAAATCGTTATGAAAATACTCAACTATTTCGGGAAGCCTATTAACATTGTGTGTTCCTACACTACACGTTACAAGGACATTACAGTCAAATTTTCTTAGAATATTAAGACCGCGAATAACATCGCTGAAAGTGCCTCGGCCGTTCCCATATGTCCTCATTTTGTTATGAATCTCTTCAGGGCCATCTATCGAAAGACTAATCCATACATCTTGCTCATGAAAAAAATGAGCCATTTCATCATTGATTAGAGAACCGTTGGTAACTACAACGGTCTCTAGATCTAAACCTCTACTTCGCATCTCTTCCTTAGCATATTCTGTGCTAATCTTGACCACACCGTAGTTAATTAGTGGCTCACCTCCATAGTGGACAAGAGTTCTCTTCGTCCCGGACTTCACGCCATTCGTTTGCTTCAAAAAAAAGTCTATGCCAGTTTTCGCCACTTCTAGGTTCATTTTCGGAGTACTTTGATCAGGTGAGCTTACATAACAGTATTTACAGGCAAAATTACACGCCCTCGTTTGAAACAGATAGCACGTTGTTATTTCGGGCGTACAAGCTGAGTGTTTTTGAACAAAATCACGCAGGAACGCTTCCTCTTCGAAATCGTTCCCAACAAGCATCCCTCTTTCCCTCAAGTCCGAAAATATCATGGGGTCAATATCGCTGATCGACTCCTGAAGCTTATCCAGTAGTGCAGCATCCATGTATACTCTTTCCATCAAAAACTGATGGTAGAGACAAACTATGTCTTCTCTTCTAAAGACCCTCGCGAAATGAGATAAGCGCATCTTTTCCACCTTACTCAAAGCTAGCCAGTAAAAACTTGAGCCTCTTTTCCACAGCAATCCCAATTGCGATTGTAATGACAATGGACATAATGGATATGAATGATACTACAGGTAGGGCAACATACACTGGAATCCCGAACAAGAAGTTGCTAATGAGAGTGTCGACTGGTATCCCGATGGCTGGCATCAGAATAACCGCCCATATTCTCAAATGGCCCTTTCTACTTAACACTCTGCCTAGAAGCCCTACGAGAAAATGGGTCGCGGGACCAGAAACGATGTCTATTCCAATTTTGGGATCAATTACGCACAAGATCCCCGCCAGAAGACCTCCAATCGGCCCACACCAACAAGCTCCAAACAAACTGAATATCCATCGCGGATTAAGTCCCAACGGTGGCAAAATTGGGATCTGAAGGCCGGAATTGTTCGAGAGTAATGCCAGAACGCCCATTAAAGACGAAAATGCGAGCTGCTTCGTATCAAAGTGAAACAATCCTCGTTTGAGATTCATACAGTCTCCCTCATAGAGGATCGTTGCTGATGAAAATCCCTTCTTCTGGGCATCATCCAAAAGGCCTCTCACAAGCCCAGTCCTAACTTTAAATATGCGATTTTCTGAACAAATAAGTGAGGCAAAAAGATGTATAAATATATGGATAGGGAGCAAAGCCAAAAACTATACGGCAGTGTTATAGCGAATAAATTGCTTTGTAGGAAAACCGCTACTTTTGGTCCATGCGTTTTGGCCTGTTGATGTTTCCACTGACCCCAGAGGCAAGGAGTTGGGGAAGTCTGGCAATACTGATTACCTCCTCAAAAATTCCTTAGTTTATGCATATGAGAATTCGACTTTCTATCGCTTTCACTATAATGAACGTGGCTTCGACCCTTATTCGGTCAGCGGGATAATCGATTATTATAAGATTCCGTCCTTCTCCAAAGAAGATCTTTTTTCATTTGCTGAAAGAATGGGTAGTATAGACAAATGTTGGTGCATTAGAGATAGGTCAAAGATTCCCTTCATAGCTAAGACAAGTGGCAGTATCGGGGCAGGTATGGAGTTTCCATATACAGAGAGGGATGCTAAAGGTCTCTTTTTGAGACTCATAGAAGGGTTTTCCTGGTGGGGTCATCGTGGAGAGCCGATCGACGCTTTTCTCTTTGAAGGCGCACGCTCATACGTAAGGGGAAGGGAGGCCCAGTTCATAGCGCATTTGACTGGAGGCAAGGTGATTGTTATTCGCAATCCTGATGAAATAGCTTCAAAGTTGAAGCCAATTGAAGGAAAGAAGCTCCTAGGAATTGTGTTGCCCTATGTATCAAAATTTCTTGAACCTGCATTAAACAAGGGAACATCTCGATCTGAATTTCAATCGCTTTATGTATTGAGTATCGTCTCGCCTATAGAGCGAAAGAAAGGTCTCCATATACAAGTTAGAGAGAAGTATGGCGTTACATTGATACCGACCTATGGCTCCAACGAAGGCATTGCAGGGCTCTCCTGTCCCCATACCTTCGAGAAGGGCTATTGCCATATGGTCGCTGATGGGTTATACCATGTAATGAAGGGAGAAAAGCTAAGTGAGGAAGGCGAGGGTGAACTTGTAATTACAAATTTCAATAGAGAGGCGTTCCCTCTTATAAAGTACAGGACTGGAGATCTGATCAGTTTAAAGAGCGGTAAGTGCCTGTGTGGATTTACTGGCCCTACAGTAAGGTTTGAGAGAAGACTTGCTTCAACGGTGAAATTACCATTTCTATCCGATCATTTTGTCGATGTGCTGCAAATCGAAGAAATAGTTAAGAGCAGACTCCCTGAATCCCAAGTTCTTTGCGTTTATGGAGAACATCCAAAGAAATTTCACTTTTTTTTAGCAATATTTGTAGAGCCGCCAGCGTTGCCAACCGACGAAGTTGCCGAATCTCTTAAAGCGCAAATAATCCAGGACATAGCCTCTGTGAGCCCACCATCGATGGTATCTCCAAATAGATGGAATGAAATCTTTCCGATCTTCTTTGTGAATTCTGGGTATCTTCCAATCGAACCTGAGGCTCACAAGCCCAGAATACTTTTGAATCTAATGAGTGAGGAGCCGCATACGAAGTGGTATCCAAAGGTCTTTAAAATATTAAGGGAATACGGGTTGGTTGAATCTCGGTCTAACGACTACATTTGAACTGTCAGCGAACAAAAGATGCTGTCACGGATATCAGAGATTACCTCTCTAATAAGAGGACTTCAAAGAGACGAGGCGATTCAACGAGGCACAGCGGTCTGAGGACCACAGTAGAGAGTACTGCGAGCGAACTTATTCGTACTACGACTGGGCCGATCAGAAAGCGTCGGGCAAGAATGTGGCTAGAGAACCATAGCAGTCCGTCAAACGTAGGCAAGCCATAACACTGTGCTCTGAGTTACTCTCGATCGCGCAATGCTCACGTACCCAAAACCAACGAAACTAGATAAGATCTACTTCATAGCTTGATCCGAAAGGGTCGTCGCGGCGTTGCTAGTGATTTCTTTGGCTACAATCTTGTTATACTCATGAGTTTGCCAAAACTCAGTTTGTTTATGAAAAAAGGCTTGTGGCTATTTTGCCAACGATCGTGCGTGATAGCCACAGTAGTCCTGCTTCAATTCATCAAGAGGACGAGCTTTCGGCTTTCTGTACTTCAACTTTCTCACTCCCAATATTTGCACGTCTGAGAAACTACTTAAGATTTTCCACTGTCAGTTGTGACCCGTTCTCGTCTGACTTTGCATACGGGCAGAAAGGATCAGATCCCATCGGATCGCCTGTCTCGAAATACGCCATTGCTTTACATCCTCCGCCACATAGGCTAACGTAGCTGCACGTAGCGCAGCGCCCCTTCAGATTCGAAAGTTCTCTAATATAGTTTAGTTCTTTGGATTTCTCCCAGACCTCCTTGAGATCATCCACTCGTACGTTGCCGCAGGTTAAATCAAACAGCATCGGACATGGAATCACTTGCCCTTCGGCTGCAACTGTTGCCATGATGCGTCCAGCTTTGCATACTGGAGGTTTGACCTTTCCATCTATTATCTTCCCTATGGCCTCGTCCACGTAGATCTTGACTTCGGTGGTCTTAGATCTCGCTATAAGGAAGTCTCTGACACGATCCTGTTCTCTTGGCGAGAGAGCGAGGCTGTTGTAAATGGCGGCTCCTCTTCCTATCGGATAGATGAAGCCGAACAGAAAGCTCTTAACGCCGAGGTCTTCAACCAACTGCCAAATTTGATCCAGCTCATTCACGTTCAATCTATTGAATGTTGTCGATATAGAAACCTTCACGCCAGGCTCAACTAGTCTTTCTATAGCTGCCACGGTCGAGCGGAAGCTTCCAGGAAGACCGCGAAAGGAATCGTGTGTCGTAGGATTGGCGCCATCAAGACTGATCTGAACGGAGTGAGGGTATATTCGAGTAATGAGATCCGTTGACTTTTTATCAATCAGAGTCCCATTCGTCAGTATGTCAATGCAAAACATATGATCGTCTGCTGCCCGAAGAATCTTGGCAAAGTCCCTTCTCAGGAACGGTTCGCCTCCCGTGAACTGCACACAGAGAACGTCAAGCTGAGACATACATTCCATCAGGTTCAGGACTTCTCTCGTGGATAACTCATCCTTGAGCTTAGTTCCGCTACTTGCGTAACAATGTACACATTCGAGGTTGCAAGCCTTCGTGATTTCCCATTTAATTATGAGAGGTGTTTTTGCAACAAAGAGTTGGTCATCAAGTAACATATCACTTGACATGGAACTTCACGCACCCAATTTTCTCGAAGAATTCTAACAACTCGTTAACATCATTCCTTACGATCTCTTGTGGAGTATCGTCAAACTCCTTGATCATCGTCTGCAAGATGTCTTCGATAGTCCGTGTGCCATCACATAGCCTTAGCACCCGTTTAGCTGTTGAATTGAGCTCGTAGATTTCAGCGATGTCTTTGACGAAGACAAACGCCCCATCTTCTTCATCTCGAACTCTGACGCGAGGAGCAACTATCGGTCTCAGAGACCTTTGATTGACTTCTCTAGAAAGCAGTGTAGAAATATCTGAAACCATGTTAACTAAGTATTCAAATGTGAGGAATATGAAGCCTTGTATTTCCTACGATGTTATCGGTCGCTTGAGAATTGAAAAAGTCTATGCTACCCAGCTTTGTGAGAAATTGGGGACTCCTCTATTCGTAGTCTGCGAGGATCATCTTCGCGCGACCTTTAGAAAATTTCGGTATGAGTTCTGTAGGGCGTATGATAGTGTAACGGTTGCATATTCGTACAAAACGAACTGGCTCCCCGCGATCTGTTCAATCTTGAATGATGAAGGAGCTTGGGCGGAGACCACTTCCTTGCTTGAAATGCAAATTGCGAATCATGTTGGAGTAAGCCCACATAAAGTGATACTGAATGGGCCCGCAAAGACCAGCGATGAACTTCAAGAAGCAGTGCGAAGCAGAATCGGTCTCATCAACCTAGATTCTCTGAGTGAGTTAAAGAGACTTCAAAGAATATGTCGGAGGTTAAAAATGAATTGCAATGTTGGGGTTCGCGTCCGCCCAAGTTTTGATAGTTATCTTAAGCGAACCAAGTTTGGGATGAGTATTGAGAACGGCGAGGTCGAAAGCGCATGTAGTGTTATAGCTAGATCGAAGTACCTAGACTTCAAGGGGTTTCATATTCACCTTGGGACTCAACAATTAGGCGTCACGCCGTACCTGAAAGCAATTGAAATGCTTGTTAAACTCGCGGAGCGTGTTCTTCGATCATCGGGATTACAAACAGAGGTATTGGATCTTGGTGGAGGTTTTCCCGCAAGCGGGATCCGAGAGATCACTTCAGAAACCAAAAGGGGCGTACAGGTGTCTCTTAGGAGATACGCAGCTGAAATCAGCAAATACCTACAACAGAAAGTCGAGGACCGTGGACTTCTCAAGCCTATGATGATCGTCGAACCTGGAAGAGCTATCGTAAGCTCGCCAGTTATTCTCCTTACAAAGGTTGTTGCCAAGAAAAACGCGACCCCCGCGAGGGACTGGATAATAGTGGACGCAGGTCTCAATGTTCTTCCTGAAGCGGAATATTACGTGCATCAAATGAGGCCGAGCGTTACTAGAACCGGAGGGGGATTGGTCAATGTTGCAGGACCACTCTGCATGGCTGAAGACTGCCTGGGTTTTGGAAGAAGACTGGGCAATGTTAAAGAGGGAGACATAATCGCAGTCCTTGATGCAGGGGCTTATAGTTTGTCTCTTTCGTGGCAATTCGTGAAACCAAGACCAGCTGTATGCCTGCTGCATCGCGACAAGGTCAAGCTTATTCGGCGGCGCGAAACCATACGCGATGTGCTTTCTCTCGATCTACCTTCGACGCTCAAGTATCGAAGCTGTATCAAGCGGTTGTCAGTCCAAAAATGAGATCGAGTCGATATGCTACCCTCCAAGCAATAGGCCCTGAACATGAGTTCTCCATAATTGACGACGGATTAAGACCACTTCCCATATCTGATAAAGTACTTAGGCAGCTACATGGGCGCATTGTGAACAATGTGTCTATTGGCAAGGTCAAACTAGGGAAAGAACTTCAATCGCATGTACTCGAATTTAGACCTATGCTTCCATTCGAGAGCATGAAAGTTTTCGAAGAGACGATGTGTGAAGCAGTGCTAAGAACATGGAACTTTCTTGAAAACACATTTAATGCAAAAATGATGGGTCTTGGTATGCATCCGTTTCTGAAACTGCAAGAAGCAAGCGTCTGGTCCCATAAGGACAAACGCATCTATGATGCTCTCAATCGCTTGTTCAACTTGCGTCAACATGGCTGGTTAAATATTCAGAGTTTTCAAATGAATCTTTCATATCAAAATGAGAGAGACGCTGTAAAAATGCATAACTCGCTCAGAGTCATTCTTCCGTGTTTGGTCGCTATCTCAGCCTCTTCACCGATTTACGAATCGAAGGTCGGCGAATTTCTAGACAATCGATTGTTCTTCTACTTTACTAGTCAAAGTAGCCTGCCATCCATCACGGGAGATATAGTTCCTGAGCCAATGCGGTGCTTCGATCACTACAAACGTACGGTAAATCAAAAGTACTTGAGAGACCTTCGGGTCGCAGGAGCCCCAAGGTTCCTTATGAAAGAATGGATCAACTCTCGGGGCGTAATAGTACGCTTTACAAGACGCTCTCTGGAAGTCAGACTGTTAGATGAGCAGGAGTCGATTAAGGCGGATGTTGGCCTAGCATGTTTTGTTAGAGCTGCCGTAAGAGGGCTTCTCAACCAGCAGCAATACGTATCACAACAGACACTTGTGCACAATCTTTGGTCTGCCATGAAAGACGGTCTCAACGCCAGATTCGTTCCGGGAGACACTTCCGCTAAAAAAACCTGCTCAGAGCTCTACAAGACTGCGTACGAAAATGCCGCTGAAGAGGAGAAGAGGTACCTTCCCATAGCACTTGATCGAATTACAAACGGGAACCTGGCGGAAAGAATCTTGAGAAATTTACGAGGGTACTGTTCAAAGCACGGATTTGATGAAGCATTGAACAGAATCTTTCGGTCCGTTGCAGAGTGCTTAAGGGAAAACCGAATATACCAGTAAAACATGCTTGGACAGATGATTTCAGACCAGATCCGATTGCAATTTGGAATAGTCATGCCCATCTCAAAAAGACCCTGTGTAGTCCGACACAATTAACAACACTTCCAGAAAAATATGCGGCTGCCTTGTCAATCGAGTCTATTTGTTCACTTACCCGTGTACTCATGAGTTGAGATAGTCAATCGTATTCTCGCTTGCGAAGCTGAATCAGACGAAGAGAAGTAGGCTCGCTAAGCTCTTATGTGGTGGTTGTACCCTAGTGTCGGGTACTTTTCTTGTTATCTTATAATCATAATCAACAATTAAAAGTCTAATTCATTTGTAGGAATCCTTAACCTCTTTCGACTTCCATGGTAGCTTTCACGAAGGGTCTCGGTCGAATCGCCG
>Ga0209725_1000961_pt1 | contig 16947 bp, 13 predicted proteins | sample I18A1metaG_FD_184145 | JGI IMG/M metagenome (GOLD analysis project Ga0209725, IMG submission 184145) | Lake sediment bacterial and archeal communities from Gulf of Boni, Indonesia to study Microbial Dark Matter (Phase II) - ​I18A1 metaG... | ecosystem: Environmental > Aquatic > Freshwater > Lake... | reverse complement strand
TCCTTCATTATTTTGGATGTATATGGGCATGTATGGGAAGCTCCACGTCTTGTCGACTGTTGGATGCTCCCAGTCCTTGCTGTATAGCGTTATGTTGAACTTCGCGCCTCGGTACATGTGGTCGCTGATGAGGGTCTCTGTGCCGCATAGGCCGAGGTGAACCTTCTCGAAGACCTGTTCGACGTAACCCCACATGTACGCCCTAACCGTGTAGAGGCCTGCAGGTATGCCGTAACTTCTTCCGTAGCCGTTCCCCTCGCCGAACTCTTTGAAGCCTCTTATCGTTATGGCCCAATTGGTCGATGAGACTGGTAGAGGGTCGATCTCCCATGCTTGGATCGGTTCACCGACAGGGTTCTGGTAGTTGCTACGTCCGCCTGCGACAAGTTCCGCTGAGAGGTACCTGTAGTACGCTCCGCCTTGACCCCCGCATGCCCTGTAGCTCCAGCCCCATCCGATCGGGTTCTCCATCAACGTGCCTGGCACATCGTGGAAGTGGACTGTCTTGGTGACATAGGATGACAGCCTCAAGTCGAATGGAACCCAGACATTCCCTGGCCACTCGACTGATGGGATTGTGAAGCTGACAGGGTCGAAGGTCACTCCGTCGGCTTGGGTCTGAACGTAGCCGTAAAGCCACGCTCTGACCCAGTACGTGCCGGCGCCGAGGCCGCTCACCCATGTCGGCTCAGTGTGACCTGGCACATGCCCAACCATGTCGGCCGGTGCTCCATAGAACCCTTCACGTCCGAACTGGAAAGTGAAGCTGGTCGCACCTGTTGTGACATACCAGTTCTGGCTTGGGCCGACGCCTCTCCTCGCTGGATTAGCCTCGCCGAAGTACTTGAAGCCGTATGGACCCCACATGGCATTGCAGCCACCGTACGGGGACCACGTCGCCGCCTTGCTGGTTGATCCCCCTGGAAGCATGCTCTGTGCATCATCAAGTGACCTGTAGATCTCTATCTTGATGTTGCGCTCGGAGGCAGTGTTGAAGAACGGTGTCTCACCTGTTCCACACTTGGAGAAGACTGTGCCTCTGATCTGTGCGCCTGGTGTCAGGTAGCCGTCGATATGGTAGCTTTGGCCTTTTAGTGTCTTGACGCTGCTCGCGATCTTGATCTCCGGGTAGCCTGCCGCTGAGGCATATATGTCGTACACGCCCGGCGCTACTCCTTCAACCTCATAGTGACCGTTCCAGTCGGCATCGAAGTACCCTCTGGCCTCCACAGGACGGCCAGTCGACTTGCCCGTATATGGATCGTCCGCGATCCCGACCGCTCTAACGCGGCCCGGTAGAGCGACTGGCTGACCAAACAAAGCAGTGCTCCAACCGCCATACCGGATCGTTCCCGTTATGATAGCTGGGTCAACCTCGCCTTTCACCAAGACTATCGGCCAGTTTTGGTACGGGAAGTAAACATCGCCCAGCTCAGGACTGGTGAGCACCCTGAACTTGAAGGTGTACGTACCTGCGATCGTTGGCGCAGTCATGTCGTTGATGCGTATGTAATACCATTCGTCCACGTAGTGCCCATAGCTATCCGTGGCTAGGCTGAAGGTTATGTTGCCGAAGGTCTTCCAAGGCGAGAACTGGAACGGTCCGAACGGCTGGTTCGTCTGTTTTAGCCAGCTATCTGGGGCGTCATCCATCTTGTCGTAGCTTCTTTGGTTGGCGGAGCTGCCGCCTCCGAATATGGCGGTGTCAGTCTTGACTAGCAATTCCGTCCAGTAGGCACCTGACCAATACTCTTCGCGGTTTAGGTTGCCGACACTGATGAGGTCGTAGTTGTTGGTGAATGATGTGACGATCTTGTTCTTCGCAAGTCCAGTGAACTCAGGTGGAATCATGATCTGTGCCAATGTGAAGTTGACAGCTGTCCATGCTGGATGCGCGTTGCGCCAGGTCAACTTCTGTCCTGCTGTCACATTGAAGGCGAGAATCATGTCACCTTTCACCGCGTGCTCAATCTCAAGGCTTTCGATCGTTGGGTTGTCTGATGCCCAACGGTTCGCCTTCCACATCGTCGTGAAAGGTGTACCAGCCTTGATCGTCGAGGTTAGTATTGCGCCGAAAGGCGCATAGTTGTTCGCGTCAAGCTGATACCAGCCGTATGGGCCTTGCGCGGGCCACGGGTTGTTTACGCCGCCGGTCCAGTATGGCCATGGAGACTGGTAACCAGGATAAGTGTTGGTTCCTGCACCCCAATACCATCCGGGCGCACCTGAAGTGAATAGGCCGCCTCCTGGGAACACGTAGCCAATCAATCCGTCGACGTGCGGGTCAAAATGTCTGTTGCGGAATGGGTAGGCTGCCTGATGGTTGCCCATTGTGAAGTGGGCGCTCACGGTGACGCAAACGGTCCCTAGTGCAAGGAGCACGGTCATGAAGACAACGCCAGCCTTCTTTCTTTTTTCCTCATACGTCATTCGAAGGCTGCGCATGAATATGCACCATAACCGCTGAAGGGGGACTACTAGGTTTGGGACAGGACGTTAAAAGAACTTGCGGAGGGTATAGGGCGTCCTCAAGGGGTTTGCTGTGAACAGATCGTCGCCAAGGAATTCGCGATGCGCTATGGGAAGAAGGATTGGAGATCCGTTCTGTCCAATGGGTACGTAGCTTTGATAGATGTAATAGCTGAGCTTCCTTCGGAAGGAACCGTTGTCAAACTTCAAGACTCCATAGCTCTCCCGGTCGTCGGGTTTGTAAGCCTTATATTTGTATAGGAAGCAGCCATTTACGTTTGTACTGTTGAGAAGTAGTAGTGTGGCCTCGATGACTGCAGCCTGCTCTTCTTGACTGTATGGCTGATAGTCAAGATGCTCATGCGCGGTCGCGCCGTATTGAAAAGCTCCTTGGTAGGTGCATGAGCCGAACTCAGTGATCCACACTGGCCTACCTGTCTTCTGCAGGTCTGAGATTCGCTTTAGTACGTCTTCGCGGTTTCCAGAGTTGAGATACATGTTCAAGGCGACCATGTCAAAAGGAAGTTTATCCCACTCTACGTCCTCCCAAATTCCCGCTGCATAGGAGATCTTGCCGCTGAATACTGCTCGGACGCTATTGGCAATCTTTTCGAGATAACGGTTCAAACGAAGTTGGGTCGTCTTTTTTCCCAGATCTCTCCTGTCCTCAGCCAAGTCCTTCGTGTCCAAAGTGAGTTCATTTGCCACGAATAGTACTATGCTAGCGGAGGAGTGAGCTGAGTTGAGAAGGTGCTGAGCTCTCGTCGCGAAGGCTATTACCTTCCTCTCCGTTTCCTCACTGTCCGAGCCAACATATCTTGGGGAGAGAGCTATGACCTTGAATCCTAGAGAAAGAGCTCTTCTCGCGCACTCTAACATATCTATATCGAAATCGCCGAAGATCCGGATTGCGTTGCAGCCTACTTCTCTCTTGATGGTTTCGAGATCCTCCATCATTTCTTCAACTTCAGGTGGCTTGAAAGCCGGCTGCCATGAGAAGATGCCGGTGCTATAGCATATTCCTTTGATGGGAATGAGTAGTTTTCTCTGTTGATACATTGAGCTTGATTCCACACTTACGATTCGCTCGAAAGAACTCTGAAATCTTCCGTTAGACACGACCAGTTGGACAGAATGGTTTCCAACGGACAGCTTTCCCGAGTGGTCTCTGCTTGTGTTCACAAGTCTGCCGTCAATGAACCAGGCGTGTGTCAGAAGATCCCTGTCAAGGTCCGTTGACATGTCGAGGAACTTTATCAGGGTTTGATCCGTGGGATTTGTGTATCTCGGCCTGATTTCGAAGTATGGCTTCGGTACGGCACTCCTTGGATGCAGGAAGAAGGCTAATCCTAGCAGAATCAGAACCACTATGGAAATGGGCATTAGCTTTGTCTTCAAGATCCTATGAGTTTTCATTCTGGAACAGATAACTCCATCTGTACGCCGTGTGCCTTTCTCAGCCCACCAACTGCTAACATTGCGACAACTCTGCCCAGGATGCAGAACTTACCTTCAAGCTGAGTTCAAGAATTCTTCAAGTTGAAGGATCATGGCAGGTATGAGGAGAGCAGTTCTTATCAGCGGGCTCTCTGTCACTTTGAGAAGAAGGATAGGTAAGAGGAATAGGTTCAGTGCAAAGCTGACCATTATGTAACGCGGCTCACTCTTATCCTTCGCCTTCATTGCCAGAGTTACTGTTGTAATTGCAAGAGCAACGGCTAATATCATGTAGGCTGGGTCGCCTAGTACTTGTGCGGCTATGCCTATGGTAGCTAAGTATGCCGTTGTGATGGTGAAAGGGATGGCTGGACGCAACTCGCTCACCCTAACGGGTGGGGAAATCTCAACAGTCTCGCCCTGGACATTTCTCTGTTCAATTCATCTATGACAGCTTCTGGTTCCGCGTCTATCGTTGAAACATCGTTGGCCGTGACTTCGGCGAGCATCTTTCGATTCTTCCTGTAGTCAAGATAGCACTCTTCCAAGTTAAGTCTGGTTCTCCAAGGAGCACATATCTGAACCGCAACCACTCTGTGCCCCTTCCTCTGGGCGACTCTGGCTCCTTCGATAAGTCCGTCCAATTGAGATTGAAGGTCTGTAAGCACTACGATGAGGCTGGGCGTTCCTTGCCTTGTGGATATGACTGTGAACGCTCGGTATGCACCCTGCCCTTGAAGCTTCTTGAAGAACACTGTTCGGAACTGCCTGAAAAAAGACAGAAGCTTTTCAGAAAACCACGCGGACTCCTTCTGTCCTTTCAGAACCTCAAGCTGCTTCAATGCTTGGTGAATTGTTCGGAGAGTCCTCGTCCGCCTCGGTTCAGGTTGCTCGCTCTCTTCTAGCCTATGGCCGAGCTGCAAGAGGAGACTCTGTATTCGTGCAGGTTGCGTTGTCCGACTGCTTGGCTCCATATAGGAGTGCACGTTGTCCTCCGAGTACGGGATCAAGCTGACAGGGTCTCCTCGCGCTATGGCAATCTCGGAGAGCAGATATGCGACTGCCGCAGCCTCGTCTAGTCGGGTTCCGACATAAGCAGGCCTGTTCATTCCCTCACCTACGTCCAGCATGATTACTATCGGGATATTCGTCTCAGCGTGGAATTCCTTCACCATCAACTTGGTGAGCCGCGCCGTCGCCTTCCAGTCGATCCTATGAACATCGTCCCCTGGCTCGTACTGCCTTGTACCTGCATATTCTGTCCCAGTAGGACTAGTCATCTGGCGATGCGCTCCTCCTCCATAGAGCGCCATAGGTGTGAGGCCTTTTCTTGGGAGTGTTGTCGGATACACTTCCACGGAGGCTTCGAGGGGGAACCTAACTAGACTATTGAAGAGGCCTCGTTGGTCCGATATTCTCAGGGCTATGGAATCTATGCCAAGCTTGCCTCCAGTAAGCGTCATCAGTTCTTGTTGAAACACAAACCTCTGCTTCGGCAGAAGCTTAGCTCTCCAAGGCTCTTGATCCACCACCTTGATCGTGGGCGAGGATACTTTGCATTCGAGTCCCAACACTCGGATCGGAGCGTTGACTGGGTTCATGACCGCGACACTCATCTTTATTGGCCTTCCTACTGGCACTCGCCTTCTCTCCGTAGTCGCGCTCAGCAGCAAGGTCGTCTTGAGAACATTGAGTTTCCTACTGAAGCCTATGTATGAGTAGGCCAGATATGCTGTCAAGGAGGTTGAGGCTAGAAGGTAGGAGTAGTCTTGGCTCAGGTGGGCTAGGACTGCTAGGATAATTGAGACAACGATGAGCTGGAGAGACGTTGTCGTTGTCTCGATGCCCGAACGGGGGAGCCTCATCACGCGACCTCGGTCTTCGGTATCGGTACATTTGAGAGTATCTTTTCGACTATGTCCTTAGGCTGAGTGCCTTCCGCCTCAGTCTCCGGGGTCAGCGCAAGCCTGTGATTCAAGACCTTTGGCGCGACATATTTCACGTCGTCAGGTATGACGTAGTTTCTCTTCGAAGTGAGGGCTCGAGCCTTCGAGGCCTTGTAGAGGTGTATCATCGCCCTTGGGCTTCCTCCATACTTCAGAGCAGGATTCACACGTGTTGCACTGATGATATTGACGATGTAATCCTTGATTTGCGGAGCTACATGGACGTTCTCGGAGCAGGATATCAACTGAAGAATCGACTCCTTGTCCAATATCTGGCTGACCTCTGACTTCTCAATGGCGTGCAGGTTCTCAAGGATCTGGAGGTCTTCTCCACCGCTCGGATAGTCAACGTTCAGCTTGAACATGAACCTGTCCACCTGCGAGGTCACTAGCGGATAAATCCCTTCAGTCTCAATCGGGTTGACTGTGCTCAGAACCATGAAAGGCCGGTCTAATCGATGAGTCTTCCCCTCTATCGTCACTTGCCGCTCCTGCATCACCTCCAAGGTGGCTGACTGAGTCTTAGGCGTCCCCCTGTTGATTTCGTCTATGAGAACCACGTTCGAGAAGATCGGTCCTCTCCGAAGCTTGAACTGTCCCTTTCTCTGGTCGAAGATGTAAGAGCCGAGTACGTCCGCTGGGAGAATGTCAGGTGTAAATTGAATTCTGCGGAATCTGCAGCCAAGAGCATGAGCAAAGGTCTTGGACACATATGTCTTCGCAATTCCAGGGACGCCTTCTAGTACAACATGTCCCTCCGCCATCAAGGCAATGAGAAGATCCTCCATCAACCCCTTCTTGCCAACAACTGTCTTCGACATCTCTCCGATGACCCGCTCAGGAAGCTCCATAGCCAGAGGAGGAATCTCAGACACGCCTTTACTCACGGAAGCCTCTCCCCTTACTCCGAGCTATATTTCTCTCCAAGTATTCCAATATTTCCCTATCCCAGTCCGGATGTTTTCTGGCGACATCCTCAGCATCTTCCAGCGACAGACTTGACTTCGCAGCCTCCCAAGGTTCATCTCGCAGACCCACGTAGATTGAAACAAGGCATACCGCGACCAAAGCTAAAGTGAGCCTAGTTTCGATTTGAATCCTCGCTGTTCCTAGGTTCGAGAAGATCTGCCTTAAGGCTTGCCTAAGAGAAGTCCCAAAAGACTCCCCGAGGTGCCCCTCGTCAAATAGAAGCGTGAAATGCTCTGCGAGCCCTCCTGAGGCATTCACGATGTCAAGGAAGAGTTGCTTGTTATGCTTCTCGTCAAGTAGGCTGTTCGTCAGCATATCCGGGCTTGAAAGCAAGACTAGAATGCCTTCACCCATCCTCACCGTCGCTAGAACAGCGAAAGGTCCCTGCTCCTCTTCAGCATCCTTCCTACCATTCCTGTTCCTGTCCAAGAAGCTGTACGGCGACGTGTAAGCCAAGGCTTTGACAGCGCTCTTGTCGGCGATTAACAGCGCTGTAGGATTTCCCAGGAGAAGCTCCTCAACCCCACCTGTCAGATCGTCTCGAACCACATCATAGACAAGTGGAAACTGGGGCTGCTTGCTATAGAAGAGCGGATCTTCCACATAGGCTACGGCGAACCTAGCTGGAACACCCAGCTGCTCGAGGAGGGAGTTCCCACCTCCAAAGCTGTCTGCAAGCAGGATAGTTCCCCCTCTCCCAAGGAACTGCTTAAGCAGATCTACTTCTCCGCGGCTGAATGATTTCGCCGGGCTGACGACTATCACCAGCGCCTCCTTCGGGTGCACCTCACTGATCCTTCGCAGGTCTCTCTCAACAGTACCGATAGTTACATCGCGCAGCCGGCTGCAGCCATTCCAACCAGAATTGTCTAGGAGATAGTCGTCTGTCACAGGGTAAGCAGAGCACGCAGCGATTGAAAGAAGCACTCCCATCAAGAGAGAGAACGCTGCGAGCCGCCTCTGCCGGATTTTCATGACTGCTAAATCTTCCTCCCAAGTTCATGGAAGATAGTTTCAGCCTCCGAGATAGCTTGTTCACTGTCTTCGATTGTGAATGGGTGTTCGCTGTACTCCGCGATCTCATAGAGTTGCGTCAGCCCGCGAAGATGCATGTCCATGCTTCCAATCAAGACTTTGACCTCTTCAAGGAACTCCAAGTGAGTCTGCGAGGGCTTGGATTCATAGCCAAACAGATACTCGATCAGGGCTTTCACTCTCGCGTACGCTGCTCTGACTTGGTCACGGCTGTTTTCTCTGCTTCTTATCCACGTCGAATCTAGAGTAGGAGGAGGCTGAGGCAGAAGCCTAGGGGGCATCGTCTTCACTCTGACTCTCGGCTCCCTTCTTGAAACCGGGGTTCTCAGCGCTACCAGTATGCAGACTACAATCGCAACAATTGAGAAGGCAACCGTCACTGAGTTGTAGACGGTGACTCGTACCGTTGCTTCGGAAGACTCATACCAGGGGGCAGACGTCATCAGAGCCACAGTTAGGTTTTGAGTTCCACTCATCATCATAGGAACCAAGAACGTCACAGCGTAGACTCCTTTCTCGTCAGTTTCGGTTCGGGAAACCTCGCCTCCTCCCAGAAGGATCAGAACAACTTGTTTCTCAACTTGGCTTTTCTGGTCATACTCTAATAGCCCTTCTACTGAAGCCGGTCCTCCTGAGAAGAGCCATGACCTGCAAGCTGTCACCATGACCCTCGTAGGCAAATAGTAAAGCTCAATCTCCCTCTCCTCGGAGGTTGCCTCAGAATACCTGTCGGTCTCCGGCGTGAAGACAGTGCGTAGCAGGTAGGTTCCACTGGAGGTTGGTCGGCGGAAGACGAAGTTCATCTCATACCGTCCATTTCCCCGTGTCGTCGTCTCATTCAGAACCTTTCCTCCTACGACAAGCGCAACTCTCCTATTCTGAAGAGGGATACCGTCGAGGCCGGTCAAGACTCCCGAAACGTGAACCTGTTCCTCAACATGAACTCTCGCAGGAGATAACTCAATGCTCAGCTCAGGCGAATGATAGAGTACATGAAGGATGAGGGTGCTTGACAGTGAGGGTCGATATGCCTTCTCGTCGTCGTCCCGAGGAAGATATCTCGCGTTGACAGCTAATTCCTTTCCAAAAGTCTGGCTGACGAACAAGTCGACTACGAATTTTCCCTCTCGATCTGTGACTACTTCTTGCGAGAGCTTATCTCGGATCATGACTTGAACGGTTCTCTTTCTGAGAGGGCCCACTTTATCGGTCAGGAGACCAGTGAACTTCACAGTGCTCTCCACCCAAGCCGTCGAATTGGATAGCTGAACCGTGAGATGCGTCGGCTCTCGCATGTCCATCTCTTTCGTCGCATCCTCCAAGATCCTAACCTGGTTCTCATATTCAGCAAGTGTCGAGGTAAGAATCCGGAGCAGGGCGGTCTGGCTTCCGACATCAACGTGGTAGGTTGCCTGGATCCTATCGATTGAGAGAGACACCGCATGGAGCTTGCCATAAGTTTCGTCGATGGCGGTTCTTGCTTGAGCGATCTTCACTCTTGCTTCGTCGAGTTTCCCATTGCCAAGAAGTATCTTTGCCTGTTTCAGATTCTCCCTTGTAACGTTCAGGCCATCTACCGTCTCGCGAAGGAGCGTAAGATACGTTTTGAACATGTATTCCAGATTTGGCTGTCTCTTCAATAGCTCCACGACGAGGCGCGTAGCATTTTCATAGTCGCCGCGATGGAGAGGCGCACCCAACTCCGCCGCGAAGGAAAGGAGAAGAGGCGCGTTAACCATCGTGTCAGCCATGTTCTGATGGTTCGCACGCGAAAGGCCTGGAGGCGCGTAGCGACCCACTTCACGGCCGAGAAACTGGAGAACAGGCATCGAAATAGATATGGCGACGACTAGCACGAGGGTCACGGCTTCCAGACGTGGAATGCGGAACGGAATCCGAAGATTCATCAGTTAAACCTCGTCGCAACCGGATATGCAGCGGATTCTCATCTCAGGATCTCTATGACTCTCAAAGCAACTATGTAGATGAATCCCACGAAGAAGCCGAGGGCTATGGCGTTCATTCTCGCAGCCAAGCTTCGCCTGAAGGAGGTTAAGAGTTCGAGAAGCGTCAGAAATTCTATGGTGAATATTGAGTAGAAGACCTCAAGCTGAGTTACGCCGATGGCTCCAAGAAGGATCGAAGTCCCGAGAGTCATAGCGGCGTACAAGAGAAAGCATCTCTCAATCATCCGCACTTCCTCAGTCTCCTTCCAATAGCTTCAGCTCTATGCTGACTTTTCGTCCCGCGAGACTTGAGATCTTGACGACTGAGACCGGTCTCTTCGCGGCCTTGGTAACGGCACATATGACCGCGCTACAGAGCGGACACCCCACCTGGCTGCAGAGACTAGGTGCAACCTTCGACTGCATCTGACAGAGCTCCTCTAACATGAGCGGCCCAACCTCGACTCGAACAGATCCATCTGTAGAGATGACTCGAACATCTTCAGCGATCTCAACCGCCTCCGCTAACCCAGTCCTCAAAACATTCCCGAGTTCGTCCAAGCTGACATTGTACAAGTCAATCCCAGATTCCTCTTCGATGAAGCTTAGCAGCGAGCTTCCTGGCGGAACAAGCACGATTCCACTTCGATGGGGATCCGAGGTATCCACAGTGAGAAGGCCATCAGCCTCGAAGCGTTTCGCGAGTATCAGAGACGCGTCAGGGTTTCGTATGAGAGGAAGAAACGCACGAGGCTGATGGGTTCCTTCCTTGGTGGGCAAGTAGATAGCTTTAGAATCGACTCCCAATTCTTCCAGCAGCGAATTGAGGTTGACCAAGCTTGAGATGCACAAAGCGCTGACTAGTTTGGGAGAGACCACCCTCTCAACGGGAATGTAGATGAGCAACAGCCCTATCAGGAAGCTCGCCAACCCAAGCCCGGCGAATACAGCCGCCTGAATCAGGAAACTTACAGTCGTGAGAGAGAGTCCGAAAGAGACGAACGCGATCCCAAGCCGTCTATACGGAGTAGTTGCCTGTGATCGCGACATCAGTCTCGACTCTTCTCAATCCTTCCGAACTGAGTCATATCAGCCTTTCTGACTTAGATTTCCTCTACGCAGTCCAGCAGGCAGGATGGAGACAGCGTCCAGATTCATAAAGGCTTCAGATGCCGCGCAAGGCATAGCCCAGCGTTACAAGGTTGCCAATACGGTGACTTCTGAACTACTGACTAGCAAGTTGTGACGCTCTAGGCGTTGGAGTATGGCCTTCGGGCCTGCCCATTGGTAGCCCCCTCCAAGCACGAAGCCTACCTGACGGTTCGTCGCCGTCACCAATAGGAGTTCACCGCCTCTAGGTGTGGCTGCGATAGATCCGAGACCGGCGAGGTGGCTCCTGCTCCTCGTTAGGTAGAACCAAAGGAAGTCGGCCCTTAAATCGCCGTGAAGCTTCATGCCCTCGGTTATCGGAACAACCTGTAGCATACTGGTCACCTCGGAACTTGAGTATGCCCCTGGACCTTTGAGCGCCATCAATGTACCAAAGGAGGAAGCGTAGATTAGGAAGACCGCGATCGCCGCCATCATGAACTTACCAGTCCTGAAGCGTCTGCATATGGTTTGCGCGGTGAAGGCTCCCCCTACCGCTAGGAGGATTCCAAAGTAGTGCAGAGCCTTGGTGAACACGACCAGCCCATCCTCTGTAAGGCTGAATGCGAACGCGAACATGATCCATCCAGCCGCTGGAACCGCAAGGCTCCTCGCCTCGAGCCTCTTCATAGCTGAGACAAGTCCGAGTATCGATATAGCCCCGGCGATAGCGTAGTTCCTATACTCTGGCAGGGTGATCGGTTCAGTAGGTGTGAGAACTGCCAAGACTCCTCCCCGAAGGATCAGGACGCATATGGCAAATGTTCCTGCAGCAACTATCGCCCTAACGCCATGTAGCTCCTTGGTTTCGCCAAATCCAAGGCTCCAGATAGATATGAGACAGGCTGCCAAGATTAGGACGTCACTAACGCTGAAGCTCGGGAACCAGAGACCTATGCTCCAGTAGATCACAAGGTTCCTCAGAACGAAAAGCAATAGATACGTTGCGCTGATGGATGCGAGCGTCTTCAAGCCATTTCCTCTCCCACGTAACAGGTCGACGGCTCTGTAACCTAGAAGGGAACAGAAGTACAGCGCAACGATCAAGGCTGCGAAGTGATGACCTAGAACTAGGCCGACTCCAAGCATAACGCCGGTCAAGTAGGTTTCCTTCGCCCTCCTCAACCTCAAAGTTGTGAACATCAAAAGAGTCAATACAAGATAGTAGCTCGCAGCCTCCTTCATCACAGCTCCCGAGAACGTGAAATAGGTGTACAATGGATTGAAGCTCAGGAACGTGATTCCGAACAGCGCCGCAGAACGCGACAAACCCATCCGTCTACACATGACATAGAACGGGAGCGCACCAAGGCCTGAAAGCACTGGCACTATCTGACTCGCCAAGAGAGGGCTAATACCTTGGATCATTATCGTGAGGGCAATCAGAAGGTTGACAAGTGGCCACTGCGTGTTGTACTCTCCAAAGCTGTAGCGTCCAAGTCGCACAGACTCCTCAGCGAATCTAATATGGACCCAAGCATCTCCTATGTATGGTGCACCATTCATCATAAAAGGTAGAAGAGGAACAATCAGAGCCAAAGGAACCGCGAAGACGAGGATAGCTAGTTGATTTCTCAAGGCAAAGTCACTGGAGCCGGCTCCTCAGCGAAGAGACCCGCATGCAATCTCACCCTCACTCTTCTAAAGCTCGCCGCGCGAGGTTCACTGAAGACGAAGCCAATCCTCCTAACAATAGCTATCCTCATCGCGATCAATGTGGGCCTGCACACGATGACCAACTCCTATGAGAAGGAGGTCACAACCCTTATGGCTCTATACGCTGGGCGTGAATATCTAACTGTTTCCGACAAGCCGATACCCGGGTCCATCAAGGTCGCGATCTCACCTTACAGCATCAATGACAGGAGAATACTCCTTGTCTCTTCTGACAACATCAAAACACTTCTCGCAGTCAGTGATGCAATGATCGATGGCGTTCTGCCAGTCAAGGCTGATGAGGTTGCTATGGGAGAATCCATCGAAGACTTCGCTGAGAGGAACGCAGTGACCGTGTACGGGCGGCCCTTGAAAGTTACAGGATACGTCAAGTCAAGTGACCATCTCGCATACTCAATAATCAGTCCCACGCAGATCAGTCCAACCGCGCAGCCACTATACCTCTTGCCACGTGAGGGTGGAGATGCAGAGGCATCCGCTCCAGCGATAAAACTCGTTACCAGATCTCTCTTTCTTGAAGTGCTAAGTATCATGAGTGGTATGAAGTATCTACTATACGCCACCTTGGCGTTGAGCTGCCTCTTCCAAGGATACAACTCCCTCATAGAGGCAGAACACGTGCTACAAGTCTTTGCCTCTATGAGCACACCTAGAAGGATAATGAACGCAAGCATATTCCTGTACGCCTGCGTGATCTCGATCGGCGGAGCAGTTCTTGGTTTCTCGGTCGGAGTATTCACACCAGGCCTGCTGTCCTCTCTCACATCTATATTCCTCCGACTGCCGCCCTTGAAGCCGCTCATAGACCTCAAGGTGGGAGATGACCTTGCTCTAGGGGTAGGCGCCTCTCTTCCAACCCTTTTCATCGGCCTCATGAGGGGGTATTCTCGGCACATTGCTTCTGATTAAAATCATGAGCGGGAGAAGATTGGCCGCGTTTGCGGCCGCCTTCATGGTATCGCTCTTAGCGGCCAACTTGACCTTCACACTGGTAGTCGGGTCTGCAAGTAGCCTAGGTCTTGTATTGAGAGGAGGGGAAAGTGAGGGCTTGGCGATACTTGAACGGAGTGCCCGCTCGATATACACCAGCCATATCCCAGCCAGTTTAGCAGCTAGCCTCAGCAAGCTGCCTTCCGTCCAGGCTGAACCTTTCACGGCTTCAGTCGGCTACGTGTCCGGCTCAATTCTGATTACGCGAGGCATACAATCCGCTCAGAATTATAGCAAGCAACTATTGTCCGGCAGCCTACCCTCCTCAGAAGGGCCTTGGATCATCCTAGGTGAGAGAGCCGCTCAAAGACTCGGGGCACACGTTGGCGAAACGATTCCAGTAGCAAGTTCACTTCGCAAATTAGTGATCCTGACGACCGTTGTGGCTATCTGCCGTTTCGGCGACATGAAGGATGACGAGGCTGTTGTTCATGAAAAAGTTGCTCGGCAGCTTTCCGGCCTGCCCCAAGGGATGGTGTCATCAATCATTGTTCGTGGCCTCAGCCGTGAAGCAATCGAGAATCTTCTAAGCAGGACCTATCAGCTGAGCGTCAAGTGCTCGTCTGCCATACCAGGAAACTTGGTTGTGCTAGAAGCAAACGGAGCACCAATCCGATCAGTCAAAGTAGTTCGAGAAATCGAGGAAAGCCTCGAACTACCTTTCGGATACTATACGATAACATTCCAGAGCCAGTTTCTCCTCTCGACTCTAGGGAGTGTTCTTCTCACCTCGAATAAGAGTTTCCAGAGTTCGGTGCAGGTCGAGGAGAACCCGATGCTAAAAGTGCCTGGGCCCAAGAGACCCGTCCTCCGCAAACCAGACGGGGTTGAAGTCCAAGCGGTTCGGCAAGGCGAGTTCTGGGTCTTCACGACTTCTCCGGGAATTTACAGGATTGAGATCGGGAGCGAAACGTTTACGTTTCCTCTCTTTTGCAGTGCGACGTTCGATCCCTCGGCAAGCGCGGGCCCCATGCATACGGTTCGCGTGTCTGTTTTGTGGAGTGACGGAAGTGAGGCAACAGACTACAACCTCGTCGTCAAGACTAGTGGAGGAGAGGTTGTGTTAGCGCGGCTAGGCTTGGGAAGCGAGACGAAGATAGATCTGCCGAAAGGCGACTATGTCATAGAGGCTTACAGGCTTCCGTATTCAGCCAACGCAGTTCTCTCAGTGCCAGCGGTTAGCGAAGTGAGACTCGTTCTGCCAAGCATTCAATGGAATATCGAGAAGCTTCCGTTCCAGTACTACACACTCATCAAAGCCATATCGGTTGATGAGATGTCAGGCTTCACATTGGCTTCGATCGCGGGCATCTCAACGACGCTACTGAGCGGACTGAGCCTCTCGATGATAGTTCTGTTCATTCTTTTGATAGTGAACATTCAGAACTACTTGTACATCTCAGCGAAGGGGAGACTGGCTCTGGTTGCTCTGCTTGGAGCTTCGAGAAGGTTTCTTCTGAAGAAGGTTGGGTTTCCGAGCCTGGCTTTGGATCTAGGTCTAGCAGCGATCGCTGCTGCCGTCTCATCTTCCTTGGCGGACCTAATCTTCCTGAACAGGTTGACTCTTTTCGGACACTCCATCATGGCGAATGTCGGAGCCCTGTTCCTTTTCTCGTGGGCTGTAGCAGCTTCGGCGTGGCTGTTAGGAAATCTGAAGCTGATGAGAATGTTGGCTCAGATGTAGGGATGTCAATTGTCGGAAGCACTGATCTTGAGAAACGTTAACAAGAGGTATCATGCGGGAGGCGGAATCGTTCACGCTCTGCGCAACGTTGACCTCATGGTTCCAACAGGAAGATTTCTCTGCGTTACGGGACCCAGCGGATCTGGAAAGACGACTCTTCTCAAAGTGTCTGCAGGATACCTCGCACCGGACGAAGGATACGTATGGGTCTATGGTCAGGACGTATATGGGCTACCTGTCGGGGAGAGATTGGCTCTCAGAAATAGGACCGTGGGTTTCCTCTTTCAAGAGGATCTTCTCCTTGAAGATTTGACGGCGTTCGAAAACGTGGAGCTTCCACTCATCATCCAGGGAGTCTCAGGGAGCCTACGAAGGGAAAGGGTTCGGCGTGCACTTGAATCTGTGGGTATTTTGGATTTGGCGTCCCGCAGGCCTGACGAGGTGAGTGGAGGCGAGAGGCGGCGTATCTCACTGGCTAGAAGTCTAGTGAATGGATGTGAGATTCTATTCGCTGACGAGCCCACGGGCAGCCTTGACACGGCTACTGCCAGCATGATAATTGATACGCTCCGACACCTGAACAGGTTCGGCATGACGATCGTTGCGGCGACTCATGACCTGCTGATAGCTGAAAGGGCCGACGAGAGAGTGAAGATGCGCGACGGCATGATCGGGGCACCCTCCTAACTCTAGCCAGCCCCTAGGGTAATCTTCGTCAGTCAACGTTGAGGCACGCTGGCACAGAGCGCAGTGACCGGTGTCATGAAGACCTAGGCAGGGTTGCGTTGAACCATATTTGCAGCCATGCCACCTTTCTCTCGGTGCCCGTCCCCCATCCAAATATCAAATGCTTGTCAACTGGATCCAAGGTCCATAACTCTATGATGATTCGATAGTTGTATCCATTTTTCGCATAGACCAGTTGAGGCTGAACATTCCGCTCGTTGATGGTGAGTTGAGAGAGATAATAGTAATCAGCCACCTTCACTACACTGTCGATCTTCCACGCTAGCGGAAACTGCCATGTCTCATTGTTGATTAGGACTCTGTGATATTCCGTCAAGACAGGTGAAGGCGAAGGCAGCTTGTCTTTCTCATTGGGTGGGTCGATGGTGGAGTTCGACAACTTGACCTTAAGGACTGCGTATCGGGTTGAACCCATGAAATTCGTGGCGCCTAGATACCATCTCACCCTTGCGCCCACCGGAATATTGGGATCGTTGTTGGGGTAGTATCGTTCAGCCATCTTAGTCTCACCTAGAACATAGATCTGAAAGAACTGCTCCCTTGGTCGAGGAGTCACCGAGACATATGCCAGCATTGAAAAGATCATTGTGGCTGAAACGAAGATCAAGATCGAACGTTTCAAGTCCTCAGTGAACCTGATCATTCCTGACTCTTCTCTTTTAGGCGAATCTCCATGCGGAAGATCTGTTCAATCTCACGTCTCCGCCACCATCGGTACCCAAAATGCAGCCCCACGGTTGCGAGGAGGGCCAAGGTTGGTGCAAGTGCGAAAGCGATTACGCGATTGTAGAAAGATTGGCGGGACGCCTCCTCCCGTAGCAGACGCGCTTGAGCTATGGTCTCGTCGCAGGCTACAGTAGCCTTCCCGAGAAGGTTTGAGGCCTCCGCTGAACGCCCT
>Ga0209725_1000960_pt1 | contig 16948 bp, 13 predicted proteins | sample I18A1metaG_FD_184145 | JGI IMG/M metagenome (GOLD analysis project Ga0209725, IMG submission 184145) | Lake sediment bacterial and archeal communities from Gulf of Boni, Indonesia to study Microbial Dark Matter (Phase II) - ​I18A1 metaG... | ecosystem: Environmental > Aquatic > Freshwater > Lake... | reverse complement strand
CATGCGGAGTGTGTGCAAACAACTGTTTGATCCCAGATCAAGAGGTGGGCTACTGCGGCCTCGTGTTCAACTCACAAGGGAAGGTCGAAAGAAGGGGAGGAACTTCCAACCGAGGAGTGCTTGAGTGGTATTATGACAGCCTTCCTACCAACTGTGTTGCGTGGTGGTTTTGTCCGGGATGCACTGGAGCCGGATCTCCCAAGTATTCGCACACTTCAGGAAGAGCTGAGAAAGGCTATGACAATCTGGCAGTCTTCTATGGAGCCTGCTCGTTCGACTGCCTTTTTTGTCAAAACTGGCACTATAGAAGACTTGCATTAAGCAACCTTCCTACTGTCAGTTCAGAAGCGCTAGCCTCTAAGGTGAGCGAATCCGTTTCATGTATATGCTTCTTCGGAGGAGATCCGTCGCCTCAGATGCCGCACGCATTAGAGACAAGTCGTCTGGCAGTGGCTGGGGCAGGGCGTGACCAGCGCATTCTGAGGATCTGCTGGGAGACAAACGGCCACATGAACCCTGACTATCTCGATCAGGCCATGGAACTATCTCTTCAGACGGGCGGCAACGTGAAGTTCGACCTCAAGTTCTGGACTGAAGGTTTGGCTCGGGGAATCTGCGGGATTTCGAACATCCACTCACTCAGGAATTTCGAACGAGCCGGAACAAAGTATTTCGAAGCGCGTCCCGATCTCCCAGTTCTCGCAGCCAGTACACTGCTGATTCCCGGTTATGTTGATGAGGCGGAGGTAGGTTCCATAGCCGAATTCATCTCAAGCATTGATGATAGAATTCCTTATACCCTGCTCGCCTTCTCCCCTCACTACATGATGACTGATTTGCCAACGACATCTCGGGAGCAGGCCTTGCGTTGTCGGGAAGAAGCTCTCAAGCACCTGAGAACGGTCAGAATCGGGAACGAACTTCTTCTTTCATGAGTCTGAGACAGACTAGCCCCAGTATGAGTGTAGGAAAGTAGAAAATACAGATTTCAAACTCGACAGCAAAGAAGGGTGTACGCAAGAACCTAGTGGACACAACTATCAGAGAACCCAGCGACATGACGGCAAAAGCAATGACCCAGTATTTTCGCTCACCCATACCGAGACCTCTCTGATAAGAGCGTCCAGAATGACACTATTTCTTAGATTGACCTTCAAGCAAGACTCTTAGCGGAATGTTCTGGCTTTCTCCGTCTGGAAGAGTCCTCCTAATGCTTATCGGAAGAACTCCCTGCTCCAGCTCCATGAGGGCAATGTCAATGGGTGATTTTGAGGACCGCGATACATCTATGAGCACGGGAGCACCCATGGATATCTGCAGAGCCCTGGCTCCTACAACCCTCGCCCTCTCGAATCGAGTAAGCTTCTTTGGGCCGATTAGCCGGATGGCCTTCGGTTTCCTTGAACTCAAAGGCGGATTCCTCACACGTCTGTCAGTAGGAACTTGCGCGGCCAGCCTTCTTTCTCGATCCTCAATTTGTCGTTGCCTCTCACGTGGACAACTGTTCCTCTTCCCTGCAAAATCTGAAAACCGCCGCGATTCGCGTGGAAGTCGTCATACGACTCAATGAGTCTGGCCTCTGGCGGAATTACCCAAGACACACGACAGAGCTGATATAAGGTTTACTGCGAACGGTTCTGTTAGAAGATGGAAAGGCGTGAACTCCCGATGCGAAATCGATTCCGGCTAGACCTCCACAATCGACATATTCAGCTTGCTTCCTATTCTAAGAAGAGTCTCACTCCAGTCACCATATGCCATCACGTGATGGTTACCCGTAAACTGAAGAAGCCGGTCAACACTCCCTGAGAGCCTGATCTTTGCCTGCGTTCTGCACAAGGAAAACTTGCCGATTTGAGACTCGAGAAGCTCTCCTCTCGCAACAACCATTTGAAGGGGGTTGAACTGTAGATTCGCGATGGTCAGGGGCAACCGTCTAAGAGGAACATCAAGGGATACCCCCTCACCAGATTCAAAATGGCTTCTAAGAATAACCCTGCCCCCGGCTTCGGCGAGGGAAGTCGCAGCAGTGCAATGTGCAAGAGTTATCGTGTTGAGGCTTCGATCAACCTGCACAAGGTTTCCGAGCCAGCTTGGTCCAACGAGTTCCTTGAAGATCATCATCAGGGCCGAGGATCGAAGGTCACCTTCGCACACTGACACTCTTCCTTCGTCAACCAAAAGAGAAAATGCCAAGCACGCAGAGGTGCCGGTTCTCTTGACAAGTCGAAAGCAATCAAGAGAAACCGCATCAATCTTGCCCTTGAGAAACAGAGACTTGAAAGCTAAGTACATTCTTGCGGATTTCTGCAGATCCTTTCTGCTAGGCTCCATCACCGAAGCCGTGGACAACTTCTCGTCCACGATCTTGGAAGCTTGATCATCGGTCTGACTTCTAAACTCAGATATCAAATCGCTAATGGGAATCTTCATCACTTCTGTGCCAAGGAGCTCAAAGAGGGCTTTAGCTTCATCCCCCTTATCGTCGAAATATTCTTCATCTCCTATCAGACCGATTCTCAACTCTCTTGTTGACTTCAGGAGACGCGATGCTCTTGCCTGGGCTATTATGCTCTGTGGAGCTTCATCCAGACTGTTATACGCGATCTCGCCGCGCCACGCCTCAATTCCCCTCAACTTCTCCCTTACGCTCAGCGCTGAGGATAGGCTGTTGACTTCGTCGTAAGCCCAGATGAAATACTGGTTGCCTGCAACAATATTCGCTGCAAGTTCAGATGTTCCGCCGCTCGCCAAGAATACCACTACTGCGTCGTATTCTTCTGTAGGAAAGTGAGGAATATCCTCAGCTTTCAATGCTGGCGATTTCCGTCCGAACACTTTGATTCCAGATCTCTGAAGCAGCTCTCTAGCAAGATTCACTGGCTCGATTGCTCTGTCCATATGCATCCTAGTTGCGAGAGGAATCATGAATACTGAGGGCTCGTCCATGTCGCATGATCTCCTATTTGATGATCACCTTCAGCTTCGCTTTCTTAAGCATACCTGATTATTGTGTGATGTTTTGCAGTCTGACGACCGATCGTGCTTTCTCGAAACCCTTTTAGACACAGTTCGCAGATCAGTTGCCGGATTGAGATGAGGAGAACTTGAGAGACCTCATCAAGCTGAACGAGCCACTAATAGGAAAAGACGAAATCGAGGCTGTTACCGCTGTCCTGAAGAGTGGAATTCTCACGCACAAGAGCGGAACAGGTCCTAGGGTCTTAGAGTTCGAACGGGAGTTTGGAAGGTTTGTCGGAGTGAAACATGCTGTCGCAGTGAGTAGCGGAACCGCTGCGCTTCACTGTGCTTTGCTTGCAGCCAGCGTCAAACGTGGAGACGAAGTCCTCATTCCTTCTTTCACTTTCGCAGCGACCGCGAGCTCTGTTTTGCTATGCGGAGCTAGGCCTAGATTTGCTGATGTCAGGAGTGATACATACTGCATGTCCTTAGATGAGGTGGAGAACTCGATCAGCAGGGAAACGAGGGCGATAGTACCTGTCCACCTTTACGGTCTGCCATGTGACATGGATCCAATAATGGAGATCGGCAGGCGAAAGGGAGTAATGGTGATTGAGGATGCAGCCCAAGCACACGCGGCAACGTATAGACAAAGGAAGGCGGGGTCGTTGGGAGATATGGCCTGTTTCAGCTTCTACTCGTCCAAGAACATGACGACTGGAGAGGGAGGCATGATCACGACGAACGATGATGACTTGGCTCAGATTCTCAGAATGGTGAGAACCCATGGAGAAGAAAGGCCCTACTGGGTTTCCAGGATTGGCAACAATTATCGCATGACGGAGCTAGCTGCTGCAATGGGTACCACCCAGCTGAGAAAACTCTCGTCTCTAGTGGAGAGGAGACGTGAAAACGCTAAGGTGTTGACGGAACAGCTTGGCACGTCGGGTAAGTTGATGACCCCGATTGAGCCTAGCGAAATGAGACATGCTTGGTATCTTTACACAGTTCGGGTCCGAGGCGCGAACGCAGGCAAGAGAAACAAGATTGTTGAGAAACTACGAAACAAGAATATTGAAATCGGCGTCTACTACGAAACTCCTGTTCACCTTCTTCCTCTGTACAGAGACGTTTGTGGTGGAAAGAGGGGAATGCTGCCTGAAACTGAGAGAGCTGCGAGGCAGGTATTCTCGTTACCTGTCCATCCAGCGATGACGCCTGAGGATGTGATGTATGTTGCCGATAACGTCAAGAAGGCAATCGCCTGAGCTTCTGAGAGACTATCTCTTCTAGAGTTGGTTTCGATCGTTCCTCTATTTCGTATCTCACTCTCACTGTCGGCCTATCGAGCTTCATGATCCTTGTGATATCTATTGGCGTTGCGACTACAATCGTATCACAGTCGGCCTTCGCGATTGTTTGTCTTAATTCACTTATCTGCTTCTCACCGTATCCCATTGCCGGAAGAACAGACTCCAGATGCGGATACTTCTGGAAAGTTTCTTTGATTGAACCTATAGCCAATGGCTTGGGGTCAACAAGTTGCCTTGCTCCAAACTTCCGGGACGCCATCATCCCTGCACCATAGGGCATGTCCCCATGGGTGACCGTAGGGCCGTCCTCCACGACGAGAACACGCTTGCCCTCAATAAGCTTCGGATCATTCACTCTGACTGAAGATGCGGTTTCAACGATAGGTGCGTCAGGATTCAGTTGTCTCACGTTTCTTCTCACAACTTCGATTGCATCTCGGGTTGCAGTGTCGACCTTGTTGAGAACTATGATGTCAGCCATCCTCACATTGACCTCCCCGGGGTAGTAACTTGTCTCGTGCCCAGGTCTTAGAGGATCTGCTACGACTATATGTATATCAGGCACGTAGAACGGAATATCGTTGTTTCCTCCATCCCACAATATTATCTCTGACTCTTTCTCTGCTGCTGAGAGAATCCTGCCATAGTCAACACCTGCGAAAACAACGTTTCCCTTCTCGAGATGTGGCTCGTACTCTTCACGCTCCTCAATAGTGCAGTTGTACCGATCAAGGTCTTCGTATATTGCGAACCGCTGAACTGCTTGGGCCCGCAGATCTCCGTAGGGCATTGGATGGCGGACTACGACTACTTTGCGATTCAGTTTCCGAAGCATGTCTGTTATCTTCCTGGCGACGGTACTCTTGCCAGCCCCGGTTCTTACTGCACACACGGAGATAACCGGCACCTTCGCATGTAGCATGGTGCTCCGCGGCCCCTGCAACACAAAGTCCGCTCCTGAAGCGAGAACAACAGATGCCTTGTGCATGACTTCTTGGTAGGAAAGATCACTGTACGCCAGCACCACCTGCATAGCCTGCAACCTCGATATTAGCTGTGTCAGTTCTTCTTCAGCGTGGATTGGGATCCCGCTCGGATACAGCTGTCCAGCCAGTTCAAAGGGGTAGACGCGTCTCTCTATTCCCGGGATCTGTGACGCCGTAAATGCCACTACCTCGAATCGGTCATCCTCCCTGAAGCAGACATTGAAGTTGTGAAAGTCCCTTCCAGCTGCGCCCATGATTATTGTCTTGATCCGCCGAGGTGGAAATGAATACATTCTGATTCCCACTCAGGCCCTACACGTCACACAGAATATTATAGGTTCTTAAGCTGCAAAAGCCCAGCGGACACAGGACAGCTTCAGGGCACACTATGTTTGGCGCGAATCTCGCCGGCCGTTCAAGAAGACAAGGAAGACGGATGAAATGCGGCAGAGTTCTATGGACAACACGATCCATAGTGGGGGGCTTCTCAGAGAAATCATCACTAGTGCAACTTGGGACATCACGATCAAGCCAAGAACAGCTTTCAGTGAGGACTCTCTGATAGAAAAACCAGCCAAGCCGACAGAGACGAGAATGGCCAAGGCAGTCTCTGTGGGCTGAAGTTGAACAAGGATGCTCATCGTTAAGGCCGCCACCACGTGAAGCGCTACCGTTGACACCTGAAAGCAGCCAATTTCTCTTGTCGCCCTCTCCGCTTTGTCGAATCTTCGCGCAAGTACAGAAGGCAAGAGCACCCCTGATGAAAGAACTAGGGCAAAGCCAGCCAAGTGTTCGCCGTGAAGATATGGGACCAGAGAAGATAGCAGTCCTAGGAAGGCCAGTGCAAACCGGGTCGTGACTGAAGGGCTCGCCAGAACAGCGACAACGGCTGATATCACAGATAAGAGAAGCAAGGTCTCAGATATCAGTGTCTAGGCCCCCCATATTTACATGGGAATTGACATAGTCTATGCTGAACATTTCGTATAAGCAATTCTTGTGCCGAGTACTGTTCACAATAGCTGTTGATGGTGATGGCGCAAGAGTTTTCTCGGTTCAAAGTGAGGTTTCTGCTTGACGGAGTTGGTGCGGCAACTGGTGAGCTTGTAAGATTCCTTGCTCCTCGTACTGTTGAGGCGTTGATGAGAGCAATGCCGCTTGAAGGTAGAGCTGCTGTCTGGAGGGAGGAGGTCTACTTTCAGACGAACGTTACTATAGGTGCTGAGAAGGAGAAAACAAGAGTTGAGAAGGGAACGATAGCGTACTGGCCGCTTGGCTCTGCTGTCTGCGTGTTCTACGGGAACTCGCAGCCTTACAGCCCGGTCAACGTCATCGGAAGGATCGCTGAAGGGTTGGATCTGTTCAGGGAAGTCAAGCAAGGAACGAGAATAACTCTTGAGAGCCTCTAGGCGGCCACTGCTCGGTATATCCTTATCCTTGCGTTTCCCCCGACAGGTACTAGAACTCCTCGTTTCTGTAGCTGCTCAAGAAGGTCCTTGGCGGTCCCAACTCGCACGTTGAATTGAGAGGAGACGGCATAGGGGGTTATGGCGCTCATCTTTGCGATCTCGCTGAGGAGCTTCGAGTCATCAACGCCCTGCAACTCTACTCCTCTCAGCTTCTTTTCTACTGGCCCCGATTTCGCCTTACCTTTCTTTGGCTGGCCTGACTCTTTTTCCTGCGTGACTTGTGACTTCTCCATCTGAGCTAGGCTCTTCTTCTTTGCTCCTCCGATCGTCTATACCTCCGTTAGGTTGGTAGACGATCGAACGGACAGATAAAACTGTAGCGGTCCTGTTTTGGCGAGGTCGTTGGATTTTTGCGGCGTACACCAAAGCCGCAACAGAGGCTCAGCAATCAACGGCGCGAGGCTTGGACCACTGTCTTGAGTGTGCGGACATTGCCAACATTAACCCCATGTCTTGCTGACGAGCTCCAGAACTGTCAAGGGCTTGAGTAGTCAGTCGCGCCTCGGGCAGGTCATTCTTTCCACATGCCTCAAGCCGTGTCTCTGTTGTCTGAGGGTTGGCCGATTCTTGGTCTTCGTTTCCTCTGGACAGCGATTATTAGCGCCAACATTATGAAGAGACACATGGCTGTCCATATGGCCGCAATGGTCAACTGGTCGAACTCTGTGCGAATCTGCTCCTTCCATTCTGCAACAATCGTCATTGGACGTTCGACGACCACAGAAATGGACTCTTTCGGAGGAACCGTGGGGCGGTATTCTTGCGGCTCTACTATCCACCTATCGAATACATACTCTGATGTCCTCTTGAAGAGTAGCATGAATCGAGAAGATTCTCCAATTACAACATGCTCAACCGAGATCATAAGCTGGCTTCCTACACTAAGCTCAAGTGTTGCAGCCACCCCTCCGGACGCAAGAACTCTGGGAATACCGTCAATCACTACGTTTGTAGATATTGAAGAGGGGATTCCTACTAGAAAGAATTTGATAGGATACCTAGACGCACAGATCGTGACAGCCCTTTTTGCATCGGGTTTTCCAAACCCCCAAATGTAGGATCCGTTCATGTTGATCTGGCCTGTGTGGGAATCCTGCCTGGCGGCGATCCTCAATATCTCTCTAACACTTGAAGAAGAGGCGTGAGGGTTGCATTGCAGGATTAGTGCTACGACTCCTGTGATGTGTGGTGCAGCCATGCTTGTACCTTGCTTGATAGAATATGCATCGTCAGGATCTCTTGCAGATCTGGGAGAGTCCGCTGATCTGGACGAGATAATCCCTTTGCCCGGGGCAGCTATCTCTGGTTTCAGTCTGCCATCTCGTGTGGGGCCCCAAGAGCTGAAGCTTGCAATGTCTCCTATATTCTCGCCACTTGTGTAGTTGTCTTCGGTTCCGTTCATGGTTGTCCATCGCATGCGTGTCACGTATGCGCCGACCGTGATTACGTTTCTACCGGTTCCAGGTACATTGACAGTCTTGTCTCTGGTGATCTCGTATCCGGAGCCTAGAAGGAACTGTCCTTTCGAGCCTAGCCACGCATTCCAACCTCCTTCGTCGCTTACCGATCTTCCCTGTATCGTGATCATCCAAGCTTCACCCGTTAGGTTCATGGAGGAGCCTACACTCAGCTTCCAAGCCTTTCCGCTGGCCTCGATATCGTGACTCACGTGTACTGTGCCGCTTTCCATGGAGACGCCCTCTTTTGGCGTAGAGCCATTGATGACTAGGCCACTTGGAGATCTGATCGAGAGGTCAAAAGCGTTAGATGTAGAGTACCACACTTCAAGATATATCTCGTCTTCATCGCTTTCGGGCTGAACCGAAAGACTGGCGGACTCCCCCTCTTTGAGCTTTCCTTCAGCGTGGGTTTTCTTATCACCCTCATTTCCAGCCGAGACAACCACAACAAGTCCTTCTGAAACAAGATGGTCCAGGGCCCTCTCGACAGGTGAGGAGCCATCGTGTCCGCCAGCATTGCTTCCTATGCTGAGGTTCACGGCTGCTCTCTTCCCGAGAAACTTGGCTTTTTCCCAAATGTAGTTGACTCCATCGATTACCTCCGCCCACCTGAACCTCCAGCCCTTCCGTGTGTTGAAGCCGCTCTTGACAACGATCAGCAAGGAGCCGGGGGCCACGCCAACATATCTTCCGGTCAAGCCGCCTGTTGCAGATGCTATGCCAGCGACGTGAGTTCCATGGCCGATTTGATCCTTCGAATCACAAGCGCCCGCCTCTATCTGCTCTCTGGTCCATTCCGTTCCGTATCGGTATCCTGCAGGTTGAACTCCTGTGGTCGTTTGATCCCAAAGGTAAAGGATCTTTGATGACCCGTTTTCAAATCGGAAGTCCGGATGCTTCAAGTCAATTCCAGTGTCTACGATGCCAACTATCACGCCAGTGCCGTTCAGAGGCGCTTCTCTTCGTTCCGCGGTCTTCTTCCCGATATCAACTCCCCAAATCTCGGGAACGCTGACATCCAAGGCTGGCGCTCCATAGCCAGATTCCACACGAGTCACAAAACCAAGGTTCCCTAACCGATAGATACGGGCCCTGACCAGACGCACAGTTGCTATGTTGCCTATTACAGTGCTTACCTTGCCGATGCGGTTCAGCTGTTGAATCTCTGGAAGAGACAAGCCTGAACTACCTACGACGACCACGGGAACCTCATCGTTCTCGTTGCTCGAGATGTCTTCGGCTTGCGTAAGCAGTCTGCCATCTACACAGGCGACGTTTCTGGTTGGAACACTCGCCAATGTCGATATGACCGCCGAAACGAGAACTAACGTAAGAATGGTCGTCCTCGCAACCAAACGAAGAAGCGCTTGGCCCATGTCAGACACCAAGAATGCGCTGAATGAGATCCCGCATCAGAAGATCACGTTCCTCCAACCGGCCTCTCTTTGGCGCCTCCTATATTACCCAGCTGCAAACTTCGGTCCACACTTCACAACGCTATTCGTTGGCTAGGGGCCCATTTCTCTATTTCGCATGCTGAGGTGCATAAGATATCAATCAAGGCATGCCCCTCTCTCAACATATCTGAATGTGTTAGCCAAAGTTTAGGGATGTGGGAACTTGTTTTCATATCTACAAAGCGATTCTCGGAGAGAGATTTTACACAAATGTGTTGCAAACTATCTTATCGCTAGGAAGCAAGTGATTCGCTAACGACCTCGTGAGGCGCTTCTATGAAATTGGTGACAGTGAAGCTTCCGGAGGCGATCTTGGATGGGCTGGATGAGCTAGTTAAAGCTGGGATGTACCAGAATAGGAGCGCAGTGATTAGAGCTGCAGTCAGGGACCTCCTGAAGAAGGAGCTTTGGAAATCTGAGGCTGATTGACTATTGCTTCTGTGTTTTCGACGTCACCTGGCCTGATAGCGGCGTGGCGCAATCCCAGCGACTTCAACCCAGACCTATCGGTTCGAAGCTTGATAGCAATCTTCGAAGAGACATGTTACTGTCTTGCTTTCCCGATCGATCCTTACCCAACCATTGATACTTCTTTGGGAACGATAGGGAAGTCTTCTACACCTACTATCTTGACGTAGAAGTATTTCGCGTCGGACGTGTTGTTGGAGAATTCGAGTTTCTCTCCTGCTGGACGCGAGGCAGCATATTTGATGAATGGAGCATTCAAAGGCTCGTCCCTAATCACATAGAAGAACACAGGTAGCGCGTCCGCTTCGTAGTAATGTTCAAAAGGAATGCATGTCCCAACTATGTGTTTTCTGTTCCGCTTAAACTGCCAAAGAGGGAATATCGTTCCTTCTCTAAAGGAGAGGGGAAGTAGAATCCTCACTATGGAGTTCAGGTTCTCAACCTCAGTAAGCATAGGCTCAGGCGGAGATGGATGCTCACCCCTGAGAGAATCTTCGAAGAACTTGGGTGTCTTCTTGACCTCTACAAAGGATCCGTACTTGTACCTTGTATCATCGACATCGTCACAGAAGGCTACCTCCTCACCTTTCGGCGAGTCACTCTTGTATGCGAGGAATGGTTTTGGCCTCTGATCAGAATCGACATATGCTAGGAGAGGAAGATCACCGTTCCAGTACATATACGCAGTGAAAAGGGCTAGGATGTGTCTTCCTCCGAATTGCATGTGCCAAAGGATCTGGGATCCTTCGCTCAAGGCTAGACCTAGTCTTGCAAAACTCAGCAAGTCTTTTACTCGAACTGGAATTGGTGGCTTACCGACTTCTGGCAACCCATGCATCACATATTTCACCGCAACCTTGTTGCGTTCACATTGATGTTTCAGTGCTACGTATGAAGCAAATAAACTATCTCGTTGAAGGTCATAACAAGGTCGTTGATCGGTTTCAGAATCGCGACGTTGTTGTTCGCAGGTGATCCTGGCGATCCGCGTTCGCTTGACCATTGAATGGTCTCATTTGACCCGACGGAGATACTGACGAGCTTATCGAAGTGTTAGAGAGATGGCGGGGATTTCGAGAGAAGTTCCATGAATCGAAGGCAGTCCTTCGCCATAGTCATGTTGTTAAACATCACATACGTTTGCTTTACGTCCAGCTTCTTCACTCTTTCAGTGAGAATCTCCAAATCCTTGTCGACATAGGAATACTTGTAGCTTAGTTCCTTGGGTAGCCCATGAAGCCTTATGTAAACTATGTCTCTCGATGATTGGGGTTGTCTCTTGAATATGTCAACCACATGGACAAGATCCAGCTCTGTGCATAGGGTCTTGACGAACTCTGGATTGTCATGCCAGCTATTGTGGCGAGGCTCCCAAGCAATGGCCAAGTCCTCCCTTGGAGCCTTGTCAAAGAATCTTCTCATGTTCCCTACATTTTCCTTGTTGTAAACAAACGAAGGAGGGCACTGAACCACGCATATTTTCGAATATAGCTGTCTGCATATTTCTAAGGTCTTCTTCCATGCCTCTAGATTTCTTGGAGTGGGTTTCAGATGGCCGTAGTGATGCATCTCCCATTTGTGTGCGACCGCCCCCGCGTGTCGCCACGTAGGACTTGTTCGCGGATGTGTCACTGCCTGCCAAGCCTTCACCACGAACTCAAACCATTCAGGTGCTTCTCTTCTCCATCTCTCCGCCGTCTCAATCTTGGGCAATCTATAGAATGTTGACTGAAGTTCGACTACGTCGAAGAGCTTGTAGTACGTCTTCGCCCCACCTTTGACTGCGAACCCGCAGCAACCCGCCTTAATCAATCGCCTCTCAAGACTGTAATAGACACGGCCAAGAATAAGCTGTGCGAACAACCTGAGAATCATATGCTTGACTCGAGTCAAATCGTCTTGTAGAAGGATGCCACCATCGCCATTCTGATGCTTCTAGTCCATTGTGTCTATCGCCATAGGCGTCTTCGCTCGATGTCCGGAAGCGCAATAAGCTATTCAAGGCAAATAGTGTAGTCACTACTACCATCAGGACACACTAAGGAGCAGCTGGCAAGACTAGCCATTGAACGTGCTATGGCCAATGAACTCTGCAATAGTACTTGCGGGCGGGCGTTCAACTAGGTTTGGCAGAGACAAGGGACTCTGGGCGATCGGCGACCAGACATTGGTCGAGCGTGTTCACGGTAGAATCAGGAATGTTGCGCAAGAAGTTGTGATTGCTGTTGGTTCCGAGAAACAGAGACAGACTTACTCACAGATCATTAGCAACTGCGTCTTCGCTGTTGATGAATCACCTGGAATGGGGCCGCTAGGTGGCCTGTGGTCAGGGCTGCGAAGAGTGACGGGCAAGAAGGTTGCGGTAGTTGGCTGTGATATGCCCTTCATATCTGCAGAGCTGATGAGTCTTCTCTATGACTTGTCAGAGGAATATGATGCAGTGATTCCCAGGTGGCCAATCGGTTACATTGAGCCGCTACATTCTGTGTATGATGTCGGCGGCTGCCTGACGGCTACGCGCAAGGCCTTGCGAAGCGGACGACATGAAATCAGGGCCATGATATCGGGCCTCACGACAGTTCTATACGTGTCGACGGAGGTAATCAGGAAATCTGAGCCAGACCTCAGAATGTTCACCAACATAAACAGTCGAAGAGATCTTTTGCATGCCAGGCGCATCATGAATGCGTCGTCAGGCAAGAAGTCTGCCGTAACTCGGTAGGCTGCCCCTGACGCCCATAACATGCAAGGCCTTCCAAGCACTAGCCGTGTTACTTGACACAACCGGCTTGCGTAGCTCAGTCTCGAGCCTTCCCACAACCTCAATCGTTCTCAAATTCGTGCAACTTATGAACACTCCATCGGAGGCATCTGTGTGTACCTTCTTTGCCAGTGCGTACGCAACCTCAGGGGGTTGCGAGCCAATATCCAAGTTCCCGGATAGACCAAGACTGCCCACGCTGAGGATCTTGAAGCCGCTGTCCGTGAGAAACCGTCGTTCAAGAAGTTCAATCTCTCTTGTGTAAGGAGTTGCCACGGACAACTCTTTCATGCCCAGCGCGTCAAGTGCTTCAACGACTGCTCCCGCAGTAGCCATAGCGGGAATTCGTGTCTCACTTTCGATTCTTCGGACTATCTCTTTATCGTGGCCGATACCTCTGAATAGGCTTCCGCTTGTACATCCGAAACATATTAGATCGACACCCGCGTCACATAGCTCACTCGATGCATCTTCTGCTTCTTTCTCCATTGCTTCAAGCTGAGAAGTTGTTACGTTTCTGAGCCGAATCCGCGCTGAATGGATCGTCGCGTATCGTGACATGATGCGGTTGAACTCAGGCTCCATAGTTGTGTTAGAAGACGGAAGAATAAGACCAATCCTGCGCATGTGACTTACCCGGTTTGTTGACTCGCGTTAACTCGCTGATTAACCTTGCCAGAACACAAAGTAAGTCTAGAACTGAGAAATCCTAGTGGCTTCAGTAACGACAGCCCTTCTGGCCGCAATGCCAGCTCAGACAGAAATGATGTTGTATGCGTTAGGCATGCTAGCTTATCCCGGGCCTGTTGAGTCGTTTCGACCAAGATCCATTGTATTCTCTTTCGCAGAAACGGGTTCTTCTTCGCGTAAACCAAGCTTGAGAATGAAGATGGAGTAGGGTATGCAGGATTGGCTTGCCGAAAGACTGATGCATGAGGTGAATCAGTACGGCGATTCACTCTTGCTTCGTGCTCTCAGTTGACTCGTTTTCTTGAGATCAACCTTCTCACCCACAATGACGACCCCGTATTCTTGACGTGCTTGGTCTGACGAGACGTAGCCATTCTTGACATCTTCAAGCACCGACAAGGAATCCCTTTCCATGGGGTCTCCGTAGCCCCCTCCCCCTGCAGTCCTGATCATGAAGGTGTCTCCTTTCTCAATTCTCGTGGTCTGCTTCGATCTGAGCCTCACTTCTTCTCCGGTAGCCTTGACTACTAATGCTTCTCCAAGCTTTCCGTTTCCCCCGCCGGAGAGGCCCCATGGAGCTATCTTGAATCTCTCTGATATTACTGACAGAACTGCGGAAGGGGATAGGAGTCTCCAAGCCCTCTCGACTCCGCAACCTCCTCTCCACTTGCCGGGCCCACATCCGCCGCTTCTAACCGCGTACATTTCGAAGAGTATCGGATAATTCCTCTCCATCGATTCTATAGGCGTATTCATCGTGTTCGTCATGTGGGTGTGAATGGCGTCGACTCCATCTAGCCCATGTCTGCCGCCATAGCCACCGGCAACAGTCTCGTAGACTGACCAGGTTTCGCCTTTGTCGGTGACTCCTCCAAGTGTTATGTTATTCATTGATCCGGTGCATGCTGCGCATACCTTGTGTGGCATCGGTCCGGCGAGAGCTTTCAATAGTACGTCAACGTTTCTCTGCGAGGTTTCGGTGTTGCCCGCACTTACTGGCGCGGGCATCCTGGGGTTGAGTATCGTTTCTTCAGGTATGTTTATCGAAATGGGTTCAAAGCATCCTTCGTTCATGGGTATGTCAGGATCGGTGACGCAGAGTAACGTGTAGTATATTCCTGCAATTGCGACGCCGTATGCAGCATTTATGGGACCGTCGACTTGCCTACTCGTGCCTGTGTAGTCAAAACCTATCCTTTCCTTCTTAATGGTGATTCTGACATGTATTCTTGCAGGCTCATCTTTGGGACCTATGCCTTCCATCCAGTCCTCTGCTTCGTACTCTCCTTCCGGCATTTTTTGGATTTCGCTTCTTAATCTTCTACCGGAGTAGTCGATGATCTTCTCTGAAGCTTCGGAATATCGTTCGACGCCCTGCCGCACGCATATCTGTTTCACTCTACGTATTCCAAGCATGCTTGCGGCGACTTGAGCTCTCAAATCGCCTGCTCTTACGCCGGGTTCCCGTACGTTGGCAAGTATTATGTTGAGGACATGTCTGTCTATCTCGCCGTTCCTAGCAAATTTCGTTGGCGGCAGGATCAACCCTTCTTGGAAGAGTTCAGTGGCATCTCCGGGCATGCTGGCAGGCGTCTTACCGCCAACATCGGAGTGGTGAGCCTTGTTCGCGACGTATGCGACCACCTTACCGTCAAAATAGACGGGGGCAACCATCGTCATGTCTGGAAGATGCGTTCCACTTATGTAGGGATCATTGTATAGCAATATGTCTCCTTCTTCAACGACGCCATCGTAACTCCGTACTCCTTTCCTGACCCCGTAGGGCAGAGAGCCAAGGTGGACTGGGATATGCTCAGCCTGGGCTAAGAGCCTCAGATCCGGAGTGAAGATCGCGCACGAATGATCCGCTCTCTCCTTGATGTTCGGAGAATAAGCTGAATTTCTCAGTGAAATCCCCATTTCCTCGGCTGCGAATACCAAGGCACCTCTTATGACTTCAACCGTCACCACGTCCATCATAGAGCTCACCTTCTCAGAATGATGTTGGTGTAATCGTCTATCTCTGTGGTCCATTGAGGGTAGACAACAATGGTTGAGTCGTACTGCTCAATGATTGCTGGTCCAGCAATAGTATTGCCTGGTCTCAGTTTCTCTCTTCTGAAAACTGGGCATTCGACAAATGCGCCTGCCTCTTCGAAGAATACTTTCCTCTCCTCAACAATACTCTCTTCTGCGGGCTTTGAACCGCCCTTATCGACGGGGTTCAGCTTGGGCTTCTCTACAAATCCGACTGCGACGACCCTTGCGTTCACGACTTCAACATCAGCGTCCTGTGCGGAGTGGCCGTAGACATCTCTGTGTCTCTCGTGAAATCTCTTTACAGCTTCTTTCAAAGCGCTGTTATTGGTGGGTCTGCCAATCGGTATGAGTAATTCGTACGACTGACCAACATACCTCATGTCCAGGTATCTGTTTACGGCGACGCTTCCTTTGAAGAAGCTCATGATGTTCAGTAAGTCTCTCTCCATATCGGCAAAAATCATTTCCAGGTTTTCTCGAACGCTTTCCACTTCGGCCATGACTGCTCTAGTGGTTTCATATTTCAAGTCTGAAACGAGGAGACCAAACGCTGAGAAGAGTCCAGGATTGGGTGGCACTACTACCCTGCTTATTCCTATGTCCTCAGCGAGAGGGCAGACGTGCATGGGGCCAGCGCCCCCAAAGGCTATAACTGTGAAATCTGCAGGATCATAGCCTCTCTCGATAGAGACCATTGATATTATCTTAGCCATTTCCGTGTTGACTATCTTCACGATCCCCGACGCGGCGTCAACGACGGGCATTCGGACAATTCTACATATCTTCTCTTCTAGGGCGTTCTTTGCGAGGTCTATGTGTATCGGTTTTTCGCCGTTTAGTAGGTATTTTGGGTTCAATCGTCCTAGAAGGAGATTCGCGTCTGTCACGGTGGGGTCCGCCCCGCCAGTGCCGTAGCACGCTGGTCCTGGAGAAGCTCCGGCACTCAAAGGTCCGACTCTTAATGCTCCGCCTTCATCGACCCAGGCAATGGTGCCTCCTCCCGCGCTGCACTCAGCTAGGTCAACGAATGATCCTCTTACTGGATAGCCGCTTCCTTTCGTAATTCTTCCCTTGTGTACACCGCCGGCCACCTCGTACTCTGAAGTCACCTCGATAACTCCGCCTCTGATAGCGCCTGCCTTAGCTGTCGTTCCGCCCATGTCAAAGCTTATGACATTCTCAATTCCAAGAACGCGAGAGTAGAAGGCTGAGGCAACGACTCCTGCTGCAGGACCTGATTCAATGATGCTTGCAGGCTTGGCAGACACATAGCCTGTTGACGCCATGCCACCGCTCGACTGCATGATAAGCAGCGGTGAAGATATTCTGATTCGGTCCAGGCC
>Ga0209725_1000959_pt1 | contig 16948 bp, 14 predicted proteins | sample I18A1metaG_FD_184145 | JGI IMG/M metagenome (GOLD analysis project Ga0209725, IMG submission 184145) | Lake sediment bacterial and archeal communities from Gulf of Boni, Indonesia to study Microbial Dark Matter (Phase II) - ​I18A1 metaG... | ecosystem: Environmental > Aquatic > Freshwater > Lake... | reverse complement strand
TGAATCGTACCAAATAATCTTGACCATATTATCATGATATTCAAACCAGGAGCTTCGTCGATTGTCAAGTTTGCAGCGAGTGGAGTTCAAAGAAATCTGAACTTGATAGCTGAAGGCCAATGCGACCCTAGAAATGCGATTATGGCTCAGAGAAAAGTTGGTGGGATTGCGCAAGCTAGAACCTCGGGTCTCAGTACCAATTCCGGTTACAAGAATTCAGGGAATCCCGCCCGGCCTGCGACCTAGTACACGAGAAAGGGTCTGTACAGAGTCGACTTCTTTGCTAGTAAACCGGTGCGCGAATCCCACTCCCCGCACTGTTGAGGCTCTGGTCAGGAGAAAAGGACCCGGATAAAGCACATCGAGAAAAGCAATCTAGAATACTAGTCAAGTCAAAGAACAGAAAATAAGGCAAAAGATAGCACGAGTGCGGTCACTTCTCTCTCGTTCGATTTCTTTCTCCTCTTCCTAGTCTTGTTCTGAGATCTTCTTGGCGAAACGCATCGGATGAAAATCAAACATGAACCAAGGAGGATGCTTCTTCATTAATTCCTCGATCTTGTTGTTTCTCATATACAAATACGCGACCGCACCACCTCATGGTTTGAAACAGGCTATTCCGATCAAGAGATTCCTCCATATCTGAACGATGTGTCAACCCTCTTTTCAGAAATTCTCTATGCCAAAAGTGCTTAGATGCTATCGTAATATGAGAGTGAGGTAGAGGGGGCCCGGGTGCGGTATAGGCGTAGGAAAGGGGGGCCTCTTTGAATAAACCGAGAATAATTTTTCGAAAGAGGCCTTGTAGCAGGGCGTTCAGGTTGTCGGATGTTCCTCGACTTGAACTGTCGTTTTTGATCCAAAGACAACAAAAAGATCTTAGGCTCTGCATCCATCTTGAGCGACGCGCTTTGTCTATGCGAAAGAAATACTTTGCCTTACCTTAGGCCGGCTACTTCTCTTATCTTCTCAAACAGCATTTCAAAATCCTTCGGTAAGCTTTCCCCTTTACATTTTTCTGCAAGCGATCTCGCAAGCTGAGGCTTCTTTATCTCTCTCCGCTCCCTTGTCGACAACGTGGCTTCAATTTCCCCTAAGAGTTTCGTTCCAGGCCTGATTCGATTTCGAAGCTTGGTCGCGTCTAGTTTGAGATCGTATAAATCATTCAGAGATTCAACCACTCTCTCTAGTCCAAAGGCCCCCTCCAAATCAGTTGAGAAACTGAATACTCTGTTGCCATCTATGAGATCAGTCAGATCTTCTTTCGCATCGGCGTCCCTAACAATGAGACCTTCTATACCAAACACTTTCAGCAGTCGCAAAATGGGTTTGAACCCCTTACAGCCACCTACATCCACCACTGATACCCCTAGACTGTCTAGGTTCAGACCACAATCTTGAGCTAGAATATTGATCGCCATTCTGGTGCTTGGTTCCTCGCATACGAGAACATATCTCGCGAAAAATATCTCACTTTTTGTCGGATCAACGTGGGGCTCTGCTCCTCTCCATTCTAGTTCCAATTCGTCCGGTTCTTTGATCTGTCTAGCAACTATCTCTTCTTCCGCCTTCTTCAACAAGATTATCTCCGATAGACTTGAGTTATTGACTACAATTGTTGAGTGAGTCGTTAGGACTATCTGGTTTCCCATATTCGCTAGCTTACGAAAGGCTCGCATTAGCTCCCTTTGTCTGTGCGGATGGAAATGAGCGGTAGGTTCGTCAAGAGCAACCACGTGTCTTGGGCTTACTACCATATTGTAGAGTACAGTTAGGGCTTGTTGAGTCCCGGTCCCATATGAGGAGAGAGGAAAGATCTTCTTCCCATCATTGACCTCTATAATCAGCCTACCTTGTTCATCACGGCTAACGCCTTCAATAACTAGCCCAAAGAATTCCTTAAAAAGTTCCTTAACAATCTGAAATGTCCTTCTTTCTTGCTGGGAACCCGTAGAAAGACCGAACAGAGCGTTCATAATCTTCGTTCCATCAGGAGCTGGACTGATTCCCGTAAAACGCTCATCTTTTTCTTCTGTGAGCGATCTGATTGCAGGAACGATGACAAACCTCCCTCTCGGAAGCATTTCTAGTATTCTCTTACCAACGTACCCGACGGGATCAAATCCACTGGACTCCCTGCCCCCTCCCGCGACATCTTCAGATTTCGTATACGAATTGTCAATCAGATCAATCTTCTCAGAATTGATTTGCCTCCCAACCTCGTCCAAGAAATGTTGATTCAGAACGTTAAGATATTCCGTAGACTTACGCTCGTGAGTTACCTTAGCTAATGCGATTTTCCCCCAAGAGATGTCTGCGCAAGAATGAGGGGATCCAAACAGAAAGTGCTTAGTGATTGTCACAGGATTTTCTTTGCTAAGAACCTTGGTGACAACTTCCCTTCCGGCGGAACGCGCCCCTAGTAGAGATAGCAGACATGGGTTAAATAGCTCATCATATTGCTCCTCATCTAGCCTAAGCGAAACACTTACCTCTATAGGAATGTTGACATTGTAATCAGCATTATGTTTGTGCCAAAGATTCTTCTCCAATGGTCGAGAAGGTTCAACAAAGAAAGGATGTAGGGCCCTAAAGATGTTGGTCTTTCCTGTGTCGTTCTCTCCAACTATCACCGCAATCTGCGGAGTTCTTATCTCGATCTCTCTAAACGAAGTGAAGTTTCTAATAGAAATCCTATCGATCTTCATTCGTTCTCAGATGGTTGTTTTTCCGACGTGGAACATATTAGTCTATTGCAGCGTAGACTAGTCAGCCGTAATGGCCACTCTCTTGAGATCTCTTCAAGGAATTATCGGACACATGCCTCGAAACCGATTCCCTGAGAGACAGTTAGATTCTTTAACCCCTCGCCTTGGCTCGATCCTAGCCGGTTCGGGTGGTCTAAGGTAATTCTGAACGGTCTTTGTTTGGCGTCCAAGGTTCGCCTTGAACCGTCGGTCTTGTTCAGAGACAACAGAAGAGTTTCGATGCTAATGCCGAAATTGTGGCAATCACGAGGGGTTGAACTGCGACACTAATCTATGGGTTCTTTGTTCAGCCGAGGAAATTTCTCTATTGTCGTAGCAATGATCCTTTGGCGCGACTTGATGTTTTCCTACTTGCGGGGACTCTTCCACCTTTTTCTTGTGTAGCAATATAGTGCCATCCGCCAACCGCAACAAGCCCCAGCATCCCAACAAACGCCAATGGGAGATAAGGATACTCAATTCGAGAGGCCTGCTGAGTTTCCTCCACAAGCCTCGTGACCTGACTATAGCGGACTTCCTCGCGGTCCTTTGTCACATCCCTGTAACGCATTTCGTCACGATACTTGGTGACCTCTTGGTATCGGACCTCGGTGCGGTATCTGGTCACAGTTTCCGTTGTAGGATACGTGTACCTGATCTGAAGGTCAAACCGAACATTCTTGTTCAACGTGTTAACTACCAAGACGTAGTATGTGTCCGATGCCCAATTCTTCGAGAAGGACCCGGACTGTTGATTGATTGCAGAGTAGTCATTTGATGTAGCGACAACCCCAATGATGCCTGATATAAGCGCCACGAATGCTCCTACCAAAGCCGGAGTTATCGTTCCGAAAGTAGCTATCTCACCCAATGCTGCCAGTATTCCAGAGCTGATGAACGCGGCAATCAGACTGTTTCTCGTTTGTTTGCTGCATACGAAAACAAGAGCTAATTTATCAGAAGAACTCCAAGAACCATCAACCCAATGTTGTTCCCTGAGGTCAAAGGATTTCCAGCCAAAATAGTAAGGATTGCAATTCCTACTATCTCCGCAAGCCAGAGCAGTCTTTGTCACAGTGATCGTTTCTTGATAGGATATGACGACTGAATATGGTTCCTGAACGACGTATGGCACTTGAACAACATACGCTTCTTGAGCTACATACGGCACACGAACCGTGTAGGGTTCCTGCTCAAATCTGGGAACCCTAGTCACAATCTGAATCGACTTCTGAACAGGAATCACGCCACATAATGTCAATGCAACCATAATTGTGCCTAGGAGAACCCTTGTCTTCGAGTCGCCTAGCCTTGACATTTTCTGGGCCCCTTAGTTGTGTTCTCACTTGCCCAGAATAAACCTAGTGGCCGACCGCTCCTAGTCTAGGGTTAGTCTAGGAATAGTGTAAAAGATAGGGAAGAAATAAGAAAGAAGAGGGGGTTAGGTCAGCTCAGAACTCGTAGGTTTGCTTTGTCTCAGTCGAGGACGCAACAGAATAGAGTTATAAGAAAAAAAAGAGGGGGTTTAGGTTAGTTCAGACCAACTCCACGAGTTTGGCGAATTCTCCAGCAGGTAGCGCCACGAGGGTTTCGGTTGAAAAGAAGTCTGCGATCGCGAACAGACTTTTCAAGGCGACCTTCTCGTCTGGTCCCTCTGCTATGATCGCCCCATCGTATCTCCCCAGCGTCACATAATCGCCTAGAATCTTGACGCCTTTCTCGGTTATCTCCTTCCTGAGTCTATGTATCTCGGCACGCATTTCCTTCGTAGGTTTCCTCTTCCACCTGTATAGGATTACGAAAAGCAAGTTCATTTCCCCACCACACTCTTGCCGCCCTTGGGTTATAACCATATCTGCAAAGGTCGAAGAGGTCTAAGTCAACTCAGAACTAGTATGTGGGCCTTGTCGTAGATCGTCTTCAACTTTTGCGGGCTGTAGTCGGTGTAATGTCTTGCTAAGACGGATTTGGGGGTTTGACCACAAAAGGCGTCAACATATCGGTCAGGTATTCCAAGTTCTCCGAGTTGGCAACAGAACCACTCTCGTAAGACTTGCGGCGTGATATGCAGACCTGTCTTCTTATTTGCGTCTCTGTATGCTCGTCTAAGTGTGACTTCACCTATTGGGAATAGTCGGTTCCTTGAGTCGGTCTGTCGGTTTGCTAGGTATTGTCGTATGTATGTCTAGGTTTCCGAATTGAAGCAAGTTGCCCAAGTGTTCTTCGTGGTTCCTGTCTTATGTGCGTTCCTTGGAATAATCGTTCGATTCTCCAAATCCAAGTCGTCAACTGTCAGACCAAGTAACTCATTTCGCCTTAGTCCACTCGTTGCATACATTAAGTATATTGCTCTGTCTCGGTCGTTTTCTAGGGCGTCAAAGAATCCTTTCAGGTCTTCTTTGCTAGGAACTGTCTTAGGCGTGCAGATCCTCTTCGGAAACTTGAAGGACTCGACCACATAAGGCATCTTCAAGAAGTCACGGAAAAAGATCTTCAAGGCTTTCAATATATTGGCCCTAGTGCTTGCGCATCTATCTTGGAACTTGGACAGAAAAGAACGAACATCATCAGCCGTCACTTGTGTTGGATGCTTACCTACTGATTCTAAGAACCGTCTTATCTGAAACGGGTATCCATTATTTTCGCTTACAGTTCGTTCTGAGAGGTTGCGGTCGATTCTGCAAAAGTCCCTGAACCGAGACAGTAGTTCGTCCGTGTTGGTATTAATACCAGTATTAACACCCGAATCCAAATGATTGCAGATTGCGCTTGATTGAGCGGGCCCGGCGGGATTTGAACCCGCGACCACTGACTCCGGAGGCCAGCGTCATATCCTGGTTATCCCGGCACTTCCTCAGGTGTAACGAATTCCTCAACAATTGCCGCCTAGACCACGGGCCCGATATGAACAAAAGGGCAGCTCATAATAAAGGATGTTGAGGGACAGTAGACTACTACGTTAGCTGACGGCGCTAATCTCTTTGGGCTCCGTACGCAGTTAGTTGCACAATTGCAGCTCTATTTTTTCACATTCAAGGTATCCTGCTCAGGGCGGAGCCGGAGATAACAGTCTCAAGATCGGCGTATGTCGCCCTATGTCAAGGTGGAATTGTCTACGTTGCCTGGACAGTGTCACTGAAAAGCTGATTAGGTCTGTTGGAGGTTTCATGTTGCTCTCAGCGTCGTTGGCCACTGGTCTTGGCAAAAAGTTTCATCACCGTTGTCATCCCGACATGTTATTGGAAACCTAGACATGACTTTTCAACAACTATCTCTCGTGCAGTCGCGTCAAAGCTTCGGGACGGCGACATAATTGTGCTCTCAGAAAAGGCCATATCGACCGCGGAGGGGCGCGTAGTTGATGAGGCACGAATCAAGCCTGGTATGACTGCGCGGTTCCTCGCAAGATTCTGGATGAGGTTCTTCTGGGGTTACCTGCTTGCCCGCATCTGCCGTCTTTCCAGACTCACAACGATTAGGCTTCGCTCGTATCCCTTGCGAGAGGGAGCTGCACATAAGCAGTTGGCTCTAAGCTATGCTGGTTTTCTTGGAGCGTTGAGGCATGGATCTGAGGGCGGCGTCGATGTCAGCAACGTTCCTTACTCCTTCGCGTCGCTTCCACTCGATCATCCTCAGAGGGTAGCGGAGGACATCTTCAGAGCAGTCCGTGATGCCAATCCCGTCGACATAACCGTCTTGATTGTGGATTCTGACAAGACGTACACTTGGCACAACCTTCACATATCTCCTAGACGCACGAAGATCAACGGCATATTGAATCTCAGCGTCTTCGCGTACGTGCTGGGCAGGGCCTTCCGGTTCCGCCCGAGATCGACACCGATCGCTATGGCTGGCAAGCTTCTGACTGTCGAGGAGGCTCTGCGCGCCGCAGCCCTGGCTAACAAGGCCAGAGGCTCAGGCTCAGGAAGAACAGCCTGGGATATGGCCGAAAGATTTGGAGTCGGCCTGACTGATGTCACATGGAAATCACTCAACGATATCAGGCATCGGCCCATAGTGATCGTCCGAAGGGTCGCACGCTCAGGCCTAAGGCACAGTTCACTTTGAAGAAGAATAGAAGCGCTGCTCAAATGAGATGTGGCTGCACATTCCTACATAAGCCACCTCCAGTAAGTTTCTAAGGTGCGCATGACCTGTTTGGAGTTCATGGCTTAAGGTGACACGGGTTGAAATTTTCGCTCGGAACAAAGGAGATAGCGCTGATGTCGGTCTTCGCAGCACTTATTGTCATGATCACTCGGCTTCCTGGGATACCGATCATTGGGTTTCCTGGGAGCAAGATAGAGCTCTCAGTCGTAATCTACCCGGTGATCGGAATCTTGCTTGGAGCACAGATCGGCGCGATAAGTGTTCTCGTCGGGAACTTCTTGTCATGGCTGATCCCCACATCGACATTGCTGGGCTTTCTCATGATACCGGCGGGTGTGCTCGCAGCATTGGTGGCAGGCTCGCTGCGGTCAAACCATAGGATCTTCAACTGGAAGCTTGGCTTCGCAGTTCTCGGGGCTCTCAATGTTTCCTGGTATCTCACTCCTATCGGACTGGAGGCGCCATTCTATGCCGTCTTGCACTGGGTTGCACTCGCGCTGGTGGCGCTCTTTCGAGGAAATCTCAGGACTTTTCTAGAATGCAATTCCAGAAGCCGCCTCCTATTGGGAACTGGCGTATGCTCTTTTGCGGCTCTAATGAGTGACAGCATGGCAGGGAACCTCATCTTTATCTGCGCAGTAGGCTGGATTGTTCCTCTGCAAAGCGTGTTGAACGCAGTGGTAAGCCTCGGAGTGTTCTGGGCGAAGCTCGGAATTCCGAAACTGCCCTTCACAGGACTTACGGCGTTGTTTATGGGAGCCTTGGTAATCATGGCGATAGAGAGGACGATTATGACGGTGATAAGCACATTGATCGGAAGCGCTTTGCTCCGCCTTCTTGGAAAGGGAAGATACTTGGTTTCTAGCTGACTCATGCTGGATTGTGGGGCAGCCAAGTAGAGCTCTTGGGTCTCATGACCTCTCAACAGCACTTCTGAAGAAAGGCAGATTAATCGCTACGATGAAAGCGCAACGGGAGAGTGATCTCACATGGTCCTAGATGTAGTGTGTAAGATGGAAGTAGATGAGAAGACTGCAAAGTGGAAATCTGAACACAAGGGCAAGACATACTACTTCTGTGCCGTGATGTGTAAGCAGAAGTTTGATAGAAATCCGGAGAAGTATATCAAGAGTTCATTTCAGAACTGACGTATGAGTGGATTAGCAAGATTAAGATACCGAACCGGTAAAACGCTTCAGTTGGTCTTGCTTGACATAACCGAAAAGGTACCGGGAATATGATCTTGAAGGCCACTGCCGTCGCTCATCCTATACAAGGACTGATAAAGTATCATGGACTGAGGGATGTGGGGCAACGGGTTCCCTTCCACGATTCGATCTCAGTATGTATCGAAGCTCTCGAAACAACATCGACAGTGGAATTCGACGAAAACCTCTCAGGCGATGTGGTCGAGATCAATCGAAAAACTGCAACGGAGATGGAGAAGAGAAGAGTACAAATAGTTCTCAACTTTCTCAGAACGGTCAAAGGCTCAAGATTATGTGCCAAAGTGTTGTCGAAGAACAGTTTAACGACAGGCAAGGGGCTCGGGTTCTCGGCATCTGCCTTTGCGTCCATCGGCGTGGCAGCGAGCTATGCATTGAACCTGAAGCTTGACCAGATCTCTCTATCAGAAGCTGTCAGGTTGGGGGCAGGCTCAGCGACAAGAAGCCTGGCGGGTGCATTCGCCATATGGTATGCAAACAAGCAAGGGAGATCATACGCCGAGCAAATAGCTGCACCCAGTGACCTCGACTTTGAGATGATAATCGTTCCTGTTCCTTCACGAGTACGAACCGATGAAGCTCACAAAGATGTTGTCACTTCTCCTCTCTTCTCGGCAAGGTTGCAGCACATTGAATCCATGATTGCCACGATGAGACAGGCGTTGTCCCGAAAGGACGTGGCCACCGTCTGCCGATTGGCCGAAGAGGATACGCTGAACCTTCACGCTATCACGATGACCTCAAGATCGCGGATGGTTCTCTGGGAGCCACAGACACTGACAGTTCTCAGAAAGGTCCTCCGATTAAGAGAGGAGGGAGTACCGTGCTGGTATTCAATGGACACGGGCCCGTCCGTCTTCGTAAACACGCTTGGACAATACGCAGGAAGAGTACAAGAATCGATCGAGGGTCTAGATCTAGGGCCTGTGATTAGGAGCCGAGTTGGAGCACCACCAAGAATCGTACCCGAGAGCTGATTTCGATCGGTGTTTGAACTCCAGTCCCTAGCCGATACACTGAAGCTGTCAGACTCATTTTTCAGGGCTGCAATTCTCCGAACTCGCGCAATCAAGACTGCCATGTGTTATATACTCTGAAAGCTGAGGCGGAAGAGCTCAATTCCAGCTTCCTTGCATGCCAAGGGAAGACCAGTATCAAAGTCATAGCATACGATCAGCTTTCTGACAGATCCTCTGCCTGTGTGCTCTGCGTAACTTCGGGCCAACCTCAGAACTTGCCCCACAGCGTCGTCTCTTGCTTTTGTTTCGACCTCCACTATCACGTCTGTTCCTTCTCGGTCTTGCAGAACGATATCTACCGATCCTGCAGGCACGTCGACGCTTGACCCTATGTACTTCATGCCTTTCTCAATGAGGGACGGATTGTCAGCCAATATCTTCACCAAAGGGTTCTCCAATAGGCCGCGATCCTGAAAGTATTCTCTTGGCCCGAGATTCAAGATTCTATCAAGAGAGGATTCCACGTCAAAATAGGCAGTTCCTAGAAGGTGGGGAAAGACAGTTACGGCCGATTCATTCTCTCTCAGAACTACGATCGGTGTGTTCGCGGCGTTCAGCAACTTTGACCCTGAAAGAGGAAGTACATTTCCTCTAGAGCTGACTATTCGACCTCTTATCTGCGGAGGGATGTTCCGAATGTCGTCGATCAGGTGACGGACTTGTTCGCTCGTAAGCTTGTCGACATCAAACTCCTTCAGGCCTGTTTTCCACTCTAGGGCGATCGCTTGCATTCGTTGTCTTATGGCATCTAGGCTCGCTTTGTAATGTGCATTTGGCCTAAAGTACAGTTCGAGGTCGTACAACGGGTAACTCAGCTTCTGATCGATGGAAGGAGTGGCTTGATCGTTGGTCGGAATCTTGCTTCGCTTCACGTATGTAGGCCCGAAGTGGATGGAGAAAAGGGTGAGTTCGGTGCGCTACCTATACGCCACGAACTCCTTGCCGAGCAACTCTCGGGCCACTATGATCTTCATGATTTCATTCGAACCCTCAGCCCACATGTACGACCTTGCTCCTCGCAGCCCTGCCTCAATCGGACATTCAGTAGTGTACCCATATGCTCCATACCATTGGAGAACATCGTTCAAGGTCTCAAACGCCCATTGAGGTGACAGCATCTTTGCCTCAGCGATTGCCTTCGACACTTCGAACCGAGAATACTTCTTCTCCTTGATCTCTTTCCCTAGCATCCAGAGCGCTCTATAGCCAAGAAGCCTTGCTGCGTCGACCTTCGCGTAGTCCTCTGCAAGTTTGAACTGTATGCCCTCGTACCTGCCTATCGGTTGGCCAAAGGCTTTCCTCTGCTTGATGTATTCCATGCCTTGCTCCAGCGCAGACATTGCCGCGCCTGCGCACACAACCGCGATTATCGCTCTGGCGTAGTCGAAACCCTCCATCGCCATGTAGAATCCCCGGTTCTCCTCGCCGACCAGGTTTGAAACGGGCACTCGGACATTGTCCATCTTGAATCCCCCAGTTGAGATGCCACGTCTTCCCATCTCTTCCAGGACTGTGTGGCTGATTCCCGGGGTGCCTTTGAGGGGAACGTAGAGGAAGCTCATCCCCCTCGTACCCTTCTCCGGCGCAGTCTTGACCAATGTTAGGAATCCTCCTCCGTCCTCAAGTTGCTCCATGCTCTCCCTGACCCCGCTAATGTACATCTTCTCGCCATTGATCACATATTCGTCTCCGACGCGCTTTGCCACGGTCCTCATGTTCGCCAAGTCCGAGCCTGCTTCTGGTTCCGTTGTCGCTATTCCGAGAAATGACTGACCTTTACATAGGCTCGGGAAGACTTTCTGCTTTGTTTCCTTGTTTCCATAGGTATTGAGGATGTGACCCCAAGAAGCGGGAACAAGGTAGAAGACAGCAGTAGCACAAGTTATGTCAGCCCTGCCGATCTCCTCTCCCGCAATTCCGGCTAGTATTGGGTCTGCTCCTCCTCCACCGAATTCTGGCGAGGCAGTTATTCCCATCAGACCCAGCCCCGCCATACCCCTGATGACTTCGATGGGAATACGTTTCTCTTCCTCCATATCTCTTAGAATCGGGGCTATCTTCTTCTGGCAAAACTCCCTCAGAGTCTTTCTGAAAAGCTCCTGCTCGTCAGTGAAAGTGAAGTCTAGCATACTAGATCTGCCTTCTAGACTTGCATAGACATCAGTGAATATAAAACAACTTCGAGATATGCAAGTATCAAATCATCTAGGGATGTTTGACGGCAGCGTTATGTACATGCGCCTTGGACATTTGAGAGAAGGAGCAGCCCGAATTGAGGAGACATAGCATATTGATTGTTGTATGCGACGGAATGGCTGACCGAGCGGCTAGGACGCGAGGATTTCAAACCCCTTTGAGTGTAGCCAAGAAGCCGAACATGGACGCATTGGCCGAGACAGGATCGATCGGCCTGATGCATCCTATCGGGCCAGGAGTCAATCCAGGCAGCGATGTTGCTCACTTCGCCCTTCTCGGATACAATCCCTACGAATGCTACACTGGACGCGGTGGACTAGAGGCCGTAGGCGCAGGATTCGCCGTAAACCCAGGCGACGTTGCCTTCCGATGCAACTTCGCAACTGTAGACGACAAGATGATTGTTAAGGATAGACGAGCAGGACGGGCCCCTGAAGGAAGAGAGGAGTTGGCGAAAGCTATTAATGAGATGAAGATGAGCGCACCGAATGTCTCATTTGAGTTTGCACCCACAGTTGAGCATAGAGGCGTTCTCATCCTAAGAGGGAAGAGTCTCTCACGAAGAGTCTCAGATACAGATCCGCATATAGAGGGCAGGGCTGTTCAGAAAGCAAAGCCTGAAGACCGCAGCGAAGAGAGCCGGCGTACTGCTGATATCATGAACGAATTCACTGAAAAGTCCTACTTGGTCCTCAAGAATCACCCAATCAATGCCAAAAGAGTTGGTATGGGGCTCCCTCCGGCAAACGCAGTCCTATCGCGAGGGGCCGGAACTATTCCTCCAATTGAAACGCTTACCACGAAATATTCTATCAGCGCAGCGTTCATAGGTGTTGCCCCAATTGTGCGAGGCATCTGCCGTCTTGCAGGCATGGACCTAATAGATGTGGAAGGCGCTACAGGCGGCTTGGACACCAACTTCGTCGCGAAGGCCAAGGCCGCTGTCAGAGCCATGGAGAAGTATGACTTGGTCTTTCTTCACATAAAAGCGCCAGACATCGCAAGTCACAACGGAGACTTTGAGAAGAAGGTCTGGACGATAGAGAAAATCGACGCAGCATTAGGAGAAGCACTCAAATCGGTGGACCTCAACACGCACTACATAGTGCTAACGTCGGACCATGCAACTCCGGTAGTTGTGAAGGACCACTCAGCCGACCCCGTGCCAATCATGATTGCTGGACCGGATTTTGACGCGAGCGGAGCAACATCATTCTCAGAAAGGACAGCAGCCACAGGAAATCTAGGAGCGCTACTCGCCCCTAATCTAATGCCAATACTGATGAACAGACTGGGAAAGATTGAGAAGTTCGGCTCCTGACCATACCATCTTCTAGACAGCAAGGTGTATCGAAACAATCCGCGATAAGTGAAGACCCAGTTCGACTACTTTTTCCAGACTCTTTCGCAGATCATCATTGGGTTTTTCCTTACTTCGGCTGAGCCGCCTCTTAAGCCGAGTGTAGAACTTGGCGAGCTCTCGATCTTCAACGGGGTCCCTTGTCCACAGTGTTTTGTATCCATCTGTTGCAATATGCCAAGCCTCTGTCGCCGCCAGGGAATCATTATGGGATTGAACAAGCTTCCGAAGCCTGCAGACAGCATGTCCCAAACCTTCAAGGTTGGCTCCAATTGCCATCAAGGCCAAGCCCGCAGACGCCTCTGTCTGCCTTTGACTACGAGCAATTAACCTCTGTGCCAACGACTTTCCGACCTCAAGTTTCGTTCCCACTGCCTCCTTAACGCCGACAAGTGAGTCGTCAAACGAAGAGGTGACTATGGCACAGTTCAATGTCTGAAAAGCCTCATCAAGATTGCGCTTGATCTCGTTGAAAACCGATTGCTGACTAGCTTCAAGCTCTTTGAGAATTTCCCTAACTGTCTTTGTCTTGGAAGGCTTGGCTGAGGTCGGTGCCGCTTCCGGTGGCCCACGAAGCAGTAACGGACAGGCCCTGCCCGTGCATTGAGCACACAGTCCGGCGATACATTCCAAAACCGCTTTGCCACATGTAGGGCAGATCATTGCGGGCCATGTCGCCTTAGAGGCCAATCGAGTCGTTTTGAGTGCATCTTGCTCGTTCTCCGCCCTTCTCACATTGATGCGACCATTTTTCGAAACCACAATCGTCTTCCCGTTGACATCCAGCTTCGCGATTCCAAGTTTCTCCGAGCACTTTACGCGATCGAAGATCTGAGAGCTATTAAGAGCCCAACATAGTCTAGCTGAATCATAGAACGCAAGTGTTGAATTAGCGGATTCTTCGCTGCTAGGAGCCAAGTGAGTCTCGGCAGAAATCTTGCCCGCTTCAGTGATGCATGGTCGAAGGTAAGTTATCGCCGCACTCGAACCGCCCATATCCCTGCTCCAGCTTCGATAAGCCTATCCTCGCCATGACCCCCATCTAAACGTTCAATTCTGTTAGGGGAGTCGTAGTGTCTATTGACCATGACTCCTTCGATGCATCCAAGATCAGCGATATTCAACTTAGGAAGCAGAGAGCTGGCTGTCTTGTTCTCAGATGGGGTCCGCTTGCGCTATTCATTCTACGTGTACGCGATACAGGTCCATGTCGACGCCGAGCAGTTTCAGGAAATCTCTCGCTGCTCTCTCAATGTCTCTCGACTGCGTAATGTATCTCCCAACGATCACTATGTCTGCGCCTGACTCCAGCGCCTTGGGAGCTGTTGAGGGATCGATTCCTCCTGCCACAGCTACGAGGATCTTCTTTCCGGCAAAGGTGCTCTTGACCTCGCGTATCAGTTCCCACCTTGTTAGACCTCCGTGCTCCTCATCTATACCCCGGTGAACGATGACGACATCAGGGACTTCGTCGAGTGATCGCAAGGTTTCGAGCGGATTCTTGACGTCCATCATATCCACGAACGCGTAGATGCCCAGACGCTTTGCCTCATAAATGAACTTGTCAAGAGTTTCCTTTGAGGCCAGGCCAGAAGCCACCACTGCATCTGCGGTCTCCTCGTAAGCCAGATCAACCTCGACCTGGCCCACATCAAGCGTCTTCAGGTCAGCTATGATAAAGACATCTTTTGCTATCTCACGGAGATCGTGGATGACACGGGCTCCGTACTTCTTGATGAGAGGAGTGCCGGCTTCAAGAATGATTCTGTCGCTCCGAGGCAGAGCGCCTAAGATCGCTTTGGTTCTGGCTATGTCAGGTATGTCAAGAGCGATCTGTAGATACGGAGGCATCCACAGCCTAGGCACTCTGAATCCCATCACTGGGTGTGTAGCTCTATCCTTGTCATACATTAGCTTTTCAAGGCTAGGATACCTTTGGAAAGCTCTTGTCAGCGCAAGTCGTGTAGCTCCGTAGTTGTACTGGTAGATCTTTCTATAGTCCTTGGCTTCGGGGTGCACGAAGACACTACATACGATCACAAGATCATCAACCTTTTCACGAGGAATGATGCCTTCATCTGCTGCATCGGCAATCGCCTTGGCCACAGCCGCCTGCGCAGGCCCAAAGATCTTCGACGCTTGGTCCATGTCCTTGACTGTCACTTTCGGAACTATCAAGGTGGACGGCTTTGGAGGCAGGTTAGGGCGAATAACGGCGAGGAGAGGCGTATGACCTGCAGAAACGCTAGAAAGCCCTACCGCGAACGCCTGTCCGACTGGGCCATCCTTGTCGCCTACAATCAAATCAATATGTGCAAGCTCGGGAGCTTTGCCTACAAGCGCCTCCCCCACGAGATACAACTGATCATCCTCCACAATTCGACTTAATCTCATCGACCTTCACTTAAATCGGTTGTGTAGGGCCAACCATGGTTAACATCGTCGAGAACCTAATTGGCAACTTGGGCTCTTCCAGAGAAAAAGATCGTCTAAAGGGTGTCAGTAATACTTAATTTGCCACTAATCTTCATCCATGAAAGTGTCGAGAGTCATCAGGATGAGAAGCGCGATTTCCGTTTCATGTATCCTCCTAACAGTCATCGGGCTAGTTGTTACGTCGTCTTCAGCTACAACAGCTCCGCAGACGTTAATTTACTCACGAACAGCTGTTGTGCGCTACTCACTCTTCTTTAAGTCAAACTACTCGGTCGGACATGATGTTGATTTTGTTTGGAGTTTCAGAAATACGAACTGGTCAAGAGTGACGTTTCAGTCAAGCAGCCCTAGAGTGGCAGGAGTGGCCGATATGGACTGTCAAGGACAGCTCGTATCGAAGAACAGCTTCGACGCCATCCAGGCCTTCGGATGGAGATTTGAAAAGGCAGCTCCCAACGACGTGCTGCATGTTGACTTCAATGTGAGAGTCGACGTGTCGTCTTTCTCACCTTCGTCTCTGACTGCCTCAGCAGTAGGGAAGGTTGCTGACCTGAGTTCATACCTCTCGGCGAAGGATCTTGCAAAATACTTGAACCATTCCTATTACTGGGACTATTCGAGCACCGAGGTTCAAGCGGTCATTCAGGACGTCCGCCAAAGAACTGGTGGATCAACTAATGTCTATGATATTGTCAGAGGAGCGTTGGTTTGGTTTTCGGAACACATGATGTACAGCTACCCCTACGAGTTCGACTATCCGTCGAGTAGAGTCAAGGCGAGTGAGGTCTTGAAGCAGACCCTTCTGGGTCGTCACTTTGGCGTATGCAGGCATTTCGCCGACGTGTTTACAGCTCTGATGAGAGGCTTCGGTATCCCTTGCATTAAAGAGTCTGGCTTAATCCTTGAAGACTCTGACGGAAAGCTTAGCGCGGTAGGAAGACATGCTTGGTGCGTTGTGTATTTCCCGAAGGTAGGTTGGACAAGGCTTGATGTGACCGTGCCGGACAGATCAAGCCTTGACATGATTGGAGTGGGACTAGCTCCATATCCTTGGTACTATGTGCCGGAGTACGCCGAATATACAAATGACGCGCCGAAATCATCTGAGGGAACGGTCTATCCATATGTCGGACTAGGAGGATTTATCCGCGTCGAAGAGGATCGACTCTTCGATCTCACGTGGGATAAGGTAGTTCTGATCTGTGTCTTGGCAGGAATCTTGGCCCTTGCGTCGGCATATATGCTAATGCTAAGAAGGATCAAGAAGCTAGAAAGATCGTTGCGACTGGCGGCAGGCGCACAAGGAGCCTATGCTCCTCTGTTCTGTACCTCATGTGGAGCTCAGAGGCCTCCCTTTGGCAAGTTCTGCACTAGATGCGGAAGCAAGCTCGACTAGTATCCACTATAGAACTTAGCGACTAGTCTCAAGTGAATCTTACCGGCGATCCAGCACTATCTTGAGTGGGGATTTACCTAGATGAAGCTGATCTATGTCGCATCTCTTCTTCTCGTAGCGTTCACCAGCTTTGCAGCAACAATCCCGAGCCCGCTCACGTCTACCGGCTATTACGTTGAATATGACCTTTCGTTCTCGACGACAATCACCAACAAAGGATCATCCGTCATCCGCCTAACGAGCAACGGGCTAACGAATCCCACAATCTTCCTTTTCCCTAACGGCACTTGGCAAACGGTCAGATTGTCATCGCGAAGCCATGACATTAGAATCGATCAAGATCGGGACGGAAACCAAATAGGCATCTTTCAAGTGGAGCAAACTCTTCAAGCGGGACAGAGTATTACAGTAGAGGTTAGTTTTATAGCCCAATTGCAGTTGTCAGCCACAAGACAACT
>Ga0209725_1000958_pt1 | contig 16957 bp, 17 predicted proteins | sample I18A1metaG_FD_184145 | JGI IMG/M metagenome (GOLD analysis project Ga0209725, IMG submission 184145) | Lake sediment bacterial and archeal communities from Gulf of Boni, Indonesia to study Microbial Dark Matter (Phase II) - ​I18A1 metaG... | ecosystem: Environmental > Aquatic > Freshwater > Lake... | reverse complement strand
TCTTGTTGTAGTTGATATACGAGTCTAGGTGCTCGGGCTTGAGACCGAAACTGCTTATTTTTTCTTTGAGGGCTTTCAGCTGCTCGAGCTCTGGGAGCGAGCTCTTGATGGTCGCTTCTTGTCTTCTTAATCTTTCTAGGCTTGTCTCCGCGTCTTCTAGTTGCTTCACCTTTTCGGCAGCATTAGCGATGATCTGCTCGTAGGTTTTTCCTTGAGATGCCTCCAACTCCTGGAGTCTCTGTGCTGACTCTAGGACATCTCCGGCTTTCTTCCCATATTGGTTGAGAAGGCTGATGCAGGCGGGTATTCTGCTAATTTGGATGTCTAACTGGGTCAGCTTACCTAGGAATTGTGCTCCTTTGAGCGCATCTGCCAGCTTGGCGTTTGCATTTTTGAGGGCTATGTTGAGGTTCCTAAGTTCATCGATCTCTGGCACCTCCTCTCTCAGTTGGCTGATGATCGATGAGCTTGTCCCCTTGCTCGGCCCTGCCTTATGGTGAATGTCGACGTAGCTGTTGCCGTCTAGCCAGAGCTGTACTACCCTTTTGCGCGCTTCAGGCGGAAGCTTGCGGACCATTTCTGTTCAAATGTTCAGGTATCCGTTCAAGTATTCAATCGTTTCGTTCAGGTGTTCAGATAATCGTTCAGATGTTCAGATAGAGTTGCCCTTTCTGGGTAGCTACTATGCCTTGTATGCATCATACCAGGCGATAGTAGGGATAGTGTAGGAATGAGGTTTCTAGCTCATCTTAGGCATGTATCTGAACAGGATCTAACAGGATTTGAACGGGATTTGAACATAAGCCTGAACCGGAGTGACGGGATAATGCTTGCGCTGAAGCCCCCAAGGGCTATGTTCCACTAGAAACAAAGGCGAAACCATTGCAAGCGTCAATATCTTGAAGTGTCTTGGTTTTTTCGCGTTTGGAAACTCTTTTATGCGCTTCTCCGCCTTACCCCCACTTCATGGCTGAGGCTTCGGGTCCTAGTGTTCTGGCGTCGGCTGGGCCGCGTCAGGTTCGCAGGCTTAGGGAGCTGGTGCCAGTTCTTTACGACGCGAGTTGTCTTCGGCACTTAGACTCGGACCTGCCTGTGTACGAGACTTATCGGGATTGCTGTGATGACGGAGCAAAGGATCCTCTTAGGAAGTATGGGTTGCGTTACGATGTGACTGTCATTCCTCCGCTTCTGCTTGGGGAGGAGTATGTGAAGACTTTGGGGCATTGCCACCTACCGGTTGGGGAGGCTGGTCCTCATCCTGAGATCTTTGAGGTTCTTGAGGGGGAGGCCGTGTTCTTCATGCAGAAGCAGCGTGGGGCGGATGTTGATGATGTCTCGCTTCTATTTGTTAGGGAAGGAGATAAGGTTCTGATTCCGCCGGGCAGAGGCCATGTGCTGATCAATGCTTCTTCGAGGCGGTTGGTGGTGGGGCACTTGATTTCACGAAGCAGCGTTGAAGCCCATGATTCCTATGTGGAGAGAAGAGGAGCAGCCTTCTACGTTTTGACTGGCGGGAGGCTTGTGAGGAACCCAAACTATTCTTCGGTTCCTGATGTTCGAGTTTTGAGGGCTGAGACATCGCCTTTTCTGAAGAGCGGTTTGGGCTTGGTGCAGGCGTTCCTGAGAGACCCGAGTCGGCTTGCGCTGCTGAACGAGCCGAGTCTATGCGCAGATCGGAGTGCGCTTCAGAGTGCCGTCATGGGTGTCGTCTTGTCTTGCGGTCAAGGAAGTAGCTTCAGACCCACGACGTATTATCTTCCTAGAGGCATGATTCCGATCGGGAGTAGTCAAAGCCCTTTGCATGAATATGCCACGCAGTTCTTGTTGAGCCGCAACTTTCTGATCTTTCTAAACGTCTTCCTGGCAGCATATGCGGCTCTGATGTTCTCTACGCTTATCTCAATGGCGTTCTATTCCTAAGAAGGATCTGAAGACTCAACGATTTCTGGCAACTCTATTTTCCCTATTCACTCATAGTTCCAGGCTGATACGCCTCAAGCTCAGCCACAATCACGCGGTGAGTGCCAGAGTACAACAGCCGCTTGCCTTCCCAGCCATCTATGCATCGGCTGGCGATGGTCATGCTTGGAAAACGCCAAAAAGGTGGGTAGCTGCGTAAGACGCTTGTGGCCTAACGCATCTACAGGGCTAGCGAGAGGATAGGGGGACAAGCCTCTGAGGGACTCAGTCAGCCTTGCCATGCCCTCGAAGAAACGAAAGACCAAGGCTGATGAGACGCGAGCTTCTGGACAGTGACCTCAGCCGCGGCGCTGCCCTCAAGCATTCTGTCAAGGTGGTGCCTCTTTGTAGCTAATATGGTACCGTATTCTTCAAGGGCATCGAATTCTCTGAGGAATTGGAGTCCTTTCTCGCTTGTCCTGTATGTCTTCTTCTTCTCTCCTTCCCTCACCTTGAGTAAGCCTGCTCTCAAGAGAGCGTTGACGTATTTCTCAAGAAGCTTGAAGCTTAGGTTGGCTGTATGCATTATCCTCGTCTTTCTCACGCCGTCTCTGGCAATGTCCAGTATGGCCTGGGTTATCTCGAGCCTATTCCTATTCTTCTTCGGAGCAGGCTTCAACTCTCTTGTGGCCTGAATCTCAATCATGACTTGGACCGTCCTAATATCGCGCTGTCGGGATCTCTAGCGGTCATAGTGTAAGTAATCGCTTCCAATGGCTTAAGCTGCTATGACTAGCATCTCGCTAAAGATTAGAATCTCGAAACTGGCTTGTCTTTGGTAGAGATCTCAAAGGGATTCAAAGGTCTTGAAAGGAAAGATGTCCAGCCCGACAAGCCCCTTACCAGACCGGAATGATTCAAAACCGAGCTTGAGACCCTTGGGGTTGAGTGAGTTTTATGTACCTTGAGCGGCCTGATGGGTTGAACGACAAGTATGGGGGATGAGATGCGTTGAGCAAGGATCAGGCAATAGGCGCCGTGATTTTCATTGGCAGCGTGGTTGGGATAGCTCTGTATGCGTGGCTGATCTACGCGTTCGCTCTTGTGGTGCTACAGGTGACGGCTTTCTTGGCGGTGGCTGCGGTTCTGGTTATTCTTGCATGGATCGGCTGGACCATGGCGACCACGCCTCCACCAGAGCCCATCGAGTTTGAGACTCCTTCGGCTACGCCTAGCGAGACAGCGGAGATGCCTCAGGCCAAGAAAGAATCGTGAAGGCTCTTCCGTCTGCATAGTTGTCAAGCGACGGCTTTACGCGTCTTTGCGTGAGCATGTCTGAGGTACGGCCTATTTGTCGATGGAAGGCCTAATAGGAACACTGGATCTCCGAGACAGGGCTCACAAGATGGATGATGAAGTCAAGCATGCCCGAGCTTGCTCTGCATTTCACTGTTCCATTGGCTTTGACGGCTCCGGTACTAGGCATACGTAAAGCGATAGCTGTCTCCTTGATATCTCTCCTGCCGGACCTGGACGTGTTCCTTCATGTCCACCGTTCCCCTAGCCACTCGATTGTTCTTCTGCTTGTTGTCTGCTTGGTTGCGGTTTACTTGATGAGCAGACTGAAACCTAGGTATCTTGGCTTAGTATCAGTTGGATGTCTCGCGTTGCTTAGCCATCCAATTATGGACCTGTTCTCAACATACACTCCGATCCTGTACCCGCTTGTGCACAAGAGACGCTCAGGATTCAAAATCTTGTGAGCCCAACAGTTCCTTGAGAAATAGCGCCGAGAACTCGTCCGCTTTCCCAGCCCCAGACCCTAGGACACGAGCGCCAGTAATGCCTCGGCCTTTTTTAGCTGCTTCGTTATCGGGTCAATCTCAAGCCCCAATCCTTCCAACGCGTCAACTCCAAAGACTTCTGCGTCGCCCTTCCGGGCAAAGACCACCATCCGTGTGGCCTTCTTATTCACATATTCGGTTTGGACATCGTCGATCTTCCCTTCAAGTAGCCTGCCTCGGAAGAAATCGTTTAAATCTATGAACGTCGTAGGCAGCTCACCACGAATATGGAAGAATGGGTCGGGTTTTTCTATGTTAAGAAGCCTAAGTTCATGCTGCAGGTATAAACGATTCAGGACATCGTTGGCTTCGACAATCATTTTCGCAACTTATAAGGCCACGCGATGCGAATCATCTTGCTGTTGCGTTAGAGGTGTCTGGGCTACAGCATAGGTTGTGCAATTCTGTGGAAGGAAGAATCGACAAGAGAATGATCTTCGTTACCATAGCTAACGAGGGGGATAGTAGATGTGAGAGGGAGATAAGGGAGACATGGGAGAGGGCGGTGAGTAAGATTGTGGCTCCTGGTGTTGAGAGGCTGGAGAAGGTCACTGTTGTTTCTGCTCCGCCCCCTAAGGAGGACGAGGTGGTGCCAGTTAGTCTTAGGGAAACGCCTGAGATTCCTCTTTCTCTGAAGGTTCGGGAGGAGGAGATGCCTCCGCCGAAGTTCTACTACAGCCTAGATGAGAAGCAGTGGTGGGAGATTCCTGGAGAGTTGACCCGAGTGTGGCAGCTCAGATTCATCCCCAAAGACATTGGCGTCAGGGAAGGCGTCATCAAGGTCAGAGGGGAGTTCGGCGATCAGAAGGTTGAACGTAAGATTCACATAAGGTCGACTGAACAACACGTTCTTGAACTCGCTGAGCCATAGCTGTGAGAAAAACTACGTCACCCAGTTTCTTCTGAATCGCCTTAGAACAAGACAAAAACGCCAGGAATGGATCTTGTGTGATCCTTGATCGTGCGGAGCTCGCCGACCCCCTGCGGGAATCTTCTGCACTAATTGCGAAAACAAACTGTATTGAGAATAGGAATGTGCTGCCATGGGGCGTTATAAGCCTGTGACGGATGTCTTCTCTCTTGTTGATAGAGCGTTGAGGCTGGAGCTCACGGAGACCTCTTCATCAATTCACCTGAGGTTGCCTTATCGAGGACTCCAACTGCCAACGACTCGAAAGATATTTCGCATATTGGTTCTGACTTCAATACTGCTTTCATCGGTTCTGCCGTCTTTTGGTGGTCCCGTCGAATTGTTGCAGAATGGCAGTTTCAAGAACGGGCTGGATGGATGGATTGTAGAGGGGACGGTTTTCCCTGACACCGAAAGCGTCAGGATCATGCGCTTGGGATCGTTGTCACAGGTTGTTAGGAGCCCTGATCTCTCCTTCTATCTTGAGCTCTCTTACGGCGTGCGCACAGATTTTCCGTCAAAGGTATCTTTCGCAAGGTCCCTTGTTACGTTCTACTTGGTTGACAGGCAAAGGAAGGATACCCAGTTCACCATCGTTGGAGACACCCAGGGAGGGCTTGGTGATTCCGGTTGGAAGGACGTTAGATTGAATCTTCTGCAGCTTTTCCGAAATGATATCGGGGATCCGGGAAACTTTCAACTTTCGGCATTGAAGGTCAGGATGGAGCTAGGATTCACTACCTATGTGAGTTTTCCACTTCCAGTCGTATATTTCAGAAACATCAGCCTGAGACGAGCTAACCCTGCTAAGATTCTTCTTACCGAAAGCGGACGAAGAGAGCTCCCAGATAGGACCGAACTCACCATTTCTCTCACAAATGTGGGCGACATAAATGCGTCCAACCTTGTTGTAACGCTGATTCCCAGCGCGGATATCATGGTCATCTCAGAGATGACTAGATTCGAGCGGCCGGCACTTGAGGGACGAACGTCTTGGCAATTAAGTTGGATGCTTGGTGCGAGATCATCAGGAGTGCACCCAGTTACGGTAAGAGCAGGCTGTGACCAAGGCAGCGCTGAACTATCCTTAAGTGTTCCTGTACCGGCATTTCCTCAGATCACGATAACTCATACATCTACAGTGACCTCCACGTTGACAACAGAGCAAGTGACAGAGCAGGTCAACATCATATTCACTCAAATCGCTATCCTTGTTCTGGTCATCTTATTGACAGCAGCAATACTGATACCTATAATCCGAAAACGGAGAGGTACGGGGTTAATCTATCGGCTGAGGGTACTGCCCGACCAATCAACTCAATTCGCACTCGATTGAGGACTGTGTGCACGCACAGACAAATACGAGCAAAATGCTGATGCTCCAGGCGACACATCTTCGGCCATGTTTATATATCCCAGCGTCAAAGCCCGGCGTTCCAAGCATGCCAGAATCTCGGTGAAAGAGGACTGCGAATGATCAAGGAAAGCTTTTCGAACGTACTGTCCTACGCTCGGGCTGAAGAAACCATCGAGAAAGTTCCTGAGTGACGTGAAAGAATGATTCGTGTCGGCAACCATAGCTCTACTTGTTGCTCGGAGTCGGAGAGGGAACTGCGCAGCGGGATCGACGCTCCACTGGAAATGAGGTGGGGCAGGTCAGATCTGTTGGTCTGGATCTTCGCGGGTCTCGCAACGAATCCTTTAAATATCTAAACTCGAAAGGGGGGCTCTAGAACAATAGGCAGGAGTTTTCCATCTCTATGCACGAAGCACACGTCGATCGGGAATTGCTCGATACCTGTCTGGACTTGGACTACTCTGGGTTGTTGGCGGTTAGGCGGAGAGGCCTAAGGAATGGGAACTGGCGTAGGCTCTCGCTTGTTGATCGTGGCCTGTTTAGGTGTGCGTTGTGGGTGACTAGGGTTCGTGGAGACATAGCGAGCTTGAAGTTGTTGGTGAGGGTTCTTGGCGTTGCGTTGAAGCTACTGGAGAGTTGTTCGATGCGCATCTGGATGGCTGGAAAGGCGAGGGCTGAAGTGTTGAAGCGAAGATTTGAGGATAGGCACCTATTCGATTGGGCTCCTCAGGTCCGAGACTGGCTTGTGGATAGGGGCTTTGTCTTCCATTTGGGGTTGGGTGAGCTTCACGTATTTTGAACAGACTCGTGGACGATGAGCAATTGATAGCGATAATCTTGGCTGGAGGATACGGGACAAGGCTCAATGCCCTCTCCAAGAACTTGCCGAAGCCACTTCTCAAAGCAGCCGAAAAACCAATGATCGAGCACATCTTCGATAGACTAGCTGAAATTGAAGAAATAAAGTATGTGATCATAAGCACAAACCTGAGATTCAGACAGATGTTCCAGGAATGGCTTTGGTCACATGACTTTGAGCGGAAAGCCAAGATTGTCGCGGACAAATCTCGCTCCGAAGAGGAGAAGCCAGGTGCAATAGCCTCGCTAGCTCATCTGACCTCAGGGATGGATGATGATTACTTGATCATTGCTGGGGACAATCTCTTCACGTCAAGCCTCAAAGCCATGTTCCGCACTTTCAGAGACAAATCGTGCCCCACAGTGGGCTTGTACGATGTCAAAGATCGTTCCCTAACCAAGCAGTATTCAGTTGCGACAGTAGACGCCCAAGGCAAGATCATAAGCCTCAACGAGAAGCCAGCAAACCCTGAGACGACACTGATCGGGACTTGCGTCTACATGCTTCCGAAGAGGACAGTGAGTAAGCTGAGGGAATATTTGACTGAAGCAGCTGACCACGATAGCCCGGGCAGGTTCATAGGATGGTTGTGCAGGCGCGAGCCAGTGTATGGCCATATCCTCGAGGGTCACTGGTGGGATATTGGTACAGTAGATCAATACTATGGGGCGAACCAAACTCTCTACGTAGAGAGAGTTCTCTCGCCCGACTTGCTAGCTCGTGCTCGACCTTCGGTTCGCAGGCTCAAAGAGCTCATGCCAGTTCTCTATGACGCAGACTCGTGTAGAGGCATCCACCCGGAGTTGCCCATGTACGAGGTTTACAGGGATCTATGCGGCGACGAGGAACGAGATGTCCTCCTGAAATATGGCTTAAGGTATGATGTGATGATTATGCCTCCGCTGATGTTGGGAGAGGAATATGTGAAGACAATGGGACACAAGCACCTGCCTTGGGGAGAAGAACGATTCGATCCAGAGATCTTTGAGGTGCTTGAAGGCGAGGCGCGTTTCCTAATCCAGAGGTACCAAGATGAAGAGCTAGTTGATGTCTCTCTGGTGGAAGCGCAGGCTGGTGACAAGGTTCTAGCTCCGCCAAACTGCGGCCACGTCATAATCAACGCATCTTCGAGCCGATTGGTGACAGGGAACTTGATTTCGCGATTCTGCCTTCAAACGTACAGACCGTTCATTGAGCGGAGAGGCGGTGCATACTACTTACTGAAGGGAGGGAGGCTTCTGAGGAATGAAAACTATCACCCAATACCCAGAGTGCGTGTGCTGAAAGTGGAGGACTTGGGCTTCGTAGAGAGGGAATCAGGTCTACTAGCATCTTTCGTGAGGTACCCACAATTGTTCGATTTCTTGAACAACCGATACGATTTGCCGCAAATCTTCCGTTCCCCAGTTCCAACCCCAAGAGCGCCCAATGGTGAAAACTAGCGCATTTTGGACGGACTAGAAACATGGAAGGTTCTGTCTGATATCGGTCAATAGTAGGGCAAAGCAAAATACGAAACGATTCTTGTTGCCTTTGTTCTATCTACTGCTCGCGTCTATGGCCACAAGCATATTCTTTGGCATACTGGTGTTCCTCAACAGCCTAGGAGTCACATTCCATTACTACCGAGCCTCTGTATTGGAAACCATATTTCTGTCTCGCCAGCTTGACCTCTATGCCTTGTGGTTCTCGACATTCGTGGTGCTCCTCGCGCTGACTGGTCTGACAGTGACGTACGGGCGGAGGGAACTTGCGGAATGGTTGCCCATATGCGCCTTGGCAGCTGGCCTGGTACTTCTGACAAGCAGCTCGGTGGCCCTAGCAACGGCCCTAGTTCTTGAGGGTCAGATATCGGCACTAATAGGGTGCCGTACAATCTATTTCGCCGGTTCACGCTACTCCTTCTCAAAGAAGCGAACTCAAGCTCTAATAGTTGTCTATCTTCTTAGCCTAGCGCTGCTGGTTGAGTTATCAGCTCTCATCTATTGGGTCGTGACTGGCTTCAGACCAGACAACGAGCTAGGTAGAGGCGCCGCTGTTCTGGAAACTAACCTTACATATGCATTGTCTTCGATATCTCCTTGGCTATACGCGGCACTGCTCTCCGGCTGGTTGTGGGCACCTGCTGTGCTGCTTCTGAGAAAGAGGATTGGGGACAAACACGCTGGAATGGTTGTTAGATCCGATTCCTTCACACTGGCCACGCCTGGCGCGGACGCATCCAGGGTTTGGTCTCTTGCACTACCTGTTCTTTTGTTAACAGCCCTTGGCATATTTGTGGGTTCGTATCCTTACTGGCATGGGCCGGAGTGGCTTGTCGGTGCAGATGTCTACTGGATATACAAGGGCCCACTCGACAGAATGACCCAGATGCACATTCTACCTGGATTCGAACAAGCGTTTAAAGAGCATCAATCCATATTCCTAATCCTCCTCTTTGGATTGATGAGGATAACTGGTCTCTCGTCCTACGAGATTCTTCGATACACGCCGATGGCTCTCACAGCGATGACGGCCACAGCAACCTTTCTTTTGGCTAGGACACTTGGATTGGGCACAGGCGGGTCACTGTTATCCGGCGTAACCAGCACTATCTGGGTTCCTACTGCTGTTGGCATATTCACTTCAATACTCGCCAACTGGTTCGCCCTGATTCTTTGGATATTCTTCTTGGCAATTCTAATGAAGAAAGACCCAAAGGTTCACATAATTGGCTCGGCAGTCTTAGGATCATTGTTTTCCTTGGCGATACTGTTCGTTCATCCATGGAGCTGGGGTCCCTTCTCGGCTGTCACTAGCCTATACTTACTGGTCCAGCTTCTGGCACGAAGGTTCTCCAGGCACAAGTTGATCTTGTGTATCACATTTGATCTTTCGGGACTAGTAGCGGGCTACATATCGTTGTTGATGCTGCAGACATCTGAGGGATTGCGCATCACAAGTGCTCTTAGTCACTACGCGGCTGCCCTGCTTGACCCCAGGGCCATGTTGACTTTCCCTGATGCTATCAAATACTTCGCCACTGTGTGGGGCCCGTTTCTCAATCCAGTGTTGGTTGCGGTGGCAATCGTAGGCATCTTGGCCGTAGTGGGCCATGGCGATGGATTGAGTCGCCTCATGTTGCCTTGGTTGTTTGTTACATCAATAGCATCTATTCTGGCAACACCCCTCGGCTCTTGGGGTGGAGGGTACCTTTGGAGAATATTCTTCATTGCGCCTATCGCCATACTGACCACCCTTGGTGCTTTGTGTATTTGTAGAAACTTGGGGATGAAACTCGGCGAAGGCAGTCACGCGACATTGCCTTCGACACACTGGTACTGGGTAGCGGGAGTATTCGTCAGCACGCTAGATATGTCTATCTTATCTATCATCACGCCTACTCTTCCGGAACTAGGCCTATTCTTTGGCTTGATTCTGAACCTACTGTTGGTGACACTGTTCTTTCACTCAGGATACCAGGACTCCGGCATATCTCATATTCTGGGTGCAACAATACTCATATTGATTGCAAACACAGGTCTAAGATTGCTCGCACCATTACTAGTGGACCCACATAACATTTCTCTGAGCTAGATTGCGGGAGAAGACGTTAAATAGATGACACATGGAAAAGCCAAGGTCAGGTTCAGATGAGATTCGGTCGATGTCTTGCACGGACATCAATTCTTGGGCTGTTGATTCTAGCTTCTTTTTTGACCCAGCCAGTGGTTCCCCAGAAGAGGGACTTCCACGTATGCTACATAAACACGATACAAAAGGAAGTTCTTCAGGACAAGACAGTTGTCGTCACGTTTGGGGTCTTCTATTCTATTCCCTACTATTACGCTTCGTGCGGAGAACCGTGTGAGCTCAAACCGAGAGCCGGACAGACAAAGCCTACAGGGAGCCTCGAAATCAAGGGATCAACTCGTTTGACAGACATCCCAGTGACTCCTACAGGAAAGCCCGGTGAGTACCGAGCAGAACTCAACTTGCCAGCGGACGCCCCTGTTGGGAAGGCCATCGTCTTCATAGTTAAGGACAGCCTTTATGATGGACAAACCACCGGGCCAGAACGAGACTCGAGTCACGTCGAGACATCCGATCCGATGGACGATAGCACATTCATGTTGGCGGGCTCTGTTGTTCTTTTTTCCGGATTCAGACCAGAAGGATTCCCTACGTTCGCAGGCCTCTTCACTCTCTTGATTTTCTTGGCTACCTTCTTGCTCTTTTCACTCCGGCGTATCAAGAAAACAAGAGATACCGGCTCGTCTGGAAGCAACCTAGTTTAATGGTATCCTGAGATCTATTCGATCTCGTCGGCTTATTCACTCAGGATTGAGATACGTTTCATGCATACCCAAGAAGTACAGGAAACGGGTCCTTAATGCTTTTCTGGTTTGTTCGTTCGCACTTGACGGACAGACGCCTAATACTGTTTTTTGACAGTTGAGATTCACATGTTCCTACGTACCAACCTAGTCTTGCCCCAACGAGCAAAAAAAGGGGCGCATATGGTTAAGGACAAGGTCACTGTGGTTGTGCCGACGCTAAACGAGGCTCAAGCCATAACCGCGACCATAGATGAGATTAGATCGGAAGGATACAACAAAATCCTGGTCGTGGACGGGTACTCGACCGATAGGACGCCTGAGAAAGCCAGCGCCATGGATGCCAACGTGGCTTATCAACATGGCACCGGAAAGGCAGGAGCTGTGCAGACCGCCATAGAAGATGTGGAGACACCATACATAGTCTTCATGGATGGGGATCACACCTACGATCCGAAGGACATATGGCGGCTACTGAATCACCGCAACTACAGCCATGTGATAGGAGCCAGGGACAAGAAGCATATGAGCCGTCTCCATAGGCTTGGGAACTGGATCATATCTGAGGCATTCAGTTTGCTTTTCGGAGTGAAGGTATCTGATGTCTGCTCTGGAATGTACCTACTTGAAACCAAGAAAGCCAGAACCTACAGTTTGGTAGAGCGTGGGTTCAACATTGAAATCGAGTTGGCCGCGCAATCAGCCTCAATAGGAACCCTAACTGAGGTCCCGATAAGCTACAGGCCGAGGGTTGGAACAAGGAAGTTGAACACTTGGAGACACGGCCTAGCCATACTATCCGCAGTGTTCAGTTTGGCAAGAAGGTACAACCCGGTGCTTCTATACTCAAGCCTGGCCGGCTTGTCAATAATCCCAGCAGTTCTGATCCTGGGCTGGGTCACCTTAGAACAATTGGCTAACTATAGGTGGCATTCAGGCTGGGCCATAGCAGGCGTAATGTTTCTATTAGTGGCGGCTCAATCATTCACGTTAGCGAGCGTATCAGTATTGGTAAAGCATATTGAAAAAGGATTAACCAAAGAAATAAGGGGATTGGTGGATCTAGGGAGAACCACCAAACTGTCCAAGCCAGGTCACTACACCAATAATGGTGTGAGAAAGAAGATTGCTAGAGACCTATTGCCTGAGAAATGACCCGCTTATTCCATGGGAACATCCTGCATAGTTGAGTTAGCGTTGCGTTTCGCTGTTCCTTTGGCCTTAGTAGCCTCCTACTTGTATTGAGGAGATTAGATGGCGAACCTTTTGCTTGTTGCCGGCACGAGACCGGAGGCGATAAAGATGGCGCCTGTAATTGAGCAACTTCGAAGGTTGCAACTAGATTTCACTTTTGTTTGGAATGGGCAGCACTACGACTATAAGATGAGCAAGATCTTCTTTGAACAGCTAGATCTTCCAGAACCTGATGATAACTTGGATGTAAAGAGTGGAAGCCACGCGCAGCAAACAGCTGAATCCATGGTAAAACTGGAAAAGATCATTCGTCAGTACATGCCTTCCATAGTTGTTTCCGAAGGTGATACGAATAGCGTCGCAGCCGCAGCGATGACCTCAGTCAAGTGCCTAGTGCCTTTCGCGCACGTAGAAGCCGGCTTGAGAAGCTGGAATCCAGCTATGCCGGAGGAGATCAACAGAAAAATCGCCGATTCAGTCGCCAGTTTGCATTTTGCACCAACTAAAGCTTCAATGCTCAACTTGCTCTTCGAAGGCGTCTCTAGAGAAAGGCTGCACCTAACAGGCAACACTATTGTGGATGTTGTGCGCAAGCATAGAGACGCTGCAAGAGAACTCGGAGAAAGAATCATGAGTGAACTCAATGTGGAGAAAGAGAAATACCTTCTGGTGACTATTCACAGAGCGGAAAACACGGACGACCCATCAAAGCTGGAAAACATACTAGCGGCTTTGAGAAAACTAGCCAGAGAATTTACAGTCGTCTTTCCAGTTCATCCACGCACGAAGGAAAGAATAGCTCAGACCAGTCTGGAACATCCACTAGAAGGAATTATCGGACTGGAACCTCTCGGCTATCAGGAATTCTTGGGTTTACTGATGAATTGTTTGATTGTCCTTACAGATAGCGGTGGGGTTCAAGAGGAGGCATGCACAGTGAAAGTGCCAACTGTTACGCTAAGGTACAACACAGAGAGGCCAGAGACGATCCCCCATGGGAATGTCCTAGCTGGAGCCGAAACTGGAACTATCGTGGACGCTGTTCACAAGCAAATAGATCGGGCGGACGAGATAAGAAAGAGTTCCTTGGAAAATCCTTTTGGAGATGGTCGAGCAGGTGAAAAGATAGCTATTCTGCTGAAGAAGTATCTAGAGGAAGGCTTAGAGATAGTCGAACCCGACTTGAGGAGAACTCCGCTCGTATCATACAGGCTGCTTCAGTCCAAGCATATGAGTCAAGAACAATGGGCCCAGGCACTTCTTGCTTTTGATAGGTTCGGCCTACCGTGCTTGACTACTGGGACTCGCAATCAGACAGTAAGATGGATCGTTAGAATGCACAAAGCCTCTCCTTCGAACACTGCTTGGTCAGAGTAATGGTTAACCCAACTGTAAGCGTAATAGTCGTGAACTATAACGGCAAGAGAGTTCTGCGGCACTCCATCCGATCAGTGTTCTCGTCCAAATACAGGCCACTAGAAGTGATAGTTGTTGACAACGGATCCACCGACGGCAGTGACGCGGAGATAAAAAAAGAATATGAAGTCATGCTCCTGAGGAACCAACATAACCTCGGTTTTGCCCGCGCAAACAACATGGGAATACGTGAAGCAAAAGGTGAATATTGCCTGATGCTGAATAGCGACGCGATTGTGAGTCCAGAAGCAATTGGTGACTTGGTGAACGAGGCGTCAACTTCACGAGGGTCAGGCTTCTATCAGCCGAAAATCCTAATGTTGGATAGGCCAGGAATCGTAAATTCCACAGGAATCGACATACATCTCGCTGGATTCGGGCTTTTGAGGGGAGCTGGCCAAGAAGACAATGGTAAATACGATCGGAACAAGCAGATATGTGCAGCTCATGGTGCGTGTACATTTGCATCCAAAAAGGCGCTTCAAGACGTCGGGCTATTTGATGAATTTTTCTTCGGATTTAACGAGGACACGGACCTAGGGTGGAGGGCTTTGCTGAGAGGGTGGAGACCTAGGTACGTTTCGTCCGCAACTGTATACCATAGATGGGGTCACACATGGGGCTCGGGCAACTTGTCGCCTCGCAAATTGTATTACCTTGAAAGAAATCGACTCATTATGGTCTTGACGAATTACGAACGTCGATCACTCATATTGCTGCTGCCAATCCTTCTCTTGGCCGAAGTCTGTACGATAGCTTACTGTCTATGGCATGGTTTTCTGAATGCAAAGATCAAAACATATGCAGATATGATTCAGATGCGGCGTCTCATTGATAGACGCCGAAGACTGATACAGTCACATAGGCGCGAAGATGACAGATGCGTCATCAACTCCTTTGTCGGCGAGTTTAGGCACCCCTTCCTGGCGAACCACGCACACGCGCCACTCAATTCGCTCTTCAAGCTTCTTCAGAGAGTTGTAGGACACGAATCTTAACGCAACAGGCGAGAACGTCCCTAGGGTTTCATTCATAATTCCCACACTAAACAGCGAACAAACCTTAGACTCATGTTTAGCAAGCATAGTGAATCAGGATTACCCGAATATGGAAATCATAGTCACAGACGGAGGTTCCAAAGACTCAACCCTGACCTTGGCCGCGAAATACACATCGAAAGTCCTATCGATCAGGGGGCCTCTCGGAAAAGCCAGACGAGCGGGGATCGAAAAGTCAGACGGCGAGATCCTCGGAATATTCGACTCAGACATAGTCCTACCCCACAGACACTGCTTAATGGAGGTCATCAGTTCGTTCGGCAAAGACCCGATGCTAGGCATAATCTGGTTCATGAACAAAGCTCCTGGTGGCGCCTCGTGCGTCACAAAGTGCTACTTCAATCTGTGGAACGCATTTCTCAGGCACAGGTTGCGGAGCAACAAACCGATTCTTCCAGGAGGAAATTCGTTCGTCCTGAGGCGTGCTTATGATCAAGCTGGAGGGTTCAACCCCAAGTTGCATTATGGTGAGGATTTTGATTTGATGAATCGAATCATTCGCATTGGATACAAGGTCACGATCGGGCAGCACTCAATCTACCACAATACCATGCGTTCACTAGAAGAATTCACTCGGAAGCAAATCCTTGGCGCGTCGACAATCATTAGAGGCAGCGAAAATGCCACAGATCTTGACTTGATGCGTACTTGTATGACTTGGCAAGCCCACGAAAAACAGCACTCGATATTCAACGCGATGAAGGAGGCTTTAGTGGACCACATGCTCATTGGCTTTAGGGGAATGGCTGAAGGCTTAGCCAAAGATAGGTCCTGGTTAGTGTTCCCTGCATTGATTTCAATTCGAACCGTCACGTATGCAAGTGCTCTTTCCCTTCTCAACTTCCAGAGGTTAAGACACCCGCTGCGCGCGATATGACTAACCTAAACGATGATCACACCATGAGAATATGTATCATAACGTCTACTCCCTTCCCTCCTGGCAAACATAATGGCATAGCCAACTATGTTCTCAACACGGCAAACAAACTTGTCGAAAGGGGCCACAGTGTTACCATCATTACCCGAGGCTCATTCACCAAAACCGCAAGTGAGATCGTGAACAACGTCGAGATAGTTCGGCCACCCTTCATTTACATTTATCCTTTTCACGTTCACGTACATGGCCTCTTCGTAAAGAAGTGTATTGAAGCTCTTGGTAACCGCTTTGACATAGTTCACGTACACTCACCCCTCTCACCGCCGATCAAACTATTTCTTCCTTTGGTGAGTACAATTCACTCATCCCTGCTCGGAGATGCTCAAAACATGGAAGTCGTGGATGTCAAGTCTTTAGCTACCAAACTTCAAGCATGGTCCGTCGGCCATCGCCTGATCTCTGAATTGATCAAGAACTCCGACTTGGTAACGACAGTTTCGAATGCAGTTTCTTACGAGTTGAGGAAGTACTATGCGGGAAATATCCAACCAGTGGTGATCGGAAACGGTGTTGACGAAAGGAGCTTCATTCCCGCAGAGCCACAAAACACAGGTAACTACGTCCTATATGTCGGTCGCCTGACCTACAAGAAGGGCCTATTTGATCTTCTGAAGTGCGCAACACTTCTCCGCATGACGAACATATCTTTCGTTCTAGCTGGCGAGGGAGAACTGTACGCGAAGCTAAGAAAGCAAGTCAGAGACATCGGCCTTCAGGATAGGATCAGATTCGAGGGACATGTCAATACAAAAGACCTCATTCGACTTTATCAGAATGCATCCGTGTTTGTCTTCCCCTCATACTATGAGGGGCTTCCAACCGCTATTCTAGAAGCTATGTCCGTTGGTCTTCCTGTGGTTGCAACCCATGTCGGTGGCATCCGGGATGTGATCAAAGACGGAGAAAATGGAATCTCGATTCCTCCTGGAGCTCCCGAGAGAATGGCCGAAGCGATATCTGTTCTCATTCAAGATAGAGAATTGAGAAAGGAGCTCGGTAGGAACGCAAGGAGAACCATAGAGGAGAGTTACACTTGGGACCGTGTCACCGATAGATTAGAGAATTGTTACAGTAGCTTGAGTGCTTTCAAATGAAAGTCTGCATTATCTGCTTCGGTTTTAGAAAGGCGAACCTCAGTCTGCAGCCATGGGTATACATTCATGAGCT
>Ga0209725_1000957_pt1 | contig 16967 bp, 15 predicted proteins | sample I18A1metaG_FD_184145 | JGI IMG/M metagenome (GOLD analysis project Ga0209725, IMG submission 184145) | Lake sediment bacterial and archeal communities from Gulf of Boni, Indonesia to study Microbial Dark Matter (Phase II) - ​I18A1 metaG... | ecosystem: Environmental > Aquatic > Freshwater > Lake... | reverse complement strand
GTATGAGGAACGCAGAGCCCAAAATCCAGACAAACGAAAGATGTCAAACAAGTACACACTTTGTCCTGAAAGAACTTGTGGTCTCGATGTGAGGCTAAATGCGATAGAAACTTGTTGAAGAGCCTCCGCTGCGTAGAACACATCTGGGACTATCCAGTATGCGTTCAGACCCATCCATATGAGCCCAAATGAGAAGGTGAATCTGATGGCCCGCTTGGATTCTGATTTGTCCCCAAGAACTAGCACCCGATACATCAGGAACAGGACTATCACTGCCCATTCGGATACAGCGAAGACGGGATCCACAAATATCGAATTTGTCGTTATAGTCCAGACACAGCATAGTAGGAATGCGTATGTCATATTTTTGTTCTCGCGAATCCCCTTTATGTATAAGCCAAGAATCAGAGGCAAAAAAGAATAGAAGTTAAAGAAATAGAAATCCGGGACTAGGAACAAGGCAACATACTCATTCATCATATAGATCATCCCTCCCGTCAGACAGGCAACGCGTCTGTTTTTCCAGTTCACAAACATCGAAACTAGGTAATACATAGAAAGACCGGAGGTAGCGAAGCACAGGTACAACCACAGTTTTTGGGCGTCGACCAATGATAAGCCCACGATTTCTGATAGCATCCTGAAGGCCTCGTACGGAATTGAGCCAGCGATAGTCCTTGTGTTAAGGGCTCCGGTGCCTTGAGTGCTGTCCCAAACGTAGAACGTTCTCATGAAGCTACGGAACCTATCTGGAAAGAACCAGGAGTCGCCACCGCAAATTAGATAATCGCCTCTGAACCAGCTCAGAGCAAGTAATCCAAACAAGCATACTATCAACACATCGATTATCAACGGTTTAGTAAGGCCAACTTTCGCTCCAGTTCGTGCAAGGGCTGTCGCAAATAGTTCTCGTTTCGCCTGTGAGCGCCTAGTATTGCTTAGCACAATTGATCGCACACTTCTTCAGCCCTAGAGTGATCGCTTCTGCGCGATAACTTCCATGTTTCCTCTCATGCTTGGGATAACCTTGAGAACCATTGATGCGATCAAAAAAGGAGCCAGAATGAATCGTTGAGCGTGCGAATGATCATGCAAAATCTTCTTGGCGATACTTCGTGACAAATCCATTGGAAATTCGAGGATTGGAAAACTAATGTTCTGGATCGTGAAGCCGTACCGTTGAAGTATCATGGCAATCGTTCTAGTTGAGTAGTGGTAAATGTGTCTAGGTATGTCAAGCTCAAGCCAGTAGGGCCCACAGATTTTGAATTGAAGACTTTCGATGTTTGGGAGGGAAATAAAAACCAGACCGTCTTCTTTCAAAATCCTATGAACCTCAACAAGTACTCTTTTTGGGTTCGGCATGTGTTCGAAGGAATGGTTCATTGTTATGATATCGAAATACGAGGTGGGAAACTTGTGATCTTCTAATTCGCCAACAAAGACCTTGTCTACTGACCTTTGTGCAGCGATTCTACACGCATACTCTGATATGTCGACTCCCCAGGTTTCCCATGATGCGTGACCAAATGCGGCCAAGAAGTCCCCTGTTCCGCATCCAACATCAACTATTCGACCGCCCTTCTTCAGCTTTGATAGTTTGTGAACTTTTCTTTGCCTGATAAGTCGTGACAGAAATAGAGCTAGCACGTTTTGCCGAGGATTAAAGTAATCTTGAGAATAAAATCTGGATGCGTCCACCTGTGGGAGTGGATTAACACTCAATAGACGGCAAAAGTTACAGCTGACAAGTGTGAAGAAGTCGCGCGTCTTGTGCAGTCGAAGATCAGACGTTTCCAAGACGATGGAGTAGTCATTGGAGTCGCATATTGGGCATGCGATTCTAGGTTTCTCCTTAATTGCGCATACGTTACTAATAGCATTGGCGCGCATTTGTCTTGACTTCTTTTGGGCGAAAACAAGTAGATATTGCGCGTACGAGTTTAAAGAGCTTGGAACCCTGCTCAAACCAATGTTGATCTTACCTACTAGTCCAAACCACAAGTACGCCTGTTTGCGGACTGCGAAACCGACCCTATTCATCTGACAAATCAACTCATTCATGACATACTCTCTCAAATGAACCGTGTCAGACCCTAGCCTATGTGGGTAGCTGATCTTCTTACCGAGAAGATTGAGCAATCTATTGGATAATCGCAGTCTGTTTGGAGTTCCAAGGAGAAAATAGCCGTTCCCTTTGCAAACGCGGTATGCCTCTTTCATGAAGCTCTCTTCGTCCTCAATGTGCTCTATCACGTCAAATGTAACTACTGCCTCAAATTCTTCCTCTCTAAACGGCAGGCAAGTAGCATCGGCCACCATGAATTGAAATCTTCGCTTCCGCTCTTTGCTGATCCTATCGACTAAGTCCACTCCGATTACCTCTTGCGAAAAAGCCCATAGGAGTTGCGTCCTATCCGCGCTACCACAACCAACGTCCAGAATTCTCTTGTTGATTAGCTTACGTTTCGCGAAGTCAAGAATTGACGCGTCACGTGTTCTATCGAATTTGGAGAGAAACAAGCAGCATGCCTTCCGAGCGTATATTTAAGGTGCGTTGTCATTATATGGATAAGCGGGGTCTAGAGGAATAGGCTTTTCATTAAGCGAAAAGTACTTTCAGCCAGAACATTCCAATCCCAATCTTTAGCTAGATGAACAGCCTCTGCCTGAAGCTTTCGATAGAGCGTCTCATCCTCTAACAGCAAAAGTATGCTTTCCGCAAACTCTTGAATATTAAAACAACGAACCTTCAACATTCCTCTTGGGTAGTAGACCCTCAAAGCTGGTAGGTCAAAACTTATTCCGGGAAGCCCACAAGCCATCGCTTCGCAAGGACCCATTCCTCCACTATCATATATGGCCGGATGCAAGACCATCTTGCTTTGCTTGAAAATTGCTATCTTCTCCTTTCCATCCTTGAAGCCGAAGAGGACAACATTTCTTTCCAAGCCGTGTCGTGCTATTTCTCTCAGAATTTCTCTTTTCAATTCACCGTCGCCTATTATTGCCAGCCTCGCGTTCTTTCTCCTAACGACAACGTATTTCCAAATGTCGATCAACTCGAGAATTCCTTTTTGCGCGTGAAATCTGCCCACGAAAACAGCATCGAATTTCTTCTCCGGCGGGGAAGGGACCTTCTGTGAGCTATCGATGTCGACGCCACCTCGAATGGCAATGACATTGCTCGATCCCAATCGGTCACCTATGAACGCCGTTCTGTCAAGTTCATTTGTAACAAAAACCATGTCAGCATATCTTCTTATTAGCCAATGAATTGGCTTTTGAGACAAGAAGTAGGCTAGACCTTTAATCTTGTCAATACCCTTGTAGACCTGATTGCCTATCGGTTGGGGGGCAAACATATAAAACCCTGCGACCCATTTTGATGTTTTCATTCGTCTCTTCATTAGCAGCGCTGGCAATGAGTCGGGCCAAAAATCCGATGCAGAATAGATCACCGATTTGCCATTGCCCGGATCTCGAAACCTTAGTGATTCCAAGCAGCCCTTCAAAGTCCTAGCCACATAGAGGAGAGCAAAGCCTAGTCTCTTGTAATGCGATGTCGACCATACAATGAAGTTTACGTTATTTAGCTTGTTTCGTCTGCACATCTCGTGTCCTTCTTCCCACACGAGGACGTGCACTCTATGACCTCGCTGCGCCCAGCGACGTGACAATTCGATGAATATTCTGTCTCCGCCGCTTAGGGAAGGACCCAACGCGGCATTTGCTATTACATAAAAGTTGATCTTATTGCTCTCCATATCCTTCCTCTACTTGAAGTAGGATTGGATAATCGCCTCGGCGTTCTTTTCGCTGAAATTCTTTAGGGCATAGTTCCGGCAAGACACTCTCTTTCTATATATCAGATCTCTGTGTTGAGAAAGAAAGCGCAGTTTTTCGGCGACGATTTCAGGGTCGGGCTCCAGCATGAAGCCAATCTCTTGAACAGCAAATGAAACTGGTCTCATCTTTCCAAAATAATCCGTCTTGTTGCTGATAATCACTGGAAGGCCGCAGGCAAGAGCGCTCATGCTGGCTCGACCCAAATAGTCTTGATCTACAGATCCCCAAAGGAGCACATCCGCCGCGTTATAGTAGACTGGCAACTCTTCACTTCTCACCCATCCCACGATTCTCACGTTGGGTTGGGCTCTGGCCCTGAGGCGGGCGAGTTCTGCCATAGGGCCTTCTCCTACTAGAATGAACATTATTTCTTGCGCCAAGGATGCCGTGGCCAAAACCAATTCAACTCCCTTTTCTTTGGTGAATCTTCCAACAAATAGGGCAACGAAACGATCTGCCTCCAAACCGAGTCGTCTCTTACATTCCTGTCCATCTATTGGACTAAAAATGCGCAAGTCGATCCAGTTTGTGTATACGACAATCCTTTCCGGCGGAACTCCTATGGCGATTAGATCCTCTTTGCACCCCTTTGCTAGTACCAGGATTTTGTCAACGAAAATGAGAACTCTCTTAGCCATCCAGCCTAGCCAAGGGCTCTCCGAGAATCTATAGATCGTGTGCAAACTGACAATCGGCTTGCAACGATAAATTCGACTCAAGATCACCGTAGCCACTGCGCATGAAAGCCCGTGACCGTGAATCACTTTGACCTCTTTTCTCTTCGCCATGAGATAAATGAAACTGAATAGGAAAACTCCCATAAACAAGTATAGGAATTCAGCCAAGTAGAATCGCTCTAATCTAAAGAACAGGTCGAAGCCGGGCCATGGCAGACGGTAGATAGTGGAACCGTCGGCGTGTTGCCTAAACGGTGCTTTCACTCTTGCAGTTATAGGCATATAAGTAATGACAGAGTTACCGATCCTCCTACGTCGCAAGTGTGTAACCAAATCGTCTAAGTGAGTTTCAACGCCGCCTATATTGGGACTGAAGAATGGTGATAAGATCAGGATCGTACTCTTCTTTTGCATGTTAGGAGATCTCATAAAATCTCTTAATAGCATCTGAAACATAGAATATTTCGTCTCGCATCAATTCGGGAAACATTGGAAGTGACAAAAGTTCTGAAGCATGCTTCTCCGCGATAGGAAAGCTACTAGGCTGGTAACGAAGATACCTAAATGCTGGCTGCAAATGTATGGGAATGGGATAATGTACAAGTGTGGTTATGCTCTCTCTTGCAAGGAATTTCTGAAGCTTGTCGCGTTGTTGCACTCTGACGGCATAAATGTGGTAGACATGTTTTGCTTCCTTCCGTACTGACGGGACCTTGACGGGAGTTAATGAATCAAGCAGACGGTTATAGAGTCTAGCGTTTTCCGCACGTTTCTCGTTCCAGTGCTTCAAGTAACGTAGTTTGACGCGAAGTATGGCCGCTTGTAGCGTGTCCAGCCTGCTATTATACCCTATAACCCTGTGGTGATATTTCTCCGTTTGACCATAATTTCGGAGCGACGAGACTTTCTCTGCGACACTGGGGTCGTTAGTCACAACAGCTCCCCCATCACCATAAGCACCGAGGTTCTTTGTGGGATAGAAGCTAAAACATCCGACATCTCCTATGGCCCCGACCTTTTTGTTCTTGAAAGTCGCCCCGTGAGCTTGGCATGCGTCTTCTATCACTTTTAGATTCCGTCTCTCCGCGAGTTCCATTATTGCATTCATGTCTGCCGGATGTCCAAAGAGATGGACGGGAAGAATTGCTTTAGTTCTTTTTGAAATCGCATTTTCAATACAAGTAGCGTCGATTCCATAATAGTTCGCTTCGCAGTCCACCAAAACTGGTCTTGCGCCAACGTGGCAAATCGCAAAACCAGTTGCAACGAATGAGTTAGTGACAGTGATTACCTCGCTAGACGGGCCTATTCCCAAAGCTAAAAGCGCGAGATGTAGGGCGGAGGTTCCAGATCCCACGCTTATGCAGTACTTCGCTCCGCAGAACTCTGCAAACTCCTTTTCGAACAGGATGACATCTTCTCCAAAGATGAATGTAGAGCTCTCAAATGCCCTGTCCAAAGCTGCTTGAAGTTGTCGCCTAATGAGTTTGTACTGTCGTCGAAGATCCACGAAACTTACATTCACTCTTCTGAACACCATTCGTAGGGTTTCTTGTAGAAGCCCTTCAGGCAAACGAGATCCTCTACGGACTTGAGGAGTATAGCAGGATTGCCGACGACAACAGCTTTTGGTGGTACGTCTCTCGTCACGACGCTGCCCGCTCCGACAAGTGAGTTCGCTCCTATCCTGATTCCAGGAAGAATCGTAACGCCAGCCCCGATTCTAGCAGCCTCCTCTACTCTTGCGCCACCGACACACTCATTGTACCTGGGGCATCTCGGATGCAGATCATTTGTAAATACTACGTGAGGCCCCAAGACAACTCTATCCGCAAGAGAAGCACTTTCTATGAAGCATCCAGTATGTATATTCACGTCGTTGCCAATTCTATTTCCAGGACCTAAGTATGTATACACACCGACACTGACGTTATCACCAATGAGGTTTTCCTCTCTGATAGTGACTCCGTGCCCCGTTCTAAAGTTGTTTCCGATCACAGTTCCTGCATATATGACTGTGCCAGATCTGATCAAAGCATTGTCTCCAATCCTGAGCTCCAAGTCTTCGTGGGCTTTCGGCGGTAGTTCTCCAATAACAGAAAACTCTTCAACGGTCGCATTCTTGCCGAGCACCACATTCTTTGAGCGCATAGGTCTCACCTTTTGATCAAAACGTAGGGAAAGGTATCAGGGTCGGTTTGGTGATATGATTGACTCGCATAGTTTACCATGGTCGCGGTTGGACTTATGTTCATGAAAGCGTGAGCGATCTTCTTCCCTATGCGTAACCTCACATAGCCATCCCTCTTGCTGTCTAGAACTAGCGAAACATGTTCACGGGTGTCCACATCCTGCAATTCCACATGCAGTCTACCTTGCGCCACTATGAACCATTCCTCTTTCTTTATATGGTAATGATTTCCTCTGATCACCCTCAATTTTTCGAAAGTTACAAAGTATATCTGGCCAAGGATTTTCTTTTCTCCGCTTAGCTCATCTCCCTTCAGAAGCTCCACTAAGCAACCTCGCTCATCTCTATGTTCTGTGGGCTGACTTATATCGTAATCCAACAAAACCTCTGCTCCTTCTGCCATCGCCTTACAGATGAACAGCCACCATGCTCAAATGCGCCTCCATCCTTGCAGAATGTATTGGATACTGTAAACGTACAGCGTTATTAAACACGCCAAGGGATGGAAGAACCACGCTTTTTCATGTAGCTTCCTATATCCTCTCAATGAGTCTACAATTAGTGGTGCTATGAGCAGTGTATACAGTATGAATTTCAGCATTCCCAGTCTGTCTAGGCGTCTCCAAGGATATTTTCTGGCTTGAAGCTCCTCGTAGTATAGATAGTCCGCGATCCTTCTTCGGGTCTTCTTTACATAGGTTGTTAGGCTATTCGCAAATATGTGCACTATACTCGTTTTCACCTTGGCGTATTTTTTCCAACCAACCATGACAAGTTGATAGACCATGTCTACATCAAACAGGTAAGGTTTGTAGTCGATACTCTTAATGGCTTCGGCTCTCACCAGAAAGCCGTTGGCACCCATAGTCGGTATGTTCCTCTCATCCAATTTCACAAGTAGGTAATCTCCTCGATCCATAACGTCCACTCTTAACTCTGTCCACCTTCCAGTCATGTAGCTATATCGATCGTAATTCCCGAGAAAAAGGCACAAGACATCATTCATGCCCATCAAGGCACAATACCTAGTTATTAAAGGGTCCCCTTCTCTGCGCGCGTAATACAGTGGTTCAGCTCCGGCTATCTCCTCGTCCTTGAACGGTGCAACCATGGTCTTAAGCCAATTTGCAGAAGGAAGGATGTTGTCACTGTCTATGAATGCGACTATCTCGTTATTCGCCATTTCAGCCCCAGCAGCCTTACCAGCTTCACCCGTCCTAAGAGGATTGCTCACTATCCTCCTAACACCATAACCCTCCGCAATCCTAACGGTCTTATCAGTTGAGCCACCATCTGCAACTATTACTTCTACCTTCTCTCTCGGGTAATCTTGGCAGAAAATGCTCTTGAGACATAGACCCAAGGTTCGACTAGAGTTCAAAGTAGGTATAACTACAGTTACTGAAGGCAAGTCTTCGAAGCCAATGTTCAGGGTCTTTGACATGTTCTAGAACCTTCAGGAAGCCTCAGGCCGTGAATCCAAGATCCCTTCCCGCACACTCGTCTCCAATTCACCCGAAGTCCCTTATATGACCAATAACTCTCCGAGCTCCGCGAAAGTTGAACTTCAGGTCTTCAAACGAATGGATAGACATTAGCCTTCTCAAAGCGTACTTTGCAGACATAAACAGCTTGTAAGTCTCGTCACATAACTCCTTAACCTCTTCAGGTGACATATCAAGGCTCTTCATAACTGGCTCAGACATATCCCAATGCTCCCACTCGCCAGGCGAATAGCGTAGCCAACGCTTCTCCAAAGCTATCTCATACATCTTGCTTCCCGGGTAGGGTATCAATAGCGTACTCTGCAACGTGTCTGCAAAGCCACTCTCCATCAACTTCTTAGCCAATCGATAGGTCTGAAGCTCCTCCTCCCTAGACGCATTTGGATAACCAAACATAATCGTGATGTGAACGTCCAACCCAGCCTCCTTCGCCTTCCTGCAAGAATCAACCATCTCCTCTACGGTCAGACCCTTGTTAATCTCATCCAAGACCCTTTGACTCCCAGACTCTAAACCGAACAAGAGCATCCTGAATCCGGCCCTCTTCATCAATCTGTATTCTTCCAAGCTTAATGCGCCGAAACGCATATTGCAACTGAAGTAGATCGCATCATTCAGTCCCTTCTCAATCATCAAGCCAGAGAATTCTCTCAACCATTTTCCAACAGGAAAGGTTCCTGTGTCGTCAAAGACCTCACGGACTCTATATTCTGCCACCAACATCTCTATCTCATTGACAAGGCTTTTAGGATGTCTAACCCTGAAACTTGGATAAAGTACAGGCCAGCTGCAGAAGCTGCAACCTCCATCCTTTCTATACCAACAGTCGCGGCCGACCATGGTGTAAGTTCCAGGTGTCCTTTTGTAGTTCCCGTTCTCGTACGCGTAAAGCTGCCATCCCGTCAAATCCCTATCAACATATGGTAGACTGTTCAAGTCGTGTTTGAGTTCGAAGTGCCCAGTATTCTTGATCTTACCGCCCTCCCTAAACCAGATCCCAGGCTCCAAATCTCTACGCTTGCCATCAAGGTAATCAACAAGATTAAGCAATAAGAAATCAAAATCTCCGCCAGTCAAAACGAAGTCCGCCTGGCTGCTCTCCATAGATTCACCGGGAAGAGCAGTAACATGATCCCCCGCAAGGATTATCTTTACATCTGGAAGAACTCTCTTTACATCGCCTATGATCTTCCAGTGTCTCTTCACAACAGGAGTCTTCGTCTCAATTATCATAACATCAGGACTAGCGCTCTCCACATCATGCAACCATTCTTCATAGTTCTTCTCCTCAGCAATCGCATCGTCCCAAACTACATCATATCCTGCTCGACTGAGCAAAGTCGCCGCGTAAGCCGGAACCATCGGATAGATGTACGTGCTCTCAGAGAACCATTGGAACTGCCTATTCTGCGAGAGCAGCGGAATTCCTTTTGAGTCCGACAACGGAGGATAGGAGATTGAGATCTTCATCTTGAGACTCTACTAGTCAACTTTTTTGAATAGCAATCCTGAGATGAAGCCGACTCCGTACGTCAAGTGTGTTAGGAAGATTCCGAGCGGAACTATGAGAGAAAGCTTGATATTCTTTGTGGCCAACCCGCTCAGGACTATGCCCAGCAGATATGTTCCATATGCCATAGTGAAAAGAAACTTAACAATGGGGATGAATGATAAGAGCAAACCAACAGCAAGACCAGTAACGAGAACTGAGGGGATGAAGTAAGTGAGACGTCTTGAAGTTCTAGGAAAGATTTTTGCAAAAAGACCTCTATGCCTAGCATAAGTCCAGACCTGCTTAAGATGCGGCTTGAATAAGGGTCGGCGATGATGATAAACTACAACATCAGGTGCATAGACCAACTTCTTCCGCTGACGATGTACGATATCCATGCAGGCCTCAGTATCCTCACCTGTAAGAAAACGCTCATCGAAGCCGCCAGTCTCCTCGAAAACTGAAGCTCTGACTATAAGATTGCACGAAGGTAGGTCATCCGTCTCCTGAAGCTGCTTCGATGAATATCTGAACGCAAACCTGAAGCCACCCATTGTGCTGGAGTAAACCGTCCCACTCGCTTTCTGCATTAAACTATCGCCTTCAGGTGTGATACTGGCGCCGCCAACGCCAGCCACATCCAGATCTTGAAAGTGTTTCAAGGCGTTCTTCAACCAGTCCCTTCTCGGATAAGCATCGCTATCGATAAAAGCATAGAACTCGCCAGCCGCTTGTTTCGTGCCGATGTTGCGTTTCGCAGCTGGCTTGACGGGACCTGTCGAAATAATCTCTACGCCTCTGAGTTCCCAACTCGACGGCAAATCTGGAAGGAGCAAAATCTCGAAAGACGGATAGTCCAGAGCCAAACAGCATTCAATACATTCCTGAGCGTAGCTGTCAATATTCTTGCAAGGAACGATTATGCTAACCTTTGCAATCTGACTTGACATGAATATCTGAAAACCGAAACTCTATTCAGATAGACTCATCGCTCCGAGATACCTTACGAAATTGATGTGATCCTTCCATTTCAAAGCTTCTTTATTGCCCCAGGATAAAGCCAGTTGTATAGCTCTCTCCGCGAGCTCTCTACCAACAACCTCGGCCTTAGAGAGAAATCCAGTCGCGGCACACTCTATCTTATCCGCTATCTCAGCTAAAATTCGGGTCAGCGTAGCACTTCGAATTGTCTTTACACATCTAATGGTCAAGTCTATTGTCGCCCGCTCCGTCCTACTTAAAGCGCGATACCAGATTCCTCTCCTAACCGCTCTACGCCTCAACGCAATAAGCTCTGTCCGAGAGAACATACTATTCGCTCCATTCAAAGATGTTAGAACAATCCAAAAATAAATCTTCTTAAATGGCTAATGAGCGAACGCCTATTCCCTGTTGTACCGCTTCACAAGCCTGAGCCTGTAAGTGATTCCAAGAATTTCTATGAACATAGACCAAAGCATCTTGACGAGGGGACCCAGCTTGCTAGGGCCACTCATTTTAATGTCGATCGGGTACTCAACGATCCTGAAGCCCTTCAGGTTAGCTATAGTCAAAAGCTCAACATCGAATGCGTATCTCTTCATAGCCATCCTTGGAAGCACGCTTTCCAAAACAGTTCTTCTAAACGCTTTCATACCCGACTGCGTATCGCTGATTCTGAGACCTGTTAACAACGTAACCATCAAGTGGAATCCATGACTGAGAAACATGCGGATCAAAGGCATCTCGGTATGCGACTTAGGATGCCACTTCGAAGCTATCACAATGTCAGCTTGCTCCGCGCCTCCAATATATCTCACAATCTGCTTGGGAGATATGTCTCTGTCCGAATCGATGAACACAACAATGTCTCCGCTCGTATGCCCGAATCCGTACTTGAGAGCAAAGCCTTTCCCAACATTGTCGTCGTACCCGATAACCTTCACGTTAGGATTATTCGTTGCTAAAAGCGCTCTCTCCCTAGTCCTATCGGTGCTCCCATCATCAACAACAACAACCTCATAATCAAATCCAAGGCCATCCAAGCTCGACAAAGTATCCTCAAGAAACTGCACGATATGCGTCTCCTCATTATGAGCAGGCACTATGACCGAAAGCTTGGGCACCGTTCGCACCGATCAACACCATGTATGTCTTCCGGAACCTATTTTAGAGTATATGCCAAGAAAAAATTGACAATGAATCTTAGGCATCTACTCAAAAAACGGATGCAAACCAAAGACTGGTATCGAAGAGGGCTTCAAGGAGCTTGCAGCGCAGACTAATCAACATCGATTCGTGGCGGCTGATCTATTCGATAAGGCAACTAGAAATCTTGCTTAACTCTTAGTACCGCTCATTTTAAGAAATGATCAAGCAGAACAATGGAAGTTCAGGGCAGAATTCGCTATGCGTAGGCGTTTAAGGTTTACTAACTTGATCCGTCTGTTTTTCCTCCTCGTTCTGCTTGCTTCACTTGCGCTGATTCTAGTCTTCGCTTTCTCTTGGTCTCAAGCTTTATCCTCAAGCGTGAAAGAGAAAGCTTCGGAAACGGCTTACAGCGAAGATATCATCCTTGTCTTTTCATCCTCAAAGCCTACCTACACGCTTGGAGAAACAGCCATCTTTTACATAGATATCTTAAACCTTCGGGAATTTACGATCTCGAGAGTCGACTTTTCACTGAAGGTTAAGGCCTTATCCCTATTCGGCCTAAACATTATCTCCATAGAAGATTACTCAACGAGAACGTTCAAACCTGGAAAATTCGAAAGGATCATAGTTGAAAGAAACCTCCCCGCGTTTATCCCTCCAGGCTTATTTACGCTAGAGCTTTCAGCTGAACCAACCATCTTGAAAGCTCCTCCAAAAGCCTCCATAACTATTTGCGTGAAGCCCTCAACATCCAGCATAACCACTCCTTTAACGGCTTTAGTGTTTTCAAGCGTCACTTATACTCTGCTAACCTTAGGCGCTCACGTGGACGTCAGCAAGTTACCGAAAAACCCTGTCCTCAGGAGGCTAGCCTTATTCGGTTATTCGACTAACGTCAAATCCGAAGAAGTAGGCCAAGCGTTCAAGAAAACCTTCATCAATTTTTCGGTAGGTCAAAAATTTGTTTTGCTTGGAATATGCGTCTTGATCACAGCATCGTTCCCACTAATAGTCGGGCTTGAGGGATTTGCTAATGATCTGGCTATTTTAGCCTACTTCTCGCTAACAATCGGCTTGATAAACCTCCTTTGGGAAACATCGAAGCGCAAAACCATTAATTTGAAGCTTCACCCATCCATAAGGCTGATCCTCAGCTTAATTATCCTAGGGCTCTTGACGTGCCTCTCAAATAGCTTTTCAAATAAGATCACAGCCATCGTGATCTTCGCCTTCACGTTGTACATGGCGATACGTGTTAAACCGAAAACTTAACTTCATTTAATCCCTAAAGCTCCATCCATAATCAACGCGAAGAAAATAGATAGTGCTATGCCTGCTCTGAAGTGAACTTGACATGAAGTTGCATCGGATCCTTCTGATAGGGCTCGTGACCCGAATTCTTGTAATCCCTTTTTTCGCACATCCATTCGATGTGTACGCTTGGTACACGATTTGTGAGAGCATAATTCAGAAAGGTCCATATGTCGTTTCATATTTTCCGCCCATGCTGTTCTACACGTTCATTCCGATAGCCTATTTGTATCAATGGGCTTCCACGAGCCTCGCCATAAAGCCTACATTGATGAGTTCACTCCCAACTCAATTGAACCCATATCCACAGTTTGAAATAGAATACGTCCCCGGCCCCATATTCAATATCTTGGCAAAAATCCCATTCTTGCTGGCCGATATACTCCTCGCAATCCTACTATACAAGCTCGTGAGCGGATTAGGCCTCAGCCAGTCAAGAGCAGAAAAGGCTGCTGCAATTTGGTTTCTCAATCCATACTTGATTTGGATATCTAGCGGCTGGGGAATGTTCGACAGTCTACCAGCACTTTTCACTATCGCATCTCTATACTTCTTTTCAACGAAGCGGTTGGGGATGGCGGGCGCTTGCTTAGCTGTAGGTGTTGCATATAAGCTATACCCTATAGTGTTTCTGTTTCCTGTAGCTCTATACTTTCTCAAAGGAAGCTCGAATAGAAGGATTGAATCAATAAAATTCTTTTCAATTTTCCTGATTGTCTCAGCAGTGCTTTTCTTCCCGGCATTTGGTGGAACATGGAGTCTATCCCAATCTTTGGTAACAGGAATATACGAAAGGGCTGGGCTCGGCTTGACTTATTGGTCGATCTTACTTACATTTCCCTCAGATTTCCAACTAGTATCGTACCTCTCGACCATTCTCGTCGTCTTGGCCATAGTGATCGTTTGTTTCTTGTTGAGACGTCTCGAGTTTGAGAACAAGATATTTGACCTATCCGCAGCAAGCCTTTCTTTGATATTAGCGGTATTCCTATCCTACAGGATCATTTGTGAGCAATTCTTCGTTTGGGCGCTACCTTTTCTCATCATCAGCTGCATCGAAGGTCGCACTGAGGAGATCCTCTATCGCGCCTCATCGATCCTAGCCTTGCTTTACAGCGTAACGAATCTCCTCTTCCCATTCTTCCTCCTTCCTATCGCCCCTTGGGCGAGTGATATGCTATTGGCAATAATATCAGCTTTAGGAATAAGTACGCCAAAGCCGGGTGCCTACACCCCAAGACTTACTTTAGGAACAGGAACTCTAGGGATCCTTGGAACAGCCTTCTCCATACTGATGCTGGTCACAGTCATCGAGACATTGGTTTGGCCTAGAAAAAGGATAGTGAAAACTCTCCTGCCAAGAAAGCTCAATGAACTTCTACTTAAGCTAAGAATACAAGTTGAATGAACCAAAGCTGAAGGATTACATTGGAAAAAGCCTCTGCTGTCGTTCCAACTCTCAACAACGAGAAAACAATCGGCAAATGTCTAGACAGTCTTCTATCGAATCATTTAAACGAAGTAATTGTGGTAGATGGCGGTTCTACCGACAAGACGAGAGAAATCGCAAGAATCTACAAGCCTGTCAAATTCATTGAAGGTGTGAAAGGAATAGCGAGAGCCAAGGATTTGGGATGGAGATCAGCAACATTCGACTTGGTACTCTACTTGGACGCTGACGCGTACATTCCGGTAGGAACGGTAGAACGTCTGCACCGATACGTGTCAAGAAGCAACGTCGCTGGTGTTAGCTGCAAGGTGACATGCGCAAACCCCGAAAAGATCTTTGCAAGGCTCAGAGAATTCGATGCTCTTCAATCCTACAATGGACAATTCGGAGACTCAACAATTATCGAGTGCCAAGTCGACCCAACAATCTGCGGCTTATTCAAGAAGAAAGCGCTCGAAGACGTAGACGGATTCGATCTATCCTACCCTTATGCAGAAGATCTGAAACTTCTTCACAAACTGAGAAACAAAGGCTATAGCGTTCTGATGATTCATGAAGCTATAGTCTATCATCACCACCCGGAGAGCTATAGATCGGCGTTCCGAAAACACTACTTCTATGGCTACGGGAGAGGCCTATTCATGAAGGAGACGAAACAACAATTCTATCGGCCTAGAGTGGCGGTCGGAACCCCGTTCAAGTTTCTAGCTAGAGTTCTAAGAAGAGCTGCGAAGCAGGACCCGCTAATACTATTTTCCTACGCATTCTATCGCCCATTCGTGGAAGCTGCATACCTAAACGGCTATATCCGAGCAAAAGTCAACAGATCCTAAGCGGCATAGTGTCAACCGGCATCTTGGAGTTTGGCATAGACTCTCAACAGTTCATCAGTCGTATGCTGAATCGAGTACTGCTCTTTGGCTTGTGAAACGGCCTTCGTGGCGAACGCTTTCCCCAACTCTTCGTTTCTCAAGAGGACCAAAATCTTAGAAGCCAAGTCTGGAACATTTTCTACCTCAAACAAAAAACCATTGACACCATCCCGAACCAAGCATCGAATACCTCCATAATTCGACGCAACAACTGGTGTGCCAGAGGCCATAGCTTCAACAACGACCAAGCCAAAAGCCTCCAGAGTCGAAGGAAGAACAAAGATGTCCGCAGACTTGTAAGCTTGAACGATCTCGTCTTGGCTAAGTCCACTGAGAAAGATCACATGGTTCCCAATACCGAGTTTCTCAACCATTTTCGTCAAATTCTCAAGGTATCCATAGTCCTCTCCAACTATCATGAATCGGGCTGTCGGAAATTCCTTCAAGATCGAAGGCGCAGCCTCGATCAGGAATTGAATACCCTTATGCTTGGTGATTCTCCCGACAAAAAGAATGAGCGGACCATCCACGCCATGCTTCTTCCTAAATTCAGGAACATTCGCCTCGCGTTCAAATATCTCAAAGTCAAGGCCGTTTGGAGCTACTACAACCTTATCAGGCTTAACACCTAGCTTCCCCACTATATCGTCCCTATTCGCTTCAGAGACAGCAACAACTTGATCAGCGCAAGAAACAAGCAGTTTCCCAAATGTCATCGCATACAGCTTTCCGCAAAGCTTCTCCCAGATAGAGGCCAGCAGACCAACGTCAGCATCATTCGCCGTAATGACGAACGGAATCCCCCTGATCTTCGCAGCTAGACCAGCCGCTAGAGAAGTTGTAACATAGAATCCGTAGGCATGAATTAAATCAGCCTCAACCCTCAGAAGCTTCAGCATTGGAGAAGTAAGCAAGAAACCGTACAACCGAAACAACGCTCTATACCTATGGACCTCAACGCCGTCAATTATCTCTCTTGATGGCAATCTCAGTCTAGGTTTGGGTAGATGCGTTAGTGAGAGTATGTCTAGCGAAGACATACTGCTCGTAGTGAGAACCGTGACATTATGGTTCCTCCTAACCAGCTCCCTAGAAATCAATCTAACCTGATTCTCCGAACCACCCACTGCAGGATGAAACCTCTGAACCACATTGACTATTCTCAATATGCTCCCCGTGAAGACCATTCAAACAAGTACTCTGTGCACAAGATTAGAAAAGACTTAGGAAAGACGCTATCTTCCCTTCCTCTTCCAAAGAACAGAATAGTTCCCAGTCAAATAGTCAACTATTCCGAGCAGAGTAGCGACCTGAACAACGAAAGCATACAAAAGCCCCAATATGAAACCTCTCAAACGGTTTGAGATCAGAGAGAAAACAAACAGGGCTATCAGAAGCAAGCCAACCCAGACCAGAAGCCATGAAAAGGTATTCCAAAACAAGAGCTGCAGAATAACCAAGACTTCCAATGCAAGAAGGATTATTGG
>Ga0209725_1000956_pt1 | contig 16985 bp, 16 predicted proteins | sample I18A1metaG_FD_184145 | JGI IMG/M metagenome (GOLD analysis project Ga0209725, IMG submission 184145) | Lake sediment bacterial and archeal communities from Gulf of Boni, Indonesia to study Microbial Dark Matter (Phase II) - ​I18A1 metaG... | ecosystem: Environmental > Aquatic > Freshwater > Lake... | reverse complement strand
CGGCTATGGGGAGAAGTCTGTCTTCAGCTTCCGCTATTTGATCCTTGAAAGGATGTGCGTTGACGGGAGAAGTTCTGCTAGGGACCTCGACTACGTGGAAGAGAACAATCATCGGGTCTTTGAACACCGATAGTGCGTGGAGTGCGTGAGCTATCTTCTCGCGATCGACAAACGAAGAGATAGGTATCAATATCTTGACCGGATGGCCCTCTGTGAATCTAACTCCGCTACTCATTCAGATATCAACTTGCCTTCTCTCTTGTGGGTGTAGATAACTACCGCCGTGACCGTGCTCCGCAATCCGTCAATTTTCAAGACTTTGTTCTTAAGAAATTCTCGGAACGACGAAATGGTGTCAGTGGTTACCAGAGTCACAAGGTCATACTCGCCAGTCACCTCGTAAACATCGGTCACTTCCGGAAGTTTCACCAATGCTTCCGTTACTCTATCTAGTTCTTTGGACTCCACAAATATATTCAGGAAGGCCTTTACGTTCTTAGGCATTCGACTCAACTCTCCTAACTACCATGAGCTTTCCAGGATATCTTGACACGATCGCGTGAACCGAATCTATGCGCTCTTTTTCTATATCGCTCTTTAATGTTTTTCTCTTTATCAAGACGATCATATCGTTTTCATCCGACTCAGCTTCCAGCTTCAAGACCTTCTCTGTAGGCCCTACTTCCACCCTTACTCTAGAATCATATCCGCTTGACTTGAGTTTGCGAGCCATCTGGCTCAGTTCTCTGGCCGCCTCTTGCTCGCCCGCCTTGATCTGTTCATATTGCTTTACTTCCGCCATTGAGAGTCCTTGGTCACGAGGATCTAGGATACTCATGAGTGTGATTCTAAAACGTGGGTCGAGTGCTTCTTTCAGCGAGGAGGCGACGACATCCTCGTCTTCAGGAGTTCTCACTAATACAAGAGCGTTGATTACATAGCCTCCAGGTCGTATGGTCTTTCCCATCTCACTGGAAGTAGCTGGAAGCCTCAGCATCCTTCTGTATATGATGAAGCCTGTCACTCCTATCAGAATCCAAAGTGCGCCGAGAATCCTTCCTCCAGGATGGTATGCGATAACCAGTAGCCATAGAACCGTGCAAGAGACGAAACCAATAGCGCTTATCACAGGGACTGTCAACGATCTTGAACCGAGCTTCACCTTTAGATTTCCAGGGATCTTCCAGGACCTGTATGCTTCCGGTTCTGTATTTCTCAAGGCTATCAAACAGATGTTCACTATCATGTATGAGAGGAGTGCGCCGAAATTGTACAGGTCTGCAATGAAGTGCAGCTCGCCGAGGGACGCTAGAACTGCTCCGAGAAGGCCGAAGACGAGAATGGTTCTGTACGGGGTTCTGAACTTGGGATGGACTTTGTAGAACCATTTGGGCATGAGTTTGAATCTTCCCATTGAGAAGACGATTCTGGAGACGCCGATAACCCCTGTATTGGTTGAAACGTAACAGATCGCGAAGCCTGTAAGTGCGACGATCGGGGCCAAATAGTGGCCCAAGATTGGGATTGAAGAGGCGATCGCGGCCATCGGGTCGGACTGAGCTGCTGCTAGGGACTGCCAAGGCATAATCCCCATACTTACAACCGACAGACCCAAGGCGAAGACTAGGACGGATACTATCGAGAGCTTGGTTGCTCTAGGGATCCACTTGTGAGGCCTCTTAGTCTCTTCAGCAGCTTGAGCTATAGACTCTATCCCTATGAAGGACGTCATCGCTAGAGTAACACCGTAGATGAAGTTCTGGCTTTGTATTTCCGTCCGCGGTAGAACATAGGCTATGCTTTGGAAGGCTGTATCAGCTCCCAAGATCAAGACTTGACTTAAGAATCGCGCGATGTTGAACGCTAAGACGACTCCGAAGATCAGTATTACGGCTTCTACAAACAAGTCGAGGGAGACTAGGATTTCATTGAACAGAGACGACTCTCTTATCCCGATGAGGTTTAGAAATAGAAGTATTCCGACGAGAATGAATGCGAGGAGGCCTATATAGCGGATCGTTGGATGCCATCCGATGAGCGCTATCGAGAATTCAGCGTACTTCAACCAAGGGAAGAAGTAGCTCATGTATCCAGCTGTGGCTATTGAGAACAAGGCTATGTTCACTGTGTAGTCGAGCATGACCGCCCAGCCTGCGATGAAGCCCAAAAGATCATTAGATGCCTTCATTGCGTACACATGAGCGCCGCCTGCGTACGGGTAAGCTGTTGCGAGCTCAGCATAGGCCAATCCTGTACAGATGTATGTGATTGAGGCGGCTGCGAAGGCTATGGGGGAAGCCCCGGCTGCGTAGAAGGCGACGAGACCGATGGCGACGTAGATGTCCGCGCCTACGTCAGCGTAACCCATGCTGAAGGAGCCGTACCATCCGACTTCTCTCTTGAGCGCTTGTTCACTCTCTTCCGACATAGTTCTCCCCTCTTCTGCATGGATTGACGCTGGCCGCATGTCCACGCGAGAGCCAGTGGAATGCGACGCCGTCTATTTAAGCATACACTTGGACCTGAGGGAAGGATAAATAATCTCCTTCAAACAACCATTGTTCCTTGAAGCATCAACATCGGATGGAAGAATGAGCGGGACTATGGAACGGCAGCGATGGCATGCAATGAATGCGCAAGAAGTGTTGCAGTCCTTAGGAACGGGTCTCGACGGTCTTACCGACGATGAGGCTAAAGTTAGACTTGAAAGAGTTGGCCCTAACGAGCTTAGGAAGGGTAGGAGAATATCTCCCTTGAAGATCTTCGTAGGCCAATTCAAAGAGTTTCTAGTCATCATACTGATAGTCGCAACACTCGTATCAGCGGCCATTGGGGAACTTGTTGACGCGATAGTGATTTTGGCTATAATTATTGCGATAGCTATTCTGGGTTTCAGTCAGGAGTATCGGGCTGAGCGCGCGCTGGAAGCATTGAAGAAGATGGCGGCGCCGACAGCTACGGTTAGACGGAACGGCAAGGGGAAGGAGATTTCTTCTAGAGACCTGGTTCCTGGAGACGTTATCTCCCTAACAGTGGGCGACAAGGTTCCGGCTGATGCGAGGATTGTTGAGGCGTATAATCTGAAGGTGAATGAAGCCTCCTTGACTGGCGAGTCTATTCCTGTGGAGAAGGATACGAGAGCCCTCGCCAGCGACGTATCGATAGCGGATCGGAGTAACATGATCTTCAGCGGAACGATCGTCACTTACGGGCGCGCTTTAGCTGCGATCGTCTCGACTGGTATGGATACTGAATTCGGTAAGATTGCGGATATGATTGAGTCTGCCGAGAAGGAGAGGACTCCTCTACAGGTGCGGTTGGAATATGTCGGGAAGTGGCTTGGGATTGCATGTATCGTCGTGGTTGCGGCAGTCTCATTTCTAGGCCTTGTGCAGGGATACGGACACCTCCAGATGTTCACTTGGGGGGTAAGCCTAGCTGTTGCAGCTGTTCCTGAAGCTCTCCCAGCAGTAGTTACAGGGGCTCTAGCGATTGGAGTGCAACGGATGGCTAAGAGAAATTCAATAGTGAGAAAACTTCCAGCGGTCGAGACGCTTGGTTGCACTACAGTGATATGTGTCGATAAGACTGGAACGTTGACGAAAGGCGAGATGACGGTTCGGGAGCTATTTCTGAACTGTGAAACTATCAATGTTACGGGGACTGGGTATGAGCCTCACGGCGACTTCTTCAGAGGAGGAGTGGCTGTCTCTGATAAGCGAGATATCAAGTTCATGTTCGAAGTGGCTTCGCTATGCAATGATGCTCAACTTGTAAAGGAAGGTGGAGTCTGGCGGGTTGTTGGCGATCCGACCGAAGGAGCCTTGATCGCGGCTGCAGCAAAGTTGTCGATATCGCAGGAAGAGATGAGGAGGCAGTATCCTCGCCTAGGCGAGTTACCATTCACTTCCGAAAGAAAGCTGATGACAACCGTGCATGCAACCCCTTCCGGGAGAAGACTTGCGTGCGTTAAAGGTGCGACGGAGGTCGTCTTGGGGAAGAGCAAATATCTGCGAAGAGGTGAGGATAAGCTTGAGCTTACTGACGCGCTGAAGAGAGAGATACTGCAAGCTAATGAGAGGATGGCCGGTAAAGCGCTTCGAGTTCTCGCCGTAGCCTACAAAGATATGCCTGGAGAAACGCAGAGGTTCGATGAGGAGTCTGCGGAGAGAGACCTGACATTTCTAGGTCTGGCAGGGATGATAGATCCGCCTCGAGAGGAGGCGAAGCCGGCTGTGGAGCTCTGCAAGCAGGCGGGGGTCAGGGTTGTAATGATCACTGGTGACCATAAGTTGACTGCTACGGCGATCGCTGAGGAACTGGGCTTAATGGATAGCGCTCAGCTGGCGATGACTGGGGAGGAGCTTGACAAACTGGACGATAAGGAGTTCGATAGGATCGTGGAGGATGTTGCGGTTTATGCTAGAGTATCTCCAGAGCATAAGATCAGAATAGTCAGGGCGCTTAAGCTGAACGGTCACGTCGTCGCGATGACAGGGGATGGAGTGAACGATGCGCCAGCGCTGAAGAGCGCGGATATAGGCATATCGATGGGAATAACTGGAACAGATGTGTCGAAAGAAGCCTCAGACATGATCTTGGTCGACGACAACTTCGCCTCGATAGTTGCAGCTATGCAGGAGGGCCGGGCTATCTACGATAACATAAAGAAGTATCTGGCTTACCTTCTGTCGACGAACATAGGCGAGATACTGATAATGTTCTCAGTTAGCTTGATCAGTTTCATCCAGAGCAGCCAGATACCTTTACCTTTGATCGCGGTTCAGATTCTGTGGGTGAACCTTGTGACAGACGGTCTTCCAGCGGTTGCATTGGGGGTAGATCCTCCGGATCCTGATCTTATGCAACGTCCTCCTCGAGACCCGAATGAGAGTGTATTCACCTTTAGGGTGAAGCGTCTGATAGCTTTCGGCGCTATCACCATGGCATTCTTCACTGCGCCGATCTTCCTATCCAAACTTGTTCTCGGCGAGAGGATGGCGCGGACGATCATTTTCACATTGATTGTTATGTTTGAGATGTTCAACGCGTTCAATTGCAGGTCGGAAAGGCATTCGCTGCTTAAGGTTGGGTTCACTAAGAATAGATTCCTTTTGGTTGCGGTTGCATCTTCGATTCTACTCCAGTTGGCTGTGATATATATCCCGTTTCTACAGGTGATTTTCGAGACAGCGCCTCTAGGCGTGTATGATTGGGCGTTGGTGATACTGCTTTCGGCAACCGTCATACTTACAGTTGAGGCTTCAAAGAGATTGAACGCGGATTAGAGCGTAGGAGAGTTGCAAGGCAGCCTTAGGAGCTTAGTTTTTCTCCCGTGGCTAGAGGTCGCAAGGTGATTGGAAAGTTGAGAATAATCGGCGATTTCCACATTCACTCCAAGCACTCTCGAGCGACGAGCCTCAATATGAATATTGAAGAGATCGCTCAATTCTCGAAGATCAAAGGTTTGAACTTGGTCGGGACCGGGGATTTCACTCATCCACGCTGGTTAGGAGAGATCAAGAGTTCACTTGAGGAGTTCGATGGAAGCGGGCTTTACAAGATAAAGGCGAACCCGAACTCGCCTGTTGCGTTTATTCTCTCAGCTGAGGTTTGCACAATCTTCGAGTTTGAAAGTAAGTCTAGGAAGATTCATCATGTGATCCTCACTCCTAAGCTGGATTTGATTGACCAGTTGAACGACCGCCTCCGGAGGCGGGGAGACTTGGAGATCGATGGGAGACCGACGTTGAAGATGACAGCGCCTGAGTTGGTGGAGGAGGTTATCGCTGTCTCCCAGGACAACCTGATCTTTCCAGCTCATGCTTGGACGCCTTGGTACAGCCTCTTCGGAGCGAACGCTGGCTTCGATAGGATTGAGGACTGCTACCAAGACATGGCTCGTCGCGTGTACGCATTGGAGACAGGGCTGTCGTCAGATCCTCCTATGAACTGGAGGCTCACAAGCCTAGATAGACTGGCGTTGCTGTCGAACTCTGATAGCCATTCAGCTTGGCCTTGGAGGATAGGGAGAGAAGCGAACGTCTTCGAAATTGACAATCTGACATACTGGGAAATTATGGACGCCATAAAGACTAAGGATCCTCAGAAGTTCAAGTTTACGATAGAGACCGATCCTTCGTATGGGAAGTACCATTGGACAGGCCACAGGCAATGCGGCGTCTCGGTGCCTGCTAGTGAAGCGATCTCGCTCAGGAATTTCTGTCCTAAGTGTGGTCGAAGATTGACTAAAGGGGTGGAGCAGAGGGTTGAGGAGCTTGCTGACCGCCCGGAGGGCAGGAAGCCGCCTGACGCGATCGAGTTTACTCATCTGCTTCCTCTCTCTGAGATAATTGCAACCGTTATTGGTTCAGAATCTCCTTCTTCACCAAGAGTTTGGGAGCAGTACAATAGATTGATAAATAGATTTCGAGACGAGTACTCTGTACTCTTAGACGCATCTAGGGAGGAGATCACTGTGGTAGCTGGCGGCAAGATCGCTGAGGCGATTATCGGTGTTCGAGAAGGCAGCGTCGAGGTGACCCCGGGCTACGATGGGGTTTATGGAAGAATCGATCTACTGGCGAAGGATGAGAAGAAGAAACGTCCGAAGAGAGTGGGACTGGAGGATTTCATTTAGCAGAGCTTCTGTAAGATTTTGGCATTTATATCTGCTGAAAAACTCTGGAGCAATCTCTAGAGTAGCTAGTCACGAATGCGGAGAGTCAGTGAGCTGTGAGGGATGCATTGTTCTTCTTGCGGCTGGCAGAGTTTTGATAGCTCGGTTAGAGTATTCTCGATGTCCTGCTTCTCCGCTACCGCGGCCTTGAGAGAAGGCTCAACGGCCTGATGCGCTGAATCGAGGGCCTCCTTGTCCATCTCACCTGCTCTATACTCCAGCTTGAGAGCTACAAGGAAGGATGTTAACTCAGCGACTTCGTCCGCGATCTTCTGCATTTTCTCCTTTAGTTGATGCAACAGCAATTCGCCTTTCCGTCTGGTTTCTGCCAAAGCTGCTTCTTGATTTCTTCGAAATTCTTCATAGACTTCTCTCGGGAGCTCTTTGTCGCTCATAAGCTCGTTCAATGCGTTGACTCTCTTTTCAATAAACTTGAGCTCTTTGCATATAGCTTCCGTCTCGACTTTCCATTGCGGCAGTAGGACTAGGGCGTCTTTGTACAACATGATACAGTGGCTGGGGTATCGTAGAAGTTGGCTTCCTTCGGGTTGAATCTCGATGGATTGAAGTTCCCCGTCTGTGTTCAGTGACAGGGCTACAACGCGCCCTATTTTTCTGCCGTATATATCCGTTGCTGCGCGGCCGATGAGGCGTCGCAGCTCAACTGCAGAGATCGGTCCGGGAACTCCCGTCACAGACGTGCCTCGCTTGTGGGTATGGTTGGCATTTCAGGAAATCTTTCCTTCATCTTCTGTTCAGCAACCATACTTGCTTCGCTCAGAATCTTTTGCGACTCCTCGCCAGACGCGCTGATATCGAACGATTGTTGAGTAGCCTCGCCTACTTCCAAGACTACTGTCTGTAGAGATTCATCCACTTCTGCTAACTCAAGCGATATCTCTGGCAGAACGTTTTGCAGCTGACTCTTGATGATGTTCACTATGCTGGCTACAGGTTTCATTGTGTAGGCTACATCTCCGAACTGTTGAACTGTCTCGAGTCTGAGAGCTACCTGCTCTAGGGCGAGTTGGCTGTAAAGAGTTATCTTGGCCATCTTCCTTATTTCAGCGCATTCACTTGCATAAATCGCCGCCAAGGACGTATTCTTGGATTGGAGCGCTGAGACGCATTTCTCGTAGATGGACCTGTCCCTCTCTTGCAGTTCATACGATTTCTTCTCGAGTTTCCTAGTTTGGACTCTTATCTTGAATAGAGAACTTACTATTCTCTGCCTCAGCGGCGTTGGACGGATTGCCTCTTTGATTCTTTTCGTTATGGATGTCCTTTCCTTAAACAATGGTGCATACCTCCTAATCTTGAATTGCTTCTACAACGAGCTCTGGCCATCTCAGCCTTATCTCTCGGCTCGCCAGTTTCGCTAGTCTATGACTATTAGTTGCAAGTACTATCGTTCGGTTGTGAAGGTAATTGTATCCGCGGAGAAGTGGAAGAAGAATGTCGATCGTTGACGTGTCAAGGTCGCTCGTTGGTTCATCGAGGAGCAGAAGAGCAGGATCGGTGGCTAGTGCTCGAGCAATAGCTACTTTCCGAATCTCGCCTGCACTGAGGTTACTCGGAAGCAGATGCTTCTTCCTCGACAAACCGATCAGTTCAAGCATTTCAGCAGCAATCTCTTCTCGATCGTCTTCTGGGCTACTGGAAAATATGAGAGGAAGTTCCACGTTCTCGACGACCGTAAGTCTCGATAGCAGACACGAGTTCTGAAAAACTATTCCAATCCCCTTTGCTCTAATCGATCTGCGCTCGTTTTCCGTTGTCTTGGAAAGATCTTTGCCGAATACTTCTACACTCCCTTTCGTAGGAAAGTCTAGACCTGAAATCAGGTTGATCAGGGTGGTCTTGCCAGTTCCCGTCGGGCCTGTCACCGCAACAAATTCGCCTGACTTCACCGTCATATTCAATCCTCCGAACAGTCGAACTGTGCTTCCGAAGACCTTGTGCAGTCCCTTAATCCTGACAGCGTCGGCTTCGATATTCACCCTCTGATCGTCTCCACTATGTTCATTCTAGAAGCTCTGATGGCGACGTATAGTCCTCCTGCTATGCTTCCTGCGGAACCGACCGTCAACATTCTTAGGATCGGTTCTCCTGACTGGTATGGTTGACCGATAGAATGCGTTATTAGAGTGAAGACGGATCCGACCGCTATCCCGGCGATCGATCCTAGGATCCCTATGAGAATTGACTTTGAAAGGAAGATTGCTATCACAATGCGTTTACCAGCACCTAATGCACGTAGTATGCCGATCTCTTGGCGGCTCAAGAGCAGGTCTGACATCATACATAGTGAGAGCAGAATGGCGACCGTTAAGAAACCCATGCTTGACACCGCGAATTGATAGATGGATGCGTCGCTCCCTGTGGGCCGAGTTGATGCCGCGACGAGACAGACTGCGATCGACGCAGCAGCCCCTACTGCCCCTAAAGAGCTTTCGACCCTGGATTCCTTGATGTATCTGAAGAGAAGACCCGCAGTATTCATTCTCGACCGAGGCTCTACTGAGAGTTTGTTTCCTGAGGGCTTTGTATCTCATCTGCTAGTAACTTTAGAAAGTTCCCGAGCTGACCTTTCTCATACGTCTTGATTATAGATGCGGTGTATTCTATTCTCATATTCAGATTGCGCAGTTTTGAGATTACCTTGTCAACATCGGCCTTGTTCTTGCCCACCAGGAAGATCATCCCTTCCGGCGAACCGAGCGAACTTACAACCTGGACTGTCTGGGGAATTGCAGCTATTTGTTCCAGGACTTGGTCGCGTTCTGTGTGCTCAGGAAAACTCCCTCCAATGTACACTTGCTCGCTAACTCCAAGCTTCTCGAGGTCCAAGACGACTGTGTAATCTCTTATGATTCCCATCTGTTCCATCTTGTTTATCCTGTACGCCACCACATTTGGGTGTAAGTTCAGTTTCTTGCCGATGTCAACGAAAGAGGCCTTACCGTTCCTGACAAGTTCAGCTAGAATCCGCAGATCTGTGGCATCTGTAGTCAGCAAGTGGGCACTCCTCCTAAAGGGCTTTGAATGTCTCAAACCATCTGTCATAATACTTCAACATCTCCTGCGAGACGCTCGGCTTCCTCTCGGTAAGTATCGTTCTGAAATCCAGCATAGTTATCTGGCGTGCGCTCGATTGCTTATCCGCTGGGTCCCCTAGTTCGAAGAATTCTCTGACGACTTTCAACTGCGCTGATTGAAAGATATCTCTTATGTCGCTTCCTGAGTACCCGTCAGTTAACCTCGCCAATTCTTCAAAGTCGACATCTGAAGCAAGTTTCAGGTTCTTCGAGAGTATCTTGAACATCTCTAGTCTGGCTTGCGAATTTGGTAGAGGGACGAACACTCTCTTCTGGAACCTTCTTATGAAAGGTTGATCTAGAACCCATGGTTTGTTCGTCGCGCCTACGATGTATACGTGCAGTGACCGGCTCTTATCGACGACGCTGTCCATTTCTTTCAGAAACTGGTTTCTAGTTCTAATCTCTCCTCCGACTTCCTCAGATCTTATACCCACCAAGGAGTCGATCTCATCCAAGAAGATAATGGCTGGTTGCCCGTTCTCCGAGACGGCTCTAGCATTCTGAAATAGGTGAGCGACATTCTTTTCAGATTCGCCTAGCCACTTTGACATTATTGACGCTGCGTCAACGCAATAGAATGCTGCATTGATCTCTGTGGCTATGGCGGCCGCGAGTAAAGTCTTGCCGCATCCCGGCGGTCCAAAGAACAAGATCCCCCTCGGCCAGCCTAAAGGGAAGAGATCAGGCCTCTTCACCGGGAAGACGACGGATTCCTCTATTGCCCTTTTAGCGTCTTTGAGGTTTGCGATATCATCCCATCTGATGTTAGGTTTCTCGGAAATGACCAACTGTTCAAACTTTGCGGATTTCCCTGTTGAGCTTGTTTCCAAAGGCTCCTGATGGGTCACCTGTTCCTGCAGATCCTTGATCCTCTTCTGGTACGACTCGGCATGCTCCATGTAGACTCGATTCTGGGGCGCATTAGGGTAAAGTGCACATAGCTTCAGCAGTATCTCGACAGATCTCTGATACTTCGAGATAGCCAAGCCTCTCGATCCTTGTCGGTCGAGTTGAATGGCCTCTGTGGCATATCTTACAGCAAGCTTTTCAAGTTCTTCCGCTGCTGACATGTTTCACCCTCCGGAGAGCATTAGTTATGGACGAAAAATGGTCGGTATGCATAACCCTCGCTACTCGACCACTATCTTGCCTTGTTCCTTCAATTTTTCAACAGCTTTTCTAACGTTGTCCGTGGAAGTTCCTAGATCCAGTGCGCACTGGCTTAGGCTCAGGTTCCCATCGTGAGATTTAATGTATTCATAGACGTGGTCTTCAAACAGTACCGTTTCCCCACTTTCGGTGACGGCTATTTGTTCGCTCTCCAAGGTCTTCACCGGGATCTCTATCGAAGGCAACTCAGGGAACTGTTCTTTGATTTTCTGCTCTGCGATAACGCTCGACTCATGAAGAACCTTTCTAGCTTCTTCATTCGACAAGTCTACGTTCAGTTCTTTGGTCTCAACATCTCCGGTCTCTAAAGTCAAGTCGCTCAGCATATTGTTTACAACGTCGAGTTCGCTTGCAACTTCGGGGATCACTCCAGCGATTCTTCCCTTTGTTTCTCTGACCACGCCGACTATAGGCGCCATCTGGACGAGAATATCCCCGAATTCCTCTACAGTCTGCAATCTCAATATGACTTTCTCAAGCGCGAGTTGACTGCTCAGGACGACTCTCGCCATCTTCCTGAGTTCAGCGCATTCGTTCGCGTAGATCCTTGCATGAGCGAAGTCTTTCGAAACTTGGGCGCCGATGCATCTTTGAAACATTTCTTGGTCTCTTTGCTGGAGTCTGGAAGACATTTGATCCAGCTTTTCTCTTTGAGCATTCAATCTGAAGAGTGCGTGAGCTATTCTCTCTTTCAGTGGAATATGGTGCATTTTCTCTTCTATCTTCTTAATTATTGAGAAAGGCGTGACCCCCTCACACTTGCTCTTTTACGTGCACGACAATGACGTCGCGTGATTCCTTTGGCTTTTCGGGAGCAGGCGCTGGCGGAGTTGCGGACGGCTGATAGCTGACCTCTGTGAAGGTTTCGAGTTTCGAAAGATGGTCTACGACTTCTTCCACATCCTTCTTCTCTGTCAAAGTTCTCTCTAGACCGGATCTGATCGCTTCACCTGCTATCTGGTAGGCGGAGTCTTCGATTTCCCTTGATGTATGCAGCATTTTGTTGTTCGCTAGGAGCGTTTGAAGCTCTCTAACTTGGCTGTTCAGATCAGCGAGTCTCTCTTCTAGACTTGATATTAGACCTTGACGCCTTCCCTTGACATCTTCTAGGACGGACTCATGTTGTTCCTTGAGGTTTGTGTAGATCTCGCCTTGGAGCTCGCCTGACTTGTTGAGTTCGTCTAGAGCGCGAACCCTTCTTGTGGCCAGTTCAAACTCCTTTTGAATTTGAATCGCTTCGATCCTCCACGAGGGCGTAAGCAACAGCGAATCGCCCTTCACGAGTATCTGCGAGCTGGGACATTGGAGGAGTCTTCCGTTTGCAAGCTCGAAGGCTACGGATACGACCTCGTCTCTTGTGTTCGTAGTCAATCCGATGAGGCGACCTATGTTCCGACCGTAGGTATCGTTTATTGCTTTCCCAACATATTTTCCAACTTCTTCTATCCGAATGACCATGTGGATTCACCAAAAGGCGACTGTTAAGACATGTGAAAGAGAGGTCGGAAACCTACCTTTGCACGCTGGTCTCCGACGTCCTTTCAGCGGTCGGGAGGGCTGTGGAAGGTAGTTCCGGAAATCTCTCTTTCATTCTCTGTTCCGCAATCGCATTTGCTTCATTGAGAATTCTCTGCGCCTCTTCGTTTGATGTTTCAACGCCGTAGGTCTGTCCAGTTGCCTCGCCTACTTCAAGTACCATGCCGTTTAATGTTTCTCCGATTTCGCCGAGTTCGTATGAAACCTCGGGCATCACGCCCGCAACCTGAGTCTTTATTGTGCGGACGACGCTTGCTACAGGACCCATCATTACGGCAATATCACCGAACTCTTGAACTGTTTCAAGCCGTAGTGCTGCTTGCTCAAGTGCCAACTGGCATCGTAGAGTTATCTTCGCCATCTTTCTGACTTCCGCGCATTCATTGGCGTACATGGCTGCCCTGGCAGAATCCTTGGCCATCTGTGCAGCGACGCACTTGTTGAATAGATCTCTGTCATGCTGCTGCATCCTCATCGAGGCGCCTTCAAGCCTGTTCTGTTGGACCTTTAGACGATATATTGACATAGCAACCCTTTCCTTCAAGGGAGCTCCCGGACGAATCTTCTCTGTTATTCGCGTGAAAAGTGGCTCCTTACTTCCTCTTTCCCAATCTTTCACTATGTTGTGCGACAAACATTTCACCTCCAAGGTTTGTGTTTGCCACAAACTGGTTTGTGTCGAATCCATTCTGGTCGCTAAACTCTTTAGAATTAATGTAAGGAATCTGTCAAGAATGCTCGAAGGGTTTCGAGAAGTTTTCCATATTCACAAGTCAGAAGGCCTTGAAATGGCCGCCGACTCGATGCAAAAGCCAAGGTGGACGCGTTCGTTGTGTGAATCACAAAGAGTTTTTGCTTAAATACGTCAGAGAGTGCTTAAAATCTCATGTTTCCAAAAATCCATTCTTCGATTGTTGAAACCGGCCTCTCGCACGATCGTTTGGAATAGCTTCATTTAAAATGGTGTCTACCCAGTCTCCTCGGATTGACAAGAAGATGATTTTCGAACAGCACTTCGAGCCTGTATTTTCGCGAAAATTCTTGGAAAGAGCCGCAGAAATCGCTTGAAAGACTTTTACAATAGACGAGGCAACCAATACTCTAACTCGAGGATGGTGTGCTTGACTGCTGTTTCTGAAGAGGCAGCGGCGGTTATCGACCAGATAAACGCTCTCCGAGAAGAGATGCAGATCCTATACGACGAGTATACGAAGCTCGCTCAATTTCTGAGAGATAAAATTGTGGAGCTTGGACAGAACCTTAACGACTACGCAAAGAAACTCCAAGAAGAGGTTGCTGAGAACTCCCAAGCCATCATAAAGCTTGAGACGAGATACCTGCTTGGGGAGATCGGGGCTCAAAAATACTACTCTGAGAGACAAGGCCTCAATGAGTCGATTCAAAGGAACCTTTCAGGCTTGGACGAGGTAAAGAACATGCTCGCTGTCCTGGGCCAGATTGAAGTGAAACCTCTGACCTCAAGTACGCTCTCCGATTACGAAATCGGATTCTCTGCAGCGTCGGCTGCGCCGCTTTCGCGGGTTGGCGAGGGCGTCCATGCCAAAGAGAGTGAGGTGACCTATGGAACTCCAGAAAGGCTGGCAACAAGCGGAGACGTTCAAGAGACTCCGGCTACTACCCCTCAGCCAGCAATCTCGGAAGCCGTGGGTGCTCCAGTTGCACAAGAAGCGCACAAAGAAGTTGAAGCTAGTGTAGAAGTGTCCAGGGTCGAGGTTCCTCATGTTACGATAGTTGAGTCTCAAGCGGTGAATGCCGGGGCATCTGGCAAACCTGTGCAGACCACTGAAGATACGGCGGATTCTTCTGTGTCGCCTCCTGTAGTAGGCGAGAAAGCGGCAGAAAGCGTTGCTCCTCAGCAAACGTCTTACAGCTGCGTAGAGAATATCAAGGCTCTCCCTGAGGTGGCCGTCGAACCTAGGTATCTCCCAGTGAGCAACTACGTCCCGCCTGAAGAGGCTTCAGTCGTAGCAGAAGCTCCTCAGTGGAAGTCTGAAGTGGGTCAGCAAGCCTATTTGGAAGGCTCACGCGTCGAGGTTGTGAAAGCTGTTAAACTGATGCCCTACGCCGCCTTCTACGACGTATCCTGCCCGAAGTGCGGGGCAGAGGTTCCGAGGCCCGTGAAGAGTTGGGAGCTTAAAGGCGGAAAGTCCAAGAAAACCGTTATGATAGGTCTATTCGAATGTCCAAGCTGCAGGGTGAAGTTTAGAGAGGCCCTATCGAAGGAGACCGTTTAAGGATCTGCCTTAAACAAATCCCCCTTTTTCTATACCGAGTTCTGTCAGGCGTATTGTCTGCGTATCACAGGATTCTAGCCATTTTCCTGTTCTTAGGAGATTTTCGGTCTATGCTCATGGCCGCCCCATATGAATGGCAAGATTTAAGTTGCGTTCTATGTCAATACTAGGAGAATGCCATCACGTACATCGAGCACGGAGGTGAACACTGCATGACAGAAAAGCCACCGGAGCCTGTGAGACCAGTTGAGGAGAGGGTTCCTTTCAAGCCAAGAGCTCCTATTCCTCCAGATACCATCCTGATCGGCAAGAAGCCTGTGATGAGCTATGCAACTGCTGTAATGATGCATTTCCAGAGTGGAGCTAAGGAGTTGACTGTAAAGGCGAGAGGGCGGGCGATTAGCAGAGCTGTCGATGTTATCGAAGTTGTGCGGAGAAGATTCTTTGGCGGAAAGCTTGCCGTGAAGGAGATCGCCATTGGGACTGAGGTTCTTGGTGAGGCGGCAGACGCTAGAAACGTATCGAGCATCGAGATAAAAATCGAAAAGACTGAGTAGTCTGCGTCAAGCAGCGCATGTCAACGGCTGCTGGGATACCCATCCCCAAGTTTTGAGTCTCTCTATTACTTTTTCTGCACACTTTCGCGCAGAAAGCTTCTTGGAGTCAACCGTCACCTCTGGGTTGACAGGTTTTTCATACGGCACGTTGACGCCTGGAACTGTACTGCTCCTCCTTGCGAATGCTTTCCTGTAGATCCCTTTGGGGGCATGTGAGAGTTCAATTCTCCGTTTCTCTCTTTTAATGCACAACTCCAATGGACACTTTACGTAGACCTCGACGAACCTCGATATCTCTACTCGAGCTTTCTCTCTGTATCTTCTCCGGTTTCCTGTTGCATCTATTATTACATTGACACCTTCTTTGGTCATGTTCTTTGCGGTCGACACAAGCGAATCGTAGACGAAGTCTCTTTCCTCTTCAGTATAGGTTGGAGTTGGCGTTATCCTCTTCCTCAACTCGTCTGAGGAGAGGATTCGGCTCCTCACTCCGAGCTTGAGCAGTCTTCTCTGAAGCTCTTTCGCAATTGAGGATTTTCCGCTCCCGGGCAGTCCAGTGATCCAGACAGCCCAGCCTTCTCTCAATGAGAGATCCACGCTCTAAGGCTTCTATTCCACCCGATAAGCATTATAGCTTTCGTATACGAGTTAACTGCTAGTGAGCATCTTGCGTATCACTGTCGGAAATCTTCAACTGGACCTCAAAGAGCAGCCTATGGAGCGATATCTGGCAGGCTTGTTCAATTCGCCTACGGAGCTGGTCGATCTGAGGAAGTTGGGTGAGGGCTTCCACAATGCAGGCTTCCTTCTGGTTGTGACAGTTGCAGGGGCGGAAAGGAGACTCGTAATGAGGATTGTTCGAGGCGATACTGGTTGGGGGCACGATTATCTAGGCGACAGGTGCGCAGTCCTTCTTCTTCAACATAAGCTGTTCAACACAGCTCCTAAGGAGAGCTGTTGCCGTTCTTTCGATGTAGCCGGGATTCAGCCTGACGGGAGCATAGTCTCTATTGGGAACACTATTGAGTTCTTCAATCTTGTTGAGGAGATTACGGAGGCCGAGGGTAAGCCTTATGTTGAGGACCTTTTCCGTATCGCGAAGGCAGATAGCTTGACTGATAACGATGTTGCTAGGTGCTGCAAGGCTGCGGAGTTTCTGGCGGAGTTGCACTCGATGAAGTTGAGGAACGATATACTCTATAAGAGGCATATTCGTGACTTGATCGGTCATGGCGAGATGTTGATGGGTGTGGTCGACACTTACCCCGACTTAGCTGAGCTTGACTTTACAACTCCTGAGGAGATCTCTGAGATAGAGATGAAGGCGGTTCTTTGGCGGAACAGGATCAAACATATGGGGCATAGACTATCTCGAATTCACGGTGACTACCATCCTTTCGGGAATATACGGTTCAAGCAGGACAATTCCATGGTTGCACTTGACCTTTCACGTGAGGAGTACGGTGAACCCGCTGACGACATCTCCGCGCTTACGATGAACTACGTCTTCGTCAGCTTATGGCAGGCTGGGAGACTGGTCGATAGCTTGAGGAGATTGACCGAGATCTTCTTTGAGACCTACCTAGAGAGGACGGGTGATGAGGAACTTTTACGCGTGATAGCTCCTTTCTACGCTTTCAGAGGATTTGTCGTCGCGCATCCCTTGTACTATCCGGAGCTAGCTTCA
>Ga0209725_1000955_pt1 | contig 16996 bp, 17 predicted proteins | sample I18A1metaG_FD_184145 | JGI IMG/M metagenome (GOLD analysis project Ga0209725, IMG submission 184145) | Lake sediment bacterial and archeal communities from Gulf of Boni, Indonesia to study Microbial Dark Matter (Phase II) - ​I18A1 metaG... | ecosystem: Environmental > Aquatic > Freshwater > Lake... | reverse complement strand
ATGTTAGTATTACTAATATGCTTAACTATGCTGAGTTGGGCGGTTTTGCTTATTAACTCTTCATCCGCGGTGTAGAGCATTGTGTTCAGAATTTTTGCGAGGGCTACATAACTGGCGTCATAGAGAGTTATATCATGTTTAAGGGCTGTCCTCACCGTCTCCTCCTTTAAAGACTCACTCAAACCCCAAAGTTCAAAGCCGTATTTGTTAAGCGATTTTGCTAATTCAATTAGTTCCTCTTCTGAGTAGACCTTGCTGTTTTTTAAGATATTTAAAACCTCATAAATGAGTAGCGTCGGCATAACTACGCTAATGCTGCCTGAAACGTGGGCGTCACGAAACCTCAATGCATAATTACTATGTTCCTCGGTTAAGTACTACTTGCTATTACGCTGGCATCTAGAACTACCTTCTTAGACGCCGTTCTCGAATCACCTTTGCACTGTCCCAGCCTTCTGGCGCCTTCCTCCTAAGCTTTTCGTTAATTAGAACGGCCTCAGCTAGTTTGCGGTCCCCCTCCTCCACCCTTCTTCTTGTAGCCTCCCTAACAACCTCGCTCCAATTCACGTAGCTCAGTTTTCTCATCGCCTCTCTGAGTTCCTCATCGATTCTAACGGTCATGGTAGTCATCGAATCGCCTAACGTAATTACAGTAAATATGGATTTAAGGAAACCTATCGAGCTGATGTTCCATTAAGTTTTTTTGTTCTCCCAGTATTGTCGGGTCTTCAGGAATTGGATCTTCGCCCTTAACAGGTCCATGTAGAACTCGTCTTCGTCTATGTGCATCTTGCCAAGTACCCTAAATGCGGTCTCCGGGCCCACGCCTCTTACTTGTAAGGCTGCAACTGCCGATTTGCCATAACTTAGGACTAGGTCGGCTACGCGTCTAGCATAAGTCAACTCTTTCAATTCGTCCTCAGTTAATTCCTTTCGGTCAAGTCTCCGTCTCAGAAGATCTCTAATATCCTGGGGTTCTTGTTCTCTTTTCAAGCACGTTAAAAGTCCAGACCCGCATCTCTTACAGGTCGGCTTATCCGGTAGGTCTCGAACCCGAATTGTAGTTGACCATTCTCCACAAGACAGGCAGAAGAGATGAACATTGCGGGAAGAGATCGCTATCTTCATCCGCTTGACGTTGCTCATCAGAACCTGTTTCGGCGCCATGAATTCTGCGATGTCGGAATATTTGGAAATGATGTGATACGCAATCGGTGATGGCCTCTCAAAACGGAGGGTCACGTTGACGCTGATCTCGCCAGATTTGACTGACGCAATGATATTTTTAATCGTAGTAAGGTCGACCTTTTCAAGCATAGCTTCCCGCAGCGTCTCATCGTATATCGGGGTTCCATCGAATCGCGTGGGCAGCTGAGCAAGCCTAACCGGCCCCATAGTTCTGCCTCGTGGAAGTGCCCCGAAGCGTTCGGCAATAAATTTCATCTTGTATGCGAACGGAAAGCGAGCCTTTAGGTAATCGTCAAAAGCTTTGTCCACCTCTTCATTACTTATGGAGGAAAAAATACTAGAAAATCTGCTAAGGTCTCGGCCCTCAACTTTTCTTGGGGTTTCGACAAGGATTCTGTAGCCGTCGTTCCACCATCCGACGATCATCTCACGATCTGAAAGAATAGCGTCAAAGATGCAGCCGAAGGTTCTGTTCACGACCTCGCCGAAGCACATGTGGACGATGATGTATCTGTCGAAGCCCTCGATGAGTATGCGGTTATGGGTTGGGACAGGTATGTTCTGGCTTATATGCTCGTAGATCTCGTTTACAGCGTCATGTAAAACAAGCCCTTCAGTGTAGTATTTCTCTGAAAGGAGCTCAGCCACTTTGCTAGGGCTTTCAACTATTTTCAGATCTTCCACTATCTCCTGTCGAATCTTGCCTACTTCTTGGGCTAGTGAAAAATGTACTGGTGGCATCTCTCCGTCCCAGCCCGGTATAGCCGCCATAGGATCTTCTGATGGGACGACGTACACATCTCCAGCTTCATCCTCGATCTGAACGATCCGCCACACTCTGCCTCTGCAGATGAAGTTCAATCCAGGCCTCGCTCTTAAGGCCATGAACTCGTCGCCAAGTGTGCCTATTCTCCGATCTGAGATCACATCTATTATGGGGTATCTCCTCTCATCCGGGATCATTGATAGGTTCTCGTAGTAATAGGTTCTTGTTCTACGAGTTTTCTTCAAAAGATCTCCTTCTGCCCGCAGCTCCCTCAAGTCTTCTAAATACTTAACAAGATCCAGAAATTTAACCTTTGAAAGGCTGCGATATGGGTATGCCTGGCGGATAATTTTGAAGGCCTGTTCTAGCGTGACCTCCTTCTGATCCATCGCGATCCCCGCGATTTGATGGGCTAGAACATCCAGTGCATTCTCGTGGATGTAGATCGGTTCCAGAAGGTTTTCATATGCCCTTCTAGCAGCGGCGACCGATTCTAATACGTCATCAGTAAAGGCTGTAATAATTATTCCCTTCGAGGTCAATCCGAGCTTGTGCCCGCTTCTTCCAACCCTCTGGATGAGACTGCAAACCCGCCTAGGTGAGAGATACTGGACGACGAGATCGACGTGACCCACATCGATGCCCAACTCTAAGGTGGTGGTGCAGACGATCGCTTTAAGATTCTTCGCCTTGAACTGATCCTCGATCATAGTCCTCTCTTCTCTAGACAGAGACCCGTGATGAACAGCCACCTCAGAAGAGAGCCGACCGAGCTTATAGCTTAAAATTTCAGCGTTCGTCCGGCTATTAACGAAGATCAATGTTGAAACGTGCTTGTTCAACAAATCGATAATGCGCCTCATTCGAGCCGCAGCCTCAGGGATAGTTCTCAGATCTTGAGCCAGATCGAAATCACTCTCTTGTGGAACAGGATATTCTATCGTGTACAGATAGCTCTTCGGCGTGAAAACATCGACAACAGTTATTTGGCGCCCAGTTCCAGCGATAAAGTTGGCCACTCTGTTCGAATCGCCAATCGTAGCCGACAAACCTATCCTCTGGAAATCTCTTCCAGTGATCTCTCGAAGCCTCTCAAGAGCAACCGTAAGCTGAACCCCGCGTTTATCCTCTGCAAGCTCATGCACCTCGTCGATCACCACGAACCGAACGTGACTTAGGTGCCTTTGCATGAGACTGCCGGGTAAGATAGCTTGAAGCGTCTCCGGAGTCGTCACGAGTATATCGGGAGGTTTGAGCGCTTGTCGTCTCCGGATCTTGATCTCCGTATCGCCATGTCGGACCTCAACGGAGACATCTAAACATTCCGCCAAGTAGGAGAGTCTTCTAACCATATCGCGGTTCAGAGCCCTAAGCGGAGTGATGTAGAGGATCGATATACCCCTCCTCTCGGGCAAGTGAAGGAAGTTAGAGAATATCGGAAGCAGAGCTGCTTCGGTCTTCCCGCTTCCAGTTGGCGCGATTAAAAGAACATTCTCCCCTTTCAGAATGAGAGGAATAGATTCTATCTGTGGAGTTGTCGGCTTAGAAAACCCTATTTTAACCAGTACCCTACGGACGGGTTCTGCAAGAAGAGAGAAAACATCGGGTTCCGCTGGTTTACTCTCCATCATCTTTCAGCCTAACTTACTAATTAATAATTTTGACAGCTAATAAATTAAGGCTTAGTTTGCCTGTTAAAATTGCCAAAGAAAAATCAATGATGCCGAGTGAATGGTCTAAGCCGCAATCCGCGCTACCATGAAAAACGCAATAATAATACGTGAATTTTTTAGCACTTATTAAGGCAGCATTCATGATCAAGTTCGGATAAGGGTCATGAGATCGAATTGAAATTAGAGAGGTAAAAGTTGAGTCTCAAATGAAGAAGAAAGACAAGAGTATCTAGGAAATCGAGAATTGCTTATTGACATTTTGAAAGATTTTATAAGCATTATAAGGAACCTGTAATTCAGGGTGCGTCAGTATGAGCGAAATAGTTTGCCGAGCTGTAGATTGCTGCTTGAGAGTTATGGACTTTGTTGGCTCTAGGTCGCCAAACGAGTTGTCGGAGACTATGACCAGTGAAATTCAGGCGAGGCTTCAGAAGGTTGTGCACATGCTTCAAGGGTTTGAGAAGACAGCATTGTTGAAGACACGAAAGGGAAGGGAGGCAGCGCAGGAGATCGAGGGGGCGGCTATGAACCTTGAGAAAGCTCTCGGCAGCCTAGAGTTGGGCGACCCATCACCGTTCATGGAGAGCCTATTGATGCTCGAACAACACATAAATGAACTCCAGAGAACCATTGAAAGACTAAAACGGGTAGTCACATAATGTCTTGTAGCAGCGAATCACTTTTTAAAATATAATGATCATAAATGTTAAGAGATAGGAAAATATGAGGTTGTGAACTTGGAAGATGCAGCAAAGGTTTACTTCGTGAATGACCGTGCAAAGCTGGGCATGAACACGAGCATAGTCGCTAAGGGACAATGGCTTTTCGAGAAGTCTGGCTTGAACGAATGTTTCGTGAAGGGTGACTCCGTAGCCATCAAAATACATATGGGCGAGTATTACAACACGGGATACCTGCGTCCACCCATAGTTCGAGGCATAGTGGAGAAGGTCAAGGAGTACGGTGGGAGGCCCTTCGTAACTGACAGCACCACTATGCTTCTTGGCGCCTTCTGGGGGCGAACAACTGCAAGGGACTACTTGGAGACAGCGGCCCGAAACGGTTTCACCCAGGCTTCAATGGGCTGCCCAATAGTCATCTCTGACGGAGAAATAGGACTTGACGATGTCAGAGTCGAAGTTCCAAACGGGATCATCCTCAAGGAGACTTTCGTAGCACAAGGCATAGCTGACGCAGACGCCGTGATTGCTCTCTCTCATTTCAAAGGTCACGACTGCGGCGTGTACGGAGGTGCCATCAAGAACATTGGTGTAGGATGCGCCTCGAAGCGAGGAAAAATGAATTTGCACCTGACGAACCACCCGAAATATGGAATACGTAACTGGCCCTATAGCCCTGAGGCATGCAAAGGTGAGAAGTGTCCCCAAATGGAAACATGTAGGGCAATTTGCACAATGGAAGCCTATAAAATAACGGAAGACGGGATCATATGGGACAAGGATAAATGCATCGGCTGCTTTGCCTGTGCGATTTGGAGGCTTGCGGACGCGGACTGTGGCGTGATAGCGGTTCCGGACGAGTGGCGAGCCGGTTCAGCCATCGCAATTGCGGATTCAGCAGCGGGCTGCCAGAACATAATAGGTAAGGAAGACATGGGCTTCATAAACTACGCCATTGATATTTCACCATTATGTGACTGCGCACCGGCTACAGACAGACCCGTCATCCCTAACCTTGGTGTGTTTGCCTCAAGAGACATTGTGGCCATCGACCTGGCTTGTTTGGACATGAGCATGAAGATGGCCGGAACACCCGGGTCAGCCGCTGAGGAAGAGGATGTACTGGAGGTTGGCAAAGAGAAGTTCACGGGGATACACCCCAGCAAAGCGAGTCAGTGGATTCAGATCAACGTGGGCGTCCATCTGGGCATCGGTACCAAGAAATACGAGCTGATTGAGTGTGAGCTAGGTCCTGCTGAGAGGTTCTTCCATCCGCATCTTAGGTACCCAGACAAGCCCGCGGGAAACCGCTTCAGGAAGTACTTCAAGATGAGAAGCCCCATTCCCGACGGCGGTTTCAAGTACCACCCAGACTTTCGAATCACCATCGAAGATCTCAGTAAACGATGAGGAGTGCAAACCCTTCGAGAGGTTTACAAATCATTAATGCTATCCATTGAGGACTGGGTATGGTCGTCCTAGTCACAGGGGGAGCAGGTCTTCTCGGGGCGGAACTAATTGAGAAACTAGTCAGTAAAGGTTATGCCGTCCGAGCCTTCGACCTCCCGACCGTCGACTTCTGGAGGATCAATGGGCTGGAGGGGGTCGAGATCTTCAAAGGAGATGTGACAGCCTTTGATGATGTAAAGAAAGCGGTCAATGGTGTGGATGCGGTATTCCACCTTGCGGCCATTCTGCCACCCCTCTGTGAGAAAAACAGGGAATTAACGATGTGCGTGAATGTTGGGGGCACAGAGAACCTCCTGAAGGCGATTAGGGAGGAAGCTCCTCGCGCGCTCTTTATCTTCGCCTCGTCTGTGGCCGTTTATGGGATAACGGCAAGTGAAGAACCTCCGATATCAGAGAATCACGCCCTATCCGCCATCGACAATTATTCTGAGAGCAAGATGAGGTGTGAGAAACTGATTCGAGAGGCTTCCGTAACCTACACGATCCTCAGGATATCAGGTATCGTCGGAGCCGAGTTCTTTGAGCTGCCCGATGTGCTCCAATACAGGGCTGATCAGCGGGTGGAATTCGTCGACAGAAGAGATGCTGCCACTGCCCTTCTCTCCTCTCTTGAGAGGAGCGAGGCAAGGAAAGGGGTGCTTAACATCGCTGGGGGTAAAACTTGGCAGATGCTCGGAAAGAACTATATTGAGAAGATCTGTGAGGTCTTTGAGATACCAGCTGAAAGGAGGTACTCGGAAGAGTTCACATGGTTAGACTGGTACGACACCTCTCACTCTCAGGCCATCCTAAACTATCAATGCACTCTATTCGATAATTTCCTGAGCGACCTCAAGAGGATTGTTTTGCAATTATATAGATAGCACGCATAGTTGTTGAATTATTCTTTGAAGCTGCTTGATTTCTGTTGATTTGCTTCTAGAAAAATCCGCACATTATCATAAACTTGCTTATAAGAGTGTTCATAAGGCTTTTCTAGCACTTATGCGTGCACCTTTTGTCAAAAATTCTCAAGGTAATCTATAGCAGTGGAGTTGTATTACTGGTCGGTATACCTCTGAAAACCTAAACTTAATATAAGGTCGAGGAGAGCACCCATGTGCCACGGATGAAAAAGGTGTATGAAGGCTAAATGTAGTTTAACCCGTAGACCGGTGTGGGCAACGGTACAGCGTTAGATAAAAATCGGGTTTGATTAAGTTCCAATTTTGGTTGAGGTGGATTTTTCAGTTTCTCAGGAGATCCAAAGAAAAGCAGTGTAAGAAGCCTTGAATCTTCGAGATTTACCTTTTCTCCGTCAAGGGTCCACCTCATCTTTTCGGCGTCTTCGTCAAGCACAATCTTAGATAACCTTCCTTCTCCAATTCTCTCTTCTAGATAGAGTTTAGCTTTCTCAAAGAAACTGCAAGGATTTATTATGGCCATGCTTGCCTGTGCTTCTGAAAGAGGCTTCTCTATACCTTGCCCTTCAAGGAGATGCAACAGTTCTACATCGTGGAATGGCACAGTTAACACAACCGAGTCTACTTCCTTGATTCTAAAAACATTCCCTATTAAATGGAGGATAACGCTTCTAGGACCAGCGTACTCCACTATTCTGAGAACCTCCTCCCACGGGAATAATGCCATGGCTACATAAGCTACCGGCCCGAATCGAGTCATAGCTAAATAAATCTTTAGTGGTATATCGCTGCAGCGGAATCCGCGTTCAGCTAGGAGCCTAAAATCTTCAAGGCTACGCCGATACCTTAATGGCTCCCTTTGATAGATCTCAATGAGATCGCTTATGTGGCCTTCTTCGTACTCGGTAATCCTTAGATTCTCCTCTCTCGAACGCATTTTTCCTGATGGAACATGGTATATATGCACCTTACCGGCTTCCACGCATCCAGCTCGCTTATAGAGACTTCTAAATCCAGACACGAGAACTAAGTCTACTCCGTCTTTCCTCATCTTAATGAACGCGTCCTCTACAAGAGCTGAAGCGTAGCCTCTGCCTCTATAATCAGGACGCGTGCAAACACAACCCACCATACCCACCTTGAACCATGATCCATGTATGAGTAGATCTCCGTTCCATACACCAACGTGAGAGACGGGCTTCCCATCCTTAACGATCACCCTAAGGTTTCCGAGATTACGATTGTTGAATAATTGTGGAAAAAGGTTCTCCATTATCGGCGGACTACCTCGCCAAGACAGAAAGACTTCGTTAGCTAAACGAATGACTTCCGGCAGCTCTTCTGACCTTGCAGCTCTAGGCTTTTCTATCAAGGTGAGATTCCTTCAAACTTCGAGCAACTTACGTAAACATATGTTTTTCTAGGGAAGGCTTATATGAATTCTGGATAAGGTTAAGGTTGCAAAAAGTCATGGTGGAGGGTTCAAAGAATCTACTAATACTTCGACAGGGAAACAGGACAGCCTCTAAAATAAAGTATATTTTCTATCCGAAGAAGGCATGGAGCATCATCATTCAAACGTATCCTTCGTTGCTTCTAGACGATCTGTTGAGTGTTTTTCAGAAATTCTTCGAATGCTACTTTAAAGCCGTAAGCAAATTTCTTCTTACCATTATCTAGATCTTCCTCGATCTGTTTTGGACTCATAAAGATGCCCTCAGATATCTCTTTTTCATTAAATTTCATCGAGCCATTATAATGATAAACATACAGAACCGAGATCTCGCGTTCGATATCGGAAAAACTTTTAAATTTACAAACTTTCTTTATAGGCGCTATTATTCCTAACTCCTCTTCTAATTCCCTTCGTGCAGATGTTTCGTAGTCCTCACCGTAGTCAACGTGGCCCGTAGCCGAACCCGTGTAATAGCCTCCGTAGAGGTCTTTGGTTTCGGACCGCCTTTGCAGGAAGATCTCGTCCCTATCGTTAATTACGAATATGTAGACTGATCGATGGATATTCTTATTGCTTTTGTGGCATTCTTCACGCGTAGCCTTTCCGATAACATCGTCATCTTCGTCCACGACATAGAAGAATTCGACCATCGTAATTCACCTGAAATATTTCGCTCTTTATTTTTGAGCGCCTTTAAATGAGGCATTTCCGAAAAATGTTTATCCAACTCATTAAACTTTTCGGTTGAGATAGAGAGATGGATGAAAGTGGCCACATTACAGGATGTGGATACCTTACTAGGCTTATACAACCATAGGAGAGATAAGATACAAAATCGGATTGAAGAATTTAAAGGAAACATGGAAGATTCTGAAGAGAAGATTTTCGCTGAGCTCTGCTTCTGTATATGTACACCCCAGTCGAAGGCAACAGCGTCTTGGAAAGCAATCTCGACGCTTATGGAGAATAGGCTCCTTTACACTGGATCAGAAGCAGAGATATCTTCATTTCTATTCGGTATAAGATTCCGTAATAGAAAAGCTGCATACATCGTTGGTGCGAGGAGCTTCTTTACCAAAAAAGGTAGATTGGGGATGAAAGAAAGTCTAAAGGCTTTCAACGACATTTTTAGGCTCCGAGAATGGCTTGTAAAGAATGTTAAAGGTTTAGGGATGAAGGAAGCTAGTCACTTTCTGAGAAATATGGGACTCGGATTAGAATTGGCTATTCTGGATCGGCATGTCCTAAAGAACCTGAAAAGAGCAGGCGTCATTACAGATACCCAGACGATCTTAACGAAGAGGAAATATGTAGAGACAGAGAGATTGATGAAGTCCTTCGCAGAAAAGATTGACATTTCTATGGCTGATCTTGATCTCCTCCTTTGGTCGATCGAAACTGGAATGATCTTCAAATAACTATCTCTTATCATATCAAATAATTTTTCCTTCAAAGAAGAAACGTGCATAACATGTCTTCTCCTCTACCAAAAGTTAATAAAAAGAGTTAATTACTTCATCATTAAACTTTCATGCTGTCAATCTCTTCACGGTTGTTTCAAAATTGTCAGCTTTATATGGTCAAAACGGAAAAGCAGAATTTCCCTTCATATCCAAATACAAAAATTTGCGCGATGTTTTGACAGACTATGAACTAGCTACACTAGGGGATGCTTACGTAAACTTCGTTTATTCTTTAGCCTTATCTAAGAGACTTAACAAGCCTACAGGCAAGAAGGTTGCTAGCCGGTTTTTAGCGAATGCATTAAGAATGGCTAACCTCCGGGAATTGTTGCCTTCAAGGGTTGACCGTCATAGACAAGCTGACGCTGCTGAGGCTCTGATAATATACGCTTGGATTAAAGGAATTATTACAATTGAAGAATGCGATACTATCTTAGAAAAAGAAATCCAGCCAGATGAGGGTTTCAGCATGCTTCTAAAAACGATTTTGAGGAGAGTTAAGTTTTAGAGGATAATTGAAGCTTTAAGATCGGCTACTCTTTACTTTTTCCAATTTTTCTAACTCCTTCTTAAACTCTCTTTCTAACTCTTTCTCTTTCTGGAGTATCTTCTTTACAGCCTCCTTCAGTGCTGTTTCAGGCCTCCTCCGCCCCTTCGTTCTGATATAGATTATTGGATTGGAGGTTAGTGGGTGAGGAATATTGTATCCCGCCATATCAACAGTTTCATCTTCTAAGAGAACTTTCTCCAATAGATTGCATAACGTGTGACTTTCTCCTTCAATCTCAAATTTTAACTCGTTATGCGTCTTGCTTAAAACTTTAATTTGCATAGATGTCCTCCTCTATATGATCCCTTCCCCATAATCTGACGAAGTGATTCTTTTTTCCATGTTTCCACAATCTTCACATACCATTTTTGTCTTCTTCCGAGTTAAAAGGGATCCACATCTGGAGCAGAACGCATAGATAACACCTAGGTCCTCACCCTTCGTGGAAAGATGATGGGTTCCATTCTTATCGCTGACGACTTTGGCACGTAGAATATCTCCCAATCTGCAAACGTCAAACATTGAATCAACATAACCAAAACTTGCGTCGGAAACGTGTAGTATGCCGCTAAAGACGCCTGAGAGGTGCCTTGTCCCAATTTTGAATACGCGTAAAGCAGCTGTAGAATCTTGCACATTTACAACGTTTCCAGTAACTATGTTTCCAACTCGAGGTACAATTACACTACGAGCAAGCGCATAAACAGAAACCTGCTTTTTCATCAGGTCCATTAATATGCGTCCAACAACCTTTGAAAGTATAAAGCCTTCTTCAACATATGTTCCGGAACTAGATATGAACTCTTCGATTACACCAATCTTGTCTCCCGGGACAACGAACTGTCCGCTTCTCTTAGTTTCATACATTTTTAACACGTTTGAATTTCTGTTTAGAGAAACGATGCTGAGCTTCGATATTAGGTTTTCCCATAATAAGGGTGTTCTAAGATTTAACTTTAAGGACTCTGTAAAGGTCAACATCAACAAAATACTTTAACTTCCGATGGAAGTTAAAGGTTCTCGGAATTGAGATCCTCATTTCGTAAATCCGATCCACTCTCCCTCCGAAAAATTGTATCTTACGGCGCAAGAACTCACGGTTTAGGTCGCCACGCTTATGCAAAGAATACACAACACCTGATATCTCGAGTGCTTTCTTTAAGAATTGCACATCAGCTCCACGCCTCCAACTTCCAAAAGGAGGGTTCATAACGGCGGTATCAAAGCGTCCGACAACACAGCTTAAATCATTGATAACAAATTCGACCTTCGCTCCTGCGATCTCGGCGTTTTCTTTCGCCACTTTTACTGCGTCTTTATCGATGTCCACACCGACCACGAATCTTGCTCCCAATAAAGATGCGGAAATGGCGAGTACGCCGGTGCCACAGCCTAAATCGATAACGTTTTTTTTGCGTACATCGTCATTAACTCGGCCAGTTATGTAGGCAATTTCAGCTGCGCTTACTGCATCTAAGGTGTAAGCTTCCCACTTGAGTCTAGGTTTAGGGTGAGGTGCTAGCTGAGAAAGAATGATCTCTAGATGTTTCTTTCTCATTTTTCTCAACTTATCGTTACGATTTTACATAGTATGGTATCTTCTAAACCATCCTTCACTTAGAAGGCTTTCCCATTTAATCTTACCCAACATAACGAGGGCTTCTCCTATGGTAAGAACTGGTCTCTGGAACTCGTCGAAAGAGATGCGAGGGCAAGCAGTGTTTACAAAAGCTTCTATTGCCGGAAATTGGAGAAGCACATTGTTGTTTATCTCCTTCAACGCTAAGAGGGTTGCCTTCTTGCCGTCTTCAACTAAAAGATCTCTGATTTTTAAAGATACTTCAATGTTTCTCTGTCCCGGTTTTAAGCCAATTAAGACTCCGAAGTTCTTTGATTCCTGTGCTTTGGAGATGCATGCCCATCGCTTTTTGATTATCTTTTGAACTTCGAGATCAACAGAGTAGGCTCTTCCCTCATAGATGTCCGCGACTATGGTGGGTTTCATAACGTCGATGGCTAAACCTAAGGGATGAAAGGTCCCCCCGCCGAGAAAAAGAAAGGCTTCGACCTCGTCTTTGATGGATTCAGCGTTACTATAATCGCAACCTATGATCTGCCCGGGATATCTCATGCGTCCAGCATCGCCGACCACGACTGTTTTCCCGGCTTCATTCAGCATCTTTCTCGCATCGTCAAGTTTGTTTATATGCTGGACCGTTGTAACGAGTCCAATCCTTTTCCACAGCTCTAGGAGAGGTAAAGCTTCCTCAACAACTTTTTTAACATCAATTCTCGCCCTTGCTTCAAAGTAGATGACTGGTGTTTCCTTCGATTCTATTAATTCGGTGTGACCGTAATGGACTATCAAGTCGGCCGATAGGCTCTCAGCATCGTGTATTACTAAGTCACATGCACCATAACAAGGATCCGCCGAAACTATAGCCAGTGCACCTGCATCTTCTATGATAGCTGTCAATCGAGGAGCCTCTCCTTTCAGTCCCTCTGGAAGCTGAATTAGAACCCGTTTAGCTCCTCGTCTAACGATCTCTTCTCGTAGCTTACTCTCTTCTAAATCAAATATCTCCTTCATCCCTCATTCCGTAAGTAATTGGTTCAGAGGGTAATATTGTGTTACGTTTCCTCATTAGGCAAAAAGAAAGATGGAAAGTAATGCAAAAGAAGAGAAATCTTGTCTTTTTCTTTTCCTTTGTGCGAATGCTAGATTTACGAGTTATTTAGGACCTCTCTAGGGGGATGTCGAGGTCACGATCCTCTCGTAACCCTCTACCAGTCGTTTTATCTAGCACCAGACGTTGTTCCACCATAGCGACTAACTTTCGGGCTGACACGACTACATCTGGATTGACTGATATGCTGTCGATTCCGCTTTTCACGAGGAACTCGGTGAACTCCGGATAAACACTGGGTGCTTGACCGCATATGCTGACGGTTTTTCCGTCACGGTGAGCAAGATGAATAAGCAGTCTAATTGCGCGTTTAACAGCGAGGTCCCGTTCGTCAAAGAGGTGGGCCACTGTTTCGTTGTCGCGGTCGCATCCGAGAATTGTCATGGTTAAATCGTTGCTTCCGATGCTGTAGCCATCTACGTACTGGTTAAACTTGTCGGCGATGAGGCAGTTGCTGGGTATCTCAGCCATAAGCCAAACCTTGAAGTCCGGGCCTCTTTTCAGTCCCTCCTCCTCAAAGATTTTGCTGATCTTCTCCATCTCTTCAACTCTTCGGCAGAAAGGAATCATCACCCAGAGATTGTTGAGGCCAAACTCATCTCGAACCTTCTTCGCCGCCCGCACCTCGAGTTTGAAGGCTTCAATATACTTCGGATCATAGTACCTCGAAGCGCCCCTCCAGCCCATTAGAGCCGAAGGCTCCACCGGCTCATACTTCTCTCCGCCTTTGAGCTCTCTATACTCAGATGACTTAAAGTCGCTGAAACGCATAACAACGGGTCTTGGATAGAAGGCTGCACAAATCTTACGGAAGGCTTCAGCGAGGCCGTCGACAACCTTTTCAGGATGCCCAGTCTCGATGAGATAAAGCGGATGGTCCCCAATCTCACTGGTCCAAACAAACTCCTGCCTGAGGAGACCTACTCCATCAGCCGGCAACGCCGCTACCTTCTCGGCGATTTCAGGCTCGCCGAGGTTCACGTAGACTTTTGTGCCAGTAACCATGTAGGGCTCTGCCACTGTCACTGCGGTGGGGACAGCGGCTCTCTTCTCAGCTTCAGCTGCTTCTTCCAGTATGCCTTCATAGACCACGCCGAGTTTCGCATCGACAGTAACCATGATTCCATCAGGTACGACTTCAGTGGCCGACTTCCCCCGGGACGCTGTTCCGACGATGCAGGGTATTCCTAGCTCTCGGGAGACTATGGCGGCGTGGCAAGTCATCCCTCCGGAATTTGTTATGATTGCTGCTGCTTTTCGCATGGCTGGTACCCAGTCTGGAGCCGTCATCTCGGTTACTAGGATTTCTCCTTTCTGGAATTCATTGATCCTGTCAACCGTGGGTATTATGTGGACTTTACCTATGGCCAGCCCAGGAGACGCGGGAAGCCCTTGGACCAGAACTTTTCTTTCCGTCGTAGTTACCAGTTTTTCTGTTATTACTTCCTCTTTTTTAGTTGCCCAAACAGTTTCCGGTCGCGCTTGGAGGATGAAGAGTTTATTCGTCCTTTCATCGAGAGCCCATTCGATGTCCATAGGCTTCTTGTAGTGTTTCTCTATCTCTATGGCATATTCAGCTAGCTCCCTAATCTGGTCGTCGATAAGTATCTGTTTATCTTGAAGATCAGGTGGTACCGGCATCCTTTCCGTTCCACCTGAAGGAAGTCTCACGAGTTGAATCGTCTTCTTCGGAATGTTTTTCTTAACAATAGCGAGATCAGTCTTCCTAACGTAGTATTCATCCGGGGTGATTGTTCCTTGGACGACGAGTTCTCCGAGACCGTATCCGACTTCTATTAGGACCACACTTCGGTCTCCGGTAGCGACATCTAATGTAAATATAACACCGCTGGCTTTGCTGTAGGCCATTAACTGAACTGCACTGCTTAGGGCGACCGCCATGTGATCGAAGCCCTTTTGAATCCTGTAGAAGATAGCCCTGTCTGTGAATAGGCTGGCAAAACATTCCTTTATTTTTTCAACAATCTCTTCCCCAGTGTGAACATTAAGATATGTTTCCTGCTGACCGGCAAAACTCGCGTCTGGAAGATCCTCAGCTGTAGCTGAACTGCGAACCGCGACGAAAGGATCGCTTTCTCCCACTTTTTCAGAAAGCAGTTCATACGCTTCAACAATCTCCTGCTCAAGATCTGGAGGCATCTCCGCTGTCGCAACCAACTTTCTGATTCTTGCACCAACACTTTGGAGGGTTCCGGTGTCGTCAGGGTCTTTAATCTCTTTCAGTATCTCGCCTATTTTCTCGTCAAGTTTATTTTCCCGTAGGTAATATCGGTAAGCCTCCGCGGTTGTAGCGAAACCGAAGGGTACAGGAACCCCTGTTCTCCGCGTCATCTCTCCAAGGCTAGCGCTTTTCCCGCCAACCAACGGCACATCTTCCATGCCAATTTCATCGAACCACAAAACAAATTTTCCTTTCTTAGCCGACAATTATTTTCACCTCAAACTTTAATCCACAATTTTCTCTATGACTATACGAGATTTAGTGGGCAGTTTGGACGCTCCACGTCTTAAGGCTTCCTTCGCCACATCTATTGTATCCTCATTCACATTAACTATAATTACGGGCTGGTTCAGTTCGACCCTTGCGGCTGTACCGATCGGTTTCCCAAAAGCCCTTTTCATGCCGTCTGAGAGCCGATCTGCATGGGCTCCAAAGATCATTTTATTCTCCCGGAGGACAACATGCGGATACAACGAAACGCGTAAATAATAATTCTTCTCTCCCACTTTATCCTGTAAATATCGGTTGGCTGCAACTCGGGCTGCCTCCAACGCGTTATGACGTATATGGGCTCTTTCTAGAGAGATCAGAGATAGCCTATAACCATAACTGACTGAAGGATCCCCCATCGTGAATTTCGTGATCTTAGGCTGCGGCACTCCATGTATGAATTCCTTCCTTGTGTACGGGACCCCTTTAACCTCTCTATAGTTGCGTGCTTTCATGTTTTCCCCCTCAGCATACAAGATTCGTAATATTTAAAATATTCGCTTTTAAGAGATTTCAGCGAATTATACCCCAGGTTTATTCTTAAACCAGATTTTCGCTAGTTCATCGTAGTTCTTAAATGTCTTCCTCAAGATTGGAATATACATCTTAATCTCGTCATTCGACATGTATTGAAACTGGTACTCTCCGACATATGGCGAAGGCTCCCCGATCCTTGTTATGAATTCGATGTGCATTAAGGGATCGCCCCGTTTGATAGTGATGGGAGACCGCTCGTTGCTTAGATTGACCAGCTCCAAAGCCAGCCTTCCAATAAAGCCGCTGTGAACCTTAGCCGCATTTAGAAACGACAAACCGATTCTGCCATACTTGCTCTTTGCGGTCAGGTGCGCCACGTAGTTTGGGGGTGTGAAGACGATCTCGTTCGAGATCAGGTTTCGATGCTCCAAATATTGCAGGGTTGTTTCATTCTTCACCGTTAAGACGTAACTGTCCCCATCTAACAAATTCAGATCAAAGGGATAGATACACTTATAATTCTCTATCAGCTCTAGCAACTTATCCTTACCAAGTATACCCATGCCATCCACCAACCGAGCAATCTCGCGTCAATAAATAACCATTTATTCTTTAAATAGATAACCCCAAAATAAGTCCAGAGAACAGCCTATAAAAATTTAAGAATTTGAACACCACGCATGAGCTTAGATTTCGTCCAGACGCTGACTCTTTTTCTGCCCGGCACCTTGGGCGATTGGGAGCCGCGGGCTGAACATCTCGGCCGAAGCCTTGACGCGTACACCCCGGCTCCATCAACCCCGTCTTCTACGGGGGCCCTCGTCCTTGACAGAGGCTCGTCGCCGAGTCTCACGTCAAGGAATGGCCGCTTCTTCTCGGGAGCGGCTTCGAGCTTAGATGCTTTCAGCTCTTATCCGCGACAGCGTGGCTGCCCGGCAGTGCCCTGTCGGACAACCGGTAAACTATAGGCTACAGCGTCCCGTTCCTCTCGTACTGGGAACCCTTTCCCCTCAAGCGGCCGGCGCTCCCAGCAGATAAAGTCCGACCTGTCTCACGACGGTCTAAACCCAGCTCACGTTCCCTTTTAATAGGCGAGCAGCCTCACCCTTGGCCCCTTATGCAGGGCCAGGATAGGAAGAGCCGACATCGAGGTACCAAGCCGCGGGGTCGAT
>Ga0209725_1000954_pt1 | contig 17005 bp, 19 predicted proteins | sample I18A1metaG_FD_184145 | JGI IMG/M metagenome (GOLD analysis project Ga0209725, IMG submission 184145) | Lake sediment bacterial and archeal communities from Gulf of Boni, Indonesia to study Microbial Dark Matter (Phase II) - ​I18A1 metaG... | ecosystem: Environmental > Aquatic > Freshwater > Lake... | reverse complement strand
GGACGTAATAACTCCACAGATAGTACACATGTGATCAAGCCATAATTGTTGCGTACAAACATAAATATAGTAAAACGCCGGGAGCAGAGCTATTAGCCACAAGATTAACGTGAAGCGCATCTTTTTCTTTTTTCTAGCTCAATAGTGCAGGGACGACTATAAATGCCAAGAAGCAGCAAAAATTCTGCTAGGATCGCGAGATCCCGCGGGCAACAGCAGAGATAGCGACTGCATCGAACATATTAGTTGAAATTAATGGACCTAAACTGATGAAGAAAGCATCATGATCAATATTTATTGAAACCATATGCAAAATATAAATGCAACAAAAATGGTGATTCTGTACCAAGACAGCTTTTTCCGTTTTTTAGCGTGAAACTTGCCAAACGATACATAACCCCGTTGCTAAGTCAGTGAGCATGACTAAGATATTTTCACTTTAACCCATCTCTCTCAGCAGCGTAAAAGTGTCGTTCCACAAACAGCCTTAAAAGTAAACTGAAAGAGAACTTGCGATAGTGGTCTATTAGTGAAGGCTCGGACGAATGGAGAACTGTAAAAACCCTTGGAACAGTAAATGTAAAAGCGGTAACATTAAAGTCTACATTCTTTTCAGAGGGGAAAAATTGCCCATATGCAGACAATGCTGGAGTGATATTGCAGAGAAGAATTGGGGATGACTGGAAATGGAAAGCCTAGGGCTGAATACAGTCAAATCCTTCCTCAAGAAAAACGTAAACCTTCACCTAAAAGACGGCACAGTTATAATAAACGTTCAGTTGGCTGGGATTCGAAAAGACAGTTTTGGAAAAGGAAACTTCATTGAGTGCATCCCCTACGGGAATCGTAAGACGGTTAGCATACCACTGAAAAGCATCGCTTGGGCAGAATTGTTAAACCTAAACTTGATCCAGACCATCGATTGAGGATCGGGCGCAAACTGAGCCTTTAACGAAACCTAAATAGAGAAAATAAGATTAACATAAGATTATGCGTTGCTCGCATTGCGGACTATGCTGTGAAAAAACCGAAATGCTTCTTTCCAAAGCGGATATTGAACGCTTAGAAGAGATTGGCTATGAGAGACAAGGTTTTGTGCGCTATGATAGGGAAGGTTTAGCTAAGCTGCGAAATTGCCGAGATTACTGCGTCTTCTATGACGTTGAAACGCACCGCTGCAAAGTTTACAGACATAGGCCTTTAGGGTGTCGCATTTATCCAGTAATATACGGTGAAGAAATTGGAATCATCGTGGATGACATTTGCCCTATGAAGAACACCGTTACAGAGGTAGAACTGGAGAAGAAGGGGAAAGAAGTGATGAAACTCCTTAAGAGAATAGATGCAGAGGCAGAGAGTAGGCTTTTACATGAACAAAGCCAACAATCTTAAATAACGCCTAACACCCTCTCTCAACGGTGATAAAATGCCCTGCACAGTCATAGTCGGAGCCTTCTGGGGAGACGAAGGCAAAGGAAAAATAATTTCTTACCTAGCTCTCAAAGACAAAATAGACTTCTGTGTCAGAACAGGCTCGGTTAACGCTACCCATACCGTTTGGATTGGAAGTAAGCGCTACGCACTACACATGATTCCAGCAGCCTTCATATACGAAAAATGCCATTTACTGATTGCAGCTGGAGCCAACATTCACGTGGCCAAATTCCTCGAAGAAGTTGAGCTGACAAATGTTAAAGACCGCGTAGGCATAGATCACCAAGCCTCAATAATTGAAGAAAAGCATTCAGTACAAGACAAAACCAGCACTCATTTGAAAGGAATAGGCACCACCGGGTGGGGAGTAGGCCCCGCCGTCGAGGAGCGCGTGCGAAGAACAGCCAAAGTAGCAAAGGAAATCCCAGAACTGCAGCCATACCTGACGGATGTTGCAACTGAAATAAATAATGCAATAGATGTTGACAAGAAAGTCTTGTTGGAAGGAACGCAGGGGTTCCTGCTTTCGCTTTATCACGGAACGTACCCCTACGTGACAGGCAGAGATACCGGCGCTGCGGCCATATGTTCCGAAGCGGGCGTGGGGCCCACAAGGGTTGATGATGTCCTGATAGTGTTTAAATCGTTCATAACTCGCGTAGGTGGCGGACCGCTTCCCAGAGAAATTACCAAAGAAGAGGCCATAAAAAGAGGATGGTTCGAAATAGCATCTGGGACTGGTCGTGATAGGCGTTCGGCGCCCTTCAGCCTTGAACTTGCCAAGAAGACCGCGAAAATCAACGGTGCAACCCAGGCGGCGCTAACAAAACTTGATAGTTTATTCCCAATCTGCCGGGGTGCCAGAACTTTTGACGTACTCCCGCAAGAGGCGAAGAATTTCATTAGAGAGATTGAAACAGAGACAGGAATTCCAGTTGTGCTAATAGGCACAGGACCCGAAGCCCTAGACATAGTTGACAGAAGACGCGCGCGCTAATTGATAAAAGCTCTAGAAAAATGATTACCTTCTGAAATGATATTGGAATAGATTATTATCCGTCGCTTTGATAACCTTCAAACGATGGAAACCGCAAGAGGCTTGAAACAGTGACTTTGGCTAGAAATAAAATCTTTAAGCTGGTCTCCCCCCTCGAAATGTTAAGCAGAGACTTGAAGCTGATTTATCTCTCCAACCTAGTAGGTTCTTTCGGAGACGGTCTTTACGCCTACATAATGCCTTACTACATAATAGAAGTACTCAAAGCCGGTCCTGTGGAAATAGGAATACTTTACGCCATAATGGGCTTGTCGGCATCGTTAACTTTGTTTATGGCTGGAATGCTTGCAGATAGATACGACCGCAAGAAAATCATGATTGCTGGCTGGATTGTTTGGTTGCCTGCACCATTAATTTTCTCTCTTGCCAAGAATTGGTTTCAAATGCTGCCCGGGATGATTCTATGGGGCGTCTGGCTTGGCGGACCAACAGGCACTGCGTACATTGTTACCAAAGCGGATAAAGACAAGATGACCTCGACTTTCACAACAATTTCCTCCTCATTTTCTCTTGGCTATATTTTTTCTCCCGCCTTAGGCGGTTACTTAGCTGGAACAACGGGCATGCGAATTGTCTTCTATTTGGCCTTTGCTCTTTATGGTTTGGCCAGTCTTCTACTTTGCTTTATTAGAAGCCAGTATGCAAGAAAACACGCAGAGCTGACGCCAGAGAAACGTAGCTCCATTCTAGAGCTTTTGAAAACGAGAAAGCTTCTTATGCTTTCTGCTTTCCTAGGTTCGACCATGTTCATTGTGTTATTTTTCCGCCCTTTCATCCCAACGTTTCTTGCAGATGTCTATCATTATGGCGGTTTTGAAATAGGCTTTTTTGGCTCTGTTTCCTTCTTTGGTTCAGCAGTCTTGGGCGTCTTACTAGGCAGGTTCGGAGACAAGACGAGGAAATCCTATGCCCTTGCCACCGCTTTAGCTTTATGCAGCCTTTCGCTAATTCTTCTTCTGGCGTCTGGCGATTTGCCAATCCTTGCGCTGACCCATTTTCTACTTGGGTCTTCATACTTGACTTGGCCTTTGATGAGCGCTATCATCGGGCCTCTTGCTCCAGAATTCATTAGGGCGTTTTGGATCGCTATACCTCAAACAGTGGGCATGTTCAGCTCTGTTGTGGCGCCTTACATCGGCGGGGTCCTCTATGAAGCGTCACCTTATTACCCGTTAGTTGCTGGAATGGTGGTATCGCTTTTTCTTGCGTTTTTGGCTTTTGCAAAATCTTTTGATGATTAACGCAAAACTTGTTTGCGCGCACTGAAAATCAAGTTGTGACTGCACATTGACAGTTACAAACCCTTATAAGGAGAAAGACGGGGTACATTTGGTGCAGAAAATGGCGCACTATGGGATAATTGTTTGATTTTAGTTGAAAAGGTGAAATAAGATGGGCGAAATCGGTGAGCGGCACATCAAGTCTTCATCAGCTTTCATAATTTTAGTGTTTGCAGCTGGATTACTGGTCGGAGGAATAGTTAGTTTCTACATCAATCTTCAAGAAATTGAAAGTTTGAAAGACGAGGTTGCAGTTTTGGAAAATCAGGTATCTAAGCTGTGGGGTTTCCAAAATGTTACTGTTCAAAACATCACGCTCTACCAGAATAGCACAGCTCTTTCAGAATTATACAAAAGCGTGAGAGATTCAGTTGTTTTGATCCGTGGAACAACCAGTGAGGGAACCGTTCAAGGCTCCGGGTTCGTTTACAACTTCTCAAAGAGAATGGTAGTAATAACGAATAACCACGTTGTTTATGGTACAACAAGCTTAAGCATTACTTTCTCAAACGGAAACGGGTATGCCGCTGCCGTGCTTGGAACGGACCCCTACGCAGATTTGGCGATTCTATCGGCTAACAACGTTCCTGAACATGAGTTCAAACCCCTTGAAATCGTAGGCTCCTCAACGCTTACAGTAGGCGACCCAGTAATAGCCATTGGAAATCCCTATGGATTGGTTGGCTCAATGACTACAGGCGTAATAAGCGCACTTGGAAGAACCCTCAGCGAAGAATATATTGGAAGTTACACGATAGCCAATATTATACAAACAAGCACGCCCATAAATCCAGGTAACTCTGGCGGCCCGTTGCTAAACTACTACGGCAAGATTATAGGAGTGACGACAGCCATAGTTGCTGACTCTCAAGGTTTAGGCTTCGCTATTCCATCAAACACAATACTTAGGGAAATAGCTGATCTGGTGACAAATGGTAAGTACGACGGGCATTCTTATCTTGGTGTTGCAGGTGCAGACATGACCTATGAGATGGCACAGGAACTAGGCATAAGTGTCACATATGGCTGGAGAATCGCCGAAATCGTGAAGGGAGGGCCTTCAGAAAACAAATTGCAGGTTAATGACGTAGTAATTGCAATGAACGGAACGGCCATCAAAAACGGCGATAACCTTGCAAGCTATCTTGAAGAAAAAACTTTGCCGAAAGAAAGTCTAACCTTGACAGTTGTAAGGAAAAACTCGACATTGGACATACTAGTGATCCTAGGTACAAGACCTCCACCATAGTCTGAGCAAGGATTGAAATTCTTTTTCACATTTATCTGGGATGATTCAATGTGCCGCTCCTCTTAGAAATCGTCTGGTCGTTTAGCATCCGATAAGGTATTAACGATTGGGACTTGGCAAAGCGAGGCTTTTGGGATATATCGATTTTCGATATATGTCGGGTTTCAAAATAAGAAATATATTGAATCTTACGATGTAATATGTATCCAAGTAATACAAACAAACAGTTCAACACAACTACAGGTGGAATATGTGAAACAGACTTTTACGTCGAATTGGTACGTGAACAAAGTTTATTTTCCTTCCGTGTCCAAGACTGAGGCAACCCAGTCTATTGAGAAGAGATCAGACCTGTGCTCAGCTCAGATCGAGATTAGTGAGAGAAACTTCGCCTCAAAGGGCGTCAACATGCACAGACAAGTGTTTGAAGAGCTTTTACTTGAAGCCATAGATGAAGGACTTTCTTCCTTAGGCACCTCAACGAAACAGGCGCTTTATCTCCATTTAGAAAGAAATTTCAAGATAAGTAGGGAGGACATTCCTGAGGAAATAGAGGAATTTACAAAAGCCATCGAAGAGATCTTTGGGACTGGAGCCAAATTGCTCGAGATTCAGATAATGAAAAGGCTATGCGAAAGAATTGGACGTTTCAAATACTTTCCACAACAAGAAGATATAGTATTCACTGAATACATCGAGGCCTTACGCCAAGCTTTCAACGGTGCTTTTTAGCTTCATAATCTCTATGTGAAATGGAATTTTGGTCATGTGTTGAACAGTTCCTTGCCTGCGGTTTTCCTGTGCCTCTTCACTTCGAAGTTGTTTTCAATGTTGAATTTCTTGATGCTTTAGCTTAGTTAGCCATGTGGAAGATTGAATTTTCTGGTATGTTCTTATATGCTTTTTTATGCTTATGATAAGCCTAAATCTTTATATTTGCGTTTACGTTTTATTAAGTCTCAAGATATGTCGTAAAAAAGACATGTCGTACACCTGTTGAACAAAAATACAAAAGGATGGATCTATGATGGTGATCAGCACAAAAGAAGTTCAAGTCAAATTGACCAAAGGTCTTCTAGAAATGATAGTTTTGCAGTTCTTAACTTCAGAGCCCATGCATGGCTACCAGATAATCACAAAGATACGTAAAACCTTTGGAGTGTATTTTGGACCAAGCACTATTTATCCACTTTTAAGTGCGTTGGAGAAGAAGAAATATATGAAAAGTGAATGGGACATGAGCAGTGAACGGCCAAGGAAAGTGTATAAGCTGACAAAAGAAGGACAGAACCTGCTAAACCTCACAGAAGACTCGCTGAGCTTCATATGTAGAAAAATAGGCGCAACTGTCACATCCCAAGTCGGTCTAGAAAGCGAGAACACTCAATCAGCTATGCGACCTATCTTAAAGAAGACCAGTCCAATTCCATCCTTTGCAAGGTAATTTCCTTTCAGCCACAATAGTGTCAATATTGGCCACAGAGAGTCAGAAGCAACTAAGAGGCGGAAAGAGGTAAGCCGCGAAGTCTGTGGCATCACTGGAGGTTCAATTCGAAGCTTATTGGAACTTTTTCTCCCCATGATTGTCTTAGGGGGCATATTTTCTGCGTGATTTGGAAGACAGAGTTGGCTTTCTTTCGCTCCCATTCACTGTCCTTTTGTAGTTTGACTTTCATGTTAAAATGTACGTTTGTGAAAATCAGTTTCTCAACTCCTTCCGCATTCATCTTTACAGTTGCTTTGGTTTCAAGATTTTTGAGATTTAACTTAGAGTTTCTTGCAATCAAAAGAAACAATGTGTTAATGCATGATGCCAATGATGCGGCAAAAATTTCTTCTGGGACACAGTAACCCTCCTTTCCTCCAAACTCCGGAGGAGGGCTCACCGTTGCAATATGTTTGCCCTTTATCATCACATCGCATTCAGTTTCGCCTTTCCATTTAGCAATGCCTTCAAAAACAAATTCCGGCATAGAACAAAACTTGGCATTTCTTTTTCTTAAATTTTTCCTTTTTGTGTCACACGTCGGAAAGAACCGAGAGATCGAGTTTACTGTGAAAAGAAGGGGCTCGGAGGGTACAGTATGACAATGAAGGTTATTATTACCGAAAGGTAATGTTTATATATTACTTAATGGTAATTACTTTACGGTAATAAAAGGACGACGAGGCTGAGATCGTATGATGTTGAAGTTGCAGTTGGTGCGAGATGGAGAAATACTGTTTGAAATGCCGCTTTTGTGCAAAGATTGGATCAGAGAAGAGTTGGAAAATGAGTTTAAGACTGCCGAGGAGGATTTTCAAAGATTCTCCAAGATCTTTGATGCTTTGTCTCATGAGACCCGGTTAAGAATGATGGGACGCTTGATAGCTGAGGAGAATCGTACGATGAGCTTTGCAGATTTTATGCATGATTTGGATTTGAATCCGAAGATCGTCTGGGAGAACTCGAAAAAGCTAACAGAGGGAGGGCTATTAAAGAAGACTGGCAGAGGAAAATACAGCTGCTCAGAGTTTGGACAGACCACGTTTATGATGGTCAGCCTCGTCTTACGTCGTTTGATAGAATCGCTGGAAGAAGCGGAAATTTTGGAGGGAGGTGAAAAATAGTGACATCCGACGGTGATTTTGACGAAATATTTGGAGACTTAGAAATCTTTAACAGGAAATTTATGAAAAAATTTCAGATTGACCTTGATGAGATCATGAGGAAAATTGAAAATGGAGAAATGAAAGGCTCGTGGAAGATTACGCGAATTGACGAACCTGGAGCAGATGGATACGTGATTCACGGCCGGATTGGTTCAGATGATTCAGCAGATCCAATTGAACCGCTAAAACCGCTGAAAAGGCGACCATTACCAGAGAAGCCTTTTGACATTCCAAGAGCTGGTTTGGAGGAGAAACGTGAGCCACTGGTAGATGTCTTTGAGGACGAGAATACCATAAGGATCTACGTCGAAATGCCAGGAGAAGAAAAAGAAAATATGGAATTGAATCTGACTGAGGGCAATGTTGAGGTTAAAGGTAAGAACTTTCACAAAATAGTGGAGTTACCTAAGAGAAACATCACTACAGGTATTATGTCATCAAAATACAAGAACGGCGTGCTCGAGATAACTATCCAAAAGAAAGAAAACCCTTTCAGAGAGTTTGCAGACAAAGAGAAGATGGTTTAGTTTGGCCAAGTGCTTTTCAAAGAGCATATAGCTGGCCACATTCAGGACACCACAAGATACGGAAGTCGTGCCAAGCGCGTTTCTGTAACCATGCATGAGATTGAACTCGACCTAGTGCGCGCGCTAGAAACACTGGTGGCTCAAAAAGAAAGAGCTGTGATGAAGTTTCAGAACTTTTGTATCACGATTCAGCGTGTAAACCTAAAAATTAACCCCCAACTTTAGCTTTTAGAAATAATTATCAGAAATAAGTATCTTTCAGAAGCAAGTATCTTATAATCCAATGCACTGAAATAAAACGGAGAATATGCAAACCACAAACATTCTAAATCTTCTAAGAGAAAAAGAAATTAAACTGCAAAGAGAAATAACGAAGGCAATAACGTCAATTGCAGAAGTTAAGTCCTTATCAAGAGAATTGATTAAGTCCCGTTATGACGACGCATACAAGGGTATAAGACGATATTTTGGGTTAACCAAGGCTTCTAACTCTGAATCTAATTTTGTCGCAAAGGAAGAGGCAGGTGAGAACAAGAAGACTGATGAAAAAACAAATAGTCAAAACTTTACCTGTTCAAACCCGAAGTGTGAGAGGACTTTTGCCAGTCCAATAACTGTTCAGAATTTAACTCAACCAGATAGACCTACATATTATGCCTGTCCTTACTGCCTAGCCGAAATAGGAGAAACTTCTGAAAATCTACTGGAAACGAATGGAACAAAAAGAAGTGAACCTGAACGATCGAAAACTCAGTCTATGGAAGCGGAACCAGCCCAAGAGCCTTCTTCACAGAAGTGTGCTTATCATTTCGGATATTTGAGTAAACGTTCGAAAGAGGAGAAAATACCTGACGAATGCATGGTTTGTGAGAAGTTAATAGATTGTATGGCTAACTTAAATAAGCGCAGCGAAAATGACCTTGTATTAGCTACGTAACTGGAAAGTTGCCAAATTTATGAAAAAGCTAGCGCGCGCTAGTATTCTGAAAAACATACACCACTCTGCTTGAGATAAATAAAAACTGAACGTTATTCTTCTTTCTCTCCTAATGCACTTGCTAGTACCCATACCCAAAAGGGTCCGGGTCCGTTAGTGGGGCTGCCCGGATTTGAACCGGGGTCCTTCCCGCACAAAGCGCAAGGCATTGCACTTAGAGAGCCCAAGTCTCCAAGCCTAGACCAAGCTAGCCGACAGCCCCTCCAGCGCAGATTCCATATGCGAAGAATAAAAATTTGAAAGGGTGAATTTAAAAGATTCTCTTAAAAATCGGGGAACGGGGGTTGTTGCTTTTACTACTGCTTCCTGAAATTGCATTGCATTACTTTTGGGCATATTAGGCATTCGTCTGGGATGGGCGCGCCTTTAGGGACTGCGTTTAGGAATCCTGAGTAGTGGGCGCATTTTGCAGGCGAATCAAAAACTTTTGGGTAGTCGGTGGGTTTCACGCCTACGACCTTCATGTTTTCAATTGTTATGTCCAGTTTTGACATGCAATAGGGGCATGCGTAATACGTTTGCCTCGGTATTATGTTTGTATCCGTTAGAATTGCAGGCTTGTCAAAGGATTTTTCGCATCCTTGGTAGGGACATTTCAGTCTTTCTTCGTGAGAATTGAAGAGAGGCATGGTTCATCCTTCTAATCGCATGTCTGCAACATCGTTAATAGTGATATTTAATAAACATTTCCATTTACATGTGCAACAAGGCTACAAAACGTCAGAGAAGCCTCGGCCGGGCTTTGATCCCGGGGCCTGCTGCTTACGAGGCAGCCGCTCTACTTGGCTGAGCTACCGAGGCACTGATGCGTCTGCTATTGAGTGATTATGGAACAGATTCTTAAGTGTTCGGAAAGGCCACTGCAGCTATCGCCAATTTTAAAAGAGTTTTGCTTTATTAAATCTTTAAAGTATAGCTGAGTGTAAATAAAGTATGTTTGTTAAGGGTTATTTAATGTGTGAAGAAAAGGTTGGAAAAGCTACAAAAGGGCAACGTAGAGACCTGGGCGAACGGAAGATCATTGAGATTTTGCACAGTTTCTTAGATACAATGCCAGATATGCCTGTGCCCTTTGGCGATGATGTTGCAGCAGTTGAAATAGGTGAAGGCCAGCTTGCCGTATTAAAGATGGATATGCTTGTAGACAAAACGGATGTTCCCTCAGGTATGAGTCTTTGGCAAGCCGCCCGCAAAGCAGTGGTTATGAATGTGAGTGACTTTGCTGCGAAGGGAGTTGAGCCAAAGGTTGTTCTAATTTCGCTTGGACTGCCGCGAAGGCTGACGCGAAGGAATGTGGAAGAGATTGCAAGGGGCTTGAATGCTGGAGCGCGGGAGTATGGCGCCTATGTTATTGGAGGGGACACTAGCGAAGCTTCAGACCTTGTGATTAGCGTCTTTCTTTTCGGAATCGCAAGGAGGAATGCTTTGATGCTTCGGGGTGGAGCCAAGCCTGGCGACATTATCGCGGTTACCGGTTTTTTCGGAAAGAGTGCCGCTGGCTTGAAAATTCTCCTTGGTAGATGCGAAGCTCAACGAGAAATACGTGAAATTCTCGCAGGGTCAGTTCTCACGCCTTATGCTCGATTGAAGGAAGGCCTAGTCTTGAGCGACACTGGCGCTGTTACGGCTTCCATCGACTCTAGTGACGGGCTAGCTTGGAGTCTCCATGAGATTGCCAAGGCGAGTGATGTTGGCTTTTTGATTAAAAAGCTTCCTGTGAGTAAAGAAGTGGAAAAATTTGCTGAGGTTAATGGCTTGGATGCACTGGAACTGGCCCTTTATGGAGGCGAAGAGTACGAGCTTGTCTTGACTATAGATCCTAAACTTTGGGATTCAGCTGAAAAGGCTGTAAGAGGAGTTGGTGGAGAGCTTCTTCCCATTGGGAAGGTAACCCATGGAAAACAGATTCTTTTTGAAGTAGATGGAAGAAGACGCACCGTCGAACCGAGGGGTTGGGAGCACTTTAAAAGCGGCAAGGGTTAATTTAGAAGGGAACCACAAGTACTAATTGAACCAGGATGCCCAGTTTAATCTGTTATCCAACAGTTCGAGAATCTGTTTTCTATGAAAAATTATCAGATGGCAAGGTTAAATGCAGTCTATGCGAGAGGAGATGTGAAATTTCGCAATTTTCAAAAGGTTTTTGCAAGACCAGGATGAACATTGATGGAAAGCTGTATTCGCTTGTTTATGGCGACATAAGTGCAATGGAAAGCCGCCCAATAGAAATTAAGCCGTTTTTTCATTACTGGCCAGGATCATCAGCATTAACGTTTTCCACATGGTCTTGCAACTTGGATTGCGTTTGGTGTCAAAATTTTCATCTATCAAAAGTGGAGCCTAAGCCTGCAAGCGCAATGTTCTATGAGCCTGAGAGTATTCTTAAACTGGCTTCCTACAATAATGATGCTGGTTTGTGTGCAAGTTTTCAGGAGCCTACGCTTCTTTCCGACTGGGCTATTCCACTCTTCACTTTGGCAAAGCGGAAGGGGATAAAGTATTGCTGTTTCGTTTCGAACGGCTACATGACTTTGGAGGTTCTAAGAGCGCTTCATGATGCAGGGATGAATGGGCTCAAAATTGATGTAAAGGGTGGCTGTGAAACTTACACTAGGTATTGTGGTGGTGCCGATGTAGAGAAAGTGTGGAGGAATGCCGCTGAGGCCAAGCGGCTTGGTCTGCATTTGGAGATGGTGAATTTAGTGGTTACGGGCGTTAATGATGACGAGGATGGTTTGGGACGCGTCATTGAGAGACATTTGAAGGCCGTTGGAACTGAAACTCCATTACATTTTACACGGTATTTTCCTGCATACAAGTTTAGTAGCCGTCCAACACGGGTTGAGGTTTTGGAGAAGGCGTATGGAATGGCGAAGAAGGCAGGTGTGCTTTATCCCTATATTGGAAACGTTGATGGACACCCTTACGAGAACACGTACTGTCCCAATTGCGGAGCAACGTTAATCAAGCGTTACGGATGGCGTGTAACCAAATATTCTGTTACCGAAGACAAGAAGTGCCACCAGTGTCGAGCGACTATTCCCGTAGTTGGAGGATATTTTCCTCATTTAAGCACGCGTTTCTAAGGCAATTTTTTCATTTGACGCTTTCACTTACATGTGTGTACTTCGGGGTACGCCATGTAGAATTCGCTCAATTTTATCTACTTTTTTCAAGTTTTTGAGAGAAAAGATATATCTGGGAAAAATTTGTTGAATTTCAATCTCGGCTCGCGGTTCAGAATTTCGGGCGGAAAGTTGGCTTAAGGTTTCTTTCCCATTTTTTGGGTTTTACTTTTCTTCACTGCCGTGAATGTTTGTACTTCGTTTATCTTGCGAATTTGAGCTTTAGGGAACGCGCGCTGGATTTCTTTTATTATTTTGCGGATGCTTACGTTTCCGTAGGTTTTTAGGTCGATCATGGGATTTTCGTTTTCGTCGTAGCGAATAGAGAATGTGTAGCCCGAGCCAACCTCAATTTTCGCTGGTTCAAGAACGTAGCCATGGTCTTCGGATTGAGACCTGAGGGTTTCTGATTCGCGTCTAGTGTTTTTTCCTGACAAAGTTAGTTCACGATTTAGTGAATAGGGCGATGTCGGAATTAAAAACTTGTTGGTTTAAAATCTTTATTAAAACTCTTTTAAGGCACGCCTGTCTAGGAGATAATTCATAATGTTTATGCACGAAGCTGCTAAATAAGGCGTTTTTCCAAGGCTGATTTTTTGACCGTAGCGCAGAGCAAAGCCTTCCACTTTTTTGGGTAGGCCCACATGGTCGCCTAGAACGAAGATTGGCTTAGGGGCTATTTGAATGTGACCTATGTCTTCTCCGCCTTCTTCGAGAACGTAGATTTGGTTTTCATTGATTTTCTCCTTCAATAGCACTTCAAAGCTTGTTTTGGCCACGCTTATGCCCGGATGAGCGTTGCCTGAGAGGATTTTTTTGAGGATGTTTGCCCATTTTTCTTGGCTCGTGCGCACATCATGAAGCGTGGCGCCTTCGATTTTTATGTGCAGAGGAGGGTTCGGAGGGCCGTTGAGTATTGCATGGAAGGTTGCATCTTTGCGGATGGCGTGCGATAGAAAGAGGCTGGCGACTGTGCATTCGTAGACTACGTCTAAGCGACCCGCGTCGTGGAGGTTTGTCCAGCTTGAATCAGTTCTGCCCAATCGCGAATACAAAACAAATTCGCGCAATATGTTCCATCTCGGTGCATTTGTGATACTAGTATTAGGAAGTCTAGTTTAAAGTTTGGCGTCATGGATTAGGAATCGGCAGGCTAGGAAGTTTTTTCCGGGGTCTAGTGGTTTGAGTGTTTTTGCCTATTTGTTGCCAGAAGAACATTTCAGTCATTAGCGCATAGGAATTCCTACGTGCCCAATTTATCAACCGCAAAGCTCCTAAGTTGGGCCTTCATCCTCTAAACACGCGAAAACTATAGAGGATAGGCCTTACATTGGAACAGAAAACTACAGAAACTAATTCTCATATACGCAGCCTAGCACACGCGACTTAGAATTTTCATCTGGAAAACTCGAAGAAACCGCAAAATTGAAAAAGAGGTGGAAAACATAACTGTAAAAACTAAAAACACGCAACTAGGGTCGGGATGATAGCTATGGTAAAACTAAACAAAACTGACGAACTCATAATATCCATACTTAAGACCGCAGGCAAAGAACTAACGTTCGCAGAAATCGTCGAAAAAAGCGGGGAAAGACCTAAAAAAATCTTCACATCCATCCGCAAGCTCTTCGAAAACGAAATAGTAGAAGCCAAAGAACGCAAATACAAACTGGCAAACCTCTAACCAGCACCTACGCCACCCCGCACCTAAAAACCGCGCATGGCTGGAGCTCATTAGAAATTCGATGCAGAAACCTTGGAGGAATCTACTCGTATTGGTTGATTCTTACCCCAAAAGAGCACCAAATTACGAGTGGAGCCTCGAGCGGGCCTTGATCCCGCGACCTACGGCTTACAAGGCCGTTGCTCTACCAGGCTGAGCTATCGAGGCACACACCTATAGCAAATCTAGGACCAAAAATAAAAACATTAACCACATAAAAATTGCGATTCAAAACCCTTAATACAGACGACGCAACCCTTATATTTGCGAAAGCTGCTTCTGAAATAACTTGGCAACTTACTAGAAGCCATAAAGAAGATGCACCTCCCCATCAAACGATGAGGAGCGAAGAGGTGGATGAGCCCCAAAGGCTCACAATGACACCATGCAAAGGCCAAAAAAGCACACCCAAGTAAGGTTTCACCAAACGCCAAACAGACACCGCAAATGGCCCGACATGCCACGCCGTCTGGAGGATGTCTCGGCTTGAGAGCCGAAGAAGGGCGCGGCAAGCCGCGAAAGGGCCCCGGGTAGGCGCATGCAGCCTTAGAACCGGGGATTCCTCAATGGGACTTCCTACCATGGTTCTTCGGAACCGTGGTGCTCCCACATGGGAGCGGGAACCCCCCGAACGGAAGCATCTTAGTAGGGGGAGGAAAAGAAACCAAAACGGGATTCCCCCATTAGCAGCGAGCGAAAAGGGAAATGTCCAAACCGAATCCCACAGGGAAACCTGCGGGAAATGTAGGGTTAAGGGCCCGGCTTCCTCTTCGTTGGCCAAGCTGAAGTGGCCTGAAACGGCCTGCCAAAGAGGGTGAAAGCCCCGTAAGCGTAAACCGGAAAGAGCTGAGCTGGAGTCCCAAAATACCGTACCCTGGTTTGGGTGCGGAAACTCGGGAGTCACCAACTTCCAAGACTAAATATGCCTCAAGACCGATAGCGCACTAGTACGGTGACGGAAAACTGAAAAGTACCCCGGGAGGGGGTTGAAAAGAGCCTGAAACCAGACGGTTACAGACGTGTGCGGCCCGGAAGGGTAGATCCCTTCCAAAGGAGACCGCTGTGAAGCGGCAGTACGAGGAAGGGGGACTAGGGTTGCACGTTCCGTCTAGAAACACGGGCCGGGGAGCTCACCGCTGTGGCAAGCTTAAGGGCTAAAAACCTGAAAGCAAAGGGAAACCAACATGTGCGCAACCACCGCAAGGTGGCGAGGCACGGAGTCTGAAAGGGCTCGGAGTCACAGAGGTGAAAACTAGAAACCGGGCGATCTAGCCCTGGGCAGGACGAAGCTAGGCGAAAGCCTAGTGGAGGTCCGAAAGGGTGCTGACGTGCAATTCGTTCCCCAGACCTGGGGCTAGGGGCTAAAGACCAATCTAGCCTGGTAATAGCTAGTTCCCTCCGAAGTGGGTCTCAGCCCAGTCCTGGGCGAGGCGGCTGATGGGGTAGAGCACTGATTGGAAAGCAAGGAGTCGAAAGGCTCCACTTTTCTTTCAAACTTCGAATCCACCAGCGCCGTAGACCTCAGGAGACGGGTTAATGGGGGTAAGCTCCATGACCGAGAGGGGGACAACCCAGACTGAGGTTAAGGCCCCCAAGTGCTGGCTAAATGTCAAACTGAAGGGCGTCGTCAGCCTCAGACAGCGGGGAGGTAGGCTCAGAAGCAGCCACCCTTCAAAGAAAGCGTAACAGCTCACCCGCCGAGGCTGACGGCCCCGAAAATTGACGGGGCTAAGCCAGCCGCCGATACCTCAGGGCGCGACGCTTGCCGTTGCGTCGGTAGGAGGGCGTCCTAGCTGGGCAGAAGCTGGGCCTTGAGGTCCAGTGGACCGGTCTAGGATTGCAGATCCCGGCGGTAGTAACAGCAAAGAGAGGTGAGAATCCTCTCCGCCGAAGGGGCCAGGGTTCCCCGGCAACGATCGTCAGCCGGGGGTAAGTCGGTCCTAAGGCATGGCTTAACCGACTATGTCAAAAGGGAATCCGGCTAAAATTCCGGAACCACGAAGGTACACGCGGCAACGCAAGCTCGACGTTCAACGCTTTGGGGTAAGCTGAGCAAAGCTGTCGCCTTGTTTAACCGTATAAGCCTAGGGAGTGCCGCAATGGCGAGAACTAGGTGAAAGCGGGAATAGCCACCCGTTTTAGGGAGGTTCAGCTAATCTCTAGAGCCACTGAAAAAGACGTTGAGAAGGATCCTTTGTGACCGTACCTAGAACCGACACAGGTGTCCCTGGGCGAGAAACCTAAGGCGTGTCGGGTGTACACTAGAGCGAGGGAACTCGACAACTTAGCCCCGTACCTTCGGTATAAGGGGTGCCTGCTCTTTCAGCCTCAGGTTGGAAAAGCAGGTCGCAGTGGCAAAGGGGTCCCGACTGTTTAATAAAAACACAGGAAGCCGCAAGCGCGAAAGCGTGTGAACGGCTTCTGAATCCTGGCCAGTACAGGTACCTGAAACCTGGGTTCAACTGGGCTAAGGGCCTGCAAACGCCGGGAGTAACTCTGACTCTCTCAAGGTAGCCAAATGCCTTGTCGGGTAAGTTCCGACGTGCATGAATGGATCAACGAGGGCCCCGCTGTCCCCGCTAAGTACCCGGTGAAACCACATAACGTGGACGAACAGTCCACGAACTCCCAGCGGGAAAAGAAGTCCCTGTGGAGTTTTACTGCAGCCTGCTGCTGGAATGCGGCTGCGGATGCAGAGCGTAGACGGGAGCCGTCGATCTCAGTTTCTCAGGGAACTGGGGGAGGCAACAATGGAACACCGTCCTTCTGCAACCGTGTTTCTAACTGGCGCTTCGGCGCTGGAACAACGGTAGGTGGGCAGTTCGGCTGGGGCGGCACGCCCTTGAAAAGATATCAAGGGCGCCCTAAGGTCGGCTCAGACGGGACAGAAACCCGTCGTAGAGTGCAAAGGCAAAAGCCGGCCTGACTGGATCCTCCAAAGTAAGGGATCCAGAGGCGAAA